>Ga0180431_10005487_pt1 | contig 15432 bp, 17 predicted proteins | sample SS_ome_11_FD_132459 | JGI IMG/M metagenome (GOLD analysis project Ga0180431, IMG submission 132459) | Hypersaline lake sediment archaeal communities from the Salton Sea, California, USA - SS_1_MS_1 metaG | ecosystem: Environmental > Aquatic > Non-marine Saline and Alkaline > Hypersaline >... | reverse complement strand
GTTTTGTAAGACCCTTTTTATATTTCATAAAAAAACATAGGAAAATCCATTATATAAATCTTATTTTTTAAAACCACTTATCAATTGACTCTTGCTTTTCTAATTCTTTACCAAAAACACTATCAATATACTCTTTAGTTAATTGTAAACTTTGTTTAATATAAGAAGACAATTCATATTTATTTGCTAAATTCATTGCAGGAGCAAGATATTTTTTAATTCCTCCTTCATGAATTGTAAAAATTATTTTTCCTCTACATTTAGGACATACTCCACTCAAAGGGGGACGCCTTAAAATCTCATTACATGCAACACATCTAAATCCTTGCATTGAAAATTTCCTTAAATTACCTTTCATATCCCTAATAAAATGCCTCTCAATTATTAATCTGGCAGTATCAGAAGTGTCTGCTCCCCTTAATCTCTCAACAAGTTCCATTTGATGTTGAACCTTTTCCTGCATTGTAGCTAGAAGTTTATAATTAGAACATAAAACTCCTTCATTAAAATTACTTGTATCGTGCGTAAAACCTATTCCAACAAAAGGATTCTTTCCTTGATTTAATAAATCTCTACAAGTTACAATTCCTTTTACTTCTGAAGAGTGTTTTCCTTGTTCAGCAAACTTATAAAGTTCAAGGGGGTATTCTCTACAAAATTCAAAATCAAGAATCTGGTCATCTACTTCTCCTGCATCTATTTTTGCATTTAAAACAAGAGGGGCATCTTGGGTTCCTCCTCTATGAGAAGGAAGAAACTTCCTAGAAAAATTAATTAAAACATCCCCTAAAAGCATTATCGCAGCTTCATCCCCATCACAATCTCTTCTAATAGCGGCATGCATATATGGACTAGCCATTAATCCTTGAGTATTTGAAAAACCAATAAACCTACATATAACTCCTGCACAATTATGGGGGGCCATACAAACTCCAAGATGTCCAACTAAATCCTCTCTTGTTTTTACATTGTAAAAAGGTTTCATACCATAAAAAAATTCCAATTCCTCATCAATAAACTCTGAAACCCTAATAAAAACATCATCTGCCCTATTCTCAGGAGAATCAGGGCAGCTAGGAAGGAGAATGTCATGAGGTTTTAGTTCAAGAATCTGATCTTCGTTTTCTAAGTTTTTTCCTTCTATATCTTTTGTGTATCCCAATTCTTTTAATTTTTCTACACTAACAAAAACCTCTTTTGGTTTAAAAGAAGTCAAAGGAAGTTCAGTAGCATCAAATCTAATTGTTCCATCCTTATTTACTTGCAAATCATACTTTGCTCTTAAAATCCCCTTAGAAAGATTCTCGAGAATTTTTCCAGAAGAAGAAACTCCCCTCACTCCTTTAATTAAAAGGGGTACTTCATCATCATTCATTTCAAGTCTTTCAATAGCACTATTAAAATAATGATTAATATCCAAATCAGATGTACAAAAAGGGAGGCCCTCTTTTTCAGACCACCCACTAATTTTAGTTGGGAGTTTTTCTTTACTCTCTCTAAAATAATATCTTTTTTCTGTTTTCTCTCCACATCTTTCACAACAAGGATAAATAGTTTCTTTGTCACACTTCTTACAATAAAAAAGAGGAAAAGAGCTCCTTACTTTTCCCATTTCACAAGCAGCCTGAACACTTCTTAATCTTCCCCCCTCGCTTCCAACAGGAAATAAAACATTGGGACTTCCAGTTAATTTTCTGAGTTTAGCTTTTTCAGGCCTTCCCATTCTTGTTCCTATAAAAGTTCCTGCCTTATCTTTTATTTGAAAATTAGAGACTACATTAACTGCCTCTAGAACATTTCCACTTAAATCAAAATGTTTTTCATGAATAACTTCTTTGAGAAATTTTTCTTGTATATCTAAAAGATGCAAATCAAGCCCAAGATTAACAAAAAGTGCTTTGCTATTTTTTTCATTAACAACCACATTCTCAATTGTAACTTCATGTTCAACACCCAATAATTCCAAAGCTCTTTTTCCAAGTTTAAATTCTTCTTGTTCTACTTTTGTATATGGAAAAATTATTTTTCTTGTTGCTCTTGCCTGCCTTAACCACTCAATCAAATTAATAAATTGTTCATTTGAAATCTGGCTCCAGTAAAAAATATAATCAGGATGTAAAGGAATACCTAACTTATTACTTATCTCAATTGCCTTTTCAAAAGAAACATCAAAACAATCTATTTCTTTTTCTAAAACAGGTTCTTTTTCTCTTAATTCAAGCTTCCACCACTCTTGAACATAACCTGGTTTAATTAAAGGATAATTTCTATTAAGAACATCACTAAAAGGAAAAAGAATATCTCCTAAGTAAATTATTTCTTCCACATCAGAATAAATTTTCTTAGATTCTTCTTTTGTTGTTATTTTTTTAACATTCCCATTAAACAATTTTACAATAGGACCTTCAATAGAATCACAAGAAGCTATTGCACAGCCTTTAGTAGGTTTCTCCACTTTTAATTGAGTTCCTATAGCAATAAAATTGTCTGTAATTGCCATTGTAGCTGGATGTAAAGAAGCAGCAGAAAAACCATCTGCCCTACTTCTACCATACCTAAATCTAAAACTCCCTGACCTTGAAGGATGTCCAAAAACAGGTCTTCCTGCAACTAAATCCCTAAGATAAGTAGCAACACTAGATTTGCTTTTTCCAACAGATAATTTTTCATGCATCTCAATATATTCTTCTAAAAAATCAAAACCAGTACAATTTATTCCATTTGTCCTTGCCTTATTTAGTAACCGATATCCTTTTGCAGCTTTTTGTGCAAGCCCTTCTCCTAAAACCAAACAAACCCCGCTTCTTAAAAAATTAGTATTAACTCTTGGAAGATTTTTATAATTTGGAACTTCTAATCTTTCAGAAGGGTCTCCTGCAACTTGTATTGGAAGATTCTTTGCAAGAAATAATGCCTCTTCTTCAGTAGGCATATATTGTAAATTAGTAATTCTGTCATGAAAATGTTCTAATTCTGCATAAACTCTTTTTATCTCTTCTTCAGTCGGATCATATTTTGCATAACCAAATAGCTCTCTTAAATAATCAATTAAAATCAAAACCAAACAACTTGCAGTAGTTCCTGCGCTTCTTATGGGCCCTGAAAAATTTGCAATAAAATACTCTTTTCCATCTCTTGTCTTTCCTAATTCTAATCCTGTGTATCCTTCAATTGGGGAGCTAACAACTGCAAGAGTAATATAAGCAAAACCAACTCTTATTCCTGCATCAATGGCCTCTACTAAACTTGAAAATTTACAAAATTTTTGCTTTGCTACTTCTTCTGCAATCTTAAAAACAACTGTAGGGTCTAATTTCCCATATTTTTTTTCTAAAGCTGAAATCCTTTTTGCGATCCCACTATCCTTCATTTGAGGGTAAATTGTTGAAATCAAACCAACTACTTTTTCAGCCATAGTCATGGCAAGAGGAATTTCAACTGAGTCTACAGGATCCAATCCTTTAGATTTTGCTTTTTCTGCTAAAGAATAAACCACATCTACATTCTCTTTCAAATTCTTAAAATATTTTTGTGTTGAAGGCATTTTTATTTTATTCAAAATCTAAAATTTTAACAGCACGGGTTTTTAGATTAAACATAGGGACTTTACAGTGATCAGGAGTATTTCCAAATTTCTCTTGATAAGGAGTCATAGCTTCCCAACAAGAAACAGAAATAACTAAAACGTTATTATAATAACTAATTCCACTTTTATGGGTGTGTGCTGCAACAAAAATATCCGGAACATCTTTTATAAATAGAAAATCTTCTTGAGAAGGAAAATACTGAACAGAGGAATGAGTAGGAGAAAGATGCCTCTGTTTCAGAAGATACTTCATAATTTCTTCAGGACAATCCATTGCATTTTTTTGAATTAAAGAAGGGATGTTATTAGCATATGAAGGAAAAGAAAAACCGTGATAAAGTAAAACATCAAACCCAGAAAAAGATTTTGTCTTTCCCATATTAATTTGAGAGGGATTTGTAGCAAGTATGACATTTTTTAAATTATATAAAGGCCAAGCATATTTTTCATCTAAAAAGGGCTGTGGTTCCATTAACCTCACACCATCATGATTCCCAGGACAAATAATTATTTTTATATCTCTTCTAATCTTGCCAAGTAAGGCTGCTAATTTTGAAAATTGTTCTTCTAAATCCTTAATCTCTAAATCTTTCTCTTGATTAGGGTAATTTCCTACCCCTGTAACAACGTCTCCAACAATAAACAAATACTTTATTTTCTCAACTTCCGGAGTATTTGGAACTTTACCATTTAAGTAATCAATAAATTTTAAAAAATTATTTTCTAAAAATCTCTTACTTCCAAAATGTAAATCCCCAATAAATAAAGCATATTCTTCATTTTCTGCTTTTTTTCTTTCTGGTAGAACACTATCAGGATAAAACAAATCATTTACAAAAAAGATTTCTCTATTTCCACTACCTTTAAATCCAATAACTGCATCCAAAGGAATATCTTCTGCCTTTTCATATGCTTTAGAGTTATTTTGATTTATTAAAACCCTTATTTTTCCTGTAAGATCTTCTATATCAAATAAAAGATTTTTATTTTTAGTGACTCTTTTATCAGAAACGATTCCAATAAGAGAGATTCCTTGTCTATTTCCAGAAATTTTATTTATTGAAACAAGGTTATTTAATTCAGCCCTTTGTTGAAGGATATTCCTTAATCTTAAAAATCTCTTTCTAAAATAAGTTATAAAATCTTTCACTTCTAATTTTTTACTTAAAACTTTTTTTGGGGTTTTTAAAAAAACACTCTCCTCTATCTCTAAAGGCTCTTTCTCAACAGTTGTAGAAACTTCCTTTGAAATTTCTATACTCAACCCTAATTTGATTTTTAAATTCTCTAATTTTTTCCTTTTTTCTTCAGGAAGCTCTAAAAAAATCTCATTAACTTTATCCTTATTCTCACTAAAAGTGTTTCTCGTAAGAATTTTCTGATTAGTTTGGTTTTTAATCTTATTAATAATTAGTTTAATAGATTCTACATCACTTGTCTCACTAAAAAGATTTAATACTTCTTTATCTACTAATAAACCCTTCTCCAAACAAAATTTTAGAATTTCCCCTGTGTCCATTTTCCCTAAAAATTTTAATTATGAAACCCTTTCAAAAAAGCTTGCTACTTATAATCTAAAACCCCTTCAATAATCCCTTTAGCTTTTTTAATAATATCTTTACTAATTGCAAGCCTTATTTCTCTCATTCTCCCTCCTCTTCCTTTTGAAATAACCCTCACATTAATAATCCCAAGCATATCAAATTCTTGAATAATATCACTTATTCTTCTTTGTGTTAATACTTCACATTTATTCTTCTCACAAACTTCTCTATATAAATTATAAACATCTCCAGTAAAAATACTCTCTTTGCTCTTTTCTGAAAGTTGAATAATAGAATATAAAACAAATTGAAATTGTTTGGGTTCTGTTCTAATAATATCTAGTATTTTATCTCTCTCTATTTTATTATTTGCTTCATCTATATGTTTCAGAAAGATTTTCTTAGAGCAACTCCTCTCTGAAAGCTCTCCTGCCACCCTTAACAAATCTAAAGCCCTTCTAGCATCCCCGTGCTCTCTTGCTGCAAATGCAGCACACTTAGCAATAACCCCTTCTTCAATGACATTTTTTTGAAAAGCAGAAAAAGATCTTTTATTTAAGATATCTTGTAATTGTAAAGCATTATAAGGGGGAAAAACAATTTCCTCTTCAGAAAGAGAGCTCCTCACTCTAGGGTCCAACTCTTCTAAAAAAGTAAGATTATTACTTATTCCCACAACACATATCTGTGTTTTAGACAATTCTGAATTTAATCTTGTTAAATTATACAAAAAATCACTTGAGATTTTTTTAACTGTTTGGTCAATTTCATCTAAAATAAGGACTAACAGCTGTTTTTCAGAATCAATTAATTCAATAAATCTGCTATAAACTGCCTCTGTTGGAAGCCCTGTAGCTGGAACTTCTCCTCCTAATTTTTTAATAAGCTCAGCAAGAATCCTATATTCTGTATCAGAAACTTTTTTTAACTTACAATTAAGATACTTTATCTGTAAATTTAAGCCCTCCATTTTTTCTGCCCTTTTCAAAAGCTCTTCCTTGACATAATTAATAGAAAGAGTTTTCCCTGTTCCTGTTTTACCATATAAAAATAAATTACTTGTCTTTTCTCCTCTTAAAACAGGTGCAAGAATAGAAGCTACTTGTTTAATTTGCTCATCTCTATGAAGAATCTCATTAGGATTATGGTTTGTCTGAAGGATAGATTTGTCTTTAAAAATACTCTTCTCATCAAACGAATCAAATATTTTATCTAATTTAACACCCATTTTTACTTGTAAATTGTTTTATACTTTTAAACAAACTTATTCTTAAACATATACTTTCTCTCACACGTCTATTTCCATTGGAAAAAATTACTTGAAAAAGTAATAGCGAGAGAGAAAAAATAATTCATTATATAAATAGTTATAACTACTAAAAAAAGAGAACACCTTTATTTCTTATGGAGAAGTTTTTATTATATTTTATCCATTATATATATTCTATTATATATTTCTTATTATTATTATTATTATTATTATTATTATTATTATTATTATTATTATTATTATTATTATTATTATTATTATTATTATTATATACTATACTATAATAATATTATTAAATAAAATAAAAAAATAAAAAAATAAAAAAATCATTTATAAATACTTCTATACGAAATCAAGGGGTCAGGGGGTATGTTTAACTCGCCTTTCCTTTATTACTTTTTTTCACAGATAAATTTATAAATAATCTTAATATTCATTTATCATGCAGACAGAAAAAATTCCATTTACAGCCCTTATAGGAAAGATGATTGTAACTAAAGAAGGCAAAAGATTAGGATTTGTTAAAGACCTTTTATTTGAAACCCGTTCTGGAGAATTAATTAACATAGTTGTCAGAGACGCAACTCCATATACAAGAAATCTAAATTTAGAGAGAACAACAGGAAGGGAACTCTTAATTCCTTACTCTTCTATAATTGCTATGGGTGATTTCTTAATTGTTTCAGAAGAAGATCTAATCTAATTTAGAACATAAATATTTAAAAATAGTTTTTAATAAATAATTTAATGAGAGTTGTAAAGTTTAATTTTAATAAAATAAGTATAGAAAGATTAAAAGATTCTTATCAAGGGGTGAAGATAAACTCTAAAATAAACCTCTCTGATTTAAAGAGATTAGACAAAGAATCTGAAAAAGATTCTTTAATTCAAGTAGATTTCACATATGCTCTTCTTTATGCCCCTGAAGTAGCAAATATAGAGATAGGAGGAAGAATAATCTTGATTACAGAAAAAGCAAAAGCAAAAGATATAGAAGAGAAATGGAAAACAAAAAAAATGACAGAAGAGTTTAGAATTTTTTTATTTAACATAATTCTTAAAAAAGCTAATCTTAAGGCCCTTGAATTAGAGGAACAAGTAAATTTACCTCTTCATATCCCTCTCCCAACTCTAAAAAAACCAAAAAAAGAGTAATACTCATAAAGTATATAAATTCTAATACCGAATAACTTTTATGAAAATATCCAATCAAAAAAGAGAGAAAATTTCAGAACAAATCCTCGCTTATTTATATTCTATTAATCCAAAACCTTCTTTTACAGCCCATATAGCAAGAGAGATTGCAAGAGATGAGGAATTCACAAAAAAGCTTCTAATCGACTTAAAAAAGAAGAAATTAATAACACAAATAAAAAAAAGCCCAAAAGGGGCAGATTATGTTAGAAGAATTAGGTGGAGATTAACAGATAAAGCCTATGAAATATACAAGAAAAACCAATAAAGTTTTTATATAAATAGGCCCTCCTCAAGAGATGGATCCAATAAAAGACTCTTTTAATAAAGTTAAAGAGGATATGAATTCTTTAAAACAAGAGATAAATTTTTTAAGAGAGTCGTTATCAGAAACAAGAGGGCAAATAAAGGATATCTGTGAAATTTTAAACAAAATAATAGAAAAACAAGCTTCGACACATTCTTTATTAAATCAGACACTTTCGACACATTCTTCGACACTTCCACAGGAAATAGGGGGGTTAAAAAGCCAAAATTTAGCTATTTCCACTGGAAATGAAGGGGTTCCAACAGACAGACAGACAAACCAACAGACAGACAAACAGACGCAAAAACAAGAAAAAATCCAAGAAAGATTTTCTGTTGATAATGCCGCTAGAATTCTTGAATCTCTTGATAGCATCAAAAAAGAGATCCGCTTTAAATTTAAAAGACTAACAGAACAAGAGTGGTTAATTTTTTCAACACTTTATCAATTAGATGAACAATATGGTCCTACAGAATATAAAACCCTTTCAGAAAGGCTTAAACTCACAGAGAGCTCTATACGTGACTATATAAGAAGATTGATTAAAAAAGGAATTCCCGTCGAGAAAACTAAAATAAATAATAAAACAATTCAATTATCTATCTCCCAAAATCTTAAAAAAATAGCTTCTTTATCGACGATAATTCAACTTCGAGACTTATAAGTAATTAGATATTCGGTAAGCGTAATAACTACTAATAATTTCTCTTTTTCTCTATTTATTTCCCCTTTATAAAGCTAAATTTTAGCTTTTTAAACTTTAATTTCCCCAAAATCTCCCTAAACTCACTTTTAGGTTCTTTTTCTCATTATTTCTCTTCTTTTTTCACTCTCACTTCTTTTATTTTAAAGAGAATATATCTCTCTATTTTCAATAGCTCTCACTTTTCTCTTTTTTTCAGGCTTTTTCTCATATTTTTTCCTTCTTTTTCTCTCACTTTTTACGTTTTTTGGGTTTTTTTCCCTTTATTTTCACTTTTTGCTTTTTCAAAAGCCTCTCTTTTATGTTTTCTGGTATAAATACCCTCTTTTTACCATTATTCTCAATTATTTCATCTATAATACTCTCATCTTTTTGTTTGATTCTATTTAACTGCCCTCTAATTGTTGATCTCTCTTTTCCAAGCATTGCAGCTAAATCATCATAACTTAATTTCATATCTGTGTTTAACAATACCCACAAAATTGCACGTTCTGTTACTGAAAATTGGTCTAAATTTGGTGTTTGAACACCTGTTTGCACAGGTGTTTGCACAGCATAAACAGCTGTTTGTTTGCTTGAAACACCCTTGGGTGTTTTAAACACCCTGTTTGTTTTAGGTTGATTCATAAAATTTAGAATATTTTTAATCCCTTCAATTTCTATAAGCATCGACGATAAACTTTCTTTTACATCCTCAATCTCCCTTTGTTGTATATTTTTTTCAGAATCAAGGTGTTTAATCCAACCACTTACTGATTGGATATCTTTTTTAACATCTTCAAAACCTTTTTTTGTTGCCTCTTTTAGATCCTCAACACCCTTTTTTCTTTTAAATAACCACCAAACCATAATATATATTAGAATATACCCTTTAAAAAACTTTGTGCCCGTCGACAAATAAAAAATATTACCGACGATAAAATAAAAGAAATTCCTCAAAATTTTTTAAAAAATGTGTCGAAAAACACTTAAAAAACAGCTGTTTGTTTAAAAAAACACTCATAAACAGCCTGTTTAAACACCTATAAACACCCATAAACAGCATAAACAGCTGTTTAAAATTCTAAATAATAATAAACACTCTCTCTTTTCTCCGACGATAAATTCCTTAAACAGCCTGTTTAAACACCCTTAGACACGTACTTCGACACATAAATAATCTAACTAAGCTAACCTAAGTGCATAACATCCCCAAAAAGATTAAATCTAGCAAAAATTAATATGTTTGAAATACAATAATGTTTTTAATCTAATTTAGTTTTAATTAATTATGTCTCCCTATGCTCTTAGAGATATTGAAGGAAATGTTTTAACTAGTGGGAATTTTTATTGGAGCGATATTAAACGAAATATAACTCGTTTTACTGGAAAATATAATAAAGACAACCATGCTTTATTTGAATCTCCAGATGGTTCTTTTATTATAGATTCTAATACTGCTAGAACAACCCTGCACCCAATACATAATCCTCAAGATTACTTAGAAAAAAAATTGAAAGTTGAAGGATGGATGAAACAAGAATTAGAATTAAAGTTAGAAGAAGACCTAGAACCAGAACATCTTTTTATGGGCCCTCAACAAGATCATGGCCTTTTTGAAAAACACCCTTGGAAAAGAGATGGGGGATATATACATCCAGATAAAAGATATCTTGACTCAGCAATTCAAGGCCCGCCTAGGATACCAGGACAGAAAGATATTAACTCAGCAATTCAAGGCCCTCCAAGCCCACATAGATAAAATTTTAAAAATATGCACAAAGCTGACCTAAGTTAATAGAAAATAAAGATATTAGGACCTTAGGGCTTAAAACAGCTAAATTTAACATTTTTATTAAATTTTAATTTTTGTTATTTCTAAGCAGTTTACAGATATATTTATATACTTAGGGCACCCTAAATATACGTGGACTAGCATGATAATACCCTAAGTTCACGTTTTAAAGAGGAAAATGAAACAAGTAATCAATATTATGTTAGATATTAATCCAGAAAGAGCTAATATACCCAAAAAATTTAAACCACATATGACTTTGGTTTATCCCTTTGAAATTTCAGATCAAAGTTTATTATATAACCATATTCTCAAATCAATAAAGAATATATCCCCCTTTAAAATAAAATTTAAAGGATTGAAAAAATCTGTTAAAGATTATTATTTATATCTTTTAGTCCAAAATGGAAAAAGTAATATTCTGAAACTTTACAAAAAACTTAATTCAGGAATTCTTAAGGATTTCAAAAATCCAGACATGCCAAAGTATATACCCCACATTAGTTTAGGAATCTTCAAATCAAAAAAAGATATTGAAAATGCAATGAGAAACCCCAAATTCAAAAATCAGGAATATTCAGTAAAAATTAGTTCAATTCAACTCTTAACATTAAAAAAAGATGATTCTATTAAATCCATTAAGAAATTTAATTTAAAATAACATGGAAAACAAACCCTTAGTTGCAATTTATGTAAGAGTTTCAACTCAAGAGCAAGCAAGCCAAGGATATTCCTTAAACGCCCAACAAGAAGCTCTTGAGAACTATGCTAAGGCTCTTGGATATGATATTTATAGAATTTATAGAGATGAAGGTAAATCTGCTAAAGATCTTAAAAGACCAGAAATGACTCAGATGTTGAAAGATGCAGAAGACCACAAATTCCAAGCGATTTTCATATATAAGCTTGATAGATTTTCAAGAAGTTTAAAAGATTTAATTCTAACAATTGAAAAATTAAAAGAATTAGGTATAGATTTTGTAAGTCTTCAAGATAAAATTGAGACCACTAGTGCAAGCGGAAAATTAATGTTTCATATAATCTCTGCTTTTGCTGAATTTGAACGAAATATAATAGGAGATAGAACTAAATTTGGAATGCAAAGAAAAGCAAAAGAAGGAGGATTTATCACAAAAGCTCCAAAAGGATATAAAATTGTAGATAAAATACTTCTTCCTGATGGCAATTCACAAGAAATCCAAAAGATCTTTCAAGAATTCTTAGAATTTGATATAAGTTTAACTCAATTAGCTAGGAAATATTCTATGACTCCCACAGGAATGAAAAAGCTTCTAAGAAATATAACATACCTAGGAAAAGTTAAGTTTGATAATCAAATTTCTGATGGAGATCATAAACCTCTTATAGACGCAATGCTTTTTAATAAAGTTCAAGATAAGATTAAGGAACTAGGATGGAGTTAGTCCCTACACTTATACATTTTAGTAACTACAATCCGTTTAATCCTTTATAAATCTCTTCTTTTGTCATTACAAATTTTCTTCCAAAATCATCTGTTATTAATCTTTCCCAAATTTTAGAAACAGAATTGAAAAATCTCGTTGCCATACCATAATAAGCCCTATCTAAAACAGGAACTGAGCCAGAATCCCAAGCTTCTAATAATTTTTTTTGTATTTTTCTCTCTTCTTCCCATGTTTTTTCATTAGGAATAAAATTAGATACAGCAAAACCAGTTTTACTTAAAATAGTTTGCATAGAAAACTCATCTAAGGATTTTTCTAGATTTTCTTTATAATCTCTAATAGCCTCTACTATTTCAAGATTCTCAAACCATCCTCGTTGCAATCTTTCAATGTCTTCTGCGTCATAATTGCCAGAAAGAAATTTTACTTCTTGTTCTTCTCCAGGAATAATTATTTTAGATGATTCGACCCTTGTTAACTGGGGCCTTGTTGCTAAATCCATCATATGGTCTAAATAAATTGATGCAAATGCAGCCATTCTTCCTGGAATAGAAACATGCCCAATTTCACTATATTTTTCAGGCCTGTCTTCTTCCATTTCATATCCCCTGTTATATAAAAAATTTTGAAGAATTTTATCTGTTAAAATTTTTTCTTTGAAATCACTTACCAACCCGTGTAATTTTCTTACTTTTTCAATATCTCTATCTCCTAAAACAATACAATATTCTTCTAATTTCCTTGTCATTTTTAGAATTATTGAGCATATACTAAAATATAAAAACATTGTTGTTTTCTATTTTTCATGAAAAACAAAACACTTCTTACACTATCAATAATAACCTTTGTTATTTTAATTATCTTACTTTTCTTTTTTTTATATGAAGAACAACCAATTGGGGGACAAAGAGATGCCTATGGGTGTCTAAGTCCAGCAGGATATACCTATAACGAGACTCTTGATGTTTGTGTAAGAGAATGGGAATTAAATCAAATAGATAGAGAGGTAATAAAACTAATTCTTCCTTCAACTAAAGAATATGGTTTAACAATAATTAATGTCTCTAAAGATGCCTCTTGTTTGGGGTGTTTTAGGATTAAATTAGATGTTTTAGGCGACCCAAGAACAATAGGAATTTACTCTTGGAATTTAATTAATACTACATTATCTCCAACAGCATGTCTTGAGAAAGGAGGAAGAAATCTTAATGTTGTTGCAGGAGATAGTTGTTTTAAAAATGAAACAAACATAGCAAAAGTAATTGGTTTTATTTCTCCGAACATTTGTTGCATTCCTAATACTTATTGTGGGGAAGATAGAGGGGATTATTGTATTCAAGTATGGGAGCCTGTATGTGGTTTTGGAGATTTTGGAAGCAAAACTTTTTCAAATAGTTGTGTTGCATGCCAAAATATTTCTGTTGAATATCATGTTCCTGGAGAATGTCCTTTATGAAAAATTTGAAGAAGATTCATATTTGTGGGACAAATGGAAGTGGAAAAACCACTTTAGGAAAACTAATTTCTCAAAAACTTAAACTTCCTTTTTACCCTTTAGAAGATGTGAAATATATTACAAAATTCACTAAAAAAAGATCTGAAAAGGAAATGAGAAAGAGAGTAAAAGAAATTTCTCTTAAAAAAGAATGGGTAACTGAAGAGTGTTGGGCAGATAGGGCAGAAGAACTATTCAAAAAAGCAGATCTTATAATCTTGTTGAGAATATCAAAAAAAATTTGTCAGTTTAGGGTTTTAAAGAGATTTTTTACTAGGAAAAAACAAGAAAATGATACATTAAAACAAGCTATCAGAATCTGTAGAAAAGTTGGAAGATATGAAAAAGACAAGCATCCTGTTTCTCTCCATGCCCAAGAAAAATTAATTAAGAAATACAATAAAAAAGTTATAATTATAAAAAAGCAAAAAGATATTAATAATCTATTAGAAGAATTAAAATGAAAATAAAAAATCCAAAAGTTGTAATCTATTCAATAATAGCATTGTTCTGTTTATACTTAACCTTTACTGTTGATTGGTTATTTATAATTCCTGCTGTAATAATTATGTTCATAAATCAAAAAGAATTATTTAAAAAAAATAAAAAATAAAAAATAAAAAAATCAGAAATTTATTCTGATTGTTCTTCAAAACTTTTTTCTTCTGGCATTCCTTCAGAAGGCTCTTCTTCTAGGGTTTCACTCGCGCTTCCTTCTTGTTCTGTTTCTCTTCTTTTGAACCTTCCAAACTTTTTTCTAGGTTTGTTTGGATCAAAAGGAACAGCTTCTTTTACAACAATCTCTCTTCCTTCTATATTCTTGTTATTCATCTCTGAGATTGCAGCATCTGCAGCAGAGTCTTCTTTAAACTCTATAAAACCAAACCCTTTTGATCTTCCAGAATACTTATTTGCAACAATTGTTGCATCTTCAAGCTCTCCATATTGAGAAAAAAGTTCTTTTAGCTTTTCAAGAGTTAAGCTAAAAGGCAAATTTCCTACATAAATTCTCTTACTCATTCTATCCTCCTTCTCATTCTATCTTAAAATTTCTAATTATATCTCTTTTTTAAGCTTTTGTATTGTCACAACTTATATAAATCTGTTTTATTTTTTTAGAATTATGGAAAAAAGAGGAATAAAAGCAATAGTTTTTGATATTGGAGGGGTCTTACAATTAGGAAAATATTCAAAAAAAACAATTAGAGGACATAGAGAATTAGGGGTTCATAGATATGTAACAGAAAAATTAAGAATAAGCTTAGACCAATATTTTGATTCTATAGATACACCTTACGCAAAATCTATTGAAGGAACAATTAAAGAAAAGGACGCTCTTAACCAGATTGCGAAAAATCTAAAAATTTCTATTAAAAAATTAAGAAAATTATTTCATAATGCTTACAAAAAAAATTTTACATACAATAGGGAACTAGCTAACTATGCTATCAAATTAAGGAAAAAAGGATATGTTATTGCAATTCTTTCAGATCAATGGCATCTTTCCAAACCAGAATTTTTAACAAAGACTATGGTGAAACATTTTGATCCAATACTAATCTCTTGTGATGTGGGAGTAAGAAAACCAAACCCTAAATTTTATAAAATCCTCCTTAAAAAGCTAAAACTCCCTTCAAAGCAAGTAGTTTTTATAGATAATCAAGAATGGAACATTAAGCCTGCAAAAAAATTAAAGGAGAAAACAATTCTCTTTAAGAACAATAAACAGACAATTAGAGAATTGGAAAAATTACTAAAATGACAAAAGAAACTTGTATTAAATGTGGTTATATAGGTGATACTAATAAGAAATTTGGATTGGTTTTTTGCAATGTCTGTTATAAATTCTGCCCAAACACTCCAGAAGAAGTTGACAAATACATAGAAGAAAAAATAGATGGAACTCACTTGAGTTCTTTTAGAAAATACTCAAAAACAAGAGGGCAAGAACAAAAAAAAGGGATGATTTCTAAGGCTTCAAAGGGAAAAATTATGTCAAGAGCCCCTTTTGGATATGAAATTAAAAGTAAAAAACTTGTTCCTGCACAAAATTCTGATGAAGTTCAAGAAATTTTTGAAGAATTTTTACAAAAAGGAATGACTTTAAATAAATTAGCTAAAAAACATAAACT
>Ga0180431_10005486_pt1 | contig 15433 bp, 17 predicted proteins | sample SS_ome_11_FD_132459 | JGI IMG/M metagenome (GOLD analysis project Ga0180431, IMG submission 132459) | Hypersaline lake sediment archaeal communities from the Salton Sea, California, USA - SS_1_MS_1 metaG | ecosystem: Environmental > Aquatic > Non-marine Saline and Alkaline > Hypersaline >... | reverse complement strand
TTATTCCTTCTTTTTAGTTATTCTTACGCCATTTTTTTCAAGGTATTTAATTACCCCTTCTTTAAGAACGTTCACTTTTTTAATTAAACGTTTACACCTTTTTTTCAAGGCTTTCTCGTAGATTTTATTGAATGGCAGTTTAGGATGTTTTTTGCGAACCTCATTGAGTTCTTTTAAAGAAAGCCCTTTGAACTCATCAGGATGTTCTTTTTCTGGTGGCTCTCGATTCTCAAGATAACCAAAGCACATTGGTGAGAATAAAAGAAGTGTAAAGATTAAGAGTCGCATGATATCCCTTTCCGAAATAAACCAAATATTGGGACCGCCACTCCATATATTCTAAGAAAAATTGGGAGCAGTAAGAAAGGGTTCGATCTTACTGCTCCCAAACCACGAAGGAGTCTTTACTTAATCTTGAAGTGATTCAGCAAGTTTTCTGTCTTCTTCTATCTGTTTAAGAATATCTCTTGCTCTTTCATCTTCATCTATAAATTGGGCTATTAATAAATCATTCTCTGTTTCATGAGGTTGAGCCTCCGGACATATAACGATAGGACACTCAACAGGTTCGGCTACATCTTCTGGATCTATAGGATCTACTACTTCTCGAGTAAGTCCTTCTCCTGGAACAAATGTGTATTGATATACAACATCATGTTCACGTACTTCCTGAGTTTGTCTGGTATTGAAAAAGCTTTTGATAAATCTAATGCCTTTTCCCCCAAGACTTAAAAGGGAAGCGAACACTCTCTTGGCGCCCTCCATCGGCTTAGCCTCTGGTGTTACTACAGCGCTAGAGAGAACTGCAATTAACAATATTTTAGTTATCTTTTTCATTCTGTGTCCCTTCGTGCTTCGTCTGTTCTTGCTTTACGTCTGACTTTTATACGTCTTGGCCTTCTTTTGACCCTGCGAAACATGCGTCTCTCTGGAACATAGTCGTAGTAATCGTACTCATCGTCAGCATCCAGCTTTTCTTCATCTACAGGTTCATCGTCTACTCTCGCATCAACCACCGGTCTTTCTCTGCGCATATCTGCTGTTATCATGTCGTAGAACCTTTTGCGTAGTTCAGGACTTCTTCTGAGAGCTGCCAAGAAATCGATCATCTGCTTAGAAGACTTCCTTGGTGTTGCCTCAGGTCTTACCGTTGCGGCTGTTTTTTGTCCTGCTTTAGACAATGCATATACAAGTGCGGTTCCACCGATGGCCGTTGCAGCAATAGGATGAGCAATGGCAAGAGCACCTAGTTTTAAGAGCCCTGCTATCGTGAAGTATCCTGCTACCCCGGTTAATACTGGTTTGGCTGTCTCTACTAGCGAAGATGTTTGCGTGCCAGCCGTAACCGGTACGCCTCTTTGCATTGCAGAGACATTATCGACTGCTCCTAAGAGCAATAATGTAATTAATAAGCGTTTCATAATAATGCCCCCCCCGACATTCGATTATAAATCGTAGTCTTTCTCATCTTGTTCGTCATAGTCGTAGTAGTCGTCCATCTCTTCATCTCGTTCATCTACGATGTCATCATCACGGTCCATGTCATATTCAAGCTCACGCTCTTGTCGACAATGTCTCAACCTACGTAGTTTTCTGATCTTGCGTATCATTTTTGTGTATTGACGATCTCTTTTACGCATCATCTTTGTGAGATGTCCAACTTCGTCTTTGAGCTCTTCTTGGTACTTTTCTTTTGCCAAGTCGATACCAGAGACTTTCTTTGTAATATAGTTGGTACCAGCTGCAATAAGATATGGAGCAGCTACGGTTGCAACAGGTCCCAAGCCAAATGGTATGAGAGATGAAGCGGCTGCCGTTCCAATTGCTCCAGCGCTAGGAAGAAGCTTTGCTGCTGCGCTACCTATTGCGCTTACTGTACTTGATAACCATGAGCCATTTTCTGCAGGAACAGCTACGGTTCTAGCTTGAACTGGCTTGGCTACTACCAACAACGCTACAAAAAATAATGTTTTCTTAATGTTCTTCATGATGTCCCTTTCCCTTTTGCACCCCCCCAGGGCGCTAGTTAAAAAATACTAACTAACTCTAGCATATCATTGAACATTGAACGTGTCAACAAAATATTTCAAATTGTTAAAATCAGCTATTTTCTCCACTTTTTTCACCAAAATCGACGTTTTTTTCGAATTCTACTATGTCGGAAAGTCGTCTAAACAGGTATTTTGTGACAGTTTGGTGGTATTTTTGGGCCATTTCTCTGATTGATTCTACCAGGGACCTAGGGAGGTCTACTGATAGCCGTTCTCTGCCAACCCTGTTATTTTTGCGATTTTCGGGCTTTTTTCTAGTTGCGAGCTCTCTGGTGATAAATAAGTGTTCTGGATTGGTACACACCTTGCTTGTGCACTTATGCCTAACAAAATGCCCTTGAGGTATCTTGCCATTCTCCACCATCCATGCAGCACGGTGTGCCCCAATCGATCTTCCTTCGGCGTAAATGCATGGGAATCGTCCTTTTTTAACTGATCCTTTCCATCCATAGCAGCCATTTTGCGTGATAATTCTGTATTTATTGAGCGTTTGAAGGATTTTGTCCTTTCGCTCCTGTGTCATATTCATACTCAGTCCTTTCTGAACTCTCTCTTACCACTTTCCCTGGATTTGCTTTGTATTCTTTTATGCTTAAGTGTTGAAATATTCAGGGCATATTCTCTAAACTGTCTGGCTAATTCTAGCGTCTTCCAGAACTTTTTTCGTTCAATTTCGCTAAAACAGCCAATTCCTAGCTCCTCTATAAACTGGTCTGCTATATAGGGTATAGCTAGGAATTCAGCATTAATCAGTCTTCTTTGTTTTTCTGTTATTTTGTCCATGATCCAATCCATGTTGCAGCTGTAGTCCATATAGCTTTAGCTACTTCTGGATTTTGGATGAGAAGGAGCGCTCCTATCCCTAAGCCTGCCCCGACGAGCATCTTGCCTAACGTCCAAGACGCCCTGCTGACTAACCCATTTCTCTTGCGAGGAGGTTTGTGGCTACTAAACTTTGCGTAGTTTCTTTGTCTTCTACGCTCGCGTTCAACCTCTCTTGGTGTCATCTGACGTTTGCCACCATCAGGTGTCTCAGTCATAGGCCTTGCAGCAGGTCTTTTTGCTAATACCTCAGCTGCTGGAACCCCCATGCAACATAATAAAAGTAATGCTTTCCCTAACATTCTCATAATCGTCTCCTAATTCCCCCCGTAAAGGGCTATCTATCTCTGTGTATGGGCGTGGACAGATCCAAACAGCCCTCACATCCTTATATAATATATATAAAACCTTTCCCCAATAAACCGGCTTTGTTGCGGTTTCTATTAGAATAACTATATCATTGAATATTGAACATGTCAACCTAATTCTAATATTACTGGTATTTCGATCTAGAGCTTTGTTAGAGTGAGTGAGGTAATATTTTTCTCATTACAAACGAGGAGGAAGTGATGGCGGTTGATAGAAACGACATACAACTCGACACGTATAGTCCTAATCAAACTCGTGGGATATATAAGGGACCTATTGTCTCTGCTTCAAGAGCACCTACAACTTCAGATAAGTCAGATATCGGTACAATCTGGATCAATAAGAGTACCGATACTGCGTATATTCTCACAAGTATCGTCTCAAATTCAGCAAACTGGGAAAACTTCACTGACGAAATTACAGCAACAGGTACAGATGGTCAGCTTTGGATTGGTGCTACAGGTGCAGCAGCTGCTTGGGCAAACATAACGTCCACTGGTGGTTCTGTAACCATAACCAATGGTGCAAACACCATTAACCTTGAAGCTGCCGGCGTAGCTGCTCTTACATCCCTTGATGGTGATGCTGGTACTGCTACTCCAGTAGCTGGTGTTATCAACATTCTTGGAGGCACAAATATTGGAACAGTGGGTGCCGGTCAGGATATGACCATTAACCTAGATGCTTCACCTTCTGTTGCTGGATCTCTTACTGCAGGCGTAGACCTGAACATGACATCAGGTGACATGACAATTACTGCAGACACAGATGGCGCTCAAACAATCTATCTACATGCTGATGGTGGTACATCAGAAACTATCGATATCCACTCAGACCAAGGTACAGGCGTAGCATCTATCAATGTTCATTCTGATGTTGGTGGTGTAACAATCGCTTCAGGTTTGGCTTCTGCAGATGCTATAAACATAAATGCATCGGATGCAGCTGGGGGAATCGACATTGACGCTGGCACAAACGGTATCAGCATGGTTTGTGCTAATGGTGCTGTTAATATTGAGTCTGGCACAGGTGCTATCAATGTTGGTGCTGATGCAGCTGCTCATACAGTCACTGTTGGTTCGACAAACACAACTGCTGGAACAGTTATACAATCAGGAACCGGGGATGTTGCGATCACATCGACCGATGCGATAACTGCTGATGCGACAGGTGTACTGGAGTTGAACTCCTCAGGTGCAGCCATAGGTATCGGTAATGACGCAGATGCTTTTGCGATCAATGTCGGAACAGGCGCTGCAGCACGTACTATCACGATAGGTAACTCAACAGGCGCTACAGCCGTTGACATCAATTGTGGTACTGGCGATGTCACTCTAGGTGCAAACGCAACTGCACACACAACTACAGTCGGATCGACAAACACCACATGTAACGTCATTGTTCAATCAGGAACAGGTGGCATAGCAGTGAACTCTGGAGGTGTATGTGATGTAGACGCGGCAGGCGCATTAAGTCTTAATTCATCTGCAGCTGCTATTAATGTTGGTAATGATGCGGTTGCACAAGCTATCAATATTGGTACTGGTGCTGCTGCGCGAACTATCACAATCGGTAACGTTACAGGAGCAACTTCTGTTGTTGTCGAAGCTGGTACTGGCGACGTTCTTTTAGGAACAAACGCGGTAGCTCACCAAACAACAGTAGGTACAACGACAGGTGCAGGTGCTACAACTGTTCAAGCTGGTACAGGTGACTTGATTGTAAACGGCGGTGGTGATGTAACAGTAGACGCCGTAGGCGTACTTGAACTCAACTCTTCAACAGGTGTTATTGGAATTGGTAACGATGCGGTAGCACAAGATATCAACATTGGTACAGGGGCAGCTGCTCGCACAATAACCATCGGTAACACAACGGCTGCAGCTCAAGTTGACATCGATTGTGGTACAGGAGGTGTTAATGTAGGTACATCAGCGACTGCACATACAACCACGGTTGGATCGACTAATACAACATCTGACACAACAATTCAGTCAGGTACAGGTGCTATCACAGTGAACGGCGGAGGTGCAGTAGACATTGACGCGGTAGGTGCATTGAGCTTGAACTCGTCAGGTGCAGCTATAAACGTTGGTAACGATGCAGATGCACAAGCAATCAATGTTGGTACCGGAGCAGCAGCAAGAACTATCACCATTGGTAACACCACAGGTGCAACACAAGTAGACATCCAAGGTGGTACGGGAACTATATCCCTTACTCCAACTGGTGGTGCTATCACAATGGCTCCAGCAACTGGTTCTGCAGCAGGTGTCGGTGTAACAATTAATGCTTATTGTGGAGCAGCTACCTTTACTGGCCAAACAACAGCTTCAGCAGCATCACAGGTGTTCACGGTTACTAACTCTCTTGCAGCAACAGACTCTGTTGTATTTGCAACGGTAAGTAATCTTGGCACGAATGATGCTCAGATGACTTTAACAAGGGTTGAGCAGAAGGCTGGTTCAATTGAGTTTACTACTGTAAACAACGGAGCAGCAGCGCTTAACGGAAACGTTGTTATTGCGTTCTGGATCATTGCGTAAGTTTCTCCTATATAAAACCAAACATATGTAGCGCCGGCTTCACGGCCGGTGCTACACTAAAGTCGCACTTTAAAACAGGAGAAAAAGATGAAAGCCAAGAATTCGGTACATGCAATTCGCAAGGTATCAATCGATGTTTCTACCTTTACTGGCACAGAAGACTTTCTTGCAATAAATGATGAAGGGCTTCCTGATGCTTGTTTCATTTTGAGGATGGTTAACGACTCTGACACAGATTGCATCATTAGTTATAGCGGAATTCATGCTCATGATTACATACCGGCTGGAGAGAATCTTCAGATAATGGTTCCCGATTGGGCTCCCGACAGAGCTAACTTTGCACTTGGAACTATTGTCTACGCAGCAGGTGAGCAACAAGGGACAGGTAGGTTGCATTTGATTGGATATTATAGAGGACAAAAAACCCCATAATACTTGAAAGGAAAGATATGGAAGAAGAAAAAAAAGAGCAGAATCAGCTGCCAGTTATGGAGACTTCAACAGGCAATGAAATGATTATTTCTGTTAAGGGAAAGGATGATCGCGTTTATAGGTTTCACGTACCGTTTCATTCACCTCTTTCAGATGCTTACAATGCTGCGTGCAATGTGGCTAATGAAATAGCTCGTCTCTTCAACGAAGCAGTTAAGAAACAGCAAGAAGCAAAAGAAGAAAAGAAAGCTGAATAACTACTTTGGACTGTGGAGGGTGAAGGCTTCGTCCTCCACAGCTTAACCTTTAGGAGGGATGATGGCGCAACATTCACAAGCAATAAGGCTTGTTCCTGAAACTGTAAGGTCGCTAGCCTTTGGTTCAATAGGTGCAGCCTATACTGGGGTGGGGACTGCAATTACTAACCCAATAAGAATTTTGCATGTTCAGAACTTAACTGATTCTGAGCTTATGTTTTCGTATGACGGTATTAACGATCACTTTCCACTTCCGGCGAATGGTTTTTTAGTTCTAGACATAACAGCTAACAAGTCACGTGAACAAGGGTATTACCTTGCAGAAGGAACGAGGGTCTATGTTAAGGAGGTAGTGGCTCCAACAACAGGAAATGTATATGTAACTGTTTATTATGGATCTATTAGCTAAAAGGAGAGGCTATGAGTCAATCGGGACAATACACGATAAATAGTGTCTCCCTATTTGTTCAGACTCTTACTGGAGATGCTGGAGGAGCCGTTGGCCCAACAGCTGGCAATATCGATCTTGTTGGAGCTGGTGGTCTTACAATTACAGGGAACCCTGGAACAAGTACGCTGACATTTACAATTGGAGGAGCTATAGGCTCTTCTTTTGTGACTGATGCTGGAACAGCTACGCCTGCGCTTGGAGTGTTGAACGTTCTAGGTGGCGCAAACATAAACACTACCGGTGTAGGAGATACCGTAACAGTAATCCTAGACGACGACGTTACGCTTGCTGGATCTTTAACAACTGGAACAACCGTTACAGCAGGAACAGGTGTAAGTGTCACTACGGGGGATGTAACAGTTGTTGCTGGAGATGTAATCGTTTCTACAGGAGATGTAACCCTAACAAATGGAAATGTTACTGCATCAAACGGAGATGTCTTTGCCGGAAACGATCTTGAAGCTGTAGGAACAGTTACTCTTCAGTCTGTTACTGACGGTGTAGTTATCGCAGATGGTTTTGGAGAGCTTTCTTCAATAACGGGAACTGACGGACAAGTTGTTATAGGTTCTACTGGGGCAGCTCCAGTTTTTGCGACTCTTACTGCTGGTACCGGTATAGCAATAACTAACGCTGCTGGTTCTGTAACGATTAATGCTACAACTGGTGGCTTTTCTTGGACGGAGGTTGTTGGAACCACTCAGGCTATGTCTGTTAATGGCGGTTATATTGCTAACAATGCAGGTCTTGTAACTCTTACATTGCCTGCAGTGGGTGTTATAGGAGACAGTATACAAATACTAGGAAAAGGAGCCGGGGGGTGGAGAGTCGCTCAAAATGCTGGGCAAACAATTCATTATTCTTCGCTTTCTACAACTCCTGGTGTTGGTGGCCGTTTAGACTCCACGCATCAACGTGATTGCATAGAGCTTGTTTGTGTGACTGCTAATACTGACTGGCAAGTCGTAGATGGTGTTGGCAACATAACTGTTACATAAAAGGAGAAATAGATGGCTACAATGAATCCTATAGGAAGCAATAAGCCTATAGAAATTGAATTTGGAGGAACCAAGCTTGCAACGCTTACCGATCATTCGGTTCTTGTTGGTTCTGGTGTAGCGGCAATTACGCCTCTAGCAGTTGGTGCAACAGGAGAGATATTAATTGGAAACACAGGGGCGGACCCTTCATGGAGTGCCACTCCTTCTGTTACTTCTCTCACTGCGACTACTGTGTATGGAACTACGTTTGACACTAATGTTGCAGCAGCAGCTCTTACTCTTTCTGGAACAACGCTTTCAGCTGACGGAACAGATTCTGATATAGATATAAACATCACGGCCAAGGGAACTGGACAGGTAATTATAGATGACTTACAGCTTGGAACAGCATTAACTGTACCTTATGGCGGCACGGGTGTTTCAACATTAACTGATCATGGAATTGTTCTTGGTTCTGGAGCTGGGGCTGTTAGTGTAACTGCGGTAGGTGCCACTGGTGAAATGCTCATCGGAAATACCGGCGCCGATCCTACATGGAGTTCTACACCAACTGTTACAACGATGAACGCTACAACGTTTGACACTAACGTAGCAGCAGCTGGCGTTACTCTTTCTGGTACAACATTATCTGCAGATGGAACTGATGTTGATATAGACATTAACATTACAGCAAAAGGTGCAGGGCAAGTAATTATAGATGATTTGCAGCTTGGAACGCAGCTTACTGTTCCTTATGGTGGAACTGGTTTAACAACAATCACGGATCATGGAGTCATGGTTGGTTCTGGCGCAGGAGCGGTTACTCCTTTAGCGGTTGGAACTGATGGTCAAGTTTTACTTGGCTCGACTGGGGCAGATCCAGTATTTGCAACGCTTGCATCTGCTGGAAGCACGATAGCGTTTACTCCTGGAGCTGGAACTCTAAATCTTGAAACAGGTTCAGCAGTTGCAACGTCTGCTCCTACCGATGCAGGTACTGCTACGCCATCAGCTGGTGCACTTACTGTTGCTGGCGGAACAAATATAAACACGGCAGGAGCTGGAAGCACTGTAACGGTAAATCTTGACGCAGCTATTTCTGGATTGAGCAGTGTAGATATTGCAGCTGGTGGAAGAATAGGAACTGCGACAAGTGCGGGAAATACTCTATTGCTACAAGCGTACGATGTTGATGGAACGGCGTACGTTACATTTGCGACCCTTACAGCAAACAATGATCCAACAATGGATCTTGAAACTACAGTAACAATGGGTGGCAATGAGATTTACTATGCAACAGGTACAGATATTCCTGTAACGGATGGTGGTACAGGCGCTTCTTCTTTGACAGATCATGGTGTAATAATTGGGTCTGGTGCGGCAGCAGTAAGTGTAACTGCAGTTGGTTCCACAGGAGAGGTCTTTGTTGGAAGTACTGGAGCTGATCCAGTATGGAGTGCTACGCCAAGTGTTACATCTCTTACGGCAACTACTGTATATGGAACTACTTTCGATACTAACGTTGCAGCTGCGGGTGTTACTCTTTCTGGCACATCTCTTACAGCTGATGGAACAGATTCTGATATTGACATAAACATTACTGCAAAGGGGACTGGTCAGGTCATTATTGATGATCTTCAATTAACAACAGACTTGGCTGTGACAGAGGGTGGAACAGGGGCTTCTACCCTTACAGACCATGGCGTTTTAGTTGGTTCTGGTACCTCTGCTATAACGGCATTAGCGGTAGGTACAGACGGTCAGGTTCTTGTTGGAAGTTCTGGGGCAGATCCAGTGTTTGCAACTATAGCTTCAGCTGACAATTCGATAGATATAACAGGAGGAGCGGGAACATTAGACCTATCTGTTTCAGGTGTTCTACCTATAAATGCTCAAACAGGAACGTCATACACGCTTGTACTTACGGATGCTGGCAAGCTTGTAACATGTAGCAATGCTGGAGGAATAACATTTACTGTTCCACCTAATTCGAGTGTTGCGTTTACAACTGGAACTCAGATTCTTGTATCGCAGATAGGCGCTGGTACAGTAACCCTTACTGAAGGATCTGGTGTAACAATTAACTCTAGGGGATCTCTTGTTGATACCAATGGTCAGTATGCAACGGTAGCTTTGATTAAGACTGATACTGACACTTGGCTAGCGTCGGGAGACTTAGCATGAGCCCATTAGCATCCATACCAGGGATCCTGGCTTCAGGAGGGGGTGCCGCTCCTGTCGTAGCTTTGACCTGGACGTCTAGAACGTCCGGGTTTACCACAGATGAAATAAGTAACGTTGCGTATGACGGTAATACATATTGGGTAACTGTTGGTGGCAACGGAAAGATCTATTGGGCTATTAATCCAACTGGAACATGGACAGCAGCATCTACTCCTGGTTTTAGTACAACGTTGATACTTGATGTTCACTATGGTTCTGATGGGTACTGGGTAGCAGTAGGTTTTTCTGGAAAGATAGGTACAGCAACAGACCCAACAGGAACGTGGACTCAGAGGTCTAACCCTTTCTCGTCTGGTGGTGGAGATTACATCGCGTCCGTGTATCACGATGGAACGACATGGACTGCGGTGGGTTCAGGTGGAGAGATGGCTACAGCTACAGATCCAACAGGAACCTGGACTTCACGAACATCTTCTTTCAGTACAGACGCTATTTACGGTGTTTACTATGCAGACAGTATTTGGTGTGCAGTTGGTGCGAGCACGAAGATAGCAACAGCTCCTGATCCAACAAGTACATGGACGCAAAGAACCTCTCCATTTAGTGGTGGTGTAAACGTTCGTGACGTTACGTATGACTCTGACAATAGTTTATGGGTAGCAGTTGGGTATGATGGGGAAATAGCAACAACTGCCGATGCGACGTCTGGATGGGCTCTTACAACTGGTACTGGATTTGGTTCTAGTGATGACTTTAGGCGTGTTAATCAGAATGATCTTGGCAGGACTGGTACTGCTGGTCTTACTGGAATTATTGCTACCTCGTTGGCGCCAGATTCTGCATGGACACAGAATACAGATCCATTTTCTGGGAGCAATGCATTAGGCATATCGTATGGTGATGATGGTTTCTGGGTTTGTACGGCTGCATCTGCAAAGTTGTGTACAGCTCCTGAGCCAACAACTACACAGCTTCATTATGACTGGACGTCGAGGACGACAGGTGCGATAGGTTCAGCTATGCGTGGTATTGGATATGATGGTAGTACTTACTGGACTGCTGTTAACGGGGATGGTGCAGGTTCTTCTGATCTTATTACGTCTACAGATGCTCAATCGTGGACTATTCAAGAGACAACTCTTAATACTATGCGAGACATCGACAATGATGGCACGTATTGGTGTGCGGTTGGAGACTCTGGTTATATGATAACGGCTACGGATCCAACGGGAACATGGACATCTAGAACGTCAGGATTTGGTTCGACTAACATAGCTGGTGTTCACTATGTTGGATCTACGTGGGTTGCTATGGGAAGTAGTGGTGTTATGACTACTGCAAGTGATCCTACAAGTACATGGACTGTTAACTCTAGTGCTGGAACAGTGTTTAGTTCTAATCAGATTCGTTCGTGTGATTATGATGGTTCTACTTATTATGTTGCGGTAGGTGATGGTGGAACTCTTGCTACGGCAACGGATCCTACGTCTACGTGGACAGCTAGAACATCTTCTTTTAGTGGAACATTTATTAGATATGTAGTTTATTCGTCGACTCTTTCTCTATGGTGTGCTGTTGGCAGTTCAGGAAAGATAGCAACGGCTAGTGATCCAACAGGAACGTGGACACAGAGATCAAATGTGTTTGGAGGGTCTGAGATTATCACTACTGTTCAGTGGGATGCTACTAAGGAAGTATTTGTTGCGGTAGGAAATGGTGGAACGATTGCTTCATCTCGTGACGGTATAACATGGATCTCTGACGCCGGTGGTTTCTCTAACATGTGGGATTTGAAGTATGGAGATGGTTTCCTTGTGGTTGTTGGAGATGGTCCAACATTGAAGACGAGTTTTAGTTAAAAGGAGATATATATGGCTAGAGGTAAAAGAAGGCCAAGAAGAGTTACTGGCCAGGAGCCCCTTTCCTATTTAGGGGTTGAAGCGACTACGCCACCGCAAGTTATAACGGCGCGACAAGATCCTACAGCAAATGATAATACGTTTGATTTGGGTACTATTTGGGTTAACTACACTGACGATATTATTTGGATGTTGGTTGATATTACATCTAACGTTGCGAGTTGGGTTCGTATAGATTCGGCTGAGTTGACCGTTAATGGTAATACAGGTTCAGCCGAGACAGTTAACTTTGAGATGGACATTGTTGGTGAGGGTGTTTTAACAACCACAGGTGCGGCAGATACTCTTACGATAGGTCACACAGCAGCGTCTGATGGTCAGTTGATAATAGGTGCTACAGGAGCTTTACCTGCATGGGCGAGTGTTACTTCTTCTGGTGGTACTATCACGATCACGGCTGGTGCTAATACTTTGAATATAGACATAGCTGGTGGTTATCTTGGTGCTCAGGTTTTCCACACTGATTCTGGTGATGCTACTGTTACGGGTAATGAGATAACGATAGCTGGTGGTACGAACATAAACACGTCGGGAGCGGGCAGTACAGTAACGGTTAATCTTGATGATGACATAACGGTTCACAGTGTTACAGCGACAGATTTGGGTGCTGGTTTCTTGGAAGCAACGGCTGGTGGTTTGATACAGAATTCAGAAGGTACTGATGGTCAGTTGATTATTGGTGCGACTGGAGCGCCTGCAGCGTGGGCTAATGTAACATCTGCTGCTGGAACGATTCTTATAACAGAGGGCGCTAACTCTTTAAACCTAGAAGCTACGTCAGGTTTGGCTGCTCCGTATGATTTTGTGTATACGGAAACAGGAGCTGGTTTTTCTGGAACTCCTACGTGTGTAACGAGTGATGATACATACTTTATTGTAGCTACTACTACGACGCCTGGTATTTATACATCTGCGAGTGGTGAGACTACTACATGGAACTTGGAAAAGTCTGGAGCTGGTGGTGAGTCGTTTGTTGATGTCTTGACTATATCTGGTGGTGAGACTGTAGGATTGTTAGCTGCGGTTGTTGGTATAGCGCCTGCAGATTACTTGTATTACAGATCTGCATCGCCGACTGGAACGTATACTGGTTATGCGATGGTAAGTGGTGCTCCTCCGGCAACTGCAACGAGTTTAGGTTTTGATGGAACGTATTGGGTGGCTACAGGAACGGATAATAGTACGAATGATGCGGTATTTTTCACGCCTGCTCCTATCACTGGTGTTAACTGGACGGTTAATACTGCGGGTCTTTCTGAGCAATTGAATGATTGTGCGTTTGGTAATAGCACGTGGATTGTAGTTGGTAACAATGGGTTTATAGCATATAACGCGACTGATCCCACGGGAACATGGACTTCTGTGGCTGCAGCAAGTAGTGGTTTTGATGTAACGCGAGCTGGAGCTCCGATACATGTTCTTGCGGTTGCATACGGTGCTGGACCAGGATTGTTTGTAGCGGTAGGAAGTGAAGGAAGGGCTGCAACATCGCCAGATGGTATAACGTGGACTCAGCGTAATCTTGGTTGCAACCACAGTATGGATTTTGCGGATGTTTACTATGACTCTACGAAGCAGATCTTTGTGGCTGTTGCTCCATCGCCTCCGGGTAATTATAGTTTTTCGTACAATGGTTTGAATTGGTTTCAGGATAATTCGTTTGTTCAATGGTTTGGTGAATCGTATGCGTATTTGGGGTCTAATTCTGGTAGGGGGATTGTGTTAAGGGATGCAGCAAGTACGTATTATATAGATAGAACTTCATAGAGCTTCTTCATATCTCCTTTTGAGGTGGCCGCTCTGGTTGGTAGCGCATCCAGGGCGGTCTGAAAAAGGAGAGAGTAAGATTTATAATACTTCTGGTTTTGTTTTACCGTCTCGTATGTTCACTCTTATTTGAGCTTGTCGTTTTACGTCGTTGTATCTTGATTTAGGCATATCGGCGAGTGATTCTATGTTTAGAGCTTTGTATATATCTTCGACTATATCAACGTTATCGTCTATGACTCGTTCGAGTTCGGCTAGTTGGTCTTGTGTAATGGTCTCAAATGACTCTTCTTTTGCCTTGTAGCGCATGTTAAGGCCGGTGCCTTTGATTCTCTCTTTCCGGATATGTTCCATGTTTCTCTCGCCATCGTCGTCGTCCATGTCGTCTATGATGGTTATGTTTAATAGTCCCATTATGTCATGACGTTTCATGGCCTTTAAAAGTGATGCGTAAGTTTGGACGTCGTTTCTTGAGGGGATGATGCGTGATCGTGTTTCGATGAACTGAGCTGATTTGTGTCGTAGTCGTGTAACGAGTACAACGCGTTCGTCTACTATTTTAGTTTGTTGGGTTATAGAGAGGCCGTTATCTGATAAAGCTTTACGTATAGTTCTCATGATCATGTCCAGGTCAGAGTATTGATTGAACATGAAATTGTTTCGCCTATTGGCGTTGATCTTTGGAAACTCGCCCTGAGCTTTAGATAGAGCGGTGCATATTTGATCTGTTTTTTCTGATTCGTAAGGTTCTGGGCGCGTTTGTTTTAGTCGGTCAGCTATCTTTTTTTCTATGTGTTGGTCTAGTGAATCTAGTTCTTGGAGTTGGTTTTCTAGGTTGTTCTTGGTCTCTTCGGTCATCATCCTCTCCATCAAATAATGAGTCTATATCTTTCTCTAGGTCGTCTAGTAGTGCTTGTATGTCTTTTTTGGTTATTTCTTCAAAGGTTAGTTTCTTAGGTGGTTCAGGTTTTTCATCCATGGCCATGACGCATGAGAATAAGGCGCATGTAAATATGACCATAAACAGCATGATTATCTCCTTGATTTACTAGCTTGTAAATGAGTTATGCGCGATTATTCAAGGCTATTTTCGTATTCAACAGCTTCTTTATCGCCTTTTTTTAGAGCTTCTTCGAATAGGTGTTCGTCTAATTGCATGTGTGTTTTTACTACTGTGCGTAAATGTTCTTTGGAAGCTTCTCCGAATTCGTTTAGGAGGAAGTTCCATCGTTCTGAATCTGGTACTGCGTCTATTAGTCTTCGGACTATGGCGTTAGTTTTCATCTGGTAGTTTTCGTCTGCGCATTTAAATCGTACGCTTCTTATTCTGTCGGCTATCTTTTCTACTTCATCGATGTTTGATGTCATCTCTATCCTTTGTATCGTTTATCGAACCATTCTCTTAGGTTCGTCCATTCTTCTCTTGTGAGTTTTTTTTTAGAAAGTGCTTCTAGAGCCATTTCTATTATTTCTGCGGTTGTCTTTTTGGTTATAACTTTCATGAAGTTGATTGTCTTAATAGCTTCGTCTGAGACTTTAAGGACTAATCGTTTATTTGGCATATCTCTCTAGTAGTTTTTTAGTTTGTTTGATTCGTTTGGTAGCTTCTTTGAGGTTTTGTTGCAGGACTTCTTCGCGTTGTTTTGAGATTTCTG
>Ga0180431_10005485_pt1 | contig 15435 bp, 5 predicted proteins | sample SS_ome_11_FD_132459 | JGI IMG/M metagenome (GOLD analysis project Ga0180431, IMG submission 132459) | Hypersaline lake sediment archaeal communities from the Salton Sea, California, USA - SS_1_MS_1 metaG | ecosystem: Environmental > Aquatic > Non-marine Saline and Alkaline > Hypersaline >... | reverse complement strand
CATCTGGTCAGGAAAATAGAAGAAGCCATGGACTTTTCTTTTATTTATGAAAAAGTTGCTCCCCTTTATTCTTCAAAAGGGCGCCCAAGCATTGATCCCGTTGTATTGATCAAAATGGTTCTGATTCAGTACGTGTTTGGCCACCGCTCGATGCGCGAAACCATTAAACGGATCGAAACCGATGTCGCTTATCGCTGGTTTATTGGATATGGATTTTCTGAAAAAATCCCTCATTTTTCAACCTTCAGTAAAAACTATGAGCGCCGTTTTCATGATACGGACCTATTTGAAACAATCTTCTATAAAATCTTGCGTCAGGCCATGGATCTCGGTCTTGTCGACCCGTCGGTCGCCTTTATCGATGGAACCCATGTCAAAGCCAATGCGAATAAGAAAAAGTTTGTGAAGAAGATTGTGAGAAAAGAAACAAGAGCTTATCAGGAACAATTAGATCGAGAAATTAATGCCGATCGCGAAGCCAACGGCAAAAAGCCCTTAAAGCCCAGGCAATGCTCAGAAGAACGGGAAATAAAAGAAAGTACGACAGATCCTGAGAGCGGTTATTTTGTAAAAGGTGAACGGGAACGTCTTTTTGCTTATGGTTTTCATACAGCTTGTGACCGGAATGGATTTGTGCTGGGGGCGGTTGTTGAGCCTGCCAATATTCATGACAGCCAAGTGTTCACGACCCTGTTTCAACAGGTGAAAGAGCACGTCGCCAAGCCTCATACGGTCGCAGTTGATGCCGGATATAAAACGCCGTTTATCGCAAAATTTCTAAGTGATCAAAATGTCCATCCCGTCATGCCCTACACCCGACCACAAACTAAAAAAGGGTTCATGAGAAAACATGAATATGTATACGATGAATATTACGATGCTTATATTTGCCCTGACGATCACGTTCTGACATATCGCACAACCAACCGTGAAGGCTATCGGATTTATGCATCAGATCCAAACCGATGTGAACACTGTTCTTTTCTGAAGCAATGTACGGAAAGTCGAAATCATCGAAAGATGATTCACAGGCATCTCTGGCAGGATCATTTGGATGAAGCCGACCATCTTCGCCACACGGATGAGAATAGGCGAATCTACGCCAAACGCAAAGAAACGATCGAACGAGTTTTTGCGGATTTAAAACACAAGCATGGCCTGCGTTGGACAACACTGCGGGGAAAGAAAAAATTGTCCATGCAGGCCATGCTTGTTTTCGCTGCCATGAATCTCAAAAAGCTGGCGAATTGGACTTGGAAAAGTCCTCATCGCCAGCATTCTCATCGAAAAAACAGAATAAATTGGACAAAAATAGGTCGGATTATAAAAATCCGACCTATTTTGTCAACGGTCTGAGGACGGAATCACTTGATTCCGTCCTTTTGTTGTTATAGAGAAGCCCGGAGAATGGCGAGTACGTCATCTTTGTTTAGTTTTTGGAAATTGGCGAAGCCGCCGTGCTCGATTTCTTTAGCGGCGATGTCTGCGATCAGATCGAGCTTTTCTTCGCCGATGCCGTAATCGGCAAGGCGGGAAGGAGCGCCAAGGCTTGTCCAGAACGCGGACAGCTTATCGATTCCTTCAAGCGCGATGTCTTTATCGGTTTTGCCTTCTGTGTCAATGTCAAACATGTTCAGCATAAGGGCTTTGAAGCGGCTGACATTCGTATCAAGCGTATATCTCATCCAGTTCGGGAACAAGATCGCAAGGCCGCCCGCATGCGGAATGTCGTAAACGGCCGAAACGGCGTGCTCCATTGTATGGGAAGCCCAATCGCCGAAATAGCCCATTTGCAGCGTGCCATTCAAAGCGATTGTGCCTGCGTATAAAATGGTTTCCCGGTGCTCATAGTTTTGCAGGTCTTCTAACAGCTTCGGTGCCGTTTCGATGACCGTCTGCAAAACGGAAAAGCACATTCTGTCCTGAAGCGGCGTGTTTTTGACATTATGAAAATATTGTTCAAACACATGGCTCATCATATCAACAATGCCGTAAACCGTTTGGTTTTCCGGGACGCTGAACGTATTTTCAGGGTCTAAAATGGAGAACTTCGGATGCGTGACATCGCTTCCCCATACATATTTTTCATTCGTTTCCCAGTTTGTAATGACGGAATCGGGGTTCATTTCAGATCCGGTTGCAGCTAAGGTTAAAATCGTACCGAACGGCAGGGCGTCTTTTGCTGTCGTTTTTTTGCTGAAGATATCCCAAGGGTCGCCGTCGTATTTTGCTCCTGCAGCAATCGCTTTTGTGCAGTCGATGACGCTTCCTCCGCCGACAGCGAGGAGAAAATCGATTTCATGCCGGGCGCACAATTCGATCCCTTTTTTAACCGTAGCAAGACGCGGATTTGGTTCTACTCCGGAAAGCTCGTGCATGTCAGCGCCTTCTTCTTTCAATACGCGTGTAACTTCGTCATAAAGGCCGTTCTTTTTAATGCTGCCGCCTCCATAAACAAGCAATACATTTTTTCCGTATACCTTTAATTCTTTTCTTAATTGTTCAAGCTGGCCTTTTCCGAAGATCAATTTCGTTGGATTGTAATAGCTGAAATTTTCCATTGATGAACAAACCTCCTATGGTATATGTAAAAACAGTTTTCTACTATAACATATTGAATCGTATAGAAAAAGAGGCCGTGTTCTTACAAAGGACAGGGTCAAATTGTACAGAGGGGAAGAAGCACACACCTGATTTACTGCGTAAAAAAGCTTGCCGACTTTGCCGGCAAGCTGAGGAGGCCGTTCTGTCTTCAGGTTAAACCCTATACTGAGACGTCCGCCGATTCGTTGATAGAAATGACCATTGAGACAGCGGTTCCGTCATCCGGCGCACTCTCGATATTCAGTTCGCTCCCGCAGAAGTGCTTCAGTCTTCGGTTGATATTTTTCATACCGACGCTATGAGTGAAATGAGAGGAAAAGATATCGTGTTGTTTTTCCGGCGGCATGCCGATTCCATTGTCCTCTATCTTGATATAATAGCGGTTTTCGCTTTCTTTTTTTGCCGTCAGCTTGATCCAGCCTCCGCCTCTTTTTTTGCTGATCCCGTGGTGGACGGCATTTTCGACAAGAGGCTGAATCATTAATGGCGGAAGGGCAAAGTCAATGTCTTCGTCAATATCGTAAATGACGTCCAGCCGATCGCCGAAGCGCGTTTTTTCAATAGAAAGATACGAATTCACAATCGACAGTTCATGTTTGAAAGAACTCATCCCTGATGTATTTTGAAAATCAAAACTCATTCTTAAGTAGTTTGTAAAATCAGCCGTTACTTCGCGCGCTTTTTCAATATCCAAATGACTGAGCGCGATAATTGTATTTAATACGTTGAAAAGAAAGTGCGGCTTGATCTGCGACTGGAGGAATGCCATCTCCATATTCGTCGCTTGGGCTGCCGTATCTTTCATCATGATCAGGTTTTTAACGCGTGCTGCAAATTCAGTGTAGTTGTACGGTTTTTGCAAAATGTCATTTGCCCCGGCGTGAAAAGCCTTGTATTTATCATGATCGATGATGGCTGCCGTAATAATGAGAACCGGAAGTTCCACCATTGTGAATCTTTCACGGATTTTCATAGAGACTTCAAACCCTGTCATATCGGGCATCATCAGATCCAAAATCACCAAGTCAAGCTTTGAACGGGAGGCGACTTCGAGAGCCTCTTTGCCGCTTTTTGCTGCGATGACTTGATAAGGAACGCCTTCAAGCATATCGGCCAAAATTTTTAAGCTTTCAATGTTATCATCGACGATCAGAACAGTTGGAGCATCCATTTTCTTTGAATAATACGGCGTGCTTATTGAAACATCGGGCAAACTCCTGACGGCTTGCTGTTGAGGCATGTTCACTTTATCGTCAAGAAGCGAGTCATCCTTTGCGACAGGCAGTGAGAAATGAAATGCCGATCCTTTCCCTTCTTCCGATTCTACCCAGATCTCCCCATTTTGAAGCTGAACGAGCTGCCTGACGATGCTTAAACCGAGCCCGGCTCCGTCATCTTTATGGTTTTTTGCTTGTTGAAAAGATTCGAATATCGATTGACGGACGGCCTTTGGTATGCCGACTCCTGTATCCGCTACAGTGATTTTGACCTTCTCTTGGTTGATCCTCTCGGCAGAGAGCGTAATTTGTCCCTCCGGCGTATACTTGATTGCGTTATCTACCAGGTTGGTCATGATTTGCCGGAAGCGGTTTTCGTCAGCCAAGACGAGCGGCAGTCCGGATGGAACCAGGTTTACAATCTGGACCTGTTTATTTTTTGACAACAGCCGATAGAAGCCCATTTCCGTACTGATCGCTGAATGGGTATCGACAGGAACGGCTTGAATCTGCAGCATGCCCTGCTTCATTTTTTCCAAATCGAGAATGTCATTCACCAGGCTGGAGAGCCTGTATCCCATGCGGATGACCAGCTGCAGATTTTCTTTTTCTTCCTCTACCGTCCTTTTGCTTTTCCTTGCCAAAAGGGTCTGGCATATATTAATCATGCTGTTCAGCGGCGTTTTAAATTCATGCGATGTTTTGGCGATAAATTCGTCTTTTAATCGATTCATTCTGAGCAATTTCAAGGATAGGACTTCATTCTCGCGGAATGCGCCTGCGAATTGCTGTGCCATCATCAGAACAGCCGCCAGCAAAGCGATGATTGACGGCACGGCATAGAGCGAATTGAACGAAAAGCCTCTTTTGCCGCTGTAAGCAGAAACGGTCGTTAAAATGACGAATGCGCTCATTGAGATCGCTGCAATCGTAAGATAAAGACTGCCTTTCATTTTCCGAAGGGCAGCAATCGCAAACACATACGTAATATAAATCAAAGTCGTGACGGCAAGAACGGAATGCAATACATATGCGAGACGGTCTGTAAAACCCCATGATATAAAATCAATCAACAAAACCAGTGCAGAAAATGCAGTCGCGCCGATTATCCATTTTTTCGAAACGATTTCTCTGTAAGCGAAATAGAGATAGAGAAAAACCGCTATACTGACAAGCACCATTGTGGTTGCCCTCATTACGCTTAAAGCCGAGAATGAAACAGACGGAAAGAAAAGAAAGATCATTCGTTCTCGTCCGATTAAAAGCACAATGACCGAAAAAAGAAGACACATCGTGGAAAAAAAGAATAAGTGCTTATCCTTTTTTCGATGCAGGAAAAAGCCGAAAAAGTATAAACCGGTAATGAAGAATGCCGTGATCATGCTGGTTTCATTAAAGAAAGAAATTTTGCTTTGGTGTAAAATGTGCTGCTGCGTTCCGAAGGTAATCGGTTTTTCTATTCCCCATGAAGGTGTTTTTTTGAAGTTCGAAAATTGTACAATCAGCTCGTTGTCCCCGCGGTGAATGTCGAAAAAACTCGTATAAGGCCTGTTTTGAGCCCTGAAATTCGCTTTACTTGAAGGAGTTCCGCTCTGCCCGATCAATTTGCCGTTGAAATAAATTCGGTTTGCGCTGTTAATAAAAGAGGTGCTGATTCCGAACATCTCATTGTCCTGCTTTGACCGGATCATCAGTCTGTATGTACCGTAATCCACGTTTTCCCCTGAATCGGTAAGTTTGACATTGTTAGGCACAGCGGAATAAATGGGGGCTTTTCCAATGCCTGAATGGATCGCCTTTGGCGAGAGAAGCTGGTTTCGATAGAGTGTCCATTCCCCGGTGAGCGCGATGTTCCCATCTTTCTGAAAATCCCATGTTTCCAGATTGATGATTCCTTGCTTTGCTTCAGGGTAATTCTGATCGGACAGTTGATTGTTAATGAATAAGAAAATAAAAAAGAAGCCGGCATAGCCGAGAATAATCGAAAGGAAAACAAATAGCTTTTTCAATATCAGCACTCCTCATTCAGCCTGCTGCAGTCTTGTCGAATCCATATGAATATTGTACTCTTAAATGTTAATAAACGACAAGAATAAGAAAATGAATCCAACTAAGTAGGGCCATTGACATGATATAATCATTATAATAATTTCCAGATGACTCGATGAAATTGGGGTGGGTGTCGTGAAAGCGTTAATTGTGGATGATGAGGAATTGGCATTGCTTCATTTTAAAAATATGCTTGAACGAACAAATTGTTTTCGATCCATTGAAATGTTTCAAGATCCGGCTGATGTTATGGAGTATCCGGATATTCAGGATATAGACACGGTGTTTCTTGACATTGAAATGCCGGAGATCAACGGGATTGAGCTCGCTGAAGCGATTCAATCGATGAATGAAAACATTCAGGTTGTTTTTATCACGGCCTATAACGATTTTGCCATAAAAGCATTTGAATTAAATGCGATGGATTATTTGCTTAAACCCGTCGATTACGTCCGACTCGTGAAGACGGTTGAACGGATCAGAGAAAACAGCTTGCTGAAGGCTTCCGCGGAAAACGGCGGAGGAGACTATTTCATTCAATGTTTTGGGAGTTTGCAATTTTACAAAACGGAGAAGGATGTCAAAACATATATACCCGTAAAGTGGAGAACGTCCAAAGCACGCGAAATTTACGCGTATTTGCTTCATCATCACGGCCATGTGATCAGCAAAGACGTGTTGATCGACCTGTTCTGGCCTGACCATGATGTCTCTAAAGCGAGCACCCAGCTGTATACGGCGATTTATCAAATCAGAAAGTTAATCGAAAGGCTTCCTTTCAGCCAATCCATCGAGAAGACTGACACCGGATATGTCCTCCGGATTTCCGGTGTGAAAGTGGATGCTGACGAATGGGAAAAGTCGCTGAAAGAGGCTCCTCCAATTCATATGGCGACGATCAACCGGCACATGGAATTGCTGCTTGCATACGAAAACCATTACTTTATGGAACACGGTTATTTGTGGGCCGAACCCGAAAAAACACGGCTTGCCCGGATATGGCTTGGAAAAGCTTATGAACTGGTCGATTTCCTTATTCGTGAAAAAGACTACCGCCGGGCGCTTGATATATGTCTGCAGGTCGAGAAATTCGAACCGTACGATCATAAAATCATCCAATACAAGATGCAGCTGTTTAATAAAACCGGGAATGTAGAAGAAGCGATCAAGGAGTATGAGCGCTACAAACTCATCAAGGACAAAATGAATGAAATGTAAACACGAGGACCGGATCAGCCGGTCTTTTTTTTATGCCATTTTCAGCTTACATGCCGATGTTCAGAAATTGTATAGTTCCATCTCATACAATGTAGTTTGGTTCGGATGATCTCAGCTGACATAAAGCAAAATTCATAGCCGCGATATCTTGATTACCGCCGCTAAACATACAGCAGCGAATTTAAAAGCCTGTCATTCTTCAAATAGAAAAGTATTTTCAGGGATTCATTTTCCAGGCTCAATCGATCCGTACACAAAAACATGATAAAAGGGGAGGAATCACAATTTGAGATCGAAAAAATATTCGTTCAGCCTCAGCAAAAAAAGAGGGCTGAAACCATTTTTGATCACTTGCCTGGCATTGTATTTGATCTTCAGTCAAGTTGTCGGCTTTACGCTGACGGCAGTGGCTGCCGGCACATCAACAGGGAGCAGCGTGTTTTTTGATTCAGTGACAATCAAAAACAGCGAAGATCAAACGGTTGACGGGTCAAAGGGAGACGACCCGGCATTAAAACCGGGTGACAAAGTGACACTCACATACGAGTGGGCGTTAAAAAACGATGAAGAAGCCGGCACCGAAAAAAGCTTCACTGTAGAGGTGCCTAAAAGCTTCGAATTCGCTCAGGATGCCAAGGGAGATGTGAAATCGGCAGATCAGCAGATCATCGGCAGCTATGAGGTGAAAGCGGACAGCAACATTTTGACCGTAACCTTGAACAGCACTGCAGAGGCAAAAGGGTCCATCACTCTGGAAGCAAAGTTTGCCGCTGCCGTGAAAAGCGGTACAAAAACGGTCACCGCTCTCTTTCAACTCGGAGCAGGCAAGACGCAGCAAGCAGTCATCCCTGTAAATACAGGCTCCGAATCGGAAACGGCGAAAAACGATTCTCCGTCATCTGAGGACGATCAGGCAGCAGCTGACGATCAATCAAAATCTTCAGGGGAGCAGGACGAAGAGGAAACGAAGACAAAAGCTGCTGACACTGAGAGCAGCGATTCAAAACCGCCAGCATCTTCAAGACTAGCGGCAGCCGGGAGCCTTGCGTCCGGAGGCAATCAAATCACCCAAAATATTTTAACCGGCGTGACGCTGACAGATGAACACGGAAAGCCTTATGACAAAAGCAACCGGGCCGACACGAATTCTCCGGCAAAAATTTCAATCACTTGGGACATCCCGGATGAGCTCGGAAAGACGATAAATGACGGCGATCGCTACGAATTTGATCTGCCTGAAGCTTTCATTATGTACAACGATATTACGAATCAGCCATTAAGCTCAGGCGGTATCACGTACGGCTATTTTTCAATTGATACAAAAGGCCATGTTGTGATGACGTTTAATGGTGAAGTGAAAACAGATTCGAAGGTCAAAGGGACGTTGTTTGTCAATACGCAGTTCAACGCGCAAAAAATAAAAGGATCGACGACTCAAAAGATTCCCTTCCCGGTGAAATCAGACACTCCGGAGGTAACGGTTTATTTTAAACCAAACGTAAGCAAAACCATCGATAAATCAGGAATTTTTGATAAAGGCATCAATCCGGGGCAAGTCACATGGACAGTCGACCTCAACAAAAAATTGGATCAAGTCAAAAATGCCAAGTTGACCGAGAACTTTCCGGAGGGGCTGATCTATCGTTCTGTCAAAGTTTATCAACTCGATGTCAACATAGATGGTTCAGTCAGCCAGGGAGATGAAGTTCTTTCAGGCTACACTGTAGATGCAAATGGGAATGTCACATTTGACGGTGAGATAGATTCGGCTTATCGCCTGATCTATGTGACGGACATCGATGACTCCGCAAAGCCGGACGAAGGCGGAAATGCTGCATTTACGAACAAGGCGACATTCGGCGGAGACAATCTGGAACCGGCTTCTGCAGAGGCCTCTGTCACAGCCAAATACGGGAAAATGATCGAAAAATCGTCGACAGGTTATAAAAGCGATTCACAGACTTTCAGCTGGACGATTTTATATAACTATGGTGAGAAGAAGATTGACGAATCCAAGGCGAGCATAACAGACTCGTTTGGTTCCGCTGATTTGCAGCTTGTTTCAGATTCCTTGAAGGTGATTCCTATTACCTTCAATCAGAACGGAAGTGAACAGGCGGGAACGCCTCTAACGGAAGGCAAAGACTATACGCTCTCCGATAATGGAAGCGGGTTTGAAATCAAATTTAACCAAAATGTTACCGGAGCTTACAAAATCACATATCAAACCGAGGTCAACAGCGGAGTGATCATCGATAAATCGACAACGTATACGAACACCGCAGTGACTGGAACAGGGGAATCAAAGAAAGCTTCCGGTACAGCAATTCAACAGAATTTGATAAAAGGCTATTCAAACATTGATTACAAGAATAAAACGGTCGATTGGACGATCGCAATCAACAAAAACAACTACACGATGAACAATTGGAAGTTGGATGATAATTTCGAAAGCGGCGGGCTCGCGCTCCTCGACGGATCATTCCGTCTTCAGGATGTGACGAATAACAAAACGCTTCAAGAAGGAAAAGACTATACATTGACAATAAAACCGGATCATGAAGGTTTTCTTCTGGAACTCATCGGAGATTATGCAACAACAAACAGCCAATTTAAGATCACTTATACGACGAATATGAATGCCGACTTTTCAAACGAAAATGTCAAAAACACGGCTGAATCAACCTGGACTGATCACAGCAGCACTGAACGCAAAAATAAGGAAACGAGCAGTTTTACACCGAATCGCCAGACATCCCACAACGGTTTCAAAAACGGCTCATATAACGCGGTTTCAAAAGAAATCACGTGGAAAATCGGGATCAACTATAATGGTGAGCCGTCAAAGAATCCTTATATTAAAGATGCTTTAGCAGATGACCAGCAATTTGTTAAAGGATCAGTTGTCGTCAAGAGCTATGCAGTCAATAAAGACGGTTCCATCACAGAAGGAGACATCCTGCCCGCTTCACAATATGATGTGGAGGAGCCGTCGGCTGACAATAAACAAACGCTGACTGTCCATTTGAAAACGGACGATTCCGTCCCGTATCTTATTGTATTTAAAACTTCGCTTAAAGGGCAGGTCATTAAGCGTGACCCTTACACCAACAAGGCGACGTACTATAATGCCGGATACTCAGAGCGTGAGTTGACGGCATCCGTTTCGGTCGCCGACGGAGGAAGCCTCGTTTTCAAAGGAGGCAAACAAAACGGAGGTTATGTCGATTGGAGTATTAATGTCAATGCGAGCCAGTCGGTATTGGAGGATGTAAAAGTCACCGATACTCCGGATACCAACCAAATTTTAGCTGAAGATTCTTTTAAAGTTTATCAGGCTAAATACGATGAAAAAGGTGCAGTCAAAGACAGCGGAGGAAATCTTGTCCCGGATGATGTTCAGCTTCAAAAAGGCGAAGACTATACACTGGACATCAAGACCGATAATGCAACCGGTGAACAATCATTTGTCCTGAAATTTACAGGTGATTACAAAAAAATCGACCGCGCCTATGTGATTCAATACCAATCATTAATCAATATTGCCGGCACGAGCGGTCATGTTCACAACAAAGTGTCGATTTCGGGAACGAATGTTCAGGAACAAACCCAGGAAAACAACAGCTCGGTCTTTGTTGCCGTTTCAAGCGGCGGCGGTTCAGGCTCAGGTGAAAGAGGCAGCCTGACAATCCTTAAAACGGGGGAAGGCGGCACACCGCTTTCCGGAGCAGATTTTCAATTGCGGACAAAAGATAATGAGCGGCTTCTGCGGACAGGAACGACTGACGACGACGGCAAGCTGACATTCGGTAATATCCGCTACGGGACTTACATTTTAAAAGAAATCAAGCCGCCTGACGGATATACGATCAGCGACGCTTATGCAGACGGGGTCTCCGTTGAGATTAACAGCAGCTCTTCCAGTGCCGGAGCGCTTTACAAAGTCGTGAATGAAAAGAATAAGGTGACGCTTATCAAACAAGACGAACAAAAGAATCCTTTGGAAGGAGCCGTGTTCAAGCTGGAGAAAAAATCCGGCGATGGCACCTTTACAACAATACGTACGAGTATTAAGAGCAATGAAAACGGAAAAGTAGAAATCAACGGTTTACCGCCCGGCAATTATCGTTTGCTGGAAACGAAAGCTCCAGAAGGATATCTCTTAAATACAAAAGAAATCAGCTTCTCCGTCAAAACGAATGATAAGAATCAAGTACCTGACGTTGATTTAGGAACATTGATCAACTATAAAGGCAGAGCACATTTAACGAAAGAAGATGCAGAAGGCCGTCAATTAGAGGGGGCTGAATTCAAGCTCATTGATCATGAAGGCAACACCGTTCATGAAAAGCTCACCTCAGATCAAGACGGGAAAATCGCGGTATCTGGTCTTGCGCCTGGCCGCTATGCCTTTGTTGAAACCAAAGCGCCCGAGGGCTTTGTGATAAACAGCAAGGCAATCGAGTTTACCATATCTGAATCGGCAAAAGAAAAACCGGAATCCGTGGACGCAGGCAAAGCCGTTAACTATAAAGGTTCGGTTTATTTGACAAAAGAGGATGCGGAAGGCCGTACGCTGAAGGGCGCTGAATTTAAGATCGTTGATCATGAAGGCAACACCGTTCATGAAAAGCTCACTTCCGATGAAGACGGAAAAATCGCAGTTTCAGGCCTGGCGCCTGGGCGCTATGCTTTCGTGGAAACGAAGGCGCCCGAGGGCTTTATGTTAAACAACGATCAAATAGAATTCACCATCCCGGGCTCAGCTGAAGGGAAACCGGAGCCGGTTGATGCAGGCGCCGCCGTTAATTATAAAGGCTCGGTTCATTTAACAAAAGAAGATGCGGAAGGCCACAAGCTTGAAGGAGCCGTTTTTAAGATCGCAGATCAAAACGGGAATACCGTACAGGAGGAACTGGTCTCAGATCGAAATGGAACTGTTACGGCTTCAGGCCTGGCGCCTGGGCGCTATGCTTTCGTAGAAACGAAAGCGCCTGATGGATTTGTATTGAACAGCGGGAAAATAGAGTTTGTCATCCCGGATTCCGCTGAAGGAAAACCTGCGCATGTAGATGCGGGTAAAGCCATCAACTACAAAGGTTCGGTTTATTTGCAGAAAAAAGATGAAGACGGCAATGGATTAGAAGGAGCCGTGTTTAAAATCATTGACAGCGAAGGCAAAACGGTCAAAGACGATTTGATCTCTAAAGAAGACGGCAAAATCGAGGCTGGCGATTTGGCGCCGGGAAGCTATCAATTTGTTGAAAAACATGCGCCTGACGGTTACCTGCTGTCAACAGATCCGATCCCATTTTCCATTACCGGGAAACACGAAGGTGAGCCGAAACAGGTTAAACTGACGGCTCTCAACAAGAAAAACAGCGTTGTGCTCACAAAAGTCGGCCAGGATGACAAGAGCGCCGGACTTCAGGGAGCGCAGTTCGATTTGACAGATGAAACCGGCAAGGTGCTGAAAACCGGTTTGGCAACAGACACAGACGGCCGGATCACAGTGTACGGTCTTAAGCCCGGTAACTACCAATTTGTCGAAACAAAAGCGCCTAAGCATTATCAATTGGATAAGACGCCAATATCGTTCACAGTCAAAAATACTGATACAAAGCCAATTGAAATGACTGCAGAGAATCAATTAACACCGGGCGATGCGAAACTGACGAAAGTGGACCGCAACGATAAAAAAGCTGTGTTGAAAGGAGCAGAATTCAAGCTGCTCGATGCCAATGGAAAGCCTGTTAAAGCCGCAGGTAACGGGAAAAAGCTGCCGGCTGTCTGGACTACAGATCAAAACGGTCAATTTATTGCGGAAGGTTTGGCACCTGGGCGCTATCAATTTGTCGAAACGAAGGCGCCTGACGGTTATAAGTTGGATGAAACGCCGATTCCTTTTGAAATTAAAAAAGGACAGTCAAAACCGGTCGAGATCACAGCGTCCAATGAAAAGCTGAAAACGCCGGCTGTTGACAAAGGCACATCGAACCCGAATTCGGGAGACCCTAAAACAGATAACAAAGGTACACCGGACCGAAATTCGAACGGAGATCCTAAAGGTCATTTGAAAGATACGCTTCCGAAAACCGGTGATAGAGACAGCATCATTCCGATCATGATCGGCATCCTGCTGATTCTGTCTGGAGGAGTCTTCGCTTTCTACACAAGAAAGAAACAAAGAAAGGCGTAAACGAATCATTTATGCACCTGATCATGAAACCGGTCAGGTGCTTTTTTGAAAAACGGCATTCGTTCAATTGACATAAAGGTTAGAAAGGACTGTGGGACATGTATAAAAAAATGATCGTTGCCGTACTTGTCATATCAGGTATACTCTTCGTCTTGTCTCCTTTTATTAAAGAAAGCATCATCATCAATCTCAGCAAGAATAAAAGTTTTGAATTGACTGCTGAACAGGCGGAACAAAACAATACGCAAAAGGCGTCATTTGATTTTGAAGCGATTCAGCCGCCTTCTTTTATGGAAGCAGTAAAAGCCGGCCTCGATCGTGAATCGAAAGCGGTCATCGGCCGGATCACCATAAGCAGCGTCAATATCAAGCTGCCGATATTGAAAGGCACAACCAATCAAAATCTTCTCTACGGAGCGACAACAATGCGTCCCGATCAGAAAATGGGCGAGGGCAACTACCCGTTGGCCGGACATCATATGAAGCGGGAGAACCTCTTATTCGGCCCTCTTATCCACATTAAAAAAGGGGACACCGTTAAAATCACAGACTTTAAAAAAGACTATATATACACTGTGACATCCAAACAATTCATTTCTGAAACGGACACAGATGTGATTCAAGAGACGAAAGAAAAAGAAATTACGCTGATGACATGTGACAAAGCCGTGAGAACCGAAGGGCGCCTTGCGGTTAAAGGAAAGCTGATTCATGTTGCTGTTCACAGATAATTGAAATGTCCGCTGCAGGCAGGAAAAAATACTGAGGGAAAGCCCCTTGGTATTTTTTTATTGGGACTAAAATTCTACACATCACAAAAAAGTGACAAAAAGATCACTATGAAATGACAATAGTGAAAAAATGCTGATAAATAATAAAAAAAGAAATGAAATTATGTGAGTTGGATGGAATTCCTATCATAACGCCATTAATTACGCTTTTTAAAATGAAAAAAAGATAAATTTTCTGAAATTTATGTTGACTGAAAGCGCTTTTAAAATTATGATAATATCAGACATAACAAAGATGTACCAAAAAGATAACTATAATCTAACAATGTATTTAAACGGCATATAAATGAAAGCGATTCCAAAATATTCCGTGGTAGGCAATTGGTTGTGCGGAAGCTTTGGCTTCCATCAAAATAAAATTTTCAATTTTCTGTTAAGGGGGTGGTTGGCGAAATTTTCGAAAGTTGGGAATGAGTCTTTTGGGAAAAGAAATGAGCTCCTATTAAGGATGTTTTCGAAAACCTTTGGAAATAAATCAATTTTTAAAAACAAAGGCGGGGGAAATCAATATGAATGAACAGGGAAATCAGAAATCATTTTTACGTACTATTATTTTAGTCTCGACGTTCGGCGGACTTCTATTCGGATATGACACCGGAGTGATCAACGGAGCTTTGCCTTATATGTCTGAAGGAGATCAGCTGAACCTGACTGCCTTTACAGAAGGGCTGGTCGCAAGTTCGCTTCTCCTGGGAGCGGCATTGGGGGCGGTATTCGGCGGAAGGCTCTCCGATTATATCGGGCGCCGCAAAAACATCATTTTTCTAGCTGTGCTTTTCTTTTTCTCGACGCTCGGATGTACGCTTGCGCCTGATGTGACGATTATGGTCATCTCTCGGTTCCTGCTTGGAGTTGCTGTAGGGGGAGCATCTGTTACGGTACCGACTTACTTGGCTGAAATGTCTCCTTCAGAGAAAAGGGGACGAATGGTTACCCAAAATGAATTAATGATTGTCTCCGGACAGCTCTTGGCATTTACTTTCAATGCCATCCTCGGAACCACAATGGGGGATAGTTCCCATGTTTGGCGTTACATGCTGGCCATTGCCGCAGTCCCGGCTGTGTTCTTGTTCTTTGGTATGCTGAGAATGCCCGAAAGTCCGCGCTGGCTTGTCTCTAAAGGGAAAAATGAAGCGGCGCTGGGCGTTCTGAAAAGAATCCGCGAGGAAAAAAGGGCGCATTCGGAAGTTGCTGAAATCGAAGCTGCGGTCATGAAAGAATCTGAAATGAAAAAAGCGAATTATAAAGACCTGGCTGTTCCGTGGGTGCGCCGAATCGTATTTCTCGGAATCGGGATCGCCGTCGTTCAGCAGATTACCGGCGTAAACTCTATCATGTATTACGGTACAGAAATACT
>Ga0180431_10005484_pt1 | contig 15435 bp, 15 predicted proteins | sample SS_ome_11_FD_132459 | JGI IMG/M metagenome (GOLD analysis project Ga0180431, IMG submission 132459) | Hypersaline lake sediment archaeal communities from the Salton Sea, California, USA - SS_1_MS_1 metaG | ecosystem: Environmental > Aquatic > Non-marine Saline and Alkaline > Hypersaline >... | reverse complement strand
TTGTGATTATGAGTTGGGCGGTGTTCTCTGAGCCGTTTGCGTTGGTGAATCAGGCGTTACGGGATAATGCAGCGAATAGTAGTAATGCGAATCTTTCTGAGGATGTTGACCGGGTGACGGAGAAGACTGATCAGATGTGGTTTCAATGGCCGGTGATTTTTATCGGTGGTTTGATTGTTTGGTATATTCTTTGGGGGAATAAATGGAATTATGAACGGTATTAGAGTTTCATTGTTTTTTGGTTCTTGTGTGTTGTTTCTTGTATTGCTTGGTGTTTGTGTTTCTGCTGATGATGTGTATCTGTATCCTGATGGTGATGATACTTCTTCAAGTTATCTTTCATGGGATAAGACAGGGGTTGATTATTATTCTGAGATAGATGAAGTGGTATTGGACACAGGGGATTATGTTGAAACTGCTTTTAAGTATAATAGTGAATGGATAGCATTTGATGTGGAGGATGAGGGGAGTTATGCTGATAATGATATTATCAGTGTGACGGTTTATGCAACGTGTCAACGTGAATCTGGTGATATTTCTCATTCTTTGAAACTTGGATTGCGGAAAGGGGGGAGTAATTATTATCAGCCGACTGGTACGAGTATTTCAACGTCTCAGACCACGGTTTCGTATACTTGGACGACTGATCCTTCTGATAGTAATGCTTGGACCTGGGATGATATTAACAGTTCATCACTTGTCCTTCGGGATACTGCTGGTAGTGGTTCTAATTATAATGATTTAAAAATTTATCAGAGTTATTTGGTTGTGTCATATTGTGGGTCTGATGTATTCACAGAGAATGCGACTAATGTTGAGGGGACAACGGTCACTTTGAACGGTGTGCTTGGGTGTACGGCTGATTCAGCGACCTGTGGGTTTTGGTATGGGTTTAGTTCACCGGTGACTGAGTTGACAAAGGCTGGTAATTTGACCTGTGTTGGGTCTTATGATACTGGTGAGAGTTTTTTTTATGATGCGACTGGTGGTGTTTCTGGTGATTATTATTTTTATCGGGCATGGTGTCAGAATGGTACTCTTTTTGTGAATGCATCAAATGAGGCGACTTTTTTGTTGAAACCGAATGCTCCTGACACATTGAGTGTGACAAATATTGATGAAAAGAATGTGTCGTTGTCTTGGAATCAGGCATCGGTGGGTGCTGGTACAAACCGAAGTACGGTGATTGTGTATAAGACTGGTGGGTATCCGAGTAGTGTGTCGGATGGGACGGTGTGTTATAATGAGTCTGGGACTTCGACCACGGTGACAATGCCATCTGGTGGGACCAAGTATTATTTTAGTGCATGGACCTATATCAATGCCTCTGGTGGCCCGTTTTACTGGTATTTCAGTGATGATTATGATTATGTGTCTGCGACCACGGAAGGTGGTGATTACACTGTCTATGTTCGTGATGAGCAGAATGGGTCCTTGTTGAATCTTTCTGATGTGAATATGACTCATATGTTCAGGGCGTTGGATGAGGATGGACAATTGTTGTATCGGTGTTACCCAGATAACGCCACGGGAACGTTTAGTTTTGATACAGATGGTGTGGTCAAGTATGCACGGTTCCGGTATAATGAGACCTGTTATCGGACTGTTACCGTGTCTGAAGGGCAGACGAATATCACGTTTTATATGAGTACCAGTCGGATCGGGGTGTATAATGGGAATCTGACTAGTGTGGTGATCTATTTTGTGGATTACTCTGGGACTCTTGCATCTTCAGATAATCAGATGGGATGGGTTTATACCTATAATGAGACGAGCCGGTGGACGATCCATAAGGATCAGCTTCAGGCGGATATGAGCATCAGGACTGATCTGGTGATCGGTGATGTGTATTATATCGGGGTTGGTTGTGATGCGTTCACTTATGATAACATACGGATTCTGACGATTACTCAGTCTGAGTTTGAGGTGGAGATCACGGTTGGTGCATCAACAAATGATACAGTAATCGGAGAGGCAGCATGGTTTGATAAGATCAATGTATTGTATGGATGGAATGGTAATACCTTGTTCTGTGATGTGGAGGATGTGACCAAGGATGGTGATGTCGGTGTGGATGATGCAGTTGTCCGGTTGTATTTCATTGATAATAGCACCCTTATTGAGACATATAATCCTGGTGTCCCATGGGATTTTAATTATACCTATAATGGGGACCAGAGTACAGGATATTATGTTATGGTTGATGTGAATTATACTGATGAGAACTCGAGTTGGTCTAAAACCTTCATCATTCATTATCTAAGCATAATTGACCCATTGTTTGACCCTGAATTTGATGATTTGATGAACAATACCCTTGGTTTGTCCCCGGTGTATTATGAGGATGATGTGGGTGTTGAGCATATTGTCTCATGGTCGGGGACGATTGTGATTTTCATGTTGATTATTCCGTTGATGATGTTTGGCCGTGAGTTTGCAGGACTTGGTATCAGTATTTGCGGAGGTTTGATCTGGGTGTTCAATGGGTTAATTCATATGATCACGGTGGAGAATACACTTCTTGCCACGTTTTTGGTGATATTTGGAATGTTTACGATTATGGCAACAAGAAAAACAGGGTGAAAAAAGAATGAATGCATATTATTTAGCCATGTTATATGTCTGTATCTGTGCAGGTATCTTTATTATTGGTCAGGTTGGTGCGTTTGGCGATATTATGGAGGATACCTTTACTGGTGGGATATTCGATTGGTTTGGTAGTGCAGGAACAGAAGGAAAAATATTAGCTGGATTAGCATTTGCAGGGTCTATCATACTTATTGCAGGGGCGATGTATGCTGCGAATTTGAAGTTGTTTGGTAGTCAGGGGGGAACATCTCAGGGTGTTGGGCTTATTACTTTTTCAATTGTTTTCTGGGGTGCATTTTTATCAGCTTTTGATGTGACTCGTACAATTGCGACAAGTTTTGAAGGATTGTTTGTGTTTAACATGGTGTTTTGGGGTATTTCAATTCTTGTATTTGTTGGTGCATTGGCACAGTTTTCAACTGGCAGTGGGGTTAAGGCTCATGGTTAATCTCACGGATATTAATGATTTCTTGGTTGATGACCCGGTGAACTGGGGGCGTATGTTTATCACCCCTTGGGTGAACCTGCTTGGGAGTTTCTTCTGGGGTGGGTTTATCATGGTGGTTGGCATGGCGATTTATTTGAAGACGGAGAGGATTGAGCCGATGATTGCATGGTTCATTATTACCGCAGCCCTTGGGTCAACGGTGTTTCCAGATAACCTGTTGTATCTGCTTGGTGTGTTGTCTGGTGTTGGTGTCGGGTTTTTGTTGTATCAGTTGTTTATCAGTACCAGGGAGTGATAGAAATCTATGGTCTTTGAGTATCTTGCACCTGATAGGAAAACCGAGGCGTTGATGGATCTCTTGTTGCAGCGTGATAAGGTAACATTTCGGAGTGAACCACGGTCTTCACCATATGTTTTGAAACCGTTGAAAGAGTTGCATAACCGCCGGTTGATTCATATCTCCTGTGATCAGCATCTTCATGAGCATACCGTGTTTTTTCGGAATAAACCTGTTAAGAAAGGGAAGAAATGGGGGAAACCATTGTACATCTGGGATCATACTCTTACCCCCAAGGTGCATAGTATTGATGAAATTATTAAGTTATAATATATTTTCTCCTTATAAGTATGAATTTTCATACAATCATGTTTTATATAGTTGTGTTGACAAAGCCTATGTCAAGGTTTTAATCTCTGAAAAAAAACTTGAGGTAGAAAAAATATGAACATGAAAGGCATTGGCCCAGTCACACTTGTTGTGACCATTATCACCATTGGTTTAATGGTTGGTATCGGCCAGTATATTTCAACAAGTGTTCTTGATGCTATCCCAAGTACCGACAACACGACCAACGACACTATCGACAACATCAAGACCCAGACGGCAGCAGCCTTCAATCTGGTCATCATTTTGATGATTGTCCTAGCGGCAGTGGCGATACTTTCGGTGGTTGTGTATCTGCGGTACATAGCATCGTAGAGGTAGCTTGTTGATACCATCATAGGATCTTTGAGGAACAGATAGTTTATGGGGGACATCAGAGGTGGATGTCTCCTCTGTTCAGTTTTTTTTGGGGGTTGGACTGTTTCATTTGGGTAGAAAAATGGTATCAGGAACAGGTGTGTTGAATTATGGATTTTATTGATTATAAAAAGGGAAAGGCTGTGTCAGCGACAGATGATGGGTCGCCGTCTAATGTGATCTTGGTTATCATGGTGTTGAGCATTGCAGTGGGTATCGGCGTGATGATCGTCTCGGCTGCGTTCACGGGAATGGGGACGAGTAGTGTGTCTAATGTTGATACGTTTAGTGTGACTGATTCAGGTGTTGATCAGGAATGTACGTTGACGGATACCCCAGATAGCAGTACGCTTGTGGTCATGCAGTATAATGGGTTTGAATGGGTATCTGTGTCATCTGGGTATGTCTCGGTTGATGGTGATGTGGTCACGGTTGATGCTGATGGTCTTCAAGGATAAGGTGATTCGTGTATGAGTCCTGAAAGAAAACGTTTTTTAAAGAATATTGAGGCAAGAGTATTACCGTTCACAGTGTTTTTCTTGTTGGTGGTCGCTGGTTTAAGTGCAATGTTTTTTGTGTTGCCACCTGAAAATATAACTGTGAAAGCTGCTTCTACCACTGATTTTGACCATTATAAACAAGTCTGGGTTCAATCATCACAGGTTGATAACAGCTTGATCAATTTTCCAGTATGGTTTTATCAATCAAGTGCGGATTATAATGGTTTGGATAGTGATAGTTTTAGTTTTTTTGATGGAACCGATGGAGGTGCAACAGAGTTGCCTTGGGAGTTTGAAGTTTATGATGATGCGACTGATACGATTGGTGCATGGGTGAATATCAGTTCGATTAGTTCATCGTCTAATACCAGTTTCTATATTTTTTATGATGATAGTGCTAGTAATGATGGCGGTGAGAATAATCCGACTGGTGTGTGGGATTCTGGTTTTGAAGCAGTATGGCATATGAATGGTGTTGTTTCTGGAAGTGGTGGTACAGTTGATGACTCAACAAGTAATGGTAATGATGGTACTACAGCAGGTGGAGTGACTGATGAACAGACGGGTGTTGCTGGTGATTGTTTTGATTTTAATCGTGCTGATTCTGAATATTTTAGTTATAGTGCAATAAGTCCACTTTCTGATTTTACTCTTGAAGCATGGGGTAATAATGATGATTGGAGTGTTCCTACTGCTGACGGAAACGATAAAGCGATTTGTAGTTGGAAAACAGGAACAAATGAGGATTGGTATCAATTAACTGTATATGATGATAATTCAGCGGACTCATCTATTATTCAAGTTAGTGCAGATACAGGAAATGATGATGGAGGAAAAAAGGATGCTGAAAGTGGTGATATTGATACTCATGTAGGTTGGTATTATATGGTGGGTGTTCGTGATACGAGCAACACAAATCTGTATCTGTATTTGAATGAATCACTTGTTGATACTACTTCCATATCGGGAGATACAAGCAATATTGTTACGTCTCAACAGTGTGTCGGTGGTCGTGGTGATGGTGGTGCTGAATATTGGGATGGTCTACTCGATGAAATCCGTATTAGCAGTGTTGCTCGGAATGCATCTTGGTTAAAAGCAACATTTTATTCTATTTCATCTCCTTCTACATTTTTGGAGTTTGGTTCTGAACAAGATGTTAGTGGTTCAGGTTCAGAGGAACAATGTTACTATAATACTAGTGGTCTTGATGGAAGTGACCGTATCACGTTTGGTTCTGGACAAGCAAATGCAGTGTTATGGTCTAATGCAACTGGTAATTGGGATGCTGGTGCAATGCTTGAGATAGAAGTTTCTACAAATGCATCAGTAAATATTGATGATATTATTATTGATTTGAAGGACACTGATTTACATACCAGTGTGCATTGGGAGAACATTAGTATTGATGTAGCATATAGTTCAACATCGTTTGCTGATGCAAATAGTAGTTTTCCTAATGATGATTATGCAGTGGTTGATATTGATGATGGCTCTGGTAATGTTAGTTTGAATGCATCATGGGACCTTGATTGGGCGAATCCTAATCCATTTCCATTGAGCAATGATACGACTGGTGCTGATCATTTCTTCTGTGTTAGATTTAAACTTGAGGTTCCATCAGATGCGACTGTTGGTGGGCCATATACGACTGATGCTTGGGAAGTGGTGTGGAAAACAACAGGGGAATGATGATGAAAGCAAAAGGGGTTGCTTTTCTTGTTGGAATACTCCTTCTCTGTTCAATATTAATGTTAATTGATACCAATACTTTAGTTGCTGATGGGCCTGAAGCATCTTGGAAAACTGTTGTGACTGTAGTCCCTCAATCAACGGGGACTCATGCGAGTAGTATTGCATGTTTACCGAATGGTTCATTGGCGATTGTTTATAAAACTGGTGTTCAAGGGGATTTTGGTGCTTCAAATATTAAAATCACGAAATCTCATGATGGTGGGCTTACATGGTCAACTCCTACTACTCTTATTGATTCTTTGTCTTATATTTGTAGTGGTTCAACTAGTGTGACGTTTTTAGATCCTGCGTTGCATGTTGATGGTGATAGAACGTATTTTGTGTTTTGTGCAAAACCTCCCTCTGCATCTGATTATTCTGACCCTTCTTGGCTTTACTTGTGGTGGAGTGATGATAATGCAACGACATGGAGTGGTACAGGTGGAAGCCCAGATTATGTGAATTTTACCAGCATTTATCCATCTTGGAATGAACCATATGATTGCGGTCTTGCCAATCCTACTGCGTTTCAAACATTGAATGGAAGTTGGGTAATCCCTGCTTGGTTTTCCACTGGTGCAGGTTTTGATTCTGTTTACAGTGATTGTTTCATTAGTTATCCTGGTGAAGATATGACGAGTATTTCTGGTTGGCATCTTCTTTCAGATGAAACTGGTGGTGAGAGTATTGGTTATGATGATAGTCATCATGTCTTGGAACCTGCTATTGCTTATCTTTCTAATCATAGTTGGTTATGTCATTATCGGGCATCAAGTAATAGTGGCAACTCGCCAGAGGTTTGCTTGGGATTAAACAATGGGTCATCTTGGTCTGGTTATAGCGATTTTACATATGGGGATAGAGAGGATTCAAGAACTGATTTAATGGTTTTCAGTAGTAATGTTACTTATGGGTTGATGGATGGTTCACATGAGATTTATCATGATAAGCAACGGATGTTATTTTCTTGGGTAAACAGCAGCAGTCGTAATAGTATGGATGTTGCGTTATCGTATGATGATGGTGCAACTTGGCCTATCACTAAGAATCTTGATAGTGGTTGTGGTGCATATTCTGATATGACGGTAACGAATAACGGTACGATTGTTGTTGAGTACAGTAATAGTGCAAATGAGAATGAAAATAATAGGATAAAAGTCGCATTGTTTAACCTCGAATGGCTTACTGATGGAAATGATTATCTTGATGAAATTATTGATGTTACCAATTTTGTCAGTATCAATGGTAAGGATAATAATAGTATTGTTCAGGATAATCATCGTTTTTTCAATTGGTCTAAGATTGATGAAGCAACTGGATATAGCATTCGTATTGATGATAGTATATCTATGGATTCTCCTTGGTTTCAATTAGATAACATTACTGTATCAGATGGTAACTGTACGAATAGTTTTTTGAATACGTCTGCTTCTGCGAGTCCTTATGATTATAATTACTGGGAGAATGAGACAACTTGTTTCTTTTATCTTCCGTATGTGTATAACTGCACGGAGTATGGGTATGATTATTATCAGGTGAGGTATTATTCATAAGAGATTGCTGATAGTGTTTGGGGTCTTATGCCTTGTTGTATGTAGTGTTGGTGTTGTTGCTGATTATCATTCATCATCTTTTGGTGGAAGTGTTACGGTTGAACAAGCTTATAGTTTTCATGATGAGTCGCCAACGAATGGTTCAACAGATGTGTCACAGTCAACAAGTACATGGAATGTGACTATTGAAAATCTTCGGGGGTATAAGTTCAACTGGACGATTGAAACCAGTCCTGATGTTGGTACTGCAAGTGCTGATGATGCAAGTAATGGGAGTAAACAGGTATCGCTTTCTGGTTTATCATATAGTACAGAGTACACTGTGTATGTGAACGCAACGAATGATACGCATAGCAGTGAGAATCATTGGTATACGTTTACAACCGAAGATAACCCTTATTCATATCACACCAGTAGTTTTGGTGGTTCTGTCACCGTGGAGGAGACCCCTGCATCGGCTCCAACAGTTGTGATTAATTTTGCGGGTAATCTTTCTGATAGTGGTGGACCATATTGGAGGCCACCTGGGGAACTTACTCAGCTTACTGGTGTGTGGTCTGATGGGTATTATACGAATGATAGTCGCCAGTCTGAGGATTGGATGTATATCAACTGCACGATCACGAATGCAACCACGGTGTATCTTGACTGGTTGAATGGGACAACTTGGACAAATGGAACATATTCACTTAGTAATACTGCTGGGGATTACTGGGAGATAAACACTTCAGGAACAATCACAACAGCAGAAGGATACAATTATAGTTTCAATATCAATGCCACAGGTAGTGGTGGAGATAAGATTGTCTTTTGGAATAAGACGGGTCTTAGTGGAACAGCGACAAGGCGATATGTTCAATTAGGTGAGTTACCGGTCAATATTAGTTATCAGCCATTGTATTGTTATGATGCTGTGTATGATGTTGGTGCTGGTGATGGTGGTAAACATGACCGGTTGCGGCATGATCAGGGGACTGATGTGACAGCGACAGGGGCAGGGATGCTTAATACAACACCTCATACTGATACCGTGCAGAACCGGTCTTGTGCTGGTTTTGTCGGGTTCTGGTATGATAATGATAGTTGTGTGATGTCTGATACATTGGAGAATGCTTATTTTCATTTCTGGTTTAACACATCTGATCCTGCATTGGGTCATAAGGGATATAGAAAACTGAGAACGAATCCAACAGGTATCACAGAGTATTCAACGAATAATACCACGGTCAGCACGATTTCTTACTTGAACAAGGATTATCATCTGCATTCAGGGATGTTGAATCTTAGTAGTCCTTCAGCGTTCACGGATAATGATGTTTTTCAGTATTGTTTCATCATGTCAGCAACAGATATTATTGTTATTGCGAATAGTTCGTTTCAATCGTTTATCATCCCTAATGTGCCATCGAATGATTCATTGGTGTTGCTTGATTCTGATTCTGATTCATTGAATGATTATGAGGAATTATATGTGACATTTACGAATCCTTTTGATAATGACACGGATAATGATGGTGTGACGGACTGGGCGGAGAATATCACAGGGTCAGACCCGAATAACTTTACGGATACCACACCGATGTCTGCGTTTGATGTTGATGTGTCCCCCGATTCTTGGTCTGGCGGCACGGTGGATACTGGTCAGTTCATTCAGGAGAATTTCACGTTTTGGCAGAATGGGTCAACGACTCTTGATATTTATATTGGGGTGAATGGGACGAATTTTTCCTTTGATACCTATGCGAACTGGTCTAGTAGTGGACATGATGAGTATTGTGGGAACTTCACCAATGATTCATGGGCTCATGAGACGAATATTGCTGATGTGAGCTATCCGTTTACCACGGTGTTGAACACGAGTTTCGGGTATGGGAGTTTTGGTTTTGGTATCAGGTTTTGGACACCAAAGAGTGTGTCTACACCTGGTATTCATGAGGATTTTACGGTGGTGATTCGATATGAAACATCCACTTAATGGATATATGAACGGGCAGGACGGAAAGAAGAGTAAATCCCTTTCCTGCAAGGGTGAAAATAAAGGACGATTTGGAGGAAAAAAGAAGGATATGAACAAAAAAGCCTTGGTAATCGCAGCTATTCTTGTGGTGACCGGTGTGAGTACGGTGTATGCAGCAGATTTGAACATCACGGGGAGTTTCGACCCTGATCCTGGTGCAGCCTCGGCAGAGTTGTGGAACACGACATTTGCATGGGGAAGTCTTGCAACAGATGGGAATGTCTCAAAGACATCTCAGTTGAACAACACTGGTGATGTGACGATTGATTCAACCATCTACAATGCATCCTATACTGGTGATTTGACCTTGGTTGCTGAAGCTGATCTTGATGACACGGATGAATTTGCCTGTATATTCAACTCAGCAGACAGCAGTTGGATAGATATGGGTAGCGTGGCTTCAGCAGCGACATTGGACAATGACCTCGTAGCCGATGGTACATCATCATTTGATGTTTGTGTACTTGGACCACCTGATTACAGCGTTGATCATGGATCTCAGACGTTCAACCTCGTTGTTGCTTATGAGGCAAACACCTAAAACTGTTTGTGATACCATATGAAACAAAAAGCAGTATTGGCGACACTGATGCTATGGACTTGTATAGTGTTGGTGTTGCCAAGTTTTACTGCTGAAGCAGTAATCATGGAAGATGATTTCAAAGACAAGATTGCTGATGATACCTCTGGGATGTTGTTCAACGGCATCAACGTAATCGGTGTTGATCCTTCTGATGAGGAGTATACCATCGTTTCGTTTCCGATTTATTATTTCAATACCTATGATGAGGATGTCACTTATCATCTGAAGGTGCATAAGTATCATACGGAACGGGAACACACGGTCAAAGAGGATTATACCTATTATTTCCTCCCGGATCTGAACTGGGTTTCCTTGTCTGAGGCTAAATGTGTGATACCTCCTGATCATTATTATGAGGTGGAGGTCACGGTACGGATGCCGACAGAGGAAGCCTTTGAACTCGCTGGTGATGGTGGTTTTATCTTCACGATAGATGGTGAGACATCTGGTGGAAACCTTAATCTTGTCCCCATGCGAAAAGTCTTTTTGACCTTGAACCATGAGGGATATGTCCCTGGTGGTGAACCAGTGGTTGTCCCATGGGAGGTCATCGGCATCATCATGGGAAGTATCGTTGCGATTGGAATCATTTATATTATTTTAATAAAGAAGAAGGCAGCAAGTGAAAAACCTGTTCAGGATGAGTTTTCTCAGGAGGGTTTTTGGTGAGGCTGTCTTTTCTTTTTTCTTTAGGTTTATTTGTTTTACTTATTATGTTTACAGTAGGAGCAGGTGCTTCGATTACGATCTATGGGAGTTTTGACCCGGTGAAGGAGAGCAGTGGGGTATCATTTACGAGTTGGTATCCATCGACTGATGCATGGGTGCAGCCAACGGATCATGCGATGAATATCACGGTGACGAATAACAATGGGAGCAGTATGGATGTAGCCTTTAAATGGGCGAATAATGACACCACGATTGGGACGGATACCGGGGTGGCGAATAATACGGTTGCGAATGTGACCGTGGGATTTGAGTATAACCGGTATCAGGAGTATTCATGGTATGTGCAGGTCTGGTCGAACCGGTCCTTGAATTATACGTTTACAGGTGAAGCCTATGATTGGGATATTAACCGTGATGCTGATGTGAATTATCTTGATGCGAGTGCGTTGACCAGTAAATATGGGGAGGACCCATGGACTGGCCGTGAGGATGTCACAGGTGATGATAAGGTGAATTATCTTGATGCAAGTCTGTTGACGAGTCATTATGGTGAAGAATATTGAATATGAAAGAGGAATGGTTTGATGAAAAAAAAATGGATATACATCTTACTATCAGTGATGGTGATAATAACGATGAGTAGAGGAATAGCTGAGTGGCATACCACTTCATTTGGCGGTAGTGTCACAGTTCAAGATGAGCCTGAGTCATATACCTGGCATTCATCTAGTTTTGGTGGAAGTGTCACGGTTGAGGGAGAGCCAACATGGTCGAACTGGTCATCCTCTTGGAAAATCGGTCAGACCAGTGTCTATGATATTGCGACACCATTGGATATGGAGGTTGATTATCTGGATGCATCTGATCTTACTATTCATTATGGTGAATCCGGTGCGAATGGCTGGATCTATGCAGATATTGATGATAACGGCGTGGTGAACTACTTGGATGCAAGTGGGTTGACCCTTCATTATGGAGAAGATTACACAACATAAAAAAGGAGACGAAAAGATATGAATATGATAATAAAAAAGATTGGGGCTGGATTTCTTACTTTACTTCTTATCCTAGCAATTTTTGTCATGCTACCAAGTGTTTCTGCTGCTGGACCGAATTACCTTGGGTTTGACCCCGGAAGTCATGAGGTCACAGTGGGTGACACGTTTTATACGTTGGTCTGGGCAAATATCACCTCTGAGATTGATGCATGTTCCATTGATAACCTGTCATTTACTGGTGGGCTTATCAATTTCACTGGGTTGACCCAGGGTGACTTGTTTGCTGGTCAGACGATGTGGCTGGTCCCTGGAACTGATGGAACGATTGATAATGTAACGGGGTATGCAAAACCGATTCTGTGGACTCATACAGGGAAGGCGAATAATACGAATGCCACGTTTGTCAATATCAGTTGGTCTGCCTATTATTGTGGTGAGGCAACGATTAATATCTCTGATGGTGGAACCGCATTAGCAGGGGAAGAACCGGGGACTACGAAATATAATGGGACGATTGAGGTTCATCCGAAAGCACCTGTTGGTCTTACAGCGACTATGGTTAATTCAACGGTGATTGGGTTGAACTGGTCGAAACAGACCGGTGATGATAAGGTTCTTGTACGATACAAGGCAGGGTCAGCACCAAGTAGTGTCACTGATGGAACATTTTTGTATAATGATACTGGGACGACCACGCAGCATACTGGTCTTTCAGAGGGACAAACGGTGTATTATAGTGCTTGGGGATGGAATGAGACCGCAGGGTATTATTCATTGACATATGACACTGATAATGGAAAGAGCAATCAGCTTCCCACGTTTTCAAGTGAATCACCATCTGATGACACTGGTGATGTGGATAAGACACAGGCCACAGTAAGCGTAACGATTGCTGATCCTGATGGTGACTCTTTTAACTGGACGATACAGGGAACATATATATCTAATGCTGGTGCGAATGATGCAAGTAATGGGAGTAAATCAGCCAACACGATCACTGATCTGCCGTATAGTACGGATATTATCTGGTATGTGAATGTCACCGATGGCTCGGATTGGAATAATGTGACGTATAATTTCACAGTTCGTGATCAATATAGTCCATCGGTTCCATCAGATTTTGTCGCTGAGAATTATAGTACATCACAGATCAATCTTAGTTGGACGTTGACTGATGACCGTATCATCATTGAGAACCATACCTCTGCCAACTGGGGAAGAGGAACGGGTAACGAGTTGTATAATGGCACGGGGAGTAGTTATCAACATACTGGTCTTTCTAAGAACACTCAGTATTATTATCGTGCATGGTCCTATAATGAGACTGACAATGTGTATAGTAGTAGCAATGTTTCAGCTACAAATACCACGTTGGATAATTCTGCACCAAATCAGGGGAGCAGTCCGACACCATCGAATGAGACAAATTGGTATGAGACACGATGGGATTATTATCAAACCGCTTTTACCTCTGGTGGTCAATGGTTGAATGTCACGGTAACAGATCCAGAGTCAGATACAGTTGATGTGAGTTTTTACTGGTCGAATCATACACTTATTGGTACGGATTCTGATGTTGCACATGGTAATGTGGCATCAATATCTGTTGAGAATCTCACCGTCTATCAAACCTATTACTGGTATGCTAACGTAACAGATGCAGAATTTACCACTCAGAGTGAGATATTTTGGTTTAAACATGAGGCTCATAACTGGGATATTAACCGTGATGCCGAGTGTGATTATCTTGATGCCAGTAGTCTGACGAGTCATTATGGTGAATCAGGTGCGAATGGATGGGTCAGGGATGACATCAATGATGATGGTGATGTGGATTATCTTGATGCCAGTAGTTTAACAAGTCATTATGGAGATGATTATAGTTGAAGGTGAAAAAAATGAATGATGGAAGGCAGTTGATGAAAAAGGCTTTGGTCCTTGGTATCCTTACCATGTTTCTTTGTGGTTTGATGCCATTGGTTTCAGCAGATGGGGAGAATATCATCGGGTATTACCCACTGGTGCAGCATGTAACGGTTGGTGAAACATTCTATACCAATGTCAATGTCACGGTGGCCACAGAGATTGATGCAGCAGCGATTGATAATCTCACGTTTCAACCAGCAGGAAAAATAAATTATACTTCATATACTAAGGGCGATTTATTCAGTGGAACAACAATGTGGATTGACCCGAGCAGTGGTACGATCAGTAATAGCTCTGGGTATGTGGAATCCTGGCTGTGGACTCATACAGGGAAGGCGAATAATACGAATGCAACGTTTGTGAATATCACTTGGAAAGCCTATGATACGGGTATTGCCTATATCAATCAGACTGAGGGTGGTACAGCATATGGTGGTGGCCCGATTACCACCTTGTTTCAGAATGAAACGATTTATGTGCATCCATATCGACCTATGCAGACGAATGTTGCAGCCACCAATGAGACGATTCTGAATCTCCGTTGGAATCCTGACTGGGGGAGTTATGGTGACACTGATCAAGTATTGATACGGTATAACACATCGGGTTCACCTTCGACTAATGATCATACTGATGGGATAGAAGCCTATAATGGGACGGGTGATTATGCGACAGCGACCTTGCAGCAATGGAATCATACAGGGTTGAGTTCTGGGACGACTTATTATTATGTCTTCTGGGCGTATAATAGCACCTATAACATGTATTCATTGCTTGGAACGGCTGATTCAGGGTCAACGGATGATACGAATAATCCACCAGTGATTGGTTCTCCTCTTACCACAAATAATTCAAAGCTTTCTTATCGGACCAGTCTTGTATGGCAGATACCTGTTTCTGATGCAGAGGGTGACAGTATGAACCTGTATGTGAATTGCAGTAGTGGTCAGACACAAAACTGGGGAACAGCCACCAATGCAACCTATGGTCTTGCGACTTCTGGTTTAACTCCTGGTTGGTATACCGTCTGGGTGAATGTTTCTGACCCACTTGGGAGTGGTACTTGGACCCGTGAATGGTTCACCTTTAAGATCAATGGGAAACCATCAGGGGGCGGTGGTGGTGGCTCATGGGACCCTGATCCACCAAATGCTGCACCATCGGTTTCTATCAATACAGCGTTGTCTGTTGATGTGAATGACTCGGATGGTGATTTTGTCACCGTGAAATTCTACTGGGAAAACGATAGTCTTATTGGAACGGATACCGTGCCATCTGGTGATGGGACGGCCTCGGTGAATCCTTCGACTCTCTCATATGAAACGGAGTATAGCTGGTATGTGAAGGCAAATGATTCTTTGGATACCACAACCTCTGATACCTGGACGTTTAATACC
>Ga0180431_10005483_pt1 | contig 15436 bp, 10 predicted proteins | sample SS_ome_11_FD_132459 | JGI IMG/M metagenome (GOLD analysis project Ga0180431, IMG submission 132459) | Hypersaline lake sediment archaeal communities from the Salton Sea, California, USA - SS_1_MS_1 metaG | ecosystem: Environmental > Aquatic > Non-marine Saline and Alkaline > Hypersaline >... | reverse complement strand
TAAAATAGTATTATTTAATACAATTTATAGTAAAATATATAAAATATAAGTTATAGAAATATATAGAGGGAAAAATATGAAGAAAATATTGCCATTTCTGGCTTTGGGTATTTTAGTCCTTAGTGGACTTGAGGCTGGTGCTAATTTTGAAAACAATAAAATATTAGTAAAAGAAGATATTATAAATATATCAGAACCAATTATTATAGAAGAAGACAATTTTCTTAGAGTAGAGCTAGAAGAATCAACATCTACATTTCTAAAAACAGGTTATCCAATGATTCCAGTGATATCAAAAACTTATACTTTTCCGGCTGGAACAAAGATTATTGACGTTAAAATTAATCTAGATTATAACGAAGTTGAGTTAATAAAAAAGATAAAACCAACACCGGAATCCCATCCAATAAACCATGATTTCAGATATGAAAAAACATATGATGAATCAATTGGGGAGAATTACCAATATTTAGAGCTATATCCACAAGAGCCATACACTGTAATAAAAACTATTGGTTTAAAAGACAAAGAACATGTTTTATCAGTAAATATTAGAATCAATACTCAGTATCTTCCTTCTGAAAATATCTTAAAAGTTCCAACAAATATTGATATAAAAATTGATCATAGACCTCCAAAAAATCCTCTTTTTACGGCTGATGAATATGATCTATTGATAATAACTGATGAGAAATTTGTTTCAAAATTACAACCGCTTGCAACACATAAAGAAAATATGGGTATTAACACCTATATTGAAACAACACAAAATATTTATTCAGATTATGATGGTCGGGATGAACCTGAGGATATTAAACTTCGAATTAAGGATGCTATTGAAGAATGGGGAATATCATATGTATTTCTTGCTGGTGGTAGAAAAGGTCAATCATTAAAATGGTATATTCCAGAAAGAAGAACCAATAATGACGATGGCTTTGAAGGCGGCTATTCAAGTGATCTATACTATGGTGACATATATAAAGATGATGAGGGAACACCTGTTTTTGATGATTGGGATTCAAACGGAAATGGAATATTTGCCGAATGGTCAGGTCCAAATGGTAGAGATATAATGGATTATGATCCAGATGTATCAGTTGGCAGAATTCCATTTAGATATTCCTTTGAAATAGCTCATGTAGTTGACAAGATTATAACATATGAAACCTCAACTGATGATTCATGGTTTAATCAAGCACTAGTAATTTCTGGTGATACAGGACCACCTTGTCGTGGTCCTGCCACCCCCGGAATCTATGAAGGGGAGTTAGCTACAGGCATTTCTGCAGATTTACTTGAATCCATAGGCTTCACAGTTGATAGACTCTGGTTATCACTTGGTGCTTGGGAAGGCCGTCAAGATATTGTTAATGCAATAAGTCAAGGATGTGGCTTTATCCATATGGCTGGACATGGAAATCCAGCTTATTGGGGCAATTTCTTACCAGATGCACAATCAGAAGAGGAAATGATAGATGGTCTCATATTAAGAGATATGCGCAAGCTGAGAAACAACGAAAAATTACCTATTATTGTAGTCGGTGGATGTCATAATGCCCAGTTTAATGTAACAATGGGAAATATAATCCATGGTATACTAACATATGGTATAAAAGAATATTTCGACATGAATGCATCTGATGATGGACCAGATGAAGATGGAGATTTCGGAAGATTCTGGATGAAAGAATGGGTGCCAAGAGAGTTCTGTTCATGGCTTGTAATGGAAAGAGGAGGAGGCGCTATAGCCTCTACAGGGTGTTCAGGTCTTGGACTTGGATATTTTGATGTACTTGGTCTTGCAGATTGGATTGAACCAAGATTCTTTGATTGTTACGCCAATCAAAGTATTGACATATTAGGAGAAGTCCATGATCAAGCAATTAGAGATTATATAAATATACAAGGCGGAGTAAACACTGATCAGGGCGATAGAAAAACTGTAGAAGAGTGGACATTAATTGGAGATCCGAGTTTGATGATAGGTGGATATAATTAAATAGATGGTGAAATAATGAAAAATAAAAAAACAAAAGCTGTTATAGTAACTGCAATACTAATTGCAGTTCTCATATCTATACCTGCAAGTTCTTCTTTAAATGATAATGAACTAATTAATCGATCTGAACAAAGCATATCAGAGCATATGCTTGAAAAAGAGAGTATTTTTGAGCGGCGAATTTTAGATAGAAATTATATAATTGATCCTGAACCAGCACCAAAATCCTTAGATGGAGATAACGATGATGCAGGTACAAATCGAGATGCAGGAAATCAACATGACCGCGCTACACCAATCTATCCTGGAGAAATAATAGACAATACTCCAGGTAGAGGACGATCTGGAACATTAAGATACCCATCTGATTTAGAAGATTGGTATCTTTTTTCTGTTTGTGAAGGACAAGAAATTAGTTTTACGATGACTCCAGATGCAGATTATAATTTTGATCTAAGTCTATGGGATTATAATGAAATAGAAAGAATAAATTCAACAAATAGTGGCAGTACAACAGAATCAATAACATTTATTGCAGATCTCACAGGGCTTTGGCATGTACAAATGTTATATATTAGTGGTCCAGAAGTAGGTCAATATGTATTTGATGTTAATATAAACGATCAAAATGATGCAGATACTGGTGATGATGCTGGGGATATATTTGCAGATGCAACTCTTATAACACCTGGGTTATACAGCGGATATCTAGATATGGACGATGCATATGATTGGTATAAGTTTCAGGTTAGTGATGGAGACGGAGTTCATTTCACATTAGAAATGGAGGACATTACGATCTTTTCAGATTTTGATATAGAACTTTACAACCCTAATAACCAAATGGTGCATAAAGAAACATATTATTATGATGATGATCTAGAATATCCAATAGATGAGTCTGGTGAATGGAGAATTAAAATTCATATATTTCCAGGTTGGGTAGACTGTCCTCAACCAACAGAATGGGATTATTATGAATATGGCTCAGGTGCATATTTACTTGATTTTTCAATACAATCAAGTGCTACTCCACATCCAGATCCTATCCCGCAACCTGAAATAACACCTATAGCAAAAACATTCATCATAAATAATGATCATAACTCAAATATGGATGAATATGGTTATCTTGCATCTATTCCAGCATGTAATTATCTGAATAATGGTGAAAGATATCTTGCGCCTATTGTTTATGAGGGAGATGATACTCCTACAAACTATTTTGAAACTGAATATGACCGTGGAACTGCTGATGATACAACCCAATATCTAATAGATGATTGGAATTATTATCTTTCTTTATACGGCAAAACTGCATCAGAGTATAATGTTCCATCAAACCCAATTGAGGCAGCAGCTGAAATTGCAACAGAAAACTGGGATTCATCAGATTTGGCTGTAATAGCAGTTGATGGAAGCGGATATGAAGACAGTGTTAGAACTGTTATTAGTAGAACAAGAACCTTAAGACGTGTTGTAGAAACAGAGGAAATAGAAAGCGATGATCCTGCCTTAGAAAGCGATCTTGGATACGTAATGATTATAGGTCCAAAATGGTGTGCTATAAATGTTAGTGTATATGGTATATCAGCACCATCTCAAGCTAGTACAGGTTCAATTTTAACAAACGCTTTTCCATTGTATATAAACGTTGGTTCTGACGATTGGCCAACACCATATGATATTGAAGGTGATGCAATTGATATATACAATCCAGTTACAAGAATGGGTGTATGGGCTGCAAAATCAGGTATGATGAATAATTTTTATGATCATATAAAAATAACAAAATATGCTGGCCATAGGTATAGAATGCGAGTAAGAGATCCAGATTCTGCATTAAATGTAAAAATACAGACAGATGAACCATCTGATCTTTTAGTATTTTTAGTTGATCCACAGGGACATCTAAGAGCTCCTGATATACCTCAATGGAACGGACCAATTATGCCAATGCATCAATGGAACGGATTTCATAATGAAACAGGTTTTGATCGATGGAGAACATGGAACCCTGAGCCTCATACTGAATTTTCTGCAGAAGTACTTCATCCCGAAAAAGGAATTTGGACAGCAATTGTTGTACCACGTAATGCTGATGGTCCTGATGTAAGATATTCAGTCACTGGAGAAATAAGGAAAACTAGTTCTGATAGAGCAGATGCAGCAATATCAGCTGCAAATGCAGCTGTAATAGCATCACAAGAAGGAGTACCTCTATTGTATGTAAATGAAAATGATGTACCTTCCGAGACACAGAATGCATTAGACGATCTAGGTGTGGAACGTGCTATATTTGTAGAAAGAGGTAGAATAGGGCGAAGAGTAAAACTCAAATTACCGACAATTGAAGCTGATCTGAAAACAATGCAAGAAATTATTGATTATATCAAAGGTTATGATCATTCGGAGAATTATATCACAATCACCTCCATAAAATCAGGTGATGGTTATTTTGCACCTGCTTCAATGCTTGCTGCGTATCATTGTTCTCCAGTTCTTCGTATTGGTGATGCTGTGCAAAGTGGAATTTTTATAAAAGAGATAAATCCTGGTGCAATGGCTGATCGCATAGAATCCTGGAGGCTTCTTGCAGGAGACTATTACCATGGATCTCGTGCTCCAGGCCATCTGCCTGTACATACTGAAGCAGTTGAACAAGATCAAATGGAGCTTTTAAAAAGTATGATTGATTTTATACTCCATCCAGATACTGCAGAAGAACTCCCGCCACTTGGAAGAGATGCAAAAAGATATTGGAACGAAGAATTACATAATGGCATACATGATTGGATTGAAGGATACGGCCTTGATTTAGAAGGTCAGGAAGCATATTGTTTTGTAGCTCCAAGAGATGACATATATATACCCGCACACTCAGTTATGATGGGCGATAACTCATATTCGGGCCATATTCCTGGTCATACACCTGCATATTCTTCATCAATTATAGTAAGAAACATTCTTTATCCTGCAATTATTTATTCAAATCCAAATAGGGATATAACAACATCACAGCTTATGAATTTTCCAGATGGGGGAAATTTTGTAGACAACTATGGTCATTCACATTCTGTGTATTCAAGTAGAGAATTGAAAAAAAGCTTTAACTCACATTTTAGAACATATGAAGGGCATTGTCTCTGGGTTGCACATCTTGAAAGATTAAATGAAGGTGCTAGTGTTTTTTATTATTCAGGTCATGGAACAGGTGGTAGCGGAATATCTGCACAATACCTACAAACAGAGCATTGCGACTATCCTGATCAAATTTGGTGGGATTCATGGCGTGGATATAGTGGATATAGCTCATGGAGAACAGCAAGACGTGATGGTGGAAGTTGGTACAACGCCGATCCACCAGGATTATATGATATAATCCATTATGACTATGTTGATGAATTTTTAGAAAATCTTAGAAGCAATGCTGTATTTTATATGTCATGTTCTACTGCTGATGCATTTGGCCCTCTAGTTTATCTTGACCACGGAGCTGTATGTTGGTACGGTAATGCAGGTAGTGGAGCAAGTCCTGAAGCTGATTATCAGGATGATGAGTTTTTTAAAGAATCAATGATAAATGGTCTATCAATTGGTCCTGCTTTTGCAAAACAAGTCAAATATCATTTCAGAGACTTTACAACATGTGATAACATTTCTATGTATGGCTCTTCATCAATGGATTGTACAACAGTTCAATGTATTTATGGCGATCCTGAGTTGATTATTTACAGTCCAGAATGGACATCTCCAATACCAGTTGATCCATAAATCCATCCTTTTTTCTTTTTTTAGATAAATAAATTATGGAGTAATGAAATATGAAAAAAAATAATATTACTAGAAAAATGCTGGTTTTAGCTATAATTACAATATTTTTGACACTTGCATTCATACCCGCAATTGATGCATCATCAAAATCAGATTATCCACTACCACCACCAATGAACGTTAATATGAATCTTGAAGAATCAATTTTTAGAAGAAAATCAGTACGTAATTTTACAGAGGACCCAGTTACAGATGAAGAATTATCAACAATACTATGGGCAGCATATGGTTTAAGATCAGATGAAACACATACTGTTCCAGGTGTAAATAATTTGCATGGGGCAATTATATATGTTTTAAAAGAAGATGCTGCTTATACTTATGATCCAGATAATCATTCTCTTGTTTTTTATAAGGATGGTGATTGGAGGGATATTGTAGGTTATCAATATTATGCACCAATACAATTTGCTCTTGCCTATGATACAGATATCCATGATCCTTGTTCAGGTGGCGAAGAAATAGGACAAATTGCTCAAAATATTGCTTTTATTGTAAACGCAATTGATATGGGAACATTATGTACTGCACAAATCCCTCCTGCAACAGATCCAATGGGTCTACCTGATAACCAAGTTGGCCTTAGTGTTATGCCAATTGGTCATCCTGATTATGATCCATATAATTTTAAATATAGACCTATGTGGCTATCACTTCTCCCACGTATTAAAAAATCAGATATGGAGCTTTCAACAGCTCTTGAACAAAGAGAGGAATCAAATACTTTTAATGGAGAACTATCAAGACAAGAGATAAGTCAGATACTTTGGGCAACATGTGGTTACTCATATTATATTGATAAAAGCAATGATCCAATATATTCAAAGGGTAGACATAGAACAATTCCAAGTGGTAAAGGATATTATCCTGTTCATTTCTACGCTGTAACACAAAAAGGTATATTTAGATATCAACCTAATTTATTTACTTGCCTAAATGTTGTTTATCAATCTGAAGTTGATTTCTTTGGCCTACCTATATTTACTTTTCTGAAAAAAGAAATCCGTGGAGATCATCGAGAAGAAATAGCACAAGCATGTTCTAATCCTGAGATTGCCTCTGCTCCATTAAGCATAATTTCAATATTAGACAGAGAGAGAACACGACCACCAGGACTACCTGATTTATCAGATGATATTATTCTACCCACTTGGTATCATGATGCTGGAGCTGCATCCCAAAATGTTTTATTAGAAGCAACAGCGTGGGGTCTTTCTTCAAATGTTTTCAGAATTGAGGATGAAGATTCGATATGTTCTCTAATGAGTCTAGATAATGAACTAAACATCCCAATATACGTTATAGCTATAGGCAAATAAAAAGAGTTGGAAAGTTATTACTGAAATTAATCATGTCTAAGATAAAAATAGATCCTAATCTTTGTACTAAATGTAATATCTGTGTTGAGATATGTCCATTTTCAATATATAATCAGTCTGAGAAAGATTCAATTCCTAGCCTAATAAACGATGAATTATGTGTATCTTGTGGTCATTGTGTTGCAATTTGCCCTTCAAATGCAATTTCTCATGTTGACTTTCCAAATGGAGCTATAAATCCTGTCGATATTAAAAAAATTCCATCAGATATTCAAATATTTGAGCTTATCAGATCCAGACGTTCTATAAGAGTATTTAATAATAAATCTGTTGAAAAAAGTAAAATCCAAAGGATAATACAGGGAGCCTGTTTTGCTCCAAGTACAAATAATATTCAAAGCACTCAGTATGTTGTCTTACAGGATAAAAAAATTTTAAAAGAGATTACTAAAAAAACTGCAGATTATCTACAAGATATTGTTCAGAAATTCCAAAATCCAGTCATTAGATCTGCTGTTAATATTTTTAGCAATAACAAGTATAGAAGTGTTCAGAGTCAAATCCCTGATTATAAAAAAATTATTCAAGCTTATAACTCAGGTGAAGATTTAATAATTCACAATGCTCCCCTTCTTTTATTTTTCCATGCAGAAGATGGCATTGGATGCACCGATGTAAACGCAGATCTTGCATTACAAAATGCTTCAGTTATGTGTCAAGCACTAGGGCTTGGATGTTTTTACGCAGGATATGTAATTGCTGTTTGTAAAAATAATAATAATGTTCATAGTCTTCTTAAAATTCCTGATAACCATCAAATATATGGTTGTCTTGCTATTGGTTACCCTAAATATGAATTTAAAAAATGGATTAATAGAAAACCATCAAAAATTGAATGGATCTAAGATTTAATATGAAAAAATTGGAAAATAACATAAATTTAGATAGAAACTTTTATATTAGTAAATATTTATAAGAATAAATGGGGAAAAAATATGAGAAAAAATAAAATATTTAAAAAATTGTTAATTTTAGCCGCAGTTCTGCTTTTAGTTAATATGTCGTTACTTTCAGTTGTTGGAACATCAACTAAATCAGATTATCCGCTTCCACCACCACTTGAAATTGATATGACCCTTGAAGAATCAATGATGAGAAGGATGTCTATTAGAGAATTTACAGATGATCCTGTTTCAGATGAAGAGCTTGGAACTGTTTTATGGGCAGCTCATGGAATTCGTGATGATGACACTTATACTATACCAAGTATTAATGGTGTTTATGCAGCTATTATCTATATTCTTTTGGAAGATGCAGCTTATACATATGATCCCTTGAATCATACTCTTGTCCATTATAAAGATGGAGACTGGAGGGATACAGTGGGATGGCAGTATGAGGCACCTGTTCAACTGGGTTTATGCTGGAATACTGATATTGCAGATATTAATCATGCTGGTGCTGAGATTGGGCAGATGGTTCAAAATATTTATTTTACTGCTAATTCTCTTGATCTTGGAACAGTTGCCTGTGGTCAATATCCGGGAGCAATTGGTCCTTTAGGAATTCCTGATAATCACGATGGTTTTTTAGTTATGCCATTAGGTCACCCAGCACATCCGTATAATTTTAAATATAGACCTATGTTGCTTTCTTTACTTCCAAAGGTTCAATGCTCAGAGATGACACTAACTGATGCAATAATACAACGAGAAGAAACAAATACATTTAGTGGGGAGCTTACAAGACAACAGGAATCTCAACTTATATGGGCAGCCTATGGATATTCTTATTATTTTGATAGAAGTGAAAATGAGATAGGTAGACTTGATAGACATAGAACAATTCCAAGTGCTCATGGTTATTATCCAAATGATATGTATATTGTCAAAGAATCTGGTATTTATCGATATTTTCCAACATTCTATAATCCTTTATACGGGTTGTTAAAGAATTGCTTCTTCCTACCTATTACTCCTTTTATGTTACGTATTGCTATAGGAGATTATCGATCTGAGATTGCAGAAGCATCGTCAAATCCTGATATTGAATCTTCTCCGTTTATTGTGATACCAGTTCTTGATGAAAAGAAATCAGGTAGAGATTTTGATGATCTATCTGGAGAACAATGGCGATGGCTTTGGTATCATGATGCAAGTGCATCTTCATACAATATATTACTTGAAGCAACAGCTCAGGGATTATCCGGCAATATTGTTATACCAGAAGATATTGAAACAATTAGCTCAGCACTAAAACTAAATGAAGATCAAATACCTCTGCTTATGGTAACAGTTAGCAATTAAGCAAAATATTAGATAATAGTAATCAAAAAAGTATTAAATGGTATTTTACATGCATTTTATCAGATAAAATATGGAAAGCAATGTAGTTACATTCATTGTAGATAATATATTTTTCTTTCTACCACTTGGAGTTATTGGTATAGTTGCAACATTATATCTTTATTTTACAGCAAAAAAAGATGGATCAGAGATAAAAGATGATCTTAAAGCTGATTATCTGGTTGTTTCTAAATATAATTTTAATGTATATGTTTTGATTTATCTGTTTATATTTGTAATGATGATGATTATGGGACTTTTATCCTATGAATCAAAAATACCTGTTATCGTCGGTGGGATACTTGCCTTAATTCCAATTATCGCTTTTTATCTTGTAAAAATTAGAAATACACGGTCAAAGGAGCTTTAATCATGGATTTCATATGGATAAACCAAGATTTTTCAGAGCAAAACGAGCTTCTCTTCTTATTTGTTATAACAATATCTATTGTATGGCTATCGCTTGTGTATTTTTCATATAAGAAATATGGACCAAAAAAGACGGTTATGTATTTTTTACCAATGATTATTGCAGCCTTATTTATTGAATCGGCAGGTGTTGCTGGGGGCCGGTATCATTATCCTGGTTATATAGTATATTTATCTGTTTTCGGAGGAGAGGTAACTTCATCTAATGTACGAGAAGGCGTTCCATTATCTATTGTTGTAGCATGGAGTGCCAATCTAATTTTACTGCTAAACATTGCAAAACATGTACTTTTAAAGATATATCATAAAAGGAACTATTTACAGATTTTTTTAATCTCTGTTTTTGCAGGATTTTTTGCTGTATGTCTTGATTTAATCGAGGATCCACTTGCTCATTACAACAACTGGTGGATATGGAAGGACACAATTGGAGGAGTAAAATTTTTTGAAGTACCTTTAATCAACTTTGTTGGCTGGTTTGTCCTAATTTTTTATATGTCAATGGCAACATTGCTAATTGAAAGATCAAAATTTTCTGAAAATAGGAAACTATTGATTTCTATAACATCAATATCAGTTACAGGCGTTATAATATTTATTACCCATGGAGCAATTGTCCGAATTTTTGAGTCTATTGGATTTGCATAAATAAGGTATTTTTTTAACTTTTTGAATCATTTTTATTCCGAAAACGTAAAAAGGCATTTGCCTATTAACAAGGAGAATGGCTTTAGGCAAGTTACTATTAGCGTGGACCAGAATGATTCGGCTCCCAATACTGTTTTTATGTACTTTTGGAGCTGTAGTCGGCGCTTTAAACTCTGCTGTATATCTAGACTATGATGTGTCATTATTTCAGATTATTATGCTTATTTTAGCCCCTGCTTTTTTATCTGTTGGCACAATGGTTCATAATGATGTAACAGATCTAAAATCAGATAAAGTAAACAGACCATATAAACCAATTCCTGCAGGTGTGATCAGAGAAAAAACAGCATATGTAACAGGCTTAACTTTAATATTTGCCTCAATTGTTGTATCACTGTTTATAAATATTGAAAGAACTGGTGAAATTAACTGGAACTGTGCATTTCTAACAGCCCTTCTTGTAGCTGTTACTATTTATTATAATTATTATGGAAAATTCCATGGTATCTTTGGACATATGTCAGTTGCAGTTGGTGTTGGTGCAATACCATACTGGGGATCTATTGCAATATTTCCAGATAAACCATTATTAATGTTACCAATTGCTGTTGCAATATTTTTCCTTGAAATCGGTAGAGAAATAATGGTATGTGTGGGTGATTACCAGGGAGATCTTAAAGCAGGATTTAAAACAACACCTGTACGACGTGGGAGAAAACGTGCGATGCATTTTGCATTACTATATTATCTTGCATTTATTCCTCTATTTCCATTACCTGCATATGATTGGACAGGGCTTGGAGTGCCACAAATCTTTGGAACATTATATCTTATAGGTGGAAGTCTTCTTGCGATAGCTCTTATTTTAACATGGCTTCTTAGCTATATTGAACTATTAAAAGGTGATGAGGATAAGATTTGGAAGGCATTTGAAAGATATGAGAGAACAGGTACACGTGTTATGATTATTGTTTTTCAGATTTTCATACTCTTAGAAGTATTTTATTAAAAAATTTTTACCCATTAGATTTTGCCCAAAAAGTCCGTTAATATTTAAAATCTGAGATTTTGTCATTAAAATCTTAATTTTTTATTATAATTTACATCTTTTCTGCACTTATATTTAAATAATACTGCCCACATATTAAAATTGGAGGAAAACATTTTGATTAAAAAACCTTTAATTGTATTTAGTATCCTAGCTGTTTTTCTTCTTATTCTCAGTTCACTTGTTAATGTAGTAGGTTATCAGACAGTTCAAACATATCAAAATAATCTCATTAAAGAAAGAAACAATACAAAGGAGGTATTGTTCCAAACAATACTAGACATTGCTAACAAAAAAGAAATTCAACAAATAATTCAAAAATCCCCGTTGATAAATGCAAATACTCTTTATAAATATTCAAAACTGTTAAAATCAACAACAAAGCAACAAATAAAAAAGATGTATTTTATAGGGCAATTCTTTTCAAAGATAATAAGTAAATCAAGGATTCAATCAATGATTCAGAAACATTCATTGATAACCCCAGAAATGCAGAAAAAAATAGATAGCATTATTGAAAATGATCCCATATTAAACGAGGAAATAACACAATTATCAGGTTCTGATTGTGGTTGTGATAATTCTGAAACATTCCAATGGGGTTTTCCAATAATCTGTACTATGTTATTAGTTATGATGGGTATATTATTTATTCCTTGGATGATGCTAATGATATTTTTTATGATCCCACCAGGCGCTCTAGACGAAATGATTGATCTACTTATACTAATATTATCCCCTGTTTTAATATTATGGGAGCGTTTTAATTGCAGTTTACCAGAGGTCAATCACCCATTTCCTTCTAATCCTTCACCTGCTGATGGTGAACAAAACGTATCACTAGACCTCACCGAGATTTCATTTCAACTTACAGATAAAGATAAAGGTTTAAGAGGACTTATGAGCTATAAGGTTACAACAAATCCTGATATTGGTTCAGGAAGTGCAACTTTGGTACCAAGTGGAAGATATACTATTCCCGTTCATGGATTGAAAGAAAGAACCGAGTATAATTGGGAATTATTATTATATGAAGGTGGTTTTGGGGTGACACCAATTAGTCATAAATACAAATTCAAAACAGAGGCATTCACCCCACTTATTTTGAATCCATCACCGTTAGATAACTCTGAGTTTTTACCAATCAATATATCAAATGTAAGTTTTAATTTGGAGGATCCTCAGCATGATCTGATGGATTGGACAGTAGAGACACAACCAGATATTGGATCAGGAACTGGGACTGGTGTCACAAATGGTCGATATACTGTTCCTATCAGTGGTCTTGATTACTTTACAAAATATACTTGGTTTGTATACGTAACTGATGGAACATACTCTGCGAATAAAACGTTTTCATTTAGGACGACTACTGAGAATACAGTAGTTCTTGAACCAACCGATGATGCGGAAATTTCAGAGAGGAATCCTAACGACAATTCAGGAACCAGTGGATCTATAAGACTCAGAGCAATCTCTGGATGGAGATTGGATGGGCTCATTAAATTTAATCTCAGCGCTGTTCCATCGAATGTGACAATCCAGTATGTTGGTCTTCAAGCATTCTATCATGATAATAAGGATGGAAACCCCCGTGGAAATCAGTTGAACTTATATCGAATTACAAATGATTGGGATGAAGAAAACGTCACATGGAATACCCAACCATCCTCTATCACAGAGCCATCTTCATTTGCAATTATACCACCGACGATTAATAATTGGGTTTTTTGGAACGTTACAGGAGATACACTAATGTTTTATAATAGCAGTACTCCAAACTACGGATGGAGAATAAGGGATATGGATAGTGGATGGGATAATAATGATATATCGTACTACCGATCAAAAGATTACATTGAATACCATCCTCTTCTAATTATTGGTTATGAATAATACGTTATATAGAGAAAATCAAATAGTAATTGCTAGTATTACAAGTCAAGAGCTCAGGGTTGAAATTCGAATGAATAATTTTTTCTGATTTCAGTTGACTTGAAATTATAAGAACCCTGTGGAGTATATTTGTTATCATTAGTAGTACTCATCAACTGCATAAAATAATTCTTCCCCCAGACTTTTCATGGTGTTTAATCCCCCTATATTTCGCATTTGAATTAAAAAGTCGAGTGAAATCTATATTTTTAAAGCAAACCCTCTATTAGAAAAACTCATATATAATCACTCCTTACCAAGGCGAGATGAACAAGGTATCTGCATTTGCAAAATTATTACGACTCCCAGGTATTGGCGCATTAGGAGTTCCCACTGTTATAGCTGCTTTAACAGTCGGAGAAACAAATATCTATAACCTAATTTTGGTTTTTATAATAGGTGCGATTGCATGTGTTTATGGTTTTATTTTAAATGATTATGCAGATATTGAGCTTGATAAACTTGTTGATGTAACACGAAAAAAACCTCTCGCATCTGAGGCTATATCAAAAAAAGGCGCATTGATCACAACTATATTTATGATGCTTCTTGCTTTCTTTTTTGTATCAGTTCTTTGGTATAAACAAACTCTTGATATCTACAAGTTTTTGGCTATTTTATCAATTATTATCGCTGGATTTCTTGGAAGTATTTATGATATATATGGTAAAAAAATAGTTGGTTCAGATTTTTTGGTTGCATTATCTGTTGCATTTATATTTTTGTTTGGTGCTTTAGCTTTTGCTAAACCAAATATCATCACATGGATTATCTTTGTTTTAACATTTAATAATCTGCTTTATATGAATGCGATTCAAAACGGTATAAAAGATGCTGATCATGATTATAAAATGGGTGTCAGAAACATTGCACTTAAATCAGGTGTAAAGGTTGATGGTGACAGTCTTTTCATCCCATTATCTTTTAAAGTATTTGGTATGGGTATTAGATTATTTTCAGCTTGTCTTTTGTTTGCACCTTTTATTATATTTGGATATGAGTATCATCTTTGGCAATTGATTATTCTTGCAGTTTTTACATTAATATTTTTGTTTATAAGTACAAAACTGCTTTCTATGAAAACTTTTGATAGATCAAAAATTAGAAAAATCATAGGAGTTCAATCGTTTCTTAGATATTCTTGTGTACCTGTAATGCTAATATCAATTATTGGATTAAAATATTCAATTCTATTAATAATCTTTCCAATTGTATGGTATATAATATTTACACCGTTTCTAGGAGAAAAACAATTTAAACCAAGGATGTAACATGGCAAATGATAAACAACTTGACATAATCATTATAGGCGCTGGAATAGGTGGTCTTACAGCGGGTGCTCTTTTTGTAAAAAAAGGTCACAAGGTTAAAATCTTTGAGAAAGAATCAGTAATCGGCGGTAGAAGTCTAACACTGGATATGTCAACTCTCACACTTGATAACTATAAGAAACTATTATCCAAGTTTAATATGCATGTTCCATTTGCTGAGCCATCACTTGAGACAATTTTTGAGAAAAAAATGCTTGATGGATACAAGCTTGATCTAGGTTTTCATGTAATAGGTGGCGGAGTTATCGCAAATATTAGAAACGTGCTTTCAAACTCGGATTTTCACATTGAGATGATCAAATCAAGGCTTTATACCCAGAAAAATGGTCACTATGGATTGTTTTTTACACACTGGGATAAACTAAGTATTCTACCTAATCTACTCAGGCTTTTTTTATCAGGCGAAAGTACAATGAGTCAACTTGATGATACCTCTATTACTGATACTATAAAAAAATATGGAAAAGGTAAATCAAGGCTTGTTCTTGAGGCAAATCCTCGTTTGATTACAACTGTAAACAATCTTGATCATATTTCAACAGGAT
>Ga0180431_10005478_pt1 | contig 15443 bp, 20 predicted proteins | sample SS_ome_11_FD_132459 | JGI IMG/M metagenome (GOLD analysis project Ga0180431, IMG submission 132459) | Hypersaline lake sediment archaeal communities from the Salton Sea, California, USA - SS_1_MS_1 metaG | ecosystem: Environmental > Aquatic > Non-marine Saline and Alkaline > Hypersaline >... | reverse complement strand
TTCATAAACTATAATTTATCTATACAGTGAAGCTCCAGTGAAAACTGAGGGCGATTCTGTATTAACAAATCGATCAAAAGCGAATCCATCGCCGCTATTTAACACAGAATAGAATATAAATGATACCAGATAGACCAAAACTATACCAAACGAACTTCAAGGGATCTCAGTGGAGAAACTATCAGAGAAAAGTGAAAAGGACTGCTGCCATAAATAAATTTATCAAAAAGATTCTTAAATATTCTGTCGCCTTTCTGACTATACTTATTTTGGTTTGTGGAATAATAAGTGTCCTCACCGGAATTGCATGTCATCATATATATATACTTGATGGTAACACATCAGATAATCAAGCCGATGCCACTCACAGTCATAAAAAGTTCATAACCAAGAGGGATGTTCAAGCTATGATTGACAGCAAATCTTTTATAAATCTTAATGAAAAAAGTCTTGATCTTGTTTTTAATGAACAGAATTGCAAAATTGACACCAGCCTTGACATATCCCTTCAGCAATTCTTGCTGAATAATCTGGATCAATCCACAGCTCAATACATCGGAATTGTGGCTATGGATCCGACTACGGGCAGGATATTATCAATGGTGAGTTATGACAAAGAAAACCAACACAATAACCCATGTATCGACAACAGATTTCCTGCTGCCAGTATTTTTAAAATAGTTACTGCTGCTGCGGCCGTTGAAAAATGTAATTTCAAATCAGATTCAATACTTACATACAATGGCGCAAAACATACTTTATACAAATCCCAACTGAAAAAACGAATAAATAGATATACAAACAGGATAACATTCAAAGACTCGTTTGCTCAATCTATTAATCCGGTATTTGGGAAAATCGGTTTACTCTATCTTGGAAAAAATAACCTGGAAAGCTATGCCAAGGCCTTTGGATTCAATCAAAATATTGATTTTGAGATTCCGGTTGCCCCAAGTTTTATCTGTCTATCTGATGAGCCTTATCATTGGGCTGAAATTGCCTGCGGGTTCAACAACGAAACCACATTGTCTCCCCTCCACGGGGCATTAATAACATCGGCAATTCTCAATCAGGGCAGGCTGCTAGAACCCACGGTTGTCGATCAAATAACTGATGAAACAGGACAGATGATCTATCGCAGCCACCTTGTCACCCTTAAACAGACCATTACACCCGAGGCGGCAAAAGCCGTCAATAATCTCATGGGGGCCACAATAAAATCCGGCACCTGCAGAAAGGCTTTCAGCGGTTACAGAAAAGACCAAATCCTTTCCAAGCTTAATATAGGGGGCAAAAGTGGCTCTATTGACAACAAAACACATGATGCCCGCTATGACTGGTTTGTCGGATTTGCCGAAGAAAAAGACGGGCATGAAAAGCTTGTCCTGTCAGTAATTGTAGCCCATGAAAAATATATAGGTACAAGGGCAAGCCATTATGCACGTATGGCAATGAAACAATATTTTCGTAATTATTTCGCAAAAAAAGGCACTGACCGAGTTTATGCCGGCCGGCAAAGAGACAGTTAAGACACCCTGCTGATTTTTTATTCCTAAGTATCCTGGATCAGACCGATAATCTTCATCTCAGAGCCACATCAGGGACAGGTCAAAGGATCAATATTCCAAACCTTTTTGAAGCTAAAGGGAGCGTTGGCGACTTGCCTTTACAATTTTATTAAAATAATATATTAATGACATACTTTTTTGTGAAAGGGGGATAATAACTCATGGCTACTCTCCAAGTTAAACAGATTAATAAGCAGGGCCAAATTTCCATCGGCAAAAAATACGCCGGCAAAAAAGTTGAGGTTGATGAATACCCTGATGGTACGGTTGTTTTAAGACCCGTCGAGATTATCAGTGAATTTGAGATGAAGCTCTTAAAAGACAGGGCTTATCAACACCGTCTGGAAGCCTTCAATCATTGGGAGACTGGAAACAAGCCGGAGGAAACAGACCTTTCAGCCATGGAGAAGGCTATTGAAACTTGATCTAAATTTTCCTGATTTTCAAAAAGATCTCTTCAAGCTGGAAAAAAAAGAACTCCATATCTTAATCAAGAGCCTTCGTACGCTGTCCAGGATGGATTTTGATCAAATCAGACGATCTTCCGGCTTAAACCTTGAAAAAACAGGAACTCTAAAGAATCGAAAAGGAAAGTCACTCTATTCCATACGACTCTCCCGTTCCTTTCGGGCTACTCTCACTATAGAAGACGATTATCTTCGTTTCATCTCCCTTCATGCTGATCACGATTCCGCATATAAAAAATAATATGGGCGTTCAACGTATCAAAGCGCAGGGTGTAAACTTTGGCCATCACGCCAACATATGACTCGAGTACTTATCCGTCGATCCCAAGGAACGATCATTATGAAATCAGCGAATCTTTGGAGGTTGAACGGTGATTTGTCGGAAAAGAAAAGGTTTATCGTAAAACCGCCATTGAGAAAGCGGTCATTCCCCAAAATTTTGAGTTTTGTGAAACGCTTCTCCGGATAAACGCTATTAAGGTTTGAAGACTTTCAATTTTAGTTCTTTTATCATCTTGAAATGCTTTGTATTGCTTGAGAAAAGCGGCATAGTATTCTCTACGGCAGTAGCTGCAATTATGGCATCTGCAGATCTCAACCCTGAAGACAGGGTATATTCTTCGATATATATTGATGCCCTATGGCCAATATTTCCCGTAATGGGAAGGACAATAAAACCATATGATGCAATAAAATCCTTCACATATTTGTGTTGAGTTTTACTTTTTGCGCGCTGGAAAAGTTCCATATAACTCTGAATGGAAAGAAACCTGTTGACAGATTTTTCCATGTACCTTGCGGCTTTTTCATTCCCTCTTTGAACCCATATAAAAATATCAGTGTCAAATATCATTATATCTTGATTTTCGCAGGGCGTTCAGCTCTTCCAGTACTGATTTTTTGTTATATTGAGCCGACATCCCAAAAAAAGGATGGTCAGTTATTTTTTTGTACGATTCCCGTTCTGCAGGAATAATAATCCCTTTAATTTTGCCATGATATAGAACAGTTACTTTCTCATTCCTGTCAAGAGCTTTTATCACATCCTTCATTTTGTATCTTAGATCAACAACGGTTGCTTCCATGTCTTTTTCCCCATGTGCTTTAAAATGTATATTCTATATTATACATTTAATTGGCAAATATCAAGTACAATTTTACAAAGAACTTGGCATATTTAGTTCTGATCTGAAAAACCAAAATCGCCCAAACAAGGAGCACAAGCCAAAATTCTCCATCTACCCCTGAGTTCCGGGAAAAATTGTGCCAAGGCCCTGAGACAGGACGGGCACTCGATAGACGGTTTTGGAACATGGCCGCTGCTGATCCGTTATTCCTCTATGTCGAACGCCCAGGGTATATGTTCAATGGTCGGTTTTCCTATACCATAAAATCTGATTGCCAGGACATCAAATCGAATTTCCCGGTCTAAATAACCCTTTTTCTGAAGGTACCACTTGGCAACGCGTATAATCTGACGCCTTTTATGATAGGTTATTGCCTCCTGTGGTTGGCCGTATTTAGAGCTTAGCCGGGACTTTACTTCCACAAAGATTATCCGTGACCGGTCCTCAAGGATCAAATCTATCTCACCCCAGCGCACCCGGTAGTTCCGCTCAAGCACATTGTATCCCCTCTCTTTAAAGAAGGCCTCAGCGAGTCCCTCGGCCTTTTCCCCTAATTCCTTGGCATAACCGTGTCTCTTGGCATTCATAGGTTCGGGGTTCAGCGTTCAGGGTTCAAAGGTTCAGATTTAAGTTATGTATTGTCGTGTGCTCACGAACTCCTTTAAAGGTCTTCCGATGGATTGGACAACAGCCATGAAGTCTTATGGCCTCACGGTGTTCTGAAGTCGGATAGCCCTTGTTGCCGGCAAAGTTGTAATGGGAATAATGCTGATGCATCTCTTCCATAAGGCTGTCTCTAAAGACCTTGGCCACTATTGAGGCAGCTGCCACGGAAAGAGACCTCTGGTCTCCCTTAATCAAGGTCCTTTGAGGCAAAATATGAGGAATTGGTTGATTACCATCAACAAGTAAGGCCATAGGCCTGAGGTCCAGATCATCAACGGCCCGGGCCATTGCCCTAAGGCTGGCCTCAAGGATATTTATCCGGTCTATTTCCGCAGATTCCACCTGGTTCACGGAAACCGCCAGGGCCTTCTCTCTTATCGCAAGGTCAAGGACTTTCCGCTGTTTTGCAGACAGGGCCTTTGAATCCCAAACCCCGGCCAGATGAACATCTGGTGAAAGTATAACAGCAGCGGCTACAACAGGCCCGGCCAGACACCCACGGCCAACTTCGTCAAGGCCGGCGACCGGATCAAGACCTTGGTCCCACAGACTATGTTCAAAGTATAAGAGATCTAATCCGGAATCTCTTCCGTGGCCCTTCATAACATCAAGAGCGTGAACTCACTTTTTGCCTGGCCGCCCTACCCTTCAGACCACGTAGATAATAAAATTTGGCCCGGTTGTGACGGCCTTCTTTTAACCACTCTATTTTTTCAATTCTGGGAGAGTGTATGGGGAAAACTCTCTCAACGCCTACACCGTAAGAGATCTTTCTCACGGTGAAACTCTCGGATATACCGCTGCCCCTGCGGCTGATTACCACGCCTTCAAATACCTGTATACGTTCTTTTTCCTCTGTCTCTTGAATCTTGGCATGAACCCTCACAGTATCTCCGGGCCTGAAGTCCGGAATATCCTCTCGCATCTCCTCAAATTCAAGTCTACGCAAAATTTCCATCAGCTATATCCTCCTGAAAATGTTGAAGACCAAATGGATGATCTGTATCAACATTTTTAACTTTTATGATTATACTACAAAAATTCTAAAACGTTCTTCTGCTCCAAGAACAAAGCTTAAAAAGCTATTATAACCATCCCCCTTGCAGGTTTCATCTTAAGGCCTGCAGGCCTTGTGCAACAACTTAGATCAGGTCTTTTAAGTGGAATCTTCTGTTTAATTTCTATTACCCAAAAGCCGGTCCAGAGTTATTGCAGCTGCACTTCGGACCGCCAAATGATTGTATTCCCGATCGCCCTCTATAGGAGAAATTACGCCGTCGGCATTTTTGAATACACTGCTATCAAATCCTGAAGCAGTGCCGAAAAGAAGCAAAATGCCGTTACGTCCTTTATTCTCTATTATTTTTCGCAAATATGACCAATTTACGGAGTTCGGCCTTTTTTTGGCAGTTGTCACGTATACAAGGACACGTCTTCCCGTCTCAAGGGTTATCTGGCTGCAGACCTCTTTAATATCTCCTGCAATCCTAATGAGCCTCATTGCCTCCCGTCTATCCGAGTTGATATCTCCTCCTACCCCTTCCAGCCAGTGACCAATCAAGCGTCGTGCCAGGACCTGCTGATCAGGCAATGGGGTAACCAGATAATATGCCGACAGGTCGTAGGTCCGGGCCAGTCTTGCTATATCATGGAGGTCCAGATTGGTAATGGCCGAGGCTATTAATTCACCGTGCCGATTCAGGACCGGATAATGAACAAGTGCCAGGTAGATCAGTCTTTTCGCCACCCCAAGCTCCTGAGGTATTCAATGTCCTTTTTGTTCAATTGGGCACTGTCAAGCAGTTCCGGCCTCTTTTCATAAGTTAGGCCAAGCGATTGCTCCCTCCTCCATTTCGCAATTTTTGCATGGTCTCCGGACAGCAATAGCTCAGGGACCTCCCAATCATTAAAGACCCTGGGACGGGTGTATTGAGGGAATTCCAGAAGCCCGTCGCTGAAGGAATCCTTCTCGGCTGATGACTCACCACCCAGTACACCCCGTATAAGTCTGCTAACGGCATCTATCACCACAAGGGCTGCGATTTCACCGCCAGACAATACATAATTTCCAACAGACAACTCAAGATCTACGCAGTGTTCGCGAATTCTCTCATCAACTCCTTCGTACCGGCCACATATAAGTATAAGCCTCTGGAACTGAGCAAGCTCTCCGGCCAGGGCCTGATCAAACAGCCTTCCCCTGGGGCTCATCAAAATGACCCGGGCCTCAGGCGACTCTTCTTTCAGTACATTAAGGGCCTTATAAATTGGTTCGGGTTTCATTACCATGCCCTCACCGCCCCCGAACGGTCTGTCATCAGTAGTCCGATGCCTGTCTACAGTGAAATCCCTGAGGTTGAATGCCCTGACCTTTAGGATATCCGCCTCAATGGCACGCTGCACCACACCATCCTTGAGAGATGAATCAAAAAAATGGGGAAAAATCGTAATTATATCAAAGAGCATTGGCCTCGATAAGGCCAAGGGGAAGATCCACCACCATGAGGCCCTTTTGAGGGTCTATGGTTTTCACTATCTGCTCAACAGCAGGTACAAGAATCTCTCCCCTCTCACCTTTAACTACATACACATCGTGCGCACCTGTTGACAAGACATCAGATAAAATTCCCAGTTTTTCTCCTTTGGCACTCACTACGGAAAGCCCCTCAATCTCGTGCCAGTAATACTCTCCCTCAGCCAGTAGCGAAAGTTTGGACCTGTCCAGGAAAATCTCTGTATTAACCAAAGATCCTGCCTGTGTTAAGTCAACCACACCTTCGAGTGCCAGAATCACACTTCGACCTTTTTTGACACGGGCAGTAACAAGCCTATGAGGCATCTTGTCGCCGTATTTGTCCTGGACATAAATGTCCTTATAGTCAAAAAAATACCTAATATCCGAATAGGAATACGCTTGCACTTCACCACGTATTCCATGTGTCTTTACAATCTTGCCAATGGCAAAAAAGAAATTATCATCAGCGTCCATCAACTATTCAAGTATTTCTAAAACCGATCTCTTCCGCAGTTTTGTAGATGCAGCATTGAGTATGGTCCTCATTGCCCGGGCGGTACGGCCCTGCCGACCTATCACCTTTCCAAGGTCTTCCTTGGATACTTTAAGTTCAATAACCGAGGTCTGTTCTCCTTCGATCTCGTTTACCTGCACCGCCTCTGGATTATCTACCAGTGCCTTCGCTATGTATTCAACCAAATCCTTCATTCTTCGCCTCCACAGTCAATTTCCTCATATGGCGGTATTATTACAACTTTAATATGTTTTACTGTTGAGCAGGTTCTGGTAAATGACTAACCTTTTTAAGTAAAGACCTTACGGTATCTGTGGGTTCAGCACCCAAACTCAGCCATTTATCTATTTTGGATGAGTCAACCTTGAATTCCGCCGGGTCCTTTAGAGGATCGTAGGTACCCAGGATTTCAAGAAACTTTCCATCTCTTGCAGCCCCGGAGTTTGCCGCGACCACCCGATAAAACGGCTTCTTCTTACGGCCACGACGGGTCAAACGAATTTTTATTGCCATATTTACCTCCAGAAATAATTCAAAAGGGCAAAAGCCCTTTAGGAAACTGTTTAAATTTTGATTTTCTCATTTTTTTTAGCATTTTGTTCATTGCTGCATAATTTTTAAGAAGACGATTTACATCCTGGACTGCAGTACCACTACCATTGGCTATCCTCTTTCTTCTGCTGGCATTGATAATAGTATAACTACTACGTTCCTGGGGTGTCATGGAGTTTATAATAGCCTCCACCCGTATGAGCTCTTTCTCATCAGGGGCCAACCCTTTTATCTGCTTCATCTTGTTTAAACCTGGTATCATGGAAACAATTTGTTCAAGACTTCCCATCTTTCTTATACGCTGCAGCTGATCTCTGAAGTCCTCCAGAGTGAAACTGTCCGTCTTAAGCTTTTCCTGAAGTTTCAGTGCCTCCTTCTGATCAATAGTATCCTGAGCTTTCTCAATCAGACTGAGCACATCCCCCATCCCGAGAATTCTATTAGCTATTCGGTCCGGATGGAATGATTCCAAGGCATCAAGCTTCTCGCCAATCCCTACCAGCTTTATTGACTTTCCTGTAACTGCCTGTATTGAAAGGGCGGCACCTCCTCGGGCGTCACCCTCAAGCTTGGTTAACACAACGCCTGTAATAGAAAGCTCCTGATCAAATTTTTGGGCCACATTGACTGCATCCTGTCCAGTCATGGCGTCTGCCACAAGCAAAATTTCCTGAGGGGACACTAAGGCGTTTATTTCCCTGAGTTCCCCCATTAGGGCCTCGTCTATGTGCAAACGGCCGGCAGTATCAAGTATAACTGTATCGAGGCGCGCAACTTCCGCTTTGGCTACTGCCTGTCTGGCTATTTCCAAAGGAGACGCGGATGGTTCCGAAGGAAATACATCGATTTTCAACTGGTCACCAAGAATCTTTAGCTGCTTTAAAGCCGCGGGCCTGTAAACGTCAGCAGACACAAGGTAGGGCTTTCGACCTCTTGATTTCAACCAGCGAGCGAGTTTTGCCGCAGTGGTTGTCTTGCCCGAACCCTGAAGACCCACCAGGAGTATAACTGCGGGCTGGCGTCCAGCCAGTTCGAGCCTTTTATTATGGCCTCCGAGTAAAACTATGAGCTCTTCATGGACTATTTTTACAACTTGCTGGGCCGGAGTCAGGCTCTCCATCACCTCCTGCCCCACGGCCCGCTCCTTCACCCGAGCAATAAAGTCCTTTACCACCTTATAGTTTACGTCGGCTTCCAAAAGGGCCAGACGGACCTCTCGTAACCCTTCCTGAATATTCTGCTCTGAAAGCTTTCCGTAGCCCTTAAGACGTTTGAATACGGAATTCAGGCGCTCACTCAGATTATCAAACATGATCGTTTAAATCCCAACTTTTTCATGCTAATAGTATATTTCAGGTGCCTTGAACCTTTTCCCGCAATAACCAGTCAGTAAAATTAGAAGAATTTACTTAATTCATCTTGAGGTGTCAACTCGACGTTTTTTTCTTCCCTTAGATTCGAATACAACACCTATTGCTTCATCCACCCTGGAAACAAAGTAAAATTTCAGGGCATCCCTGACCTGGGAAGGTATCTCATCAAGATCCCCTGCATTGCGCTTTGGCAAAACGATCTCTTTTATACCGGCCCTGTGGGCACCCAGCACTTTCTCCTTAATCCCGCCCACCGGAAGAACGAGTCCTCTCAAGGTAATTTCACCGGTCATGGCCACATAGGGCCTGACCGACCTGTGCGTAAAAAGTGATATAAGTGCCATACAAATGGCCACTCCGGCGGAAGGACCGTCTTTTTGTATAGCACTTGAGGGAACATGGACATGGACATCCTCATCCTTGAACGCATTGTCGAGGATACCAAAATCTGATCCCTTGGAACGTACGAAACTAAGGGCTGCCTGGGCAGATTCCTTCATTACATCGCCAAGCTTTCCTGTCAGCAATATCTTTCCGGAGCCACTCATCTTGGCGGCTTCAATAAAAAGTATCTCCCCGCCTGAAGGAGTCCATGCCAGACCTGTAGCCACGCCCGGGACCTTGGTCCGTTCAGCGACTTCCGCCATAAACTTGGGCGGCCCTAAAAATTCTTGCAGGCTTTTTACCAGTATTTTAATCTTATCAGGCCGCCCTTTGGCCACCTGCTTGGCCACTCCCCGGCAAACAGCGGCTATATTCCTTTCGAGATTCCTGACCCCTGCCTCCCTTGTGTAAAAGCTGATGATCCTGGACAAGGCCATTTTATTAATGCTGATATTACAACTGGTTAGACCATGGGCACCAGTCTGTCTTGGGATCAGATATCTCCGTGCGATCTCAAGCTTTTCCTCAAGGATATAGCCTGGAAGCTCTATTATCTCCAACCTGTCAAGGAGGGGACTGGGTATAGTATCCAAAATATTGGCGGTGGCAATAAAGATTACCCCTGAGAGGTCAAACTCTACCCCCAGATAATAATCGGTAAAAGTAATATTCTGTTCTGGATCCAATACCTCCAAAAGGGCTGAAGCCGGATTTCCTCTGAAGTCCATACCTATTTTGTCGATCTCATCCAGCATCAACACAGGGTTATTGACCCCCGCCTTTCTGATACCCTGAATAATCCTCCCTGGCATGGCACCCACATACGTGCGTCGATGTCCGCGAATTTCCGCCTCGTCTCTCATGCCTCCCAAGGCAATCCTTAAAAATCTGCGTCCCATGGAACGGGCTATTGATTTCCCGAGAGAGGTCTTTCCTGTGCCGGGAGGACCGTAAAAACACAATATGGTTCCCTTGGCGTCGGGCTTCAGTTTTCGTACCGCCAGATATTCCAGAACCCGATTCTTGACCTTTTTCAGATCATAGTGATCTTCATTAAGGATATTTTCCGCTCGATCCAGATCCAGATGATCCTCTGTAAACTCGTTCCATGGAAGCTTAAGCATCCAGTCAACATAGGTCATAGCCACTGAATATTCAGGGGCAAAGGGATGCATTTTTGAAAGGCGCTCCAGCTCACGCCTGACTTCTTTCGCGGCGTCTTCAGACAAGCCCTTGGTCTCCAGCCTCTCTCTCAGTTCTTCGATCTCATCCGGTTTTCCTTCCCCTTCTCCAAGCTCTTTCTTTATGGCCTTAAGCTGTTCTCTTAAAATGAACTCCTTCTGGGTCTTCTCCACCTCCCCCTTGACTTGGGACTTAATCTTGTGTCCAAGTTCGAGGATTTCAAGTTGTTTGGTCAGAATGCGAAGGGCCGCTTGCAAGCGCTCCTTAAGATCCAGTGCCTCCAATACGGTCTGCTTATCATCCATTGAAATATTGAGATGGCTTATGACGACATCTGCCAAAACGCCCGAATCTTCCAAACTAATTATCATCGCTCCAAGTTCTTTCGGTAGATTGGGGGACAGCTCCAGCACCTTAGAAAAGATCTGCCTGACATTTATAACAAGGGCCTGGATCTCAAGATCATGGCTATCTATGTGCTGTACAGGCTCCACTTTTGCCTTTATATAAGGTTCCTCTTCGGTAATCTCCAAAAGCCGCACCCTGGTGACCCCTTTAACTATAAGCCTTGCATGACCATCTTCGTTCTTGGCCATTCGCAGTATCAATCCTACGGTACCTACGTTATGGAAACCAGGAGACTTGTCATCCGCTTTTTTTTCGCTCATTACGGCTACAGTCCTGTCGGTGGCAAGGGCGTCGTCAATCAGCTTTACAAAATTCGGCTGTTCCACTATCCAGGAAACGACCATATGAGGGAAGAGCACAAGCTCTTTACTTGGCAACACCGGCAGCTCTCGAATTGTACTGTGCCGGCCATTTTCTTTGGAATCAAGACACATCTATCTTTATCGTATCGTTCGCCTCTTTGCAGCGTATTCGAATAACGAGCAACCCATTTTCGTAATATGCCTCTCTATGGTTCGAATCAAACGTCACAGGAATGTGAATTACACGTTCAGATGGACCATATTCAATCTCCATTCGATGAAAACGCCCTTTACCTAAACCAATCGGTGGACATCTCCGGCCAACCAGATGCAAAAACTGCCCTTTAAGGATAAGATTAAGACTCTTCTTGTCTACACCCGCGGTATCCGTTTAGGACTTACAGATCAAAGGTTTTATTTTCGCTAAATCCGGAGTACCTGAACCTTCTGACCCTCAACGACGACACTTATATTTTGGGAAAAAACAATAGATTATGTGTCGACAGCAGGCAAGACAAAGAATGAATTCTGTCATTCACCTTATATAAATATACATCTTTACTCTTGACTCAGACACTCGTCTCATGTAATAAAAGGGCCTCTTTTATTCCTCCTTGCCCTGATGGGATTTGCTCAATATGCATTCTTCGATCAGGGCCAAGATAATATAAGCCCATAGGGAGGCCATATATGAAATTACGGCATTATGAAACATTTTATCTCCTTCATCCAGACCTCAGTGACGAGGAGCGTACAGCTGTCTCGGAAAAACTAAAACAAATCATAATCAGCGGGGATGGTCAACTCGTAAAGATTGATCCATGGCCCTTACAAAAACTTGCTTACAGGGTGCAAAAACAGACCCAAGGCTATTACGTAGTGATGGAGTATGGTGCCTCTGCCGAATCCATTATAGAAATCACCCGCAGGCTTCGGCTGGATGAGGGCGTGTTGAAATTCTTTACCACAAAGATAAGTCAGGAGTTTGATGCCGAGGCGCTTGCCAAGGCCCGGGAGGAATCCGCTCCGCCTTCTGAAACTGTCGAAACTGTTGAAGAGACCCTGAATTCCACCCAGTCCACTGAGAAAAGAGAAGAGGAATAAGACTAAATGCAAAATCCAAGAGATATAAAAGATAATCGTAACAGGCGCCGACGCATATATATACGCAGGAAGGTCTGTCGCTTTTGTGCCGACAAATCTCTGACCATAGACTATAAAGACCATAGGACTTTAAGGCATTTTATAACAGAAAGGGGAAAGATATTGCCCCGCCGTATTACCGGGACATGTGCCAAACATCAAAGACGTTTGACTACAGCCATCAAGCAAGCCAGAATAATGGCCTTGTTGCCATTCACCTCTGGTCATATTCTTAAAGATTAGCGTTTTAAATCGTTAACAAGATTCAAAAATAAGATTCAAAATCCACGAATCAACAGCTTAGATTTTCGGTAATCCATGAATTCTTACGGCCTGAATCTTTAAGCATGAACGCCTGAAATTTTCATATAAAGCAGTTGGCTCATCCTTCGAATCTCTCAAGCAAATGGACTCTGGCCTCCATCGTACTCCTTTTACCCATTATTATTAATGGAATCGCACCTCTGCTCCAGCTTGTAGCACCGGGTATTCTTGTTGTGTTGACCGAAGGGATCAGTCTTGCTCTGGCAAGCTCGATCATTTTGGGAAACCTGGCATTAGGACTCCTGCTCTGCTGGCTGCTCATGAGGCCTGAGGCATTGATCTGGCTGATCCAGACTGTCGGGCTGGCCATGGTCCTCATGGTCGCGAGAAAAAAGGATTGGTCATGGATCAAGGCCCTTCTGGCAGGCTTTGCCTATCTTTGTATAACGTTTGTGGTTGTGCTGAGTGCTGGATCGGACCATGATCTGCTTGACGGATATAATAAGATTATCCAGGTAATATCAGAGGATCTGGATCAAAGCCTGGCCCTATATAAAGAAAAATCATCCGGTATATATCAAGTAGAATTAGAAAAATGGTTTTATCAGTTTAAAGCACTCATAATACGATTTTTGCCTGGCCTAATGGGTTCAGTCTTTGTAATAATAACGCTGAGTAATATATTGGTACCAAAAATATATCTGGCCAAAAGATACGAAAATGAGGCCTTTGCGCCGACGTTCACCCAGTGGAAGCTACCTGAACTACTTATCTGGGTCATAATAACAGCGGCTGTATTGGCCTTTTGGGGAGACGGTATCTTTCATGTCTGCGGAGAAAACGTTCTGCTGGTACTGAGCAGTCTCTATTTCCTGCAGGGGCTGGCAGTAGTTGCCGTCTATTTCGAAAAACTCAAGGTACCTGGATTCATGCGCTGGATCATATATATATTGCTTTGCATCCAGTGGTATGGTCTAATATTTGTTGTTATTATAGGGGTGTCTGATGTATGGTTTGACCTGAGAAACAGGGCACCAGCAGCCAGAGAGTCATGAAATTCATCAACCCCCAGACACTTTTGTTATTTAAATAAACATTTTTTCGAGGTCTCAGATAAATGGAAATCATTCTTAAAGAAACTATTCCGTCTCTCGGGAAGGCCGGAGATATGGTTAAGGTCGCAAATGGCTATGCGCGCAATTTCCTGTTGCCTAAAGGTAAGGCCATCTTTGCCGATAAAAAAAATATGTCTCAGATTGAGCGTCAGCAGGCATCCATACTGAACAAGGCTGCCAGAGAACGTGACGAGTTTGATGCCCTGGCCGTTAAACTCGGCAGTCTGGAAATCAGCATACCGGTGCGGGTAGGTGAGTTGGATCGGCTTTATGGCTCTGTTACCAATCTTGATATAGCCAACGTTATAGAATCGCAAGGGTATTCAATTGATCGCAAGAAGATACAGCTGGACGAACCCATAAAGACCCTTGGCGAATTTGAGGTCCCTGTAAAACTCAGTCCCGATGTAAAGGCCGTCGTCAAAGTCAATGTAGTCCCTCAGGAATCCTCGTGACATTTAGCAATCGCCAAAGATGTCTATAGCACCTGTCAAGACTGTAAAATCCTCTCAATACCGCCTTCCCCCTCAAGATGTAGAAGCAGAACAGTGCGTCCTCGGAGGCATTCTCATCGAGGATCAGGCCCTTTTGAAGGTTATTGAGTTTCTGCGCCCTGAACACTTTTACAAAGAGGCCCATTCTATTATCTATGCAGCCATACTTGACCTCTTTAGCAGAAATGAACCCCAAGACCTTGTGACTGTTCACAATGTCCTGAAATCCACGGGAAAACTTGAAGCAGTCGGGGGGGCACTCTACCTTGCAGAGATCTCGGAAACTATGCCGGTAGCCGCCAACATTGGTTACTACGGCAAAATCGTTTGGGACAAGGCCGTTCTCCGCCGGCTCATCCAAAAGGCATCAGACATATCCACCCTTTGTTTCGAAGGGGCGGGAGAGGTAGACGAGGTCCTTGAATCCGCCGAGGCATCCATATTTGAAATCTCCGAGGCAAAAATCCGACAGGCCTTTCACCCTCTTAAGGGCATACTTAAGGACAGCATTAAAAAAGTTGAGGGTCTGTACGAACGCCAAGAGCTGATTACCGGCGTGCCTACCGGCTTTACAGATCTTGACAGGCTGACCGCAGGGTTTCAGGCATCTGATCTTATTATCATTGCAGGTCGCCCCAGCATGGGCAAAACTGCCTTTGCCCTGAATATCGCACAGAACGCGGCCATTGCCGGCAACATATGTGTTGCGATCTTCTCTTTGGAAATGTCCAAGGACCAATTGGCCATCAGGATGCTATGTTCAGAGGCCAGGGTAAATGCACAGAAGGTAAGGACGGGTTTTCTGAGTGAGCGGGACTGGCCGAAACTGATAAATGCCGCAGGCCATCTCTCTGAGGCCCCTGTCTTTATCGATGATACGCCGGCCTTATCTGTTATGGAGATAAGGGCCAAGGCCAGAAGGCTTAAGACCAAGCAGACCCTGGGCCTTGTATTGGTTGATTACATGCAGCTTATGAGGGGAAAAGGACGCAACGAAAGCCGGGAGCAGGAAATCTCCGAAATATCAAGATCTCTTAAGGCAATGGCCAAGGAGCTGAATGTACCTGTGGTAGCCCTGTCTCAGCTTAATCGCCAAGTGGAAGCCAGGCCGAACAAAAGACCACAGATGGCAGACCTCAGGGAATCGGGGGCCATAGAACAGGATGCTGATGTAATAGCCTTCATTTACAGGGACGAAGTTTATAATCGCTCTGAAGAAAACCCAAACAGGGGTAAGGCGGAAATCATTGTGGCCAAGCAGAGAAATGGTCCTATTGGTATTGTAAAGCTGGCCTTTGTAGATAAATATGCTACCTTTGCCAATCTGTCTACCGAATCAGAATATTGAGCCCCTTTTAAATGAGCTCCT
>Ga0180431_10005477_pt1 | contig 15445 bp, 13 predicted proteins | sample SS_ome_11_FD_132459 | JGI IMG/M metagenome (GOLD analysis project Ga0180431, IMG submission 132459) | Hypersaline lake sediment archaeal communities from the Salton Sea, California, USA - SS_1_MS_1 metaG | ecosystem: Environmental > Aquatic > Non-marine Saline and Alkaline > Hypersaline >... | reverse complement strand
TTTTAGCGGAATATAAAAATCATAGGCAAGTATTTGTAATGAAATATTACGATTGTAAGTTTACTTGCCTATAGTATATTAGTACTCTTAACAAGATAATTCAATTATTATCCGTATACTTTTAGACTATTTTTTTTTATATATAACAAAACATGAAAAAGAATAAAGATGTTTTTATTAAAAGTGACTGTAACAGGTATTCTCCTCCTCGTTTGACTGGCGACCTTTAGTTATTCTTCTCCATACGGGCGACCGTATCCAGTGCCGACGCAAGCCTGGACAGGACACGTTCCTTCCCCAGCACACGCATCGTTTCGAAGAGCCCGGGCGACACCTTCGATCCCGTTACCGCGATCCTCAGGACCATGAATACGGTTCCCGCTTTCATATCCAGGTCCGCGACAATTTTTCTCAGTCGCGCTTCGATCTCTTCCTCTTCAAACGGATCTGCGGTTTCGAGCCTGTCGAGGGTCTCACGCAGTATTCTCAGCGCGTCATCGATGTTTCCCTTCTTCGGGATAAGGGCCTTCTCTTCCCGGATTTCGAAACAGTCGTCGAAGAAGAACCGGGTCAGGTCGGGTGCGTCGGAGAGCGTTTTCAGTCTTTCCCGTATAAGCGGAACGATCGATCTTATATAATCCTCATACCCGGGCATCGTATTTTCCCTGACCAGGCCTGCCGCGGTCATATGGGGTATTATGAGGTCGTACAGCTCGTCGTCGGTGGTTTTTCTTATATACATACCGTTGAACCAGTCGAGTTTCTCATAGGAAAAAACCGCGGAGGAGGGGGTCACCTGTGACAGGTCGAAGTTTTCGATCAGTTCCTGCATGGAAAAGAACGTCGTTTTGTCGTCCAGGGACCACCCGAGCAGGGAGATGAAGTTAAGAAGTGCCGTGTTCAAGTATCCCCGTTCACGGAATTCCCGCACCATTGTAGCACCGTGTCTTTTCGATAGTTTCCCACCTCCCTGCGCCAGTATAACGGGAACGTGCGCGAAACAGGGCGGCTTCCAGCCGAACGCATCGTAGAGTATGATGTGCCGGGGCGTGCTCGATATCCATTCATCACCACGAATGACATGCGTTATCTCCATGAGATGGTCATCCACGACATTGGCGAGGTGGTAGGTGGGAAACCCGTCTGATTTCAGGAGAACGGTGTCGTCGACTATCGTATTCTTCGTACTGATTTTCCCCCGTATCATATCATCGAAGGAGGTTTCTCCCTCAAGGGGCGTTTTCAGCCGAATAACGAAGCGCTCGCCGTTCTTCGCGCGTTTTTCCGTTTCTTCGTGAGTGAGGTTTCTGCATTTACCGTCGTAGCCGGTACCGTTCCCGTTCTTTCTCAGTTCCGCCAGCCGTTCAGGAGAGCAGAAACAGCGATAGGCGCGATCGTCCCGAACGAGCCGCATCGCGTGCTCGCGGTAGATTTCCTTCCGCTCCGACTGCTGGTAGGGGGCATGACCGCCTCCGATATCGGGGCCTTCATCCCAGTCGATACCGATCCATCTGAGATTATCGATAATGTCCTGGAGCGCCCCTTGAACGAGCCGCGTTCTGTCCGTGTCTTCTATGCGCAGAATGAACCGGCCCCCGGAGTGTCGTGCGAAGAGGTAGGCGAAGAGGGCCGTTCGCAAGCCTCCGATGTGCAGAAAACCGGTGGGGCTCGGTGCGAATCTCGTTGCAATCGTTTCCATTTATAAGTTCCGTAAACGGTCGGCGGCACAGGATGAATTATTCATATGGATAGTCGACTGGGAAGGATGAATCATGTAACGGGATTTATCATCGAAGTCGGATCACGTTTCGAATCTCCTGTTATTTCGAAAAAATGCCAAACCGTATACCCTCCTTAATAAGGGCGTCAATTTATCCGCTGATCGTAAAAGGACTCCCGCCTTAATAGGGTGAGCTTCGAGTTTTCTTTTGAAACCATGTAACCGTTATTAAACATACTAATCATTTCTATTTTATTCCATAAATTACAGAAGTCCACTGGAACCGGTAATAGTGTGTTCTATGAATGTGAAAGCTAACCAAAATATATATTTAAACTCGAAACTCGCTTTAATATAAGCAGGACTTTTCCGGTTTTCAATACGAAAAGCTGTTTCCCGCCGCCGAATACCCCTTCACGCGCCGTCCCTGATCCTCCGGGATAAAGTAGTTGCAAAAAGAATGGAGGGGTCATACATTAGGAAAAACCGATCATCGAGACAAGTGAACGTTTGAATGGAAAAATTCGTCGTCCAGGGCGGACACAGGCTGAAGGGAACGATCACGCCGAGCGGCAACAAGAACGCGGCGCTTCCCATTCTCGCCGCAACTCTCCTCACGGATGAAGAGGTGAAACTGGAGAATGTACCGCACATTGGAGACGTAGAGGTCATGGTCCGGCTCCTTCAGTCCTTCGGTTCCAGGGTGGAATGGCACGGTAACGACGCAATAACCGTTAAAACGAACCTTCCCCCGGACAGGGAAATCAGGCTCGACAAGCAGTATGCCTGTGAGGTCAGGGCTTCGATACTGTTCGCCGGTCCTTTCGCGGCCCGGGGGAAGAACGTCTGGTTTCCTCCTCCGGGCGGAGACGTTATCGGCCGCAGGAGGCTCGATACGCATTTCACCGTTCTCGAGTCGCTGGGAGCGGGGATTTCCACAAAGAAGAGGGGATTTACCGTCAGGTCAGACGCCTTGAAGGGGGGATTCATCTTTCTCGATGAACCGAGTGTGACCGCAACCGAGAACGCCATAATGGCCGCGGTACTCGCGCGGGGTGAAACGACAATACACAACGCGGCATCGGAGCCCCACGTTCAGGACCTTATAAATTTTCTCAACGCGCTCGGCGCGCGGATCAGCGGCAGGGGAAGCAACATACTCACCATCGAGGGAGTCGAAGGTCTGAGCGGCGGCAGGTGGCGCATCATAGGCGACCATATCGAGGTGGGGAGCTTTATCAGCCTTGCGGCTGTGACGGGAAGCGAACTCCTGATAAAAAACGCCGAGGTGGAACACCTGCACATGATCAGGTACGGCTTTTCCAGGCTCGGTATGAATATGGAGGTACGCGGGAACGACGTTTTTGTCCCTCCCGACCAGCAACTTGCCGTTAAAAACGACCATTTCGGCGAGATTCCCACGATTTACGACGCACCCTGGCCCGGCTTTCCCACGGACCTGACGAGCATCGCCGTGGTAGCCGCGACACAGGCGAAGGGAACCGTTCTCGTGTTCGAAAAGATGTATGACGGCAGGCTCTTCTTCGTTGACAGGCTCTCCGCCATGGGTGCAAGGATCGTTCTCTGCGATCCGCACCGCGTGGTCGTGGCGGGCGTATCGAAGCTGTACGGCACTGAGCTCGTCAGTCCGGATATCAGGGCCGGAATGGCCCTTCTCATTGCGAGCCTCTGTGCGGAGGGTGAAAGCGTTATACACAATATCGGTCAGATCGACAGGGGTTACTTAAATCTCGAAAAACGGCTGCGCCGGCTCGGCGCCGGAATCGAACGCGTCAGGGATTGACCATGCGTGATGTGATCCATTTCGGCAGCGGCACATCCGTGGCCGTGAGTCCATGAATACAAAGGTTCGTACCGTTCTGAACGTCGCATCCATGTGCCTCGTTCTCGCAGCCTGTGTGTTTTTTCTCACCTACCTTTTTTTCACGATTCAGATCAAGTCTAGCGCCCTCATCCTGCATCGCCAGACCGCGGGATTCTTCCTGTCGCTCCTCGATGAGCGGATGCGTATACTCGGAGCCGGGGAAAACGCAGAAGATGCGCCGCTGTTTATCGATATTGTTTCCTCCCTGGCCGATTATTATGACCTTGATTCACCGGAGCGGATCGTTGTGTTCAACAGGGACACCGGAAGGGTGCTCTACCCCGTTACTTCGGCGGAACGTAACGTCGGTGATGCTATTCTATTCGGAACCCGTAACAGGGTGGAGGGAGTCCTCGATATCGGGGACCGGTACGGCTATTTCGTACGATTCGGGGCGGGACCGCTCGTCATTTACTCTTATTCAAGATTATCCGATATCGCGCGGTACAGAAACAGCCTTGTCTATTTTCTCGCCGGCATACTCGTCCTCTTCACCCTTTTCCTTCTCCTTTATCAGCGCAGGCTGCTTCGGCGCTGGTTCGATTTCCTTCACGGGATGAAAGGCAGGTTCGGGGATGTGGCACAGGGGAAAACCCCGCTTCAAACAGGCAACGAAGACGGGTACGGCCTGGAATTAAACGATTTTATATCCGAGTACAACCGGATGGCCCGGAGGATCGGTTCAACGGAAAGAAGGAGTGATGAGAAACTCAGGAATCTCTTCAAACAGCGGGACAGCCTGAGAAAGCTCGTTTTCCTCTATAAAAAATACATCCCTGACAAGACCCTGCGAAAACTCGACGAGAACGAAGTCGAGGAAGTCGTCAGCACACGCACGGAAGTGTCGTCACTCAGCGTTGAGATCATCGATTTTCTAGAACACACCCATCTGCTCTATCCGCAGGTTATCACGAGCGAACTGGACGCACTGCATGATTTCGTCAAGAGGAGTGTGGGCGGCATCATCAATTACTCACGGGGATACGGATTCAACGTTATCTTCGGTGTTCCAGGTTTACACGGACAGTCCGCCGGGGGGCCCGAGGCCGCAAAAAAAATAATCGACTGGATCGAGGAGCGAAACCGTTCCGAGAGGAACTTGAGCGGTATAGCGTGGAATGTCAGGTTCGGGCTCGCGCGGGGGAGCGCGGTAACCGGTATTGTAGGCAACAGTTACACCGTAATCGGCGATGTGATCGACAGGAGCGAGGAAATGCTCAGGTCGGCACGGTTTTTTAATGTTTTTCTCGTTACGGACGAAACGGGTATACGGGAAGATTCCGCCTTGAAGCACCGTATGCTCGACAAGCCGGAGGGAGGCGGGAACGCGGTTTACGAGATTTTCTTAAAGGAGAATGAAAAACTGGAACAGGCGGTCAGGATATACGGGCACGGCCTCGAGATGTATCAGGAAAACCGGTTCGACATGGCGGTGATGGATTTCAAAAAGGTGGACGCCATATTCGAGGGAGACGGACCGTCCCGTGTTTTTCTGGGACGCTGTGAACGGAAAATGCGTTCGTAGCATGCGGCCGTCATTAATGTACATAGGCGGCGGTATCGAATAGAGCGGCAACCCCGGGCAGGATCGGGTTAAATGTCAAGCTGTATCTGTTTGATATTTGTTGACAAATGCGCATGCCCGTGCGACCATGCGAATGGGGTGTTACCCTTCAGGTGTATTTCGATCTTTAAGAAGGAGGCTGGTATGAAATACAAATTTTCAATTTGTATCGTGCTCGCAGTCCTGTTAATTCTTCCCGGTCTGCTCTTCGCGGCTGCGGAGGGAAAGGAAAAGGCGAAGGTGACCTTTTACTGGGCTCTCTATGACGGCCTTACCGAAGAGCTTCGTTCGGATCTGCAGGAGGCGTTCAACGCGGCGCATGACGACATCGAGGTCGATATCGTGCCCGTTGACTGGAACCTGATGCACGACAAGATAACGACCGCAATTGCGGGAGGGAAACCGCCCGAGCTGTGCGTTGTGGGAACACGGTGGCTCCTCGAGTTCATGGACGTCGACGCTATTGAAGAAGTTACGAAATACGTTGGCAAGCAGACCCTCGACAACATCTCCCCCGGGGCGATGGAGGCCAAGATAGAGGGGAAACTCATGGGCCTGCCCGTGGCGGCCGGCGCCCGCATCATGGCGTACAACGCCGATCTCGCGTCGAAGGTGCCGAAGACCATGGAGGAGCTCCGCACCGAGGCCATCAAGGCCACCAAACCGCCCAAGTCATACGGATTTCTCATGCCGGGCAAGAAGCATACGGAGCTCACCGATTTCGCGTATTTCCTTTATGCAGCGGGCGGTGATTTCTTCGAGATGAATCCCGACGGTACTTTCGGCAAGTGCGCCATCAACAGCCCGGCCGGTGTGAAGGCGCTGAGCTTCATGGTGAAGCTGGCCGAGGAGGACAAGGTGGTTCAGGACGGCTATCTGTCGCTCAACAGGTTCGATACCCATCCCATATTCTACGCGGGTAAGGGAGCGTATGTGTTCATCGGTGCGTGGGTAGAGTCGGCTTACAAGCAGGCGGGCGGGACTTTCGGCCTGAAGTACGCGCAGATACCGCCCTTCCAGGGGGCAGACGGAAAGACCCTTATAATTACCGATTCCATTGCGATTTTCAAGGACGCGAAGAACAAGGAAGCCGCGGGTAAATTCCTCGATTTCTTCTATCAGGACGAGTGGAAGGCGAAATTCGACGAGCTTATCGGATTTCCGCCCGTTACCATGTCCGCGGGAAAGCTTCCGCAGTTCCAGACCCCGCTTTACCAGGTGCTGATCGAGGCTGCGTCCCGGGCCAAGGGATGGCCGCTCATGGCGGAGTTCGCCCAGGTAACGGATATCATCTGGGATGCCAATGTGGAGGCGTTTCTCGGTGAGAAATCCCCGAAAAAGGCGCTCGATGATGCGGCGGCAAAGATAGACAAACTGAGAGGCATATAGGAGCTGGATCCCGGGGAGGAATTACGGGTTGCCCGATAATTCCTCCCCTTTCCATCTGTTTTCCGGGTATGCGGATGAAAAGCCGTGACAGGGGAGATGGTTCGTGACAGCGGCGAAACGAAAGGGGCATTTCTGGTCGACCGATTCAAAATACGCATACCTTTTTCTCCTGCCGGCAACCGTTTTTCTCATCGCGTTTATGATCTATCCCATCCTGAACGTGGTCATCATGTCTCTCTATCACACGGACAGGCTTGGCCGCTTCGTTCATTTCGACGGGTTTACCAATTACCGAGAGCTTTTCGCACAGGAGGATTTCTGGCACGTTATCCTCAGGTCCGTGTACTGGACGGGTCTGGCCGTATTCGCCAAGACCCTGTTCGGACTGATTATAGCGCTCCTGCTCAATGTCGAATACACCGGGCGCAAGGTGGCCCGGGCCCTCATCATCATTCCGTGGGCCTCTTCCGTTCCCATAAGCGCGCTCCTCTGGACCTGGGTCTATCATCCGGAATTCGGTCTGCTCAATCACACGCTGAAAGTGCTGGGAATCTGGAAGAACCCTCCCGTCTGGCTCGGTAAGCCGCTTTCGGCTTTCTTTTCCGTCATATGGGTCGATATCTGGATCGGCATACCCTTCATGACGCTTGTCTTTCTCGCCGGTATGCAGGCAATATCAAAGGACCTCTACGAGGCAGCTGACGTGGACGGGGTCAACGCGTTTCAAAAGTTCCTATACATCACCCTTCCCGGTATACGCGACGTTCTGCTCATTGCGACGCTTCTCTCCGTGCTTTGGACTTTCAACGACTTCAACACCATTTATATACTGACAAAGGGCGGGCCCGCGGGAAGTACACAGATACTCATCACCTATATCTATGAAAATACCTTCGAGTGGTGGCAGTGGAATTTCGGAGCCGTTATGGCGGTCATAACCTTCGCCATACTTTCCATTATCGCGTGGATCTATGCGCGGTTTTACTTCAGGAAGGGGGAGTAGATGAGAAGGCAGCGCAGGGCAAAGCCGTTCATCATCGGTGCGACGGTACTCATCATCGGATTTCTCCTTTTTCCCTTTTTCGTGATGATCTCAACCATGCTCAAACCGGCGTCCGAGGTATACGTGTCACCGCCCTACTGGATTCCCAAGCATATCGCGCTCTCAAATTTTATCGAGATATGGTCCCAGCATCCATTCGCCAGGTATTTCCTCAGTTCATTCATCATAGCGGGCGGGACCACGATCCTGACGACCATACTCTGCGTACCCGCGGCATACGCTGTGTCCAGGTTCAGGTTTCGGGGCCAGAAACTGCTCCTCTATCTCTTCCTCGTTGTCCAGATGTTTTCGCCCATCATCGTGGTCATATCCCTTTTCAGGATCATATCGCGTCTCGGACTTCTGGATACCTATCTCGGGCTCATACTCGTTAACAGTGTTTTCACACTTGCGTTTACCATTTGGATGCTGAGCGGGTATTTCAAGACCATCCCCGTGGATATCGAGGAGGCCGCGCTTATCGACGGGTGTTCCAGGATGCAGTCCATCGTGAAGGTCATGATACCCATAGCGGCACCGGGTCTCGTGACAACCACGATTTACTCCTTTATCGCTTCATGGAACGAGTTCATGTTCGCACTCACGCTCGTGCAGTCGATCAAGAAGACGCCGCTCACCCTCGGCCTCTACAATTTCGTGGGCAGGTATACGACGCAGTGGGAGTTCCTGACAGCGGCCGCGTTCCTCGCCATCATCCCCATAATCGCGTTGTTCCTCGTAATCGAGAAGGAGCTCGTCGCCGGTATCGTCGGAGGAGCGGTGAAGGGTTAGGTCCCACGCCCGAAGGCAGCGCCCGAAGGCAGCGCCCGAAGACGGAGCCCCAATTCCCATCTTTCTTATCAGAATGCGCTGAAGAGCTTATAGATTTCATATTTCGTCGAGAGGCCGGTTGCTTTCTCCCTCCTCTCCGGATTCTTGATCGCCATGGTAAGGCGTGCCAGGATTCGGAGGTACTGCTCCTGTTTCTGGGCCGGTCCCGCAATGAGGAACACGAGATGAACGGGATTGGAGTCGAGTGATTCCCAGTCGACTCCGTTCTTGTGTATACCGATCGTGATGAAGAAGTCCTCAATCTGCTGCAGCTTGACATGCGGTATGGCTACTCCGTAGCCGATTCCCGTGCTCATGATTTCCTCGCGTTTTATGAGTGCTTCCTTGAAGCTCTTTACATTCTTCACCTTTGCATCTTCCACCGATACCCTGATCAGCTCATCGATCAGCTCTTCCTTTGTATGTGCGGACGTGAAGTGTATACGGTTCAGACTGATAAAATCGCCGAGCGCGATGTCCATATGCTTTCTCCCGATTGTACCGAATTCAGAATTTCCCCTCGAACCTTTCCCGCGCGATCCTGGAGCAGTCAGTGAGAAGTAAACGTTCGTCGATCGTCGTCATCCGCCCGCCTTCAACCACGATCCGTCCGTTCACGATGACGGTATCCACGTCCGACCCCCGGGCGCAGCAGGTCAGGAGCTGAATGACGTTGGAGGGGTTCTTTGTATACAGGGGCGCAAGGTGGGGTTTCAGGCAGTCTATGAGCACGAGTGACGCTCGCTTTCCCTCTTCGATGGATCCGAGTTCGCCGTCCATGCCGAATACCTCGGCCCCGCCCCTTGTAGCGGCGTAGAGGGTATCCCAGCAGCTCATCGATGAGGCGCCGTATCCGAGTCTCTGCAGGAGGAGAAGGGTTTTCATTTCCGAGAACATATCGGACGCATCGTTCCAGAGTGCCCCGTCGCTTCCCAGGCCGACGGGTACGGAGTCGCCGATCAGCGGCTGTACCGGGGCAACTCCGTCCGCGATCTTCATCTCGGCAATGGGACAGTTGACGATACGGGCCCCTCGGTTTTTCAGCAGGTTCCGGTCTTCCGGTGTCAGCCACACTCCGTGGGAGCCGATAACCCGTCCGTCGAGAAAACCGATGCGGTCCAGGTACTGGACCGGAGTACAGTCGTACCGTTCGCGGATGATGCCGAGTCTCCAGGTGGTTTCAGCCAGATGCAACTGTATGAGGGTATCGAGATCGACTGCCCTTCGATGGAGCCCGAGCAGGAGTCCCTCATCGAAGTCCTCCTCGGCCGGGGCTTCGACAATGGGTATTATTCCCTTTTCCCTGAGGTTCCCGGCCGTTTCCGCGTACTCTTCCGGCGGGACTTCTTCTCCCGTGAGAAAATCCTTTCTATAATCGAGCACGACTCCGCCCGCAATTCCCGTTTCATAAAAGGGTGCCGCGATGTCGTCGCCGTACCACCAGAAAGGAACGTCGCATATGAACGTGGTGCCTCCCTTGACGGACTCGACATATTGCAGGAGGCGGGAGTAATGACGGGCCTCACGGTTGAGCTCGTCCCTGAACCATTTCTTCCTGCTTACGGGGGAGTTATAATCCTGCTCATAGAGGGTGTAGCCGTCCCCCAGTCCCCGTGCAAGGGCGATATCCCCGTGTACATGCCCGTTAATGAGGCCGGGCAGGGCGATCATATTGTCGCCTTTCAGCACGCGGTCGCCTTTTTTTTCAACGACTCCGCTCCTCGCGAGCTTTCGAATCAATTCCCCCTCGATGACGATGGTAAGAAAATCGATCTCACGGTTACCGTTCATGGTAACCGTGAGCACATCTCTTATAATCGTTCTCATCCGTCGGTCCCGTGGAGAGTTAATGGGATTGAGGTTCTCGATACTGTATAGTTATAGTATAATTACGGGCCAAGTCAAAATGTATTTCCTTTGTGGGGCTTTTTTATTGCTGCGGGCTTTTTTCCGGGATAATTTGATCGTGATGCGGGACAATGACTGAAAACATGGGGCGGTGGAATGAGATTGCGCGAATTGATTGAGAAATGCGGCTGTATCAGTGGCGCAACCCTCGGCGATCCCGAGATAACGATGATATCCACGGACTCGCGTAAAATCGAGCGCGGCGGACTGTTCATCGCGGTCGAGGGGTACAGGGACAACGGCGTCAGGTATATCCGCGACGCCGTGTCACGCGGTGCTTCGGCCGTTGTCATGGAGGAGAAGCAGAGGGACAGGGAAATACCCGAAGGGGAAAATATAGAGATTTGCTATACGGAATCGGCGCGGCTGGCCGCTCTCCATCTGCCGCGAGTACTTTTAGAATACCCGAGCAGCGCGTTTACCCTTGCCGGTGTCACCGGGACAAACGGAAAGACCACGGTCACCTATCTGCTGGAGGCGATTCTCCGTGCATGGGGCGGGAACCCGGGCGTAATCGGAACCATATCCTACCGGTACAACGATATCGCGCGTAAGGCCCACAACACCACACCCGATCCCGTGGAGATACAGAACCTCTTTGCAATGATGCGCAGCGGCGGGGTTACGCATGCCGTTATGGAGGTATCGTCCCACGCGCTGGCAATGGACAGGGTTTACCCTCCGGATTTCGATTATGCGCTTTTCACCAATTTGAGCCAGGACCACCTTGATTTCCACGGGAGCATGGAGGATTATTTCAGGGCCAAGCTCCGCCTTTTCCGGGAGCTCGATCCCGGGGCCGCGGCAGTGGTCAATAACGACGATGATTACGGAAAGAAGATAGCGGCCCTGGCGAGATGCAGGGTGGTAACTTACGGCATGCATCCGGGCTGCGACTTCATCGCCCTCCGTCCCGATCTCTCCATAGACGGTACGTCCGTTGAGCTAAACGAGCACCCCCTCAGGACGAGCCTCGTGGGTGTTCATAATATTTACAACATACTCGCGGCAACGGCCCTCGGGATTACCATGGGCGTCGACTGGGAAACGGCCGTACGGGGCCTGAACGGCGTGACCTGTATTCCCGGCCGGTTCGAAAGGGTCCCGGTCGGCAGGCCTTTTAACGTGTTCGTCGACTACGCTCATACCCCCGATGCGCTCACGCACCTGCTCGATACCGCGGTTTCGCTCAGGAAGAACAGGATCATTACGGTTTTCGGATGCGGGGGCGACAGGGACAGGTCCAAGAGGCCGATAATGGGCAGGGTCGTGGAGGAGAGGTCCGATATCGTTATCGTGACGTCGGACAATCCGAGGAGTGAAAAACCCGAAGCCATAATCTCGGATATCGAAAAGGGTCTCAAGGGCAAGGACCATATCGTCCTGCCCGACCGCCGCGAAGCCATATTCCGCGCCGTCGGGCTGGCGCATGATGAAGATATCGTGCTTATCGCAGGCAAGGGACACGAGGACTACCAGATACTCGGAGAAAGGACGATACACTTCGATGATCGAGAGGTCGCCATGGAGGCGGCCGGGGCGCCGGGCTAGGAGGGAATTTCCGTTTACCGGCACCGGGAGCAATCGCCCCCTGAGCAGGAACCGCAGGAGGACCCACCCAAAGAAAGGCCGGGGGACGGGGGAGAGCCGGAACCTCCGGGTGCGGAACGGTGCATGAAGGTGCTGAACTGTTTACGTATACTGGTGCTCGAGCAGTGAGGACAGGAAGGGGCGGTTCCCCCGCGCACAAGCAGCTCGAAGGACGTATTGCATGCCCCGCAGATATATTCGTAGACAGGCATCTGTTATCCGTTACAGTGTAACAATAGTGTAACCCTCTTCCATGAAACCCGCAATGCTCGGATGACCGGACATATCGGCGAGGAGCGGCAGCTCCTGTTTTTCCACGTCCTTGAGGGTTCCCATCTTGTTCGAGCAGGCCCTGCACACTCCCGTGATCAGTCCTTCGCTGCGCGCCTGGTCGAACGTCTCGCTGATGAAATCGCTCTTGTTCGAGAAGCGGGGAATGAGCTTTGTGGCCGCGCCTTCGATAACGATCCCCACGTCATAACCCCTCTTTTTCATATCGATTGCATTGAGCAGAACATGCACGAAACACATCGGGTCGCCGTTGAAGGCGAAAAGCATGGTTTTTCTCATTTATATTCCTCCGAACCGTCCCTTGGCAGGTCCCCGCACCATCTTCCCCCGCAGGATGAACGTGAATGTCGCCCACAGTATACTTTGAAATCATAAAAAACGAAAGAGTATAACGCCCCGTGCATTTGCCTTTCTTTTTTCCTTACCTTCATTAATGTATGTATTTAAGAATAAACCGGCCTGTTTCAGGCAGTATACAGGCAAAGGAGAGATGGACATGCTGAAAGAAGGTGATAATGCACCGGGATTCCTTCTTACAGATCAGGACGGCAACGAGGTCGGGCTTGAGGATTTCAAGGGAAAAAAACTCCTCCTCTATTTTTATCCCAGGGCGAATACGCCGGGATGCACGCAGCAGTCCTGCAGTGTTCGGGACGCACACGATGATTTCGAGGGTATGAATGTATCCAGGGTCGGGATCAGCCCCGATGCTCCTGAAAAGCAGAAGAAATTCGACACGAAGTACGGTCTCGAATTTCCGCTTCTTTCCGATCCGGATCACGTCGCAGCGGAGGCCTATGGAGTGTGGGGCGAGAAGTCGATGTACGGTAAGAAGTATATGGGGATTGTCAGGTCATCCTTTCTCATGGACGAGGAGGGGAAAATTCTCGGCGCATGGTACAAGGTGAGCCCGAAAGACACCGTGCCGAAGGCGCTGGACAGGCTTAAGGTAGGGTGAACGTTGAAAATATATCCGTGATGAATTTCGGAGGAATAGCATGGCCAGAGCTCGTTTTAAAAACAAGGTGATTGCCGAAAGCGATGACGTAGAAATAGTTGAGGGAAACGTCTATTTCCCACCTCAGTCCGTAAACAGGGAGTTCCTGAAGGAGAGCGATTACCGTTCGACCTGCCCCTGGAAGGGGGAGGCATACTACTGCCATGTCGTAGTCGATGGTGAGGAAAACCGGGACGCGGCCTGGTTCTATCCCGACCCGAAAAAAGAGGCGAAATATATTCAGGGGTATGTCGCTTTCTGGCGGGGAATCGAGGTCGAAAAATGACATCTGCCGAGTTTTTATCGGCAGATATTGTGCTGACAGGTGTCACATACCTGCCAGTAGCATACCGGCGTCATAAGTCTCCCTGTAAAAAGTCATGGCCGGGGATTCGGATACCTTCTATTATACTGTGGTAATTAATTCACCTCCGTAGTATACTTTGTATACTTTCTCTACTCCATTGGATTTATAAACCTTTCGAACCGTTGGTCCCGTATGGAAGAAAAGAATAAAAAGAGGAGGATATTTCAGGGCGCTGTCGCGGCCGCCGTTGTGCGCGCCGTTCTCACCGGCATCTTCATCCTCAGCGTTTTCCTGAACATCATATTCCTCGTTTTACTCATCGTCATGGGAGTGGCTGTTTCAGACAGGATCGGAGCAGGTGTGTCCGGCGGTTACAGGAAGGTTTATACACGGAGGTCCGCTGGAATCGAGGGGGAAAAGGGATCCGAGATCGCGGTCATTCATGTCGAAGGCATTATCACGGATTACGATACACAGGACGGATTGTTCGGTTACAGGGAAAACCTGTTGAGTGCGGTATCCAACAGGCTTTCGGTCATTGAAACGGATGATCAGGTCGGCGGGGTGCTGCTCGTTATCGACAGCCCGGGAGGCGGCGTTACGGCCAGCGATGTGCTCTACAACAGGATCGTTCGGTTCAAGGAGGAGACCGGGCTTCCCGTGGTAACGCTCATGAAGCAGGTTGCGGCTTCGGGGGGGTATTATGTGGCGTCCGCCAGTGATTATATACTCGCCTATCCCACTGCCATTACGGGCAGCATAGGCGTTATCATATACAGTTTCAATTTCTCCGGGCTCATGGACCGTTACGGCGTCGAGTATGTGGCCGTCAAGACGGGTGAAGAGAAGGATGCGCTCTCTCCCTTCAAGCCGGTAAGGGAGGAGGAGGTGGCCTGGATGCAGTCCATAGCGGACACCATGCTCGAGCGTTTTATCGCCGCCGTCTCTGATGGCAGGAAAGGTCTCACCGTGGAGGAGGTTCGCGACCTGGCGGACGGAAGGGTGTATATTGCCGGGGAAGCCCTGGAGAAAGGTCTCATAGACGGGATCGGCTATTATGAGGACGCGGTCGGCATACTCGCCCGGCGGATCGGGGTACTATCGCCCGAGATCGTTGAGTTCAGAAGGGAAAGGCAGTTCAGGGACTTAATCGGAAAGGTGCGGACCCCGGTTCCGCGACTCTGGACCCGTCCTCCGCAGACCTATCCGAATCTTCTCTACCTGTGGAACGCGCCGTCCATGGTAATGGAAAACGCGCCGTCCATGGTAATTGATAGCGATGGACTGCGGTAGCGGCATGCGTGAAATTACATATGGAAATCATTCGCTTCGGTAGTATACTATACGGGAGTGCAGACCATACAGGTTGGAGCGTTTAGATGAGAAGATATGCCTTTATCCTGCTGCTCATCATCTTTCCGAGTTTCGGGCTGTTCGCGCAGCAAATCCCCGGTTCGCAGTACCTCTACCTGGGCCAGGGTATCAGTTATTTCCCCTACGGGGCGAGCGGCGTGGCAGACTTCATGGGGATGGACACGAATTTCTACAACCCCGCGGGGTATGCGGATACGAAACGTATAACGGCGGGTCTTTCAATGGGCGGTTTCAGTGGAGACAATTTTCTCCTCAACGCCCGCGGGAGCTTTCCCTCGAATATCGGAATTCTGACCGCCAATGTTCTCGCACTGACTTCTCCCGAGGGGATGACCGCAGGGAATGTAGTCGGATTAAAGGGGACCTTCTCCAAATCGATCAGTGATCAGTGGCTTTTCGGCGCGGCCGTCAATATGGGTACCGCACGGGGCGGCCCTGAAAGCGATCTCTACACTTCCTTCGACATTGGTACCATTTACAGGAAAGAGGTGGACGGTACCGGTATCGGGGTGTTCGACCACTCCGTCGGATTCGTGTTGAAAAACCT
>Ga0180431_10005476_pt1 | contig 15445 bp, 15 predicted proteins | sample SS_ome_11_FD_132459 | JGI IMG/M metagenome (GOLD analysis project Ga0180431, IMG submission 132459) | Hypersaline lake sediment archaeal communities from the Salton Sea, California, USA - SS_1_MS_1 metaG | ecosystem: Environmental > Aquatic > Non-marine Saline and Alkaline > Hypersaline >... | reverse complement strand
TCCTCCACTCCTTTACCTGTCCACACTACACCGCACAACCTATCCCTTATCACCCGTAGTTCATCATGGGGGATAAGATGCTCTACCTCCGATAACTGGTCATAGACTGCTCTGATTTCGTATTTAGATGTCATTATGTTTGAATGGTTTACCGATAGAATAAGAATCATGTTTTGAGCTCCACCACCTGTCTTTTGGACAACGATATGCCTTTACCTTCATTTTAGCACCTGTTTCTTTGTCATATGCCTTATTTGTAATGCCATAAACTGCTGCAGGGATTGTCTTGTTTGATTCATGATGAGCGTAATTTTCTGCATCACCAATAAATTCAATCATCTCGCTACCACAATATGTACAGAATCTTTTCTTCATCTCATTTATAAATTAAGTAATAAGTGGGTGTTAGTTATTTAAGAGATAATACATTATTCCACATATTAATTTTCTTTCTATACAATCGGCATCAGGATGGCAAAATTCACTTTCAGGTATTTTTAATATTTCCTCATCACCTTTCATAACTAGTAAACACCATTCTCTTTTATCGCAATCTTTTTCGTAACAATCATCATCGGTTTTATGTGATTTTACAGGACACATGGTCACTTCATAGCCAAAATAAAATGATAATTCACCTACAGAGCAACCGCAATAATCATCTGAACCGTAGCAAGTAATAAGTTTTTTCTTTTCAAAATTCTCTCTATTAAAAATATTTAATTTATGCTTTAAATCATGTAATTTCCATTTTAAACTTTCAACTTCACCTTGCGGAGTATTAGGATTGGACAGTTTTTTATTCAGTTCGTCTATTTTTTGTTGTAATTCCATCTCATTTATAAATTAAGTAATAAGTTTAAGTTTTGAATCATACCAATCTAAAAGATTATCACGAGCTTCCATCCATTGAGCATTCCAATCATATTTATCGCATATTGCTCTGAATTTTTTATCCATCAATTTATCTAGTTCTGCCTTTGTGTATTTTTTAAATGGTTTTTTCATAATAATTTCATTTTAGCTCTCTGTCTTATAAAAGTTTTTTCCTGAATTGTTTTGGCTTTCTTGAGATTCTGACGGGTTCTCTCGATCCTTTGCTCTATCGTTCTGTCCGGTATTTTTTCTATATTAGTATTCAAATGGTACTTCATTCGGCAAGGGAATATAAATTGATAATTTCTCGGCGCCCCACGCTCTCACTCTTTGCAGATAATCCTCCATTTCACTTGTGGACAAGTCGGCGGTCGATCCGGGGATCGTCGTTTTGTGTCCTTTTCGGCTTACGATCTCTTTTTGGAGGAATTGGTACTTTAGAATCTCGTGCATTTCATCGTTAGTATACCCTATTTCGTCTGAAAGAATTTTAATGACTACCCCCCAATAGTATCGGTTCTCCTCGTTAGAGCGTTGCTTGTAGGGCCTGTACTTCTTCATAGTCACCGTGACCCTTTCTCCAAGCAAGCCTTTGGTGTGGGCGAGGAAGCCCGGAACGTCGTCGGGCTTGAATACAGCATGCCCTTTATCGTTTTCGCGGACTTCCCCGTGGAATAATGGTGTTCTCATTAGAATAATGATGATTGTTGCGATTTTTCCTCCTGATATTCTTCGCGTTGTTTATATTTAGGTTGGAAGTAATCAGTTATTTTTGCGGACCTTCGTGTTCCCTTGTGGGTTTTCCATGCTTCATGCCCTGATGGAAGTGTCATACTATTCATGTGAGCGGCTGGTGTTAAAATGAAGGCCTTACCATAATAAAACTTTTTTCCCTGATCTGTCAGATACCACGCTTGGCCACGTTCGCTCTGCGTTATGATTCCAAAGTGTCGGAGGTTTTGAAAGTTTGAATACTGTGTATTATTAAGCCCTATTTCACCTTTTTTCAAGGGCTTCTCATCTCCTTCGATATATGCTTCTGCAAATATTATAAATGCTTTTGCCATTTCATCGTTTAGGGGTAGTGTGTATGCTGTTATTTTATGCCCGCAACAGTCACAAATTTCATGATATTTCATATTGCTTTGTTATAGTAATAAGTCACATTGTTGAGCCATGCTTCGGCTCGGTCTTTGCCGGAGTATCGCTCGGCCATCTCAAGCGTAGGGAATCCGCCGTAGTATTTTCGCCATATATCTTTGAAGTCATCGAAGGAATCTTGCTGTGTTGTGTACCCCTGCCACTTGCCACCCCTACGAATCCCAAAGCAATTATTGTAGTAGCGAGCAACAAAAGAGTTACAACCTTTGCTTTCGTGCATAGATACGGCATAAGCGAGTTTATCGAGATCGACCAGCGACCATTTAGTATTATAAGGAGGAACTTTGTACTTAATATTATCTCTAAAGTTATACCTGTTCCCAAAGGTCAATCCTTTAGATGGTGTGTCGTTAGGGCCACCGTAACATTCCGGAGCATTGTCGCAGTAGGTGTCGTACCAATTATTCATTTCCTCTGCGATCGGATCCTCATAATAGTCTGCATTAGCTCGTAAAACGATCTGTGTCTTTGTGTCGTTTACGGCTACAGCGTATAGAACTGATCCGAAAATTATGCCCATTATCAGGGCTAGTAATAAGTTGTTTTTCATTTTTTTGTTTTTTAGTTTTTATATTGATGTAAGTAAGTCCGGCGGCGGTTATGGCCGACATGAACGCTACTTGTAGAAAGAGTAAAAAGTTTTCGATACAGTCCATTTTGTTTTAGTTAGGTTTTAATGTTTGTTTTTGGAGGGATGACACCTCTGTTTAAATAGTAATCAGCGAAGCCCATGCTCCGCATGGCTACTATTTACGGGTAGCAATTAGCCAAGTGTAGACACAAGCAGGGGCATATAAGATGATTCCCCATAGTGCGTCCTCACCTCCCTGCGCCATATCAGGTAACAACAGGACGATGGATAGTGAGATAACAATTGGCGTGTACCATTTAAGAAAGTTCATAAGAATAGGTTAGTAAGTAATTAAATTATAACATAGATTTAATATAGTGTCAAGAATTTAGTTTAATTTGTTTCTCCCATTCAACAAGAGCCTTGGCGCGCTTTTTAACTGTAAGCAACCCGAGAAACGCTTTATAGTCTGCGTCGTCCTCCGAAGCTGGCAAATGAACGGCCTGAAAATCTCCGTCCTCTTTCCCGAGTTTAATAATCCACCTTCCGCCGTCCACCTTCACATTCATTTCTTCCTCGTATGCTTTCTTATAAGCGATTGTCTGATACCTCATTTCGGTATAAATACCCTTTGAAGTCTTGTAGTCGATCACACATAGCTTGCCATCAACCTCTGCGATCGCGTCGAGCGTACCGACGTATTCGTGCTTTTTAGAATAAATCAGCTTTTCAGCGTGAACGATCTTTACATTATGCTCATTGACCCATTTTAAGAAAGCCATTATTCCGTTTACGATCTTGTCGATGTCCTCCTCGGTGAAGTCGTCATAAGGTTCAGCCGGGATTACAGGGTTTTCTCCGTGTGTCCATTTCTCGACCCATTCATGAACGGCTGATCCGAGACTGGCCGCTTTCTGTTTAGCTTGTCTGTGCTGATCTTTCGCTTGCTCAATCTCTTTCGGGCCGATAACAATACCCTTTGCCGCAAGTTCATTGAGATAGTCGGCCATAAGCCCTGTGGCCCAATAAATAAGCCCCGGCTTATCCAATTGACCTGATACCGACGTTACGCCAATCTCGTACCCATTACGCCCCTCACGCTTGTATCTGTGCGAATCAGGGTAAAACATTATGGCAATATCGCCGTTGTAAAGTCTGTGCAATTCTTTATTTGTTGTCATTAGGAGTGATTTTAGAAAGTAATGCTGTGTACCCTGCCTTTGCTTGCGCCGGAGTTGCTTTAAACGATGTCCAAGTAAGCCCGGTTAGATCGCGGAATAGTTTAAGAGCGGTCGGACCAGTCATGTTTGGAGTGTGATCGTTAAGCATTTGCTTAATCTTAACAATGTACTGCTCGGCTTCCTTCTGCTTGTTTTCCTGTTCTTTCTTTTGTTTCCCCGCGTTGATCTCGTTCTCTCCGATGTTTCCTTTGAATACGTCAATACCAACACCAAGATACGAAGCACACTTTGATAATGAATTAGTGACTGCTCCTTTGTAAGAATCAGCGTTTGCTCCGCTCATTCCTCCGTATTGCTCCGGGACGATAACGTCATAGTCAAGAATCTCAAGTCGCCCGAGGGCGATAACGTCCTTCCCGACGCTGATAATTTTATGGTGGTGAATCCATCGGCCAGTACCAAAAACGTCATTAAGCCGTTCGATAACATACATGGCCTTAATGGTAGTGAGTTTTGCTCCGTAGGTTAAAACCTCAAGGGCTTCGGGTGGGAATGGCGCGCGTAACTTCTCGATCATTTCTTTTGTAAGTTCACGGCCTTTTTTGTCGGGTGTTGAAACCCATTTTGGTATAGGCTGACCGTACTGGTCGCATACCTCGCAAGTCTTTTCGACTTCGGTATCGTTAGGCATAATGTTTTCTTTAGTTTATAAATTCGTCCTTTATTTGTGAATCTATTTGAGCCTGATGGTCGGCGAGCCGATCCATCGAGCAACGATAGCACTCACAATCCTCTGAACATTCAACCTCCTGTAATATGCCGGAGGGGCTGTGTTTTACTTGATTATTCATAAGGTTTTATTGAGTGGACATTCTTATTATATCAAATTAGGAAATGTATTGCAAGAAAAAAGTTTAAAAAATTGTATCTAAATCAACCTTCAAAACCTTCGCGATCGTTTTCATCGACTTTAAAACAGGCTCGGTATAGCCATGGGCGATATTCCAAATTGTTTTATAAGATATTGTTGAATATCCCTCGGCGTCCATTGTGGCCCGGAAAATGTCAATTAGCTTGATGTTGTTTTCCTCAATGTACTTTAATAGCTTGGTTTTTTGGTTCATGTAATTTTATTAAGTAACACGGATATTATATAGGAAAAGTATTACATAAGTCAAGGTTAAAATAAAGTTTGCTGTTTGCTTTTATTGAATTTTTTACTAAATATCCATTTTTTATTTTTAACCAATTCATAAACCTCTTTTGTTCTTGGCGTATGGTAAGTCTTTCTACAGCGATTGCAAGTAACAATATAATGATAAATCTTTTTTTCTTCTGTTCCGTATATCCATTTATTTACTTCAATATCCGATGAATTACAATTTTTACATTTCATTGAGACTGTAGTTAGTTTTGCCCCTCGAAAGGGGCGATAACATTTCACCGAGACTGGACATTTACAGTTGCCAGAACCGAGATTGTTCAAGATGAATTATCCGTATTTTCATCAAGGCGCGCAGGGCGGGGGTATGTAATCAAATAACTTAAACGGTGTACGTTCGGGCCTGCCTTGGACGACGTACTATTTAATTACTTCCGATTATTTTAGACCCACGGTCTTCCCCCGATCATTCCCATACAGCATTGAGTCGGTCTTGTAGGATTAAAAAAACCCTGAACGGAAGGTGCGTGGTGCATAAAGTTTGTGGCTGTCTCGCCACTCCATACACCTACCGTTCAAGGCTTTTGTTCACTTTATGCACTCTTATTATACACCCCTGAAAATCAATGTCAAAACTTTTTTTGAGAAAGGGGGCGTGGAAGCCCCCAAGGTGGGAGGAATCAGGCAGGGGCCAATTGGTGTATCAGCCAGCGTGCAGAGTTTAGGATAGTGAAAGGTGCGGAGAGAACCAAGATAAACGATACCGTCAGGCTCACAAGTGAACCTCCGATAAGTAGTATTATCACGTTTCCCACGAGTACGATTTTATCCTTCATGTTTTCCTCCTTTACATCATTATATCAAAAAAGCCCCACGGGATCAGCAGGGCTTTTAATTCTTTATTCTTTTGCTTCTTCCTCATCGGATTCAGCTTCGGATTCTTCCTCCGCTTTCGCGTCGGTTTCTTCCACTTCGGGTGCGGTGCTATCAGCTTCCGCTTCGGTTTCCACTTCCTCGGTAACCTCGTTAGTAGGCTCACCGTCTTGAACTACCTCCTCGGTAGTATTTTCCTCGTCACTCATTTTAAAAGAGTTAGAAAATAAGTCCTTATCATTCTACCAAAAAAACGCACGAATAACAATCACCTTACTATGCCGGGTTGTTTCCGCGACGGCCGCCTAAAACCAAGAAAGTGCGAGGTGTTGCTATTCAAGTCCTTTGATTTTCTTCCATAATCTGTGAAGCATGACAAACATTTCCCCCCTTGTAATCATATCCTCCGGGCGTTCTCCGTTTGATATTTCCCTCTTTTGTACCCATGTTTGACCCATAGCCTTTTCTTCCGGCCATGACATAGAATTATCAAGAGCGGATTGAAAGCCCTCCCATGATCCCCACCGTGGCGTGTAAAAGTTCGGGCCTATATCCCATTTTCCTCTATACCCGCTAATATCAGCGTGTCGCAAGACGTTTTCCTTATTTATGCCGTGTGTAGCCATCAGGCTTTTAATAAGCTCGAGGACGGCTTCACGTTGCTTGTCGGTGTAATCGTGACCGTTAGAGACAACCTCAATCCCGATACTGTGCATATTCATATTGGCGCGCCCTTTCCATAAAGACTGCCCCGCGTGGTAAGCTACGTCCTTATCCTCGACGTACTGGATAACCTCCCCTTCGCGCCCTACTATATAATGTACGCTCAAATAATCCGCCTTTTGAAAGTACCGCAACATTGACTGCCATAGCTTCTGCGATCCCCCCGTGTGGTGGACAATAACGTATTCGCAAGTGTTCTTACCCTGTAATACCTCTTTGCGGTTCTTTGTGATTCGTTTGATGATATTCATATCATTGGTAGTTATAAACTTCCTCTGCTGTAATTTCGCCGTTTTTGAATTGTGTTATAAGCGCCTGTGCTTCTGATTCTTTGATCTCCCCGCTATTCAGCTTCTTACCGAGGAAATTCTCGACTGGTGTATAACTGGCCCATTCATCATTGGAAACGATTTTTAGATTCCGCTTTGAATTACTGCCCCCGAGTTGAAGCGGGATTGTGTGATCCAATTTAACCTCGGTAAGCACCAGTCCTTCGCCTTTCTTTTCTTTGATTTTAGTAGACTTATCAAGGCTCATGCGCTCCATTATTACACTATCCCCACGGACGTCTTTTAACTTTTCACCTGTAAACATGGTCTTGAAAGCTGATCCGGGATCAACCTTGTAGGCTTTAGCGTACATCAAGACTAAATCAATCAGGCCATCTTCGCTTTTTTCTTCCTTTGCCTTTTGTTTAATTTCCTTTTTATCAAGCGAGACATTTCCAGTATAGGATTTTAGAATCTTGATTTGAGTTTTGTTAAATTTCTCCTTGCCCCTTTTCTTCATAAAATCATTATCTTGCAGGGCTTCATAGAATCGGGCCAGCTTTTCGCCTTTCAGTCCTTTTTTGGTAATGTACTCCGCTTCCTTCTCGACAAGCTGTAAATCCTCTTGCCAGCGATCAAACTCTTTTAGCTTCTTAATTGCTTCGTCTTTATCCAACCGATCAGCCTTGACCTCATCTTTTAATATGTTCAGTAATTGCTTGCGATCTTCCTTTCCAAGTATCTGCTGTTTGGAATCGTCGAGAATATCGTACATTTGACTACGATTAAACTTCTCCAAGTTCACTTGCCCCATGACACGCCTTTTAAACGGAACTTCCGTAATCGGCGTTTCCTCGCCTTCGATCATATTCGCTATAACATTGTAGGATCGTGACATAAAACGCCCCACGCCACCAGTATATTGCCCCCATAAATACTCTAAATCTTCGGGAGACATTTCAATAACTCCGGGCTTTGCCCCTTTTCCTCCGCTCATTTTGCTTATATACGAAGCGGCGTCTTTAAATAAGTCGTTTGTACTTTGAAAATAATTTAACGATTCTTTTATGTTTGTGAAGTTATCAGGGCGGATATTTCCTCCGTGCCACGCTGTATTTGCCTGAATATCATAGTAAGGACGTGCCATTGTAGGCGTTAGAGCCTGCATGATACTTGACCCGCCTATTGGGTTATAAGCGTTAAGTAGGGCTATTCCTGTGCGTACTATGCCATATTTACCGGACGTTTCTCCTGTCGCCATTCTATAACCGTAATCGGCCCCCACTTTGAACACATTAAATCCCCATGGTAGAGGTATCTTTATATAGTCGCCGTCTCCGTACATAAAAATCCAGTTTCCCTCCTTTTCGTATTCAGGGATTCGGGCGTAATCTTCTTCATCATACCAGTCATTCCACGCATTAAGAGCGAGCGTGAGCGCCACAATAGACCCCACGAGAGGAATTGCGGCCTTTGGATTAGCAAGTGCCTTAAAAGTTCTGAAAGACCCCTGTATCGAAGCATTTGAGAACGCATAAAGGGCATTGATTGTCGGCCCGAGTTGACCTTTTTTATTAAAGTTGACCGTAATATTCTTTGCCATTTGTGCCGCGCGGGCTTTGCTCTTGCCCATTTCACGAGCCGTTTTATAAGTAGCAAGCCTTGTGCCGTTTTCAACAATGTCATTCAGAACTGAAATTGCTCCTGTGACTGCTTTGCCTGCTTTCATCGGCATACCGATAGCCCCCTTCGCCCATACTTTCTCGGCGGTTCTTAATACGTTATCAATATCTTCCTTGTTTCGGATATTGAAAAATCCAGTCGTTCCGCCTTCGGCTTTCAGTTCTTTATAAAGGTTAGCCATTTCAGTATCTTTCCCCCGGTAATAATCCATCACGCCTTTTTGTGCGCTGAATATACGGCTTGAAGTTTTAACGGACTTATTGAAGCCCATATCGTTTACATTGTTCAAAGTGGCCTGCTGAATATCACGAAGGAAGTTGCTCACCAAAAACTCGGGATTGAGCGACGTGTTAATCATCGAAATAAACCTTGTAAACGGAGCAAGCAATTTAATCATCAAATTTGAATTGTCCATGTTCAGGTTCTTCAACGCTGACGCTATGTTCGGATCATTGATTTTAATGTACTTTGATTTGCCGTCAATCTTCACGCTTAAAACGTTCGGAGACTTCGGCGCTTCGCGAATCCAATAATCCCCTCCGTCCTTGTCCATTAAATGTTTCGGTATTCCGGGCATGATCTCAAACACTCCGAGTTCGGGATATTGTTTTGCAAATTTATAAACACTCTGCCCGACTTTGTTTTTCTCCGCGCGCATGATCGCACGCTCCCAATTCATTACAACGCTCGTAAAAATATCATCGACCTGTTTCTTGCTTCCTACTGCGCGTTTAATCTCCTGACCTCGTATATCATACCCCTGTCCTATCCCGAGGGCATTGACAAAATCCGTTTCATCATCTAAAATACGTTGCAAAGGAACATAATTTTTATATGTTTTATTTAAAATCTCGAAAGTATCGTCGGATATTAACTCGTTTTGCAACAAGAATTGAGGAAGCGAATTTGCCAGTTCTTGTATTAGGCTGGCTGATTTGCGGATATCTTCTATTCTTGGGTGCGCTTCTATTAAGCGAAGGCGCTCAATTGCTTCTGACGTTTTTATCCCCGCCGCTCCGTCATAGTGCTGTTTATTACGCTCTGGAGCGTGTTTCAGATGTAAGTAATCTTGTACTAACGCTTTCAGTTGGTCTTGATGGACCTCTTTAGTGCCTTTTGTTAGTTCGTCAATTTGCTTTCTGATAACGTCCTCTTTTTCCTTTTGGAAAGTTTCGATGGCGTCTGTTACGCGTCCGCTATAAAGTTCTTCTGCAAGGTAAACGTCCTCCTCCTCGTTCTTTACTTTTACCCTCTCTTGCAATCGCTGTTGCGGTAACATACGATCCTGAATTACAACACGAATACGATCCAGTTTATTAAGGTCTGCCTTCTGCGGTTTTGGCCTTTCCTTTTTAGGCTTCTTTGGCTTTGGCGGTTCTGTCGGCGGTTCGTCTGTCGGCTCTGCGGGCTTGACTTCTTGTGCTGGAACAACCTGATCCATTCCGTCCTCCTTTGTAATGAGTACGTTTTTGAATCGGTTTCGGTAAATTTCAGGATCAATCTGCGGAACAGCCACGACCTCGGCAGGTTCTTCTTTTACCTGTACGGGCATATTGCGTAATTTCTGAACATCAACTACCGAATTGTAGTATTTTTCAAATTCGGCACGCTCTTTTTTGACCTGCTCAATCAATTTAAGTGGTGTTTTCTTTTTTGATTTCAGGTGTTCAAGACCTTCTTTATAGGCTTGCACTTGCGCCTTATATTGATTATCGGCCCCACGTTCAAGGGTTTTTTTGATCCCTTCCTTCTCACGTTTCAGCCCGGTATCAAAATCGGTAAACTCATCTGTCACCATAATCGGCGACGAATATCCACTATAATCACCAGTCTTTGCGTTAAAATCAGTAGTAAAGGCATACTTGCCATCCTTGCTTTTTGCGAATTTGATTGTCCATTCAAGCCCTTTCGCACGGTAAGCGTCTGCTATATCTGTATTCAGAACAACGCCAATATCATTGACTTTGTACTTATCCTCTAGTTCTACTGGCTCACTAACTTCTTCACGTTCTGTAATATCTTCTTTTGTCTCTCGGGCGGGAGCTGTTTCAACCTCGCGCACGCTTGGGTAAATCTTTTTAGTTCTTGCTTGTGTTCGCTGTTTTTTGGCATTGAGTGGTTGTTTTAAATAGTAAGGTAGTTTTTCAACGATGTTTTCCATTTCCACATCGTCCATTATACCGCTTTCGAGCTTATTGATAAAACTTTGAACTTCGGGGCGGACAGGCCATTTTAAACCTTTTTCAATCCCCTCCTTGTGAATATTCAAAAAGTGGTCAACAAAACTCGGCCAGTCTTTTGACGCCATGTATTTGTCGATCCACGCTTCGAGCGTGAAGCCTTTTTTTGTGAAAGCAAAACGATTCTTTTTAAGAACGGTAGCAATTTCTTTTGTGACTTCCTCATCAGTCATAGCCCCTTCGTCCTTCTGCGCCCGCTCAATAGCTTCGGCGTCTTTTTTGACTTCCTCCTGAACGTCCAAAACCTCTTGCGCCATAACCTCCTCGATCTCCTTTTTATAGGTTTCGACTTCATCAATAATCTCTTGTGGGGCTTCCATGGCACTTAAAACATCAAGCGTTTCGCTTACTTCTTCTGACGTCATGTTTTTATCTTTGACCTGCTTTTGAATTTCTGTAAAGTCCTCCACCTTTGATTCAGCCCACGTTTTGCCCTCGGCGATACTGTCCTTTCCTGTAAGCCTGTATTGCTGTCCGGGAATTGGTCTGTCCTCCTCAATCGCCTTTTCAATTACTTCCTCCACTTTTTCTTTTGGCTTTTTGGCCGTTAGAAAGTCTTTGTTTTCCTCAATAACCTTCTCCTCAAACTCTTTATAATCATTCGGCTCGGGTTCAATTTCCTTATAAGGAGGTAGGCTCTTGGCTTTCTCTTTGTAGGCTTCGTCAATTGATTCGACCTCTTTCTTTTTTTGCTCGATAGTTTTAGCTAGTTCATCGGATTTCTGCTGTATTTCGTTAAGGTCAATATCCTTTTTAACAAAGGCTTGCAATTTGGCTTTGGCCTTTTTGAGCTGGTCAGCATAATAATCGTACATTGTCTCGCCCTTGCTGTAGCCGTCAAGTAATTCCTTATAATCCTTGACTTGATCTGTTAATGTTTTTTCCTTATTCAGAACATCATCGGCTAGAGCCTTCTCGGCTTCGGCGGCGGATAGTTCCATATCAACGCTTTCTTTCTCCTGTTGCTTTTGCATATCAAGTCGAGCCGCCGGATCACGAATAAGGTCGGCTTTTGCTTTCTCCCAATCAATCTCGCTAACGTCCATGACCTGATCCAGCGCACTTGCATTGGCAAGCCGTCGGGCTTTCGTCTCCATTTTCTGAAATAAGAACGGATCAATGGTATCTGAAACTGAAAGGAAGTGTGTGCGTACGTTTGGAAACTCATTACCCTGCCTATGTATTCGGCCTTCAACCTGTGTTATGTCGGTCGGTCTCCATGGGTAAGAAGCAATATAAAGGTCTGTGGCTTTCTTTTGTAGGTCAATCCCCTCCTTAATAGCGTCTGATCCGATAAGCACCTTCACCGATCCATCGTTGAATCCGTCTCTGATCTTTGTCCTTTTCGCGTCCGTGGTGCTTCCTGTGACGATTTCAACCTGTTCAGGCTTATACCCAAGCTCATTTACCAAATACTCTTTAATAAAGGGCATTGTCTGAACGCCTATCGGGTAGTAAATAAGCTGACCTGATTGCTTTTTATTCCCGCGAATCATCTCCATTATTGCTTTTAGCTTCGGAGAAGTTTCAACAAATTTCTTTGCGGTTAGTTGCGGGCCTTTATAATATCGGCTTAATGTAGGGCTTAACGTGATTTTTTTAGCTTCATCTATGTATAAAAGAGTACCGCCCTTGTCTTTAAACTTTGAATCTAATAACTCTTGTGCGTCTCCTATAAGTTCCAATTGCTCGCTTGTGGGATTCAGGCGGTGATCCCGGACGTGTTTATTTGGTCTCACTACTCCATAATCCTCACCGTCCTTAAAATCAATGTAGCGCCCGATAAAGTCTTTCAGGAGAGTAGCATTTTGCCAATCCTCAATAACTTCCCCCATTTCAAACTTTCCTCCGGGCTTAACAACAAAAGTGTGCTTTGCCTTTACGAACGTGTCCATAAAGGTATTGATGTTATCAATGCCCATCGCTTTCATTTCGTCCATGGCTAGTAACGAAAGCATATTGTAATACTCAAGTGGATTGTTTGAGAAAGGTGTAGCTGTTAGTAGTTTCACTCCTCGGCCTTCGTTTAATTTCTGAATGTACTGTGATAAAAACCACAATTTTACTCCTCGGGCAGAACTCGGCCCCTGCAACCCCCCCCATCTTCCACGGAAGCTAGACCCCTCTTTGGATTTTGCACGGCTGAAAATGTTTTTAAAATTGTGCGCTTCGTCAACAATAATGTTATCGAATCCTAAATCTTCGACCTTTATGCCAGCCTTGGCTCTCGCCTTCCCCATCATTTCCTCGCCTTTGGCTTTTTCAAGTTCCTTCGCCCTTTCGGTTTTAACTGAATCCTCATTGTAGGCGTTTTTCAAATTACGGCTTAAATCCTCCACGGTTTCAGGTTTAAAACCGAGTTTCATCAAGGCTTCATGCGTCATAACGGTAATATCACCATCTTTAATCTGATCCGTAATGTCCTCTGAACGCTTAATATTATATTTCGCCCCGAGGTTTCCAAGCCCGACGACACGTTGCGCCGGAAACAAAAGTTTTATTTCCTCAATCCATTTGTCATACACCTGTCTCGGCACAATAAATAACGGTTTTTTATACCACCCTTTCTGCATGTCCTGAACGGTGGATATAATTGCCATCATTGTTTTGCCCAATCCGACGCCGTTTGCATTGACCCCAAGCCCCTTATTGGTCAAGAATCCGATTGAATCCAGTTTATAATCAGGCATACGCAAGCCCCTTCCTCCAAACGTAGTATCAAGACCATCAACAATAAGCGGTACTTTTTTATAATCAGGACGCACGAAAGCGTTGATTTTCCTGTTCATGTTGTCCGCTACTTTCTTTTGAATATCGGGTTCAAGGTCTTTCAAAAACTTCTTAAAAAACTTTTCGGCCGTTGCTTTTCGGCGTTGCTTAATAACAAAGGCCAGCTTTTTATCTCCGTAAGTTCTGACGGCTTCGTCACGCATATAGCCCAATACTTCGTATTTGCTTGAAGGCTTAAAGGCTTCATTCGGCAAGTCGCTTAAATATTCATTGAACATTTTTGAAAGCGTACGATCCCCCTCGACTTTGTATTCACGAGAAAATTCCCCGATAGGATTAACGTCAAGCTGTTCAATTGTTTTTTCTTTCGGTAAAACCTCTTTCAGTTTTTTCTCTTGCGCTTCCCTCTGCTTATCATCAAGCCCCTCTTTTTTAAGCTGATCCAATTTCTCATAAATATTCCCCGACTGATAATCAAAATCGTCGTAGTATTTTCCCTTGTATACGTTCAAACCGTCCTTGCTGACCTTCGTAATGTCGATACTTCCGTCGGCATTTTTGGCGTTCCAAATAGCCAGCTCCTCTTGAGTGTACGGTGTAGCACTCTTAAAATACTGGCCTGTACCTTCCTGTGCTTCAATAACGTCTATTCGGGACTGATCCTTTGAAATTCCCCGTTCGCTAACTCCTTCCTTAACTGTGCTAAATCCTTTGTCTGTCTTTCGTTGTTCGTTCCGTCCTTCTCGCCCTGTTCGAGAACTCCCAACGCCCACCCTCTGTTGTCTATCTTTTCTGCTACTTTCATATTCGTTTATTATTTGGTCAACCTCATTTTTAGTGTACACCTTTTTTTCTAAAAAGTCAACCATTTCTTTGTGGCTGTCAAACTCAATCCTTTGGCCGCCTTTTCCAATTTCTTCTGTATTAAGCGATACTGATATATCAAAATCCGGATTATTTTTTACTAATTCATAAAGCGTTTTTCTAAATCCAAAATGTTTATCTGTAAATATACTCTTTTCTACTGACCTTTTGCGTGCCAAATTCCACTTCCACGCTTCCTCTATGTTTGCAATAACCACTCTATAATCTATTTTTTTACCTGCCTTTTTGGCTTTTTTATGACGTATCATCACACCGTCCATTCCTGACATTGTACCGTCATATATGATCTTTTTCGGTATGCTCTTAATTCCATTGATTAACACTTCGGATTTTCCGCTACCAGTTCCTCCGCCTAAATATGTAACCGTTTCAAAGTAAGGATCGGCCAAGGCTGTATCAAGAGCTTCTTTAATGATTTTTGCACTTTCAGCGTGAACCAATGAAGGATTATTTGGATCATAACCTTTTAATGTTTTCTTTACTTCGTCCGAATCTAATATCAAGGCTTTCCCCTCTTTCTTTGCTTCTGCTATTTTATCGTCTATGTTCCATGTTTTTTGCTCCTTCTTCGCAACGTAAGTCTCCTCCTGACCCCATCGGTTCTTTCGGGTTTTGACTTCGCCTTTAATTTTATCAGGGTGCGCGGAAAAATACCGATCATCAGCTAACTTCAAACTTACAGATTCAATATTTTTACTGGCGGTTTTGCTGTCTTTTGCTGATCTCTTTTTGAATACCAAAATATCAGTACCGATTGAAGTAGTGCCAAAAGTCTTTTCGGGTAGCCTGCGCGCGTCCACCAAGTCACCTTGCTCCGCTATTAGTTTTTTAGCCTTGCGCGATTTGCTTTTAAGAAAACCGCTCGGAACTATCATAACAAGCGTACCGCCATCGTTTAATGAATCCAATCCACGCTTGATAAAGTATTCTTCATACCTTCCCATGTCTTTCTGATCCAGCGTTTTATAATATCCCCTGTGTTCTCCGTAAGGAGGATTGCCGATAACAAGGTCATACTTTGCCTTTAACGGCTTTTTATTCCCTTCCTTATCAACAAACATTTCTTCAAAAGGCATATTATAAACCGTTGC
>Ga0180431_10005468_pt1 | contig 15452 bp, 2 predicted proteins | sample SS_ome_11_FD_132459 | JGI IMG/M metagenome (GOLD analysis project Ga0180431, IMG submission 132459) | Hypersaline lake sediment archaeal communities from the Salton Sea, California, USA - SS_1_MS_1 metaG | ecosystem: Environmental > Aquatic > Non-marine Saline and Alkaline > Hypersaline >... | reverse complement strand
GATCCCAGCCGCCGAGATGCGCGAATGGGTCGATCACACGGTCGCGCGCATCCTCTCCTTGCCACCCGCCCGAAGGCGATCCCCCAGGGTGCTGGAGATCGGCTGTGGCACCGGTCTGGTGCTGTGGCGGATCGCGCCCAGGGCGAGCTCCTACCTCGGCACGGACTTCTCCCCGCAAGTCGTCGACGCCCTCACCCGCCGGCTGGATCGCCGGTTCTCCCAGGTGAAGCTTCTCTGCCGGCGGGCGGATGAGTTTCAAGGGATCGACCCGGGGGCCTTCGACGTCGTGGTCCTCAACTCGGTGGTGCAGTACTTTCCCCGCGTCGACTACCTGCTCCGGGTCCTGCGCGGGGCGGTCGGGGCCACCGCCCCGGGAGGGGCGATCTTCATCGGCGACGTGCGCAGCCTGCCGCTCCTGGACGTCTATTGCGCTTCGCTCGAGCTCCATCAGGCCGACGGCTCGCTGCCGGTGGCCGAGCTGCGCGAGCGGGTGCGCCGGCGGCGCCTGCGGGAGGAGGAGCTGGTCGTCGATCCGGCGCTCTTCGCCGCCCTCCCGAGCGAGCTGCCGCGGATCCGGCGGGTGCGGATCTTGCCCAAGGGCGGCCGAGCTCAGAACGAGCTGACCCGGTTCCGTTACGACGTGGTCCTCGAGCTCGACGTCCTCGCCGGCGAGCCGCACCCGGCGCCGGATCCCGTCCGGCTGGACGGGCAAGAGCAGGAGATCACGCCGGCGGCCGCTCGCCGCTTGATCGAGGAGCACCATCCCGCGGCGCTTCTCATCCGCGGGGTGCCCGACCGGCGGGTAGCGAGGGAGATCCGGCTCTGGGAGCTCCTCGCAAGCGGCGACGGGGCCGACTCGGTGGCCGAGCTCCGAGAGCTCCTCCGCGCATCTCCCACAGCAGGCGTCGACCCGGAGGATTTTGCGCTCCTGGGCCGAGAGCTGGGTTACGCGGTCGCATACTCCCTCGAGCCGAACGGATCGGGCGGAACCTACCGGGTGCTCTTCCGCCGATCCGTGGACGGGACACCGGAGGTGCCCGAGATCGCCGCGCCGGAGCCCGGGCCGGCCCGGGCGTGGAACGTCTACGCCAACCATCCCCTGCGCAACCGCACGGCTCATCACCTGGTGCCGCAGCTGCGGGAGTACCTCAAACAGCACCTGCCCGAACCCATGCTGCCCTCCGCCTACGTGCTCCTGGAAGCCTTGCCGCTGACGCCCAACGACAAAGTCGATCGCGCCGCGCTCCCGCCCCCCGAGGACCGCCCGCAGGAGGCCACCTACCTGGCGCCGCGCACCGTCACCGAAAAGCGGCTGGTGGAGATCTGGAGCGAGGTCCTCGGGCCGGAGCGCATCGGCGTCCGCGACGATTTCTTCGATCTGGGAGGGCATTCGCTGCTGGCCACCCAGGTGATCTCGCGGGTGCGCGAGCGCTTCCGGATGGAGCTGCCGCTGCGCACCCTGTTCGAGGGACCGACGGTGGCCGAGCTGGCCGCCGCCGTCGACCGGGTGCGGCCCTCGGCAGCGAGTTGGGAAGCGCCTCCCATCGCCGCCGCTGGACGCGAGGGGGAGCTGCCGCTGTCCTTTGCTCAGCAGCGCCTGTGGTTCGTGAGCCAGCTGATGCCGGGGAGCCCGGCCTACAACATGCCCGACCCCATGCGCCTGGAGGGCAAGCTCGACGTCCGGGCCCTGGAGGGGGCCCTCGGCGAGATCATTCGGCGTCACGAGGTGCTGCGCACGACCTTTCCGGCGAGCGGCGGGAAACCCCGCCAGCTCATCGCTCCCCCGGCCGCCCTGAGGCTTCCGATCGTCGATCTGCGGGCCCTGTCGCCGGCCCGGCGGCAAGCCGAAGCCCGGCGCCTCGCGCACGAGGAGGCCGAGTGGGGCTTCGACCTGGTGCGGGGTCCTTTGATCCGCGTGCTCCTGGTACAGCTGGAAGGAGAGCAGGGCGTCCCCGGAGAGTTCATGCTCCTGCGCACCCTGCACCACATCATCTCCGACGGCTGGTCGGAAGGGGTGTTCTGTCGCGAGCTCACGACCCTCTATGAGGCATTCCTCCGGCATCAGGAATCGCCCTTGCCGGAGCTTCCGATCCAGTACGCCGACTATGCCGTCTGGCAACGCGCCTGGTACCGGGGACGAGCCCTGGAGCTCCCCCTGGCCTACTGGCGCGAGCAGCTCGCCGATCTGCCGGTTCTCCATCTGAGCACGGACCGGCCGCGATCGGCCGATCAACCCTGTCGGGGTAAGTTCCGCATCGTCGAGCTGCCCGCGAATCTGACCGCCAAGCTGCGCCGGCTGAGCCACGCCGCCCGCAGCTCGCTTTACATGACGCTGCTGGCCGCATTCATGGCGCTCGTGGCCCGCTACACCGGCCAGCGCGACGTGGTCGTGGGCTCGCCCATCGCCAACCGCAATCGTCGCGAGATCGAGGCCCTGGTCGGTTTTTTCGTCAACAACCTGGTGATGCGCGGAGATCTTTTCGACAATCCCCGATTCTCGGAGCTCCTGGGACGGGTCCGGGAGACGGCGCTCGATGCCTATGCCCACCAGGATCTGCCCTTCGAGCGGCTGGTCGAGGAGCTCGGGCCCGAACGGGAGCTGAATCGCAATCCGTTTTTCCAGCTCCTCTTTGCCCTGCAGAATGCGCCGTACTCGGAGGTGAAGCTGCCGGATCTCACCCTGAGCCGGGTGGGGCTCGACTTCGACCAGGTGGCGCTCGACCTGGAGCTTCACCTGTGGGAGCCGTCGGCGGGGAGATTGCGGGGCTACTTCGTCTACAACCCGGCGCTTTTTGATGCCACGCGCATCGCCCGCTGGGCGAAGCACCTGGAGGTGGTGCTGGGCGCGGTGGCGGCGAGCCCGCAGATGCGCGTCGCGGATCTGCCGCTTCTGGCGGAAGCGGAGCGCCATCAGCTGCTGATCGCCTGGAACGACCGCGGGGCGCAATCTCCGCACCCCGGCTTGTTCCATCAGCTCTTCGAAGCCCGGGCCGAGCGTGCGCCCGACGCCGTGGCCCTGGTGTTCGCAGCTCCGGACGATGCCCGGGAATCGGGGCGGCTGAGCTATGGCCAGCTGAACCGTCGTGCCAACCTTCTGGCCCACCGTCTGCGCAGCAGGGGGGTCGGGGCCGAGCGCCTGGTGGGTCTGTGCGTCGAGCGCTCCGCGGAGATGGTGGTGGGTTTTCTGGCCATCCTCAAGGCGGGCGGAGCGGTCCTTCCGCTGGATCCCACCTACCCGCGCCAGCGCCTGGCTACCATGCTGGAGGACTCCGGGACCGGGATCCTGCTGACCCGGCGACGGCTCCTCGACCGCCTGCCGCCGAACGTCCCGCGGCTCGAATTCCCCGACCCCCACCCGGAGCCGGCGGCCGGATGCGAGAACCCGGCGAGCGGGGATCGGAGCGCCGAGAATCTCGCCTACGTCATCTACACCTCGGGCTCGACCGGCCGGCCCAAGGGCGTGATGGTGCCGCACGGCGGCCTGGCGAGCCGGGCGGTGAACAGCACCTTCGGGACGCGAGCCCACGACCAGGTCCTGCAGTTCGCGTCGCTGAGCTTCGACGCCGCGGTCTTCGAGATCGCCATCGCCTTCGCCGCCGGAGCCACCCTGCATCTGACTCCGGGCGGGGTGCCGCTGGCGGGTCCGCCGCTGGTGGATCTGCTGCGCGAGCGGCGGATCACGCAGGCGGTCTTGCCGCCGTCGGTGGTGGCGGCGCTGCCCCCGCCCGCGGTCTGCGACCTGCCGGCGTTGCGTACCCTGGCGGTGGCGGGGGAGGCGTGCCCCGCCGAGCTGGCCTCGCGGTGGGTCGACCGCGCCCGGCCGCGGGCGCGGCGCAAGTTCCTCAACGGCTACGGCCCGACCGAAGCGACGATCGCGGCCGCGATCGCCGAGTGTGCCGGCCACGGACACAAACCGCCGATCGGCCGGCCGCTGCCCGGGGTGCGCCTCCACTTGCTCGACGCCGATCTCCACCCGGTACCCGCCGGGGTGCCCGGGGAGCTTCACATCGCCGGGGTGGGCCTGGCCCGCGGCTACCTCCGCCGCCCCGAGCTCAGCGCCGAGCGCTTCGTCCCCAACCCGTTTGCGACCCGGCCCGGCGAACGCCTGTACAAGAGCGGGGACCTGGCGCGCTATCTCCCGGACGGCTCGATCGATTTCCTCGGCCGCCTCGATGCCCAGGTGAAGATCCGGGGCTTCCGCATCGAGCTGGGAGAGATCGGGACGGTACTGCGGCAGCACCCGGAGGTGGGCGAGGCCGTGGTGACGGCCAGGGAGGCGGCGCCGAGCGAAAGACGCCTGGTGGCCTACCTGGTCCCGGAGACCGATTCTCCGGCGGCGAGCGTGCCGGCGGCCCGGTGGGAAAGCGAGCACGTGTGCCACTGGCGAAAGCTTCACGAAGACCTGCTCACCTCGGCTTCGCAGCGAGGGTCCGGCGCGTTGGACCCGATCGGCTGGAATTCGAGCTATACCGGCCTCCCCATCGCGCTCGAGGAGATGCGCGAATGGGCCGAGCATACGGTGGAGCGGATCCTCCGGCTCGAGCCCGATCGGGTGCTCGAGATCGGCTGCGGCACCGGCATGCTGCTGCTGCGGATCGCCCCCCACACCTCTCACTACCTCGGGACCGACATCTCCTCGGCAGTCCTCGACGCTCTCTCCTCGGAGGTGGCGTCACCCGCCCGCCGGCGCTCCCAGGTCACCTTGCGCCTGCAGGCGGCCGACGACTTCACCGGGATCGGGGCCGGCTTCGACACCGTGATCCTGAACTCGGTGGTGCAGTATTTCCCGAGCGTCGACTACCTGATCCGGGTTCTCCACCGGGCGGTCGCCGCAGCCGCCCCGGGAGGGTCGGTCTTCGTCGGCGACGTGCGCAGCCTGCCGCTGCTGGACGCCTTTTGCGCTTCGGTCGAGTTCTTCACGGCCGACGCTGACCTGCCGCTCGCGGAGCTTCGCCACCGCGTGCGCCGGCGTCGCCTGCAGGAACGGGAGCTGGTGATCGATCCGGCGCTGTTCGTCGCCCTGAGGCGCGAGTGCCCCCGGATCCGGCGGGTCCGGATTCTTCCCAAGGGCGGCCGCTACCACAACGAGATGACCCGGTTTCGCTACGACGTCGTGCTCGAGCTCGAAGGGATCGCCAGCGGCCGGGCTGCTGCGCAGCAGATCGCCACAGGCCCGGCCGGAACCCCCGCTCCCCGGAACGCCGGCGGCGAACCCGCCGCCGTGACGCCCGCCGCCGTGTGGCTGGACTGGTGCCACGATGCCCTCACCCCGGCGGCGGTTCGCCGATACCTCGGCGAGCGCCGGCCCCCGCTGCTGGGGATCCGCCGGGTGCCGGATCCGCGGCTGTGGCAGACGATCCGGCTCCTCGATCTGCTCGCCCATCCCGGGGGGATGGAAACCGTGGCCGAGCTCGAGCAGGCGCTGGCGGAGTCCCCGGCGGAGGGCCCGGAGGTGGAGGATCTCCGCGAGCTGGCCCGGGATACGTCGTATTCCCTGGAGCTGGACCGCCACCACGTCCCCCGCGACGGGAGCTACGACGTCGTCTTCCGGCGATCGGTCAATGGCGCGCTCCGCTCCCGTGGGTTGGACAGTAGCCGGACGGCTCCGCTGCCCTGGGAACGGATCCGGGAGGAGGAGCAAGCCCGACCGCGAAGCGCCTACGCCAACAATCCGCTTCACCAGCGCGTCGCCCGCGAGCTGATCCCGCGCCTGCGCAGCTACCTGGAGGAGCGAGTGCCCGGATACATGGTGCCCGCGGCCTTCATGCTCCTCGAGGCGTTGCCGCTTTCGCCCGCCGGCAAGGTGGATCGCCGGGCCCTGCCGGAGCCCGAGGGCCTCCGCCCCGAGCTCGAAGAGTCCTTCGTGGCCTCGCGCACGCCGACGGAAAAGGCCCTGGTGGAGAGCTGGCGCGAAGTCCTGGGGATCGACGAAATCGGGATTCACGACAACTTTTTCGAGCTCGGAGGGCACTCGCTGCTGGCGGTGCAGGTCATCTCCCGCCTGCGCCGGAGCGTGCGCTCCGATCTCCCGCTGCGGAGCCTCTTCGAGCATCCCACGGTGGCGAAGCTGGCCCGCTACCTCGAGCGCCGGGCGGGGGCCTCGAACCCGCTCTCCGGTGCTCCGGCGGGGGAATTTGAGGAGGTCACGCTATGAGATCCGATTGGAATATGGCAAGGCCGATCGAGATCAACCGTCTGATCGGCGATCTTCTGGAACGCGGCGTCGAGCTCTGGGTCGAAGGCGACGGCGTCCACTGCCGGGCTCCCCGGGGAGTCCTGCCCCCGGCGCTCGTCGAAGCGCTCCGGGAGAACAAGGCCCGGATCGTCGCGCGGCTCGGCCGGGGGCGCAAATACGCCCCGCTCTCGTTCGCGCAGCAGCGGCTCTGGCTCCTCGACCAGCTGGCGACGTCCCCTGCGACCTACAACGTGGCCTGGGCCTTGCGGCTGCGCGGGAGACTCGATCCCGCCGCCCTGGCGAGGAGCCTGGCCGAGATCGTGCGTCGGCACGAGACCCTGCGCACCACCTTCACCACCATCGACGCCCGGGCCGTCCAGGTGATCGACCCCGCCCGCAGCTCCGAGCTGCCGGTGGTGGACCTCGGCGGGCTCGCGGCGGCCGCCCGCGAAGCCGAATCCCTGCGGCTGGCCGACGACGACGCCAGCCGTCGCTTTGAGCTGGCGACCGGGCCGCTTTGCCGCAGCACGCTGCTGCGGCTCGCCTCCGCCGAGCACCTGCTGCTTCTGGCCATGCACCACATCGTCGCGGACGGCTGGTCGGTGGCGATATTCCATCGCGAGTTGACCGTCCTCTACGCAGCCTTTGCCGATGACGAGGCCTCTGACTTACCGGAGCTGCCGATGCAGTACGCCGACTTTGCCGTGGCCCAGCGCCGGTGGCTGCGGGGAGAGGTGTTGGAACAGCTGCTCGCCTACTGGCGGGAGAAGCTGGGCGGCGAACCCCCATCGCTGCGGCTGCCCACCGATCGGCCGCGACCGGCGATCCTGAGCTACCGCGGCGCGGGCCGTCGGCTGACGGTGCCCGAGGCCCTGACCGGAGCTTTGAAGCGGCTCGCCATCGGCGCCGGAGCCTCGCTCTACATCACCCTGCTGAGCGCTTTCATGGCGCTGCTCGCTCGCATCACCTCACAGCGGGAGATCGTCGTGGGCTCGCCCGTCGCCAACCGCAACCGGCCGGAGATCGAGGGCTTGATCGGATTTTTCGTCAACACCGTGGTGATGCGCGCCGCGGTGTCGGGCGAAGCGAGCTTCCGCGAGCTCCTGGCAGAGCTCCGCGAGACCGCCCTCGAAGCGTACGAGCACCAGGATCTGCCCTTCGAAAGGCTGGTCGAGGAGCTCGCCCCGGAGCGCGCCGCGGGCCGCAATCCGCTCTTCCAGGTCATGTTCGCGCTGCAGAATGCTCCCGAGTTCGAGGTCAAGCTTCCGGGTCTCGAGCTGAGCCCTCTCCCGGAGACTTCACGCTGGGTCCGTTTCGATATCGAGCTCCACCTCTGGGAGCCGTCCGCGGCAGCGGCGCCAGGAGGGCTGGAAGGCCAGTTTACCTACACGACGGAGCTCTTCGACGCCACCACCATCGGCCGGATGGCGGAACACTACCGCAACCTCCTGCGGGGCATCGCCGCTGATCCCGACGCGGCGTTGCGGAGTCTGCCCCTGCTGAGCCAGGCCGAGCACCATCAGCTGCTTCAGGAATGGAGCGTCACGATCCCGGCACGGCGTTGCCTCTCTCGCCCCGATCTTTGTGCGGAGCCCTCAGGCCACCCCTCATCGCCTGGCAGGGACCTCGCTGCCGCAACCGTCGCAGGTCCTTGCGACGGTTACCCGTGGGCGCCGCGCTCGACGGCGGCGAGAGAGGCAACGCCGTGCCGGGACTATCCGAGGGACCTGTGCCTCCATCAGCTCTTCGAGGCGCTGGTCGAGCAGATGCCGGAGGCCGTCGCCGTGGTGGGCGACGAGCCGGAGCGGAGCCTCACCTACCGGGAGCTCAACCGGCGCGCCAACCGGCTGGCCCATGATCTGCGCCGCCGGGGAGTCGGGCCGGAGACGCTGGTCGGCCTCTGCGTCGAGCGCTCGCCGGAGATGGTGACGAGTCTCGTGGCCATCCTCAAAGCGGGCGGGGTATACGTGCCGCTGGATCCGGCCTATCCGCCCGAGCGCCTGGCGTTCATGCTGGAACATGCCGGCATCTCGCTGCTGCTGGCGCAAGGAGCGCTGCCCGAGGTGCTCCGCAGTGCCGCGGCGGAGATCGTGTGCCTGGCAACCGAAGGGGCGACGATCGCCCGGGCGATCTCCGAAAACCCGAACACCGCGCTCGATCCCCGCAGCCTGGCATATCTCATGTACACCTCGGGATCCACGGGGCGCCCGAAAGGGGTGAGTGTGACCCATCGGGGGGTGATGCGTCTGGTGCGGGGCAACGACGACGTGCACCTGGGTGCCGACGAGGTCTTTCTCCAGCTGGCCCCGATCGCGTTCGATGCCTCGACCCTGGAGATCTGGGGCTGCCTGCTCAACGGCGGACGGCTGGTTCTCATGCCGCCCCCCGAGCCCTCGCTCGCGGAGCTGGGCGCTGCCGTCAAGCGTCACCGGGTCACCACCCTTTGGCTTACCACCGCGCTCTTTCACCTGATGGTCGACGAACAGCTCGCCGACCTGCGCGACGTTCGACAGCTCCTGACCGGGGGCGAGGTCCTCTCACCGGACCGCGCCCGCAAGGTGCTCGCACAGCTCCCGGATTGCGCGCTCGTCAACGCCTACGGACCGACCGAGTCGACGACGTTCACCACGACCTGCCCGCTGCGCCACCGCTCCCCGTTTCTCACCCCGGTGCCGATCGGGCGCCCCATCGCCTCCACCCGGGTGTGCGTGGTGGACCGCGCGCCGGAGCCGGTGCCGATCGGGGTGGCCGGTGAGCTGTGGATCGGCGGCGACGGTCTCGCGCGCAGCTACTGGCGCAGCGGCGCCCGGACCGCCGAGAAGTTCGTTCCGGACCCCTTCGCCAAGCAGGCGGGTGAGCGCCTGTACCGAACCGGAGATCGGGTGCGCTACCTGCCGGACGGGCGTCTCGATTTCCTGGGGCGCATCGATCACCAGGTCAAGATCCGCGGCTTCCGCATCGAGCCGGGAGAGATCCGGGCAATGCTCGAAAAGCACCCGGAGGTGAAGGAAGCGGTGGTGCTGGTGCGCGAGGCCCGCCCCGGCGACAAGCGCATTGCCGCTTACGTCGTCCCCGAGAACCACGGCGCGACCGGGAACGAGCTGCGCGCCTTTCTGAGCGAAAGACTGCCTGAATACATGATCCCTTCCGACTTCGTGGTCCTGGCGAGCCTGCCCCGGTCTCCCAGCGGCAAGCTCGACCGGGCCGCGCTGCCCGAGCCCGAGCCGGGGCGCCCGGAGGGGGCACGTCCGGACGCCGCTCCCCGCAACGGCGTCGAGGAGATCCTGGCGGGAATCTGGAAGCGGGTCCTCGAGGTCGATCACCTGGGCATCCACGACCATTTCTTCGAGCTCGGAGGCCACTCCCTCCAGGCCACCCAGATCATCTCCCGGGTACGGCAGAGCTTCCGGGTCGAGCTTCCCCTGCGCCATCTGTTCGAATCTCCGACCGTGGCCGAGCTGGCCCGGGTGATCGCGGATGCTCGGCGCGGAGAGCTGCTGCCGAGCGCGGCCAGCCTGCCGCTCGAGCGGGCTCCCCGGAATGCGGCGCTGCCGCTGTCGTTTGCCCAGCAACGGCTGTGGTTTCTCCATCAGCTCGATCCCGAGAGCCCGGCGTACAACATCCCCGCAGCCTTTCGCCTGGAGGGGAGGCTGGAGGCGACGGTCCTGGAGGAGTGCTTTCGCGAGATCGTGCGCCGCCACGAGACCTTGAGGACCACTTTCCCGAACGTCCGCGGGCGTCCGGTCCAGGCCGTCGCCCCCGCCGTGGCCCTCGAGCTGCCGCTCGTCGATCTCGGGCGGCTCCCGGAAAGCGCGTCCCGCGACGAGACCCGACGACTCGCCCAACGCGAGGCCGAGCGGCCCTTCGATCCGGAGCGGGGCCCGGTGCTGCGCGTCGTGCTCCTGCGGCTCCGGTCGCAGCAGCACCTCCTGCTCGTCAACGTCCACCATATCGTCTCCGACGGCTGGTCTCAGGGGGTGTTCTACCGCGAGCTTGCCGCCCTCTACGAAGCGTTTTCCACCGGCGGCTCCGCCGAGGTGCCCCGGCTGCCGATCCAGTACGCCGATTTCGCGATCTGGCAACGGCGGTGGCTGGCGGGAGAAGTGCTGGAGACCCAGCTCGCCTACTGGCGGGCCAAGCTCGGCGGGGAGCTGCCCACCCTTTGGCTCCCGACCGATCGGCCGCGGCCGGCCGCGGCGACCTACCGCGGCGCGGTGAAGGAACTGGAGCTTCCCGAGGCGCTGGCCGCCGCGCTCCGCAGACGCAGCCTCGAGGCCGGCGTATCGCTTTACATGACGCTCCTGGCCGCGTTCATGGCGCTGCTTTCTCGCACCACCGGCCAGCGCGACGTCGTCGTCGGTTCCCCCATCGCCAACCGCAATCGCAAAGAAATCGAGGGTTTGATCGGTTTTTTCGTCAACACCCTGGTGATGCGCGGGGATCTCTCGGCAGGGACGGATGAGCGGAGCCCCCGCTTCCGGGAGCTCCTGGAGCGCATCCGGGAGGTGGCCCTGGAGGCTTACGACCACCAGGACCTCCCATTCGAGAGGGTCGTCGAGGAGCTCGAGCCCGAGCGCGATGCTTCTCGCAATCCGCTCTTCCAGGTGATGTTCGCGCTCCAGAACGCCCCGCGCTCGGAGGTCAAGCTGCCGGGTTTGCGGTGGAGGGCGATCGAGCTCGAGCTGCGACGCATCCGATTCGATCTGGAAGTCCATCTGTGGGAGGCCGAGGGGGGGAAGTTGCGGGGTCTCGTCGTCTACGCCACGGATCTTTTCGACGCCACCACCATCGCCCGGCTGGCAAGCCATTTCGAGCACCTCCTGGCGGCGGTGGCGGCGCAGCCCGAGCGCCGCCTGACCGAGCTTCCCGCGGCAACCCCCCCGGTGCTCCATCAAGTGCTGGTGGAGACCAACGATACCCGGGCGGACTACCCGCGAGAGGCGTGCGTGCACCACGTCTTCGCGGCCCAGGCCGCGCGCACCCCGGATGCGATCGCGGTGGAATCCGCCGATCGGCAGTGGAGCTACCGGGAGCTTGAGCGGCGCGCCGAGGGACTCGCGCGCCAGTTGCAGAGCCTGGGAGTCGGGACCGAGACGCGGGTCGGCGTCGCGGTCGAACGCTCGCCGGAGATGGTGGCGAGCCTCCTGGGAATCCTCAAGACCGGCTCCACCTACGTGCCGCTTGACCCGACCTCTCCTCAGGAACGCCTGGCCTTCATGTTGCAGGATGCCGGGGTCTCGGTGCTGCTCACCCGACGGGGCGACCAAAGGCTCAGCCAGTGGGTGGCAAGGGCAAGCGACGTCGAGGGTGGAGCGGAGAACGGGTCGTTACTTCAGGTGTCCGCCCTGATGAGCTTGCCCAAGCCTTGCCCTTGCCACCCCGCCGCGCAGAACCTGGCCTACGTCATGTACACCTCGGGCTCGACCGGGCGGCCCAAGGGAGTCGGCGTCACCCATCGCGGACTCCTGCGCCTGGTCCGGGGGACCGACTACGCCCGCCTGACGGCGGACGAGGTCTTCCTCCAGCTGGCCTCAGTGGCGTTCGACGCCTCGACCCTGGAGATCTGGGGGAGCCTCCTCGCCGGGGGGCGTCTGGTGATCATGCCCCCGTCTCCGCCGTCGCTGGAGGATCTGGGAGGGACTCTGAAGCGCCGTCGGGTCTCCACCCTGTGGCTGACGGCGGGACTGTTTCACCAGATGGTGGACCGCCGGCTCGAGGACCTGAGCGGTCTCGGTCAGCTCCTGGCCGGCGGCGACGTGCTCTCGCCGCGCCACGTCCGCCGGGTGCTCGACGAGCTCGGGGGCTGTACGCTGATCAACGGCTACGGACCGACCGAGTGTACGACCTTCACCTGCTGCCATCCGCTGCGCCGCGCAATGGCCTGGCGTGGGGGGACGGTTCCGATCGGCCGCCCCATCGCCAACACCCGGATCTACGTGGTCGACCGCCTTTCGCAGCCGGTCGCGATGGGGACCGTCGGCGAGCTACGGGTCGGCGGCGACGGTCTGGCCCGGGGTTATCTCCATCGTCCCGCCCTGACCGCCGAGAAGTTCGTTCCCAACCCCTTTGCCGAGCACGGGGGGCAACGGCTGTATCGCACCGGGGACCTGGTGCGTTTCCTGGCGGATGGCACCCTGGAGTTTGTAGGACGCATCGACCACCAGGTCAAGATCCGCGGCTACCGCGTCGAGCTCGGAGAGATCGAGACCTCTCTCGCCGAGCACCCGGAGCTCAGCCGCGCGGTGGTGGTGGTGCACCGAGAACCCGGCCCTGGGGACGACAAGCGGCTCGTGGCTTACCTGGTTCAGGATCCCGGGCACCGCAACGGAGCGGACGCGGAGCGCGACGCGTGGCAGCAAGAATACGTCGGGCAGTGGCGGGCGCTTTATGACGACCTCTACGGAGCCGGCCGGACCGCTTCCGTGCCGGAGCGCTCGTTCAACACCGTCGGCTGGGAGAGCAGTTACACCGGTCAACCCTTCCCGGCCGAGGAGATGCGCGAATGGCTCGATCATACCTGCGAGCGCATCCTCTCCCTGCGGCCCGCGCGGGTATTGGAGATCGGCTGCGGCACCGGTATGCTGCTCTATCGCATCGCTCCTCACTGCGCCCGCTACCTGGGCACCGACATCTCCCCCGCGGTCCTCGACGGCCTCCGCGCCGAGCTGGCGTCGCCGGATCGCCGGCTTTCGCAGGTCGAGCTCGTCTGCAAGAGCGCCGAAGATTTCGCCGGGATCGAGGCCGGAGCCTTCGACACGGTGATCCTGAACTCGGTGGTGCAATACTTTCCGAGCATCGATTATCTACAGGGGGTCCTTCGGGGGGCGGTGGAGGCAACCGCGCCGGGAGGGACGATCTTCGTGGGGGACGTGCGCAGCTTGCCGCTGTTGGAAGCCTATTGCGCCTCGGTCGAGCTCTTTCAGGCCGACGGCTCGCTGCCGGTGGCCGAGCTTGGGAACCGGGTGCGCAACCGCCGGATGCGGGAGGAGGAGCTGGTGATCGATCCGGCTTTCTTCCGGGCGCTCGGGCGCGAGCTGCCCCGGATCTCCCAGGTCCGCATCCTCCCCAAGGGCGGGCGTTTTCACAACGAGCTGACCCGCTTCCGCTACGACGTGGTCCTGGAGCTCGATCGCCCCGTGCCGGAGGCTCCCCCCGAGCTCCTCCGGATGGACTGGCAGCGGGACGCCCTGAGCGTGGCGGCGGTACGGCAATCCCTCCGCGCGAAGCGGTATCCGATCCTGGCGATTCGCCGGATTCCCAACCGGCGGCTGTGGAGAGAGAGGAGGCTCCTGCGACTGCTCCCGAGCCCTGAGGGAATCGTCACCGTGGCCGAGCTCGATGACGCGCTTGAGGCGTCGTCTCCGGAGGGCATCGAACCGGAGGAGATCCGGGACCTGGCCCGGGAGACGGCGTACGCCGTCGAGTTGAGCTGGCAGGAAGGGGATCGCGAGGGAGCTTACGATGCGGTCTTCTGGCGATTCGCGAAGCAAGCTCCGGGAGCGTTTGCCACCGCGATGAGCCCGCCGCCGCAACCAGCCGACCGACCGTGGAACGCCTATGGCAACGACCCCTTGCTCCGGCGCGCCGCCCAGCAGCTGATCCCGAGAGTGCGCGCTTACCTGGAAGAGCGGCTGCCCCGCTACATGGTGCCGTCGGCTTTCGTGCTGCTCGATACCCTGCCGCTTTCGCCCGTCGGCAAGGTGGACCGCCGGGCGTTGCAGCCCCCCGACACCACCCGACCGGCCCTGGAAGAGTCCTTTGCGGCGCCGCGGACTCCTGCGGAGAAAGCGCTGGCAGAGATCTGGTGCGAACTCCTGGGGCTTCAAGAGATCGGGATCCACGACGACTTCTTTGCCCTGGGGGGCCACTCGCTGCTCGCCACGCAGGTCATCTCCCGCCTGCGAGAAAGGTTCCGGCCCGATCTTCCCCTCCAGTGCCTGTTCGAGCATCCCACCGTGGCCCGGCTGGCCGAACACCTCGCCCGCTAGAACGTTCGAAAATTATATCGCCGCGGCTATGGGAGGAATCGCTACTTGATGGGCATCTACAAGGAAGTTTCGACTGATGACGGATTCGTGGTTACGGCCTACTTCACGAGGAAACTTGATCGGAGTCGAGTGACTTTGAGCGACCGCAGAAGGCGACCGACACCGAGATGACAGACGATGGCCTTCTTCTGCGTTACCGTGGTGAGGATCGGGCGCAACCGGTCGCCCGCGCACGGATAATCAGGAACAATGGCGGTAACAACGAGAGAACGGTGGCGTTGGGCCCAATTTCTGCGAATTGGCATGCCCTCGATCGTGCTGGGAGCGCCGGCTTCCAGCCGGCCAGGGGGACGACGTCCCCCTGAAGACGCGCAGCGTGCGTGGTTTCGCCCACAAGCCGGCTGGAAGCCGGCGCTCCCAGCACGATCGAGGGCGCGGGCGACCGGTTGCGCCCGTGAGGATCTTGTCGGTGTCACTGTTCTGGATGCATCGGCGCGAGTCGAGGAGGTTCAAGATGCCGCGTAACAACCGGATTCAGGGGAAGCCAACGCCGTATCAACCATCTTTGGTGAGGGCAATGGTCTTGCCTTCGATGGGGATGTCGAGGCGGTTGAAGATGCGCCCCTGATCCTCAGTCGTTCTGCGACTTGAATATTGACAACTTATGAACAGATCCCTGAACGCCGGCCGGATCGTGGGGTTCCGGTTCCCCTGGAGGCCGCGGCGAGCCGCCCACCGTCGAGGCCGAGGAGAGCGCCAGGCAGCCGAGTCCCAAGACGTCAGTCCGAGCAGTTGGGAGAAGAGATCGGAAAGCGACGAAGGAGCATCAAAACCCCAAAGGGGTTTTATGACAAAGCCCAGGGTAAGCGCGCAGCGCGCCACCCTGGGAATCAAGGCGCCAACAATCTCAACCCCAACGGGGTTGTATACCTCCGGAGACTTCCATGCCTCAATCACTTGCTCAGGTCTACCTCCATCTCGCTTGGTCTACGAAGACCAGAATTCCGTTCTTGAGAGACAAAGCGCTTCGCGAGGAGATGCACTCCTATCTCGCAGGCGCCTGCAAGAACATGGACTCTCCATCTCTCAAGGTCGGAGGCGTCGAGGATCATGTCCACGTGGCTTGCTGACTCTCCCGAAAGATCTCGATGTCAGATCTGGTCAGGGGACTGAAGAAGGAATCCTCGAAGGGCGCAACCGGTCGTCCGCGCACGAATAAGCAGCCATCATGGCGGCAACAACGCAGCAACAATGGCGATGAGCCATATTCCTGCGAATTGGAGTGACCG
>Ga0180431_10005467_pt1 | contig 15453 bp, 13 predicted proteins | sample SS_ome_11_FD_132459 | JGI IMG/M metagenome (GOLD analysis project Ga0180431, IMG submission 132459) | Hypersaline lake sediment archaeal communities from the Salton Sea, California, USA - SS_1_MS_1 metaG | ecosystem: Environmental > Aquatic > Non-marine Saline and Alkaline > Hypersaline >... | reverse complement strand
TCACCTCCAGCCCAAGCGCGCGACAACCGTCCGACAGCGCGGCAAGCCACGTCTCGTTGTGGGCGGCGGCGCGTTCCACATGGGCGCGGTCGGCGATGGCCGCGGCACCTGCAGCAATCGCCGGGCCGGCGACGTTGAAGGGTCCGCGGATGCGGTTCAGGACGTCGATGATGGCGGGCGGGCCGTAGCACCAGCCGATCCGGAGCGCGGCGAGGCCGTGGATCTTGGAGAAGGTCCGAGTCATCACCGCATTTGTCGACCCCGCGACCAGTTCGACACCGGCTTCGTAGTCGTTGCGGCGCACGTACTCGGCATAGGCCGCATCGAGCACCAGCAACACGTTGCCCGGCAGGCCAGCGTGGAGGCGGCGCACCTCGTCGAACGGCAGGTAGGTGCCGGTCGGGTTGTTCGGATTGGCGAGAAACACCATCCGCGTGCGCCCGGTCACGCGTTCCAGGATCGCGTCGACATTGGCACGGCGGTCCGTCTCGGGGGCGACGACCGGAACGCCGCCGGCGGCGCGGATGGCGATCGGGTAGACCAGAAAGCCGTGTTCGGTGTGGATCGCCTCATCGCCGGGGTTCAGGTAGCCGTGGGCGAGCAGGTTCAGGATCTCGTCGGAACCGGCGCCGCAGACGATCCGGTCGGGGTTCAGTCCGTGGCAGGCCGCGATCGCTTCGCGCAACTTGCCCGCCGTGCCGTCGGGGTAGAGTTCGAGCTCTTCCGCTGCCGCGCGATAGGCGGCAGTCGCGGCGGGGCTCGCGCCCAGCGGAGTCTCGTTGGACGACAGCTTGTGCAGTGTCACGCCGGAGGAGGCACGGGACCGGCCCGGCACGTACGGGGCGATGTCGAGCACGCCGCGGCGCGGCGAAGGGCCTTCGGTCATGACGGATCCGGTTCGCAGATGGCGGTAAGAGGGAGGCGCGCTCCGTCGGCGTCGATCGGAACGGCCATGCCGCCGACCGGAACGATATCGCTGGTGTTCCATGCGGCGCTCAGTGCCGCGAGGCTGCGGGCGCCGGCATCGGCCAGCAGGCTGTCCTGGCCGTCCGGGGCGGTAACCAGAACCGCGGTGTCGGTGTCGATGGCCGGAAGGGCGGCGCTGCGCACGGCGTAGACCCGGAGCTCGGGTTCGGACGGATCGGCAAGCGGAGGCGCGAGGACGAAGGCGGGAAGGTCGGCGGGGCGGTGGGGGATGCGGATGAACGGCAGCACCGCCATCAGCTTGGGGGCGTCGGGAGGAGTGAGCGAGCGCCACCATCGGTCCGTGACCGTTCGCGGAATGACGCCGATGCCGCCACTGGCCGTGACGCGGGCGATCACGGCGTCCGCCCCTTCGACCGGCACCATCGCCACCGAGAAGCCGAACATGAACCGTACGAGGTCGCGCATCGCGCCGGCCTGCGTCGACACGTCGGCCGTGACGTCGAACGGCGCCTGCAGGTTCGTGAAGTTGGTGATGATCTCGCGCCAGATGTGCTCCACGGTGGTGCGGGGCATGCGGCCGGCGTGACGCGCCAGCATGCGGCGCATCATGTCGGCTTCACGCGCGGGGCGGTAGGCTGCGCCGCCCTGGGTGGTGCCTTTCGCCTCGATCAGGGCGTCGATGACCGTGCCGCGCTCCATCAGGAGGCGGTGCATTTCGGCGTCGATCGTGTCGATCCGGTCACGCAGCTCCGTCAGCGCCCGCGCCTTGTCGGCGCCATCGTCCGTCATGCCATCGTCCATTCCACTCGATCCCGATCCCGCGCCACGGGGCGGCCGGAGCCGGCTCGCGGAGCAAGGCGGGTTTCATAGGCGAGCAGCCGCGCGAAAGCAAAGAACGTTGACACCCCGGTGACCGGCACCTAGCTAACCTTCACTTTGACGGCGCGAAAGGCGCACACCAGACCGAGAAATGGCCATCAACGAGCAAACCGCCGTTCACACCGACGCTGCGCGCAACGAAGTGGAGAACCCCTCGAGCGAGGTCATGCGCTTCGGGCCGGATGCGCCGCTGATGCTCGACTCCGGCCACCGCCTCGATCATCTGCAGATCGCGTACAAGACCTACGGCGAGTTGAACGCCGACAAATCCAACGCGGTGCTGGTGTGCCACGCGTTGACCGGCGACCAGCATGTTGCAAGCCCCAACCCGGTCACGGGCAAGCCGGGGTGGTGGAGCCTGATGGTCGGGCCCGGCAAGCCGATCGATACCGACCGGTTCTTCGTGATCTGCTCCAACGTGGTCGGCGGGTGCATGGGCACCACCGGACCCGCCTCGCTCGACCCCGCGACGGACAAGCCCTACGCGCTGGATCTGCCGGTGATCACCGTGCCCGACATGGTGCGGGCCCAGGCGATGCTGATCGACCGGCTGGGGATCGACACGCTCTTCGCGGTCGCCGGCGGCTCGCTCGGCGGGATGCAGGTGCTGCAATGGGCGGCTGCCTACCCGGAGCGGGTCTTCGCCGCCGTCCCGGTGGCGACGGCGGCCCGCCACACCTCGCAGAACATCGCCTTCCACGAGGTCGGCCGGCAGGCCGTGATGGCCGATCCGGACTGGCGCGGCGGCAACTACATCGAGCAGGGTGTGGCGCCGCGCAAGGGGCTTGCCGTGGCCCGCATGGCCGCGCACGTGACCTACCTGTCGGAAGTGGCGCTCCACCGCAAATTCGGGCGAAACCTGCAGGACCGTCAGGCGCTGACCTTCGGCTTCGACGCCGATTTCCAGATCGAATCGTACCTGCGCCATCAGGGGTCGACCTTCGTCGACCGGTTCGATGCCAACGCCTACCTCTACATGACCCGCGCGATGGACTACTTCGATCTCGCGTTCGCCCATGACGGCAGGCTGGCGAACGCATTCCTGGGGACCGCGACACGGTTCTGCGTGGTGTCGTTCACGTCCGACTGGCTGTTCCCGACCATCGAGAACAAGGCGATCGTGCGGGCGCTCAATGCGGCGGGCGCGAGCGTCAGCTTCGTCGAGATCGAATCCGACCGCGGCCACGACGCATTTCTGCTCGACGAACCCGAGATGTTCTCCACCATCCGCGGTTTTCTTTCCTCCGCGGGCACGGCGCGGGGCATCGCGTGAACGCGCCGACGATCATCGCGGACGGAATCCGCCGCTTCGACCTCGTCAACATTGCCGGGATGGTCGAGGAGGGGAGCCGCGTGCTCGATATCGGGTGCGGCGACGGCGATCTGCTGGCGCTTCTGCAGACGACCCGGGGTGTTGACGGGCGGGGCATCGAACTCAGCCAGCGCGGCGTCAACCAGTGCGTTGCGCGCGGCCTCTCGGTCGTGCAGGGCGATGCCGATACCGACCTGCGGGATTACCCCGACGACGGCTTCGACTATGTCATCCTCAGCCAGGCGCTCCAGGCCATGCGTCATCCGCGGGTGGTACTGGAGGAAATGCTGAGGATTGGCGGGCGGGTCATCGTGTCGTTCCCGAACTTCGGCCACTGGAAGGTGCGGATGCTGCTCGCCTTCACCGGCCGGATGCCGGTGACGCGCGACCTGCCGTACACCTGGTACGACACGCCGAACATTCATTTCTGCACGATCCGCGACTTCATGAACCTGTGCGATGAAATGGGCGCGCAGGTGGAGCGTGCCACCCCGCTCGACCGTTCGGGCGCGATGGTGCGGTTTTCCGCGCCGATGTGGTTCTGGAACATGTTCGGCCAGCAGGCACTCTTCCTGCTCAGCCGCCGCTAGAGAAATCCGAACTGACCGAACCGGATTTCCTGCTCTATCCTTTTGTTCCAACGCACGGTTCTACCGAGGCGGCGGCTCCGGGCGGCGCCAGTACTGGCTCGAACGCCGGTCGCAGGCGCCGCGCGCGCCGGGTCGCCCGCACCGCGCCGTGATGCCGCTTGTTGGCCTCCACGATCAGCACGCCAGAGAAGGCCGGCCACATCAGCCGGCCGATCCGCTCCCAGGTCACTCCGGACCGCAGGAACGGTTCGTAGCGGAACGGGGGGAACGCCAGCGCTTCCGACCACGCTGTCGGCGTGAACCCCGTATCGCGGAGAAGCGTGGTGAGCTGTGTGCGCCCGAACGGGCGTCCGTAGCCGAACGGCGTGCCTTCCGAGCGGGACCAGATGCCACTGCGGTTGGGCGCCACGATGATCATCCGGCCGTCCTGCGCGAGCACGCGCCAGATCTCCCGGAGCTGGTCGCCGGGGTTGTCCACCATTTCGAGACTGTGGGCGACGAGCACGCGGTTGACGCAGGCGTCCGGCAGCGGCAGTTCGGCCTCGTCGACGAGCGTGGTGCGGTTCGGGCCGTCCTGTGGCCAGTGGATCACGCCCTGTGCCGCGGGCATGAACGCGATCACCCGGCCGGCTTTGGCCGCGAACACCGGCAGATAGGGGGTGGCGTAGCCCATGCCCATGACGCAGTGGGTTTCATTGACGTCGGGCCAGTGGCGGCGAAGCCGTTCGGCGATCAGCCGGCGCGCGACCACGCCCAGCCGGTTGCTGTAGAACGCCCTGAGATCGACGACATCAATGTACATGAACCCATGATACCGGATATTACCCGGGCAAACCCCCAGCAAAACGGATGTGTCGAATGGATTTGATCGTCGAGCAGTTCATGGCCCGCAGCGACAATTTCGCCGTCCTGGTGCACGACCCCGCCAGCGGCGAGACCGCGGCGGTCGATGCGCCGGACGCCGCGCCGATCCGCAAGGTCCTGGACGAGAAGGGTTGGCGCCTCACCTCGATCCTCGTCACGCACCATCACAGCGATCATGTCGAGGGCATCGCGGAACTGAAGGAAGCCTATGGCTGCGTCGTGACGGGCCCTCAGTTCGAGGCCGCGAAAATCCCCGGTCTCGACCGTACCGTGGTCGAAGGCGACGAGGTCCGCATCGGCGCGCATGTCGGCCGGGTGATCGAGACGCCCGGCCACACTCTCGGGCACATCAGCTTCCATTTCGCCGAAGATGGGCTGCTTTTCTGCGCCGACACGCTGTTCGCGCTCGGGTGCGGACGCGTCTTCGAGGGCACGATGCCGATGATGTGGGATTCGCTGGCGAAGCTGAAGGCGTTGCCGGACGACACGGTGGTCTACTGCGGGCATGAGTACACCCAGGCGAACGCCGATTTCGCGGTCACGATCGAGCCGGACAACGCGGAGCTGGGCGCGCGGGCGGATGAGATCGCCAGGCTTCGCGCCGCGGGCCGGCCGACGCTGCCGACCACGATCGGCGCGGAGAAGCGGACCAACCCGTTCCTCCGGCCGGACAATGCCGCCATCCGCCGCCACCTCGGCATGGAAACGGCGTCGGATGCGGACGTGTTCGGCGAGATCCGGCGCCGCAAAGACAGCTTCTGATGTCGGGTCCGTCCGGAGAAGCCGCGCGGATCATCCGCGAACTGTCGCTGGAGCCGCACCCGGAGGGCGGCTGGTTCCGCGAGACCTTCCGCGACAGCGAATCGCGCGACGGCCGCAGCTGCGGCACGGCGATCTACTTCCTGCTGGCCGAGGGCGAATCATCGGCCTGGCACCGGATCGACGCGGTGGAGATCTGGCACCATTACGCAGGCGATCCGCTCCGGCTTTCGACGTTTCGCGAGGGCCATGTCCGCGAGGACATGGTGCTGGGCCCCGATATCGGTATGGACCAGCGTCCACAGCTTGTGATCTCACGGCAAACATGGCAAAGCGCGAAGACACTTGGCGCGTGGACGCTCGTCGGCTGCACCGTCGCCCCGGGCTTCGAGTTCGCCGGCTTCGAGATGGCGCCGCCGGATTTCGACGCGGGACCGTCGGCGTGATAGAACCCCGGGCCGTATTCACCCTACGGTTTTTCGTCAACGTCCCGGCGATCCGGTCTGGTGCTACGGTCATGACGGAGCGAGCGCGAGCCTGACGGGCGGAACGACATAATGGCCGAGAGATTCACGTCCCTGCTTCTTTTCGACCACGCGTCCGTGCGGCGCAGCCTCAATCGCATGCTCGCAGGTGCCGGTAACCGGCTGGGACCGCGTGCCGCGACCTGGGTCGGGGCGCTCGAATCGGGTGAAATCGTCGCGCCGTCGACCCGGCGCAGGTTTGCCGAGCGGCGCTGTTACGCCGAGGATGGCGACGGGTTTGCCGAAGCCGGTTTCGATGTCATTCGCGTCGGCGGGCGCACCGGCGTTTCCGCCGAAGTCCAGATCGCCATCGACGCCGTCGATGCCCTGGCCGGCGACACTTTCGACGAGATCGTGCTGATGATGACCGGCGGCGCCGTGGTGCCGATCATGCAGCGGATTGCCGGTGTCGGCTGCCGCGCTGTCGTGCTGTCGGACGGTGGTGCCGGCGATCGCAGCGAGCTGGCGGACGGAACAATCGCGGCGAGCGACCTCTCGTCGCTGCTGATGCCCGAAGCCGGGGCCCGGCCGAATCCCGTCGATCGCGAGGAGATCGAAGCGTTCGCGCGCAAGGTTTCCAACGCGACCAATGTGCCGCTTCTGTCGCCCAAGGCCTATGCCCAGCTGTTCGGGTGCCTCGCCGAGGAGATTAGCGAGAACGGTTACGATTTTCGTTCCACGGCGCAGAATGTCACCGACCGTCTTGCCGGTCTCGGCCGGAAGATTCCGCGGCGGCAGGTGGTGTTCGTGGTCAAGGGGCTTGCGCTCAAGGGGCACGTGTTCACCATCGGCGAGACGGCCCACCACCTTGCGGAGGTGTTCGGCGAGCAGGTGCGCTACCTGATGGATCAGGCGGGAATCGCCGCCGATGAAACGAGCGAGCGCCTGCTCGATGCGTGGCTGATCGAAAAGGCGTCCGCCCCGATCAGGCGTCCCGAGCCGCCCCGGAGCAAGCCGCCCGGTACCGGCGGCACCCCCCCGCGCCCTGCGGAGAAGCCAACCGCGCAGCCACCGAAGCGCTCCGAAAGCCGGGCCGCGCCCTCGTCTGCCGATCGACCGGCGTCTGCAAGCCGCCCCGTCAGCGGCACTCCCGGGGTGGCGTCACCCAGGCCGTCGCCACCCAAGCCCCCCGCTGCCAGCCCGACGCCCGCCAAGTCTGCCGACTCATCGGATGCGAAGTCTCCGACGGCCGGGCCAACGGCAGCCAGGCCCGCGCAGGAAAAGCCCGTTGCGCCGACGACCGGACGTGCGCCCCGCCAACCGGCAGCGGCCCCGGAGCGCAAGCCCGCGCCACAAACCGAGCGGAAACCCGTCGCAGCGACCGGGGCGGAAGACAGCACGGGCGAGCCGGCCGGCATCCGCTCCGCCGAGCAGATCAAGTCCGAGATCGCCGCCCGTATCGCGGCTGCGGTCGAGCAACGTCGCGCTGCGGCCCGGGCAAGCAAGCCGGCCGAACGGCCGGCGCCGGCCCGGAACGTCGCGCCCAAGCCGGATCCCGAGGTCTCCAGGGCGGATACGCCGGCCGAGCCATCGGGCCGGAAACCGGCGGTGGACGCGCCGCTGGAATCGTCGATTCTCGCAGCCATCGCCCAGGCGGTCGACGTTCTTGTCGACAGTGACGGCGACGATAAAGGCGATGGTGACGGCTGGGATGGCGTCGACACCGAAGGCGGCGGTGACCGGACAAGCGGCGAGCCCGATCCGCGTCCGCGTGTCCGCCAGCAGCGTGCCGCGCCGCCGCCCTCGCGCGCCGCCGAACCACGCGAAACGCCCCGGCCGAAGGAAGACCCTGCTCCCGAGGTCGACCGCCCGGCCGGTGAGCCCACCGACGCCAGTGACGACATCGGCGACGAGATTCAGCGGATCATCGCCTCGTTCGGGCGGCGCGGACGGGAGTAGCGCCGCTTGTGCGCGATCCGAAGGGTGGCGCCATGTCTTGAGAAAACGCGCGTTCGTACAACAGATAGCGCAAGCGGGACGCTTCGGGCCGTGCCCTACGCCAGGTACTGGCCGCCGTTGATGGACAGCACCGCGCCTGTCATGAACGCGGCCGCATCGGAGGCGAGATAGGCGGCGAGCGCGCCGATTTCGTCGGCCTTGCCGAGCCGGCCGACGGGGATCTGTCCCACGATCGATTCGACCACCTTCTCGGACATGCCCGCCACCATGTCGGTGTCGATGTAGCCCGGGCAGATGCAGTTGACGGTCACGCCCTTGCGGGCGTTCTCCAGCGCGAGCGCCTTGGTGAAGCCGATCACCCCGGCCTTGGCGGCCGAGTAGTTGGCCTGGCCGAGCTGACCCTTTTGCCCGTTGATCGACGAGATGTTGATGATGCGGCCATGGCCGCGATCGCGCATCCCGGAGATCACCGGCCGGCTCATCGTGAACATGGAGTCGAGGTTCGTGCCGAGCACCGTCCGCCACTGATCGAACGTCATGCGGTGGAACATCCCGTCGCGGGTGACGCCGGCATTGTTGACGAGCACGGCAACGGGCCCTCGTTCGGCCTCGATCGCCGCGACGCCGGCTTCGCAAGCGTCGGCGTCGCCGACGTCCCACCTGGCCACGGCGATGCCCGTTTCCTCGCGAAACGCGATCGCGGCCTCGTCGTTGCCCCGGTAGTTGGCAACGACGGTCAGACCGGCGTCCCTGAGGTGCCGCGAGATCGCGGCTCCGATTCCCCGTGTTCCGCCCGTAACGATCGCGACTCCGGCCATGACGTAACTTCCCTCTGTCCAGGCCGGCTTCGTTGTTGATCCAGGGGCCGGCGCTTCAGCGTTCCACGCACATAGCGATACCCATCCCGCCGCCGATGCACAACGTCGCGAGCCCCTTGCTCACGTCCCGGCGCTGCATCTCATGCAACAACGTGACCAGCACGCGGGCGCCCGACGCGCCGATCGGGTGGCCCAGCGCGATCGCCCCGCCGTTGACGTTGAGCTTGTCGGGGTCGATCGCGAGATCCTTGCCGACGGCGCACGCCTGGGCCGCGAACGCTTCGTTGGCTTCCACGAGATCGACGTCGTCGATGGTCCAGCCGGCGCGCTCCAGCGCCTTGCGCGAGGCGGGGATCGGCCCGGTACCCATCATTGCGGGGTCGACGCCCGCGGTTGCCCACGAGACGATGCGGGCAAGCGGCGTCACGCCGCGCTTCTCGGCGTTGTCGGCGGTCATGATGACGACCGCAGCCGCGCCGTCGTTGATGCCGGAGGCGTTGCCTGCGGTCACGCTGCCTTCCCTGTCGAAGGCCGGACGCAGCCGCGCCACCGCTTCCAGCGTCGTGCCGGCGCGCGGGTGCTCGTCCTTGTCGACGACGATCTCCGCCTTCCGCGTCTTGACGACGAACGGCACGATCTCCTCCTGGAACCGGCCCGCCGCCTGGGCGGCTTCGGTCTTGTTCTGGGAGGCGACGGCGAACGCGTCCTGCTGCTCGCGGCTGATCTGGTAGGCGCGCGCCACGTTCTCGGCCGTGGTGCCCATGTGGTAGCCGTTGAAGGCGTCCCACAGACCATCGCGGATCATGGTGTCGACGAGCTGCGAGTCGCCCATCTTGATCCCGCCACGCAGGTGCTGGGCGTGCGGAGCCATCGACATGGACTCCTGGCCCCCGGCGACGATGACGTCGGCGGTACCGGTGGCGATCTGCTGCATGCCGAGCGCGACGGAGCGCAGGCCCGAGCCGCAGAGCTGGTTGACGCCCCAGGCCGTGGCTTCCTTCGGCAGGCCGGCGTTGATGGCGGCCTGGCGCGCGGGGTTCTGGCCCTGGGCAGCGGTCAGCACCTGACCGAGGATCACCTCGTCGACCTCGTCGGCCTCGGTCTTCGCGCGCTCCAGAACCGCGCGGATGACCGCGGTGCCGAGGTCGTGGGCCGGGATGTTGGCGAATGCGCCGTTGAACGCTCCGACGGCGGTGCGGGCAGCACCGGCGATGACGATGTCGGTCATGAGGATTCCTTCCCTGAACCTGCGGGGTGGGCTTCACCCCCTGACGTTGCGCGGGACTAAGCCTCCGCCTGCTGCGTTGTCAATCGCTGCGCCGCAACGGACGTGCACGCGCTGCACAAATCGATGGCAGTTGGCCGGGAAACGCCGTAACGTCGGTTGTGGCGGTCGCGTTCCGGCCGCTCCGCGGGAGAGCCGGATGCGCGACACTCCGGGACAAACGACGATCAGGCAGTGTGCGGGCCGGCGTTGCGACGCCCCGCAGGTGACGGCCTGCATGACCCTCGACGTTCTTGCCGGGACGATCCGGCAGGGCGGCGGCTCCGAGGTGGTCGAGGCGGACAAGCGGTTCGCGGACCGCAGCCCGGCCCCGACCTTCGCCGAATACCGTTGACAGAGAGCGTGATGACCGAACAAGCCAAACCGACCACGATCAAGAAGTACGCCAACCGGCGCCTCTACAACACCGGCACATCGACCTACGTGACGCTGGAGGATCTCGCCGAGATGGTGAAGGAGGGCGAGGACTTCACGGTCGTCGACGCCAAGACCGGCGAGGAAATCACCCGGTCCGTACTCACCCAGATCATCTTCGAGCAGGAGAGCAAGGGCCAGAACCTCCTGCCGATCACGTTCCTGCGCCAATTGATCCGTTTTTACGGGGACTCGATGCAGACCCTGGTCCCGACCTATCTGGACTACTCCATCGATTCGCTGGTGCGCGACCAGGAGAAGCTGCGCGCGCAGATGACCAATGCCTTCGGCGGCGGCGCGATTGACGTGCTGCATGATCAGGTCAAGCGCAACACCGACATGTTCGAGCAGGCGATGCGGATGTTTCTTCCGTTCGGTGCGACGCAGACACCGGGAGAGACACCATCGCCGCCCCCGTCGCGTAGCGACAGCGATCTCGAAGCGCTGAAGCGGCAGATGGCCGACATGCAGAAGAAACTCGACACGTTGGCGGACAAGCCAGAGTAGTCGGCTCAGTAAAACGCGTGCGCGGTGCTCGTCAGGGACGTGCTGCGAGCGGTCATGCGCTCGTCCGCCACTTGCATCCTTGCCGTTCCGAACCCTCAGTGCCGGAAGTGGCGCATGCCGGTGAAGACCATGGCCAGGCCGCGCTCGTCGGCGGCTGCGATCACCTCCTCGTCGCGCACGGACCCGCCCGGCTGGATCACCGCCGTTGCGCCGGCCTCGACGGAGGCGATCAGCCCGTCTGCGAACGGGAAGAACGCATCGGACGCGCAGACCGAACCCTTCGCCAGCGGTTCCGGCAGACCAGCCGCTTCCGCGGCTTCCGCCGATTTGCGCGCTGCGACCTGGGCCGAATCCAGGCGGCTCATCTGGCCCGCGCCGATCCCGGCGGTTGCACCGTCCTTCGCGTAGACGATTGCGTTCGATTTCACGTGCTTGGCGACACGCCAGGCGAACAGCAGGTCGGAAAGCTCCCGGTCCGTGGGTGACCGTCGGGTGACGACCTTGAGTTCGTTCGCGGAGACGCGCCCCGCGTCGCGATCCTGCACGAGGAACCCGCCGGCGATGGAGCGGACCATCTTTCCCGCTGTATCGTGAGCCGGCAAACCATCCGTCAGCAGCAGGCGCAGGTTCTTCTTCGCGGCCACGATCGCACGCGCTTCGTCGTCCGCGCCGGGGGCGATGATGACCTCGGTGAAGACTGCCGTAATCGCGCGTGCCGTCGGTCCGTCGAGCGGACGGTTGAGCGCGACAATGCCGCCGAAGGCCGAGACCGGATCGCACCGAAGCGCCAGTCCGTGCGCGGCGTGCAGATCGGCCGAAACCGCGACGCCACAAGGGTTGGCATGCTTGATGATGGCCACGGCGGCCGTTTCGGCCGGGTCGAACTCCGCAACCAGCTCGAAGGCGGCGTCGGTGTCGGCGATGTTGTTGTAGGACAGCTGCTTGCCCTGCACCTGACGGGCGGTCGCTGCGCCCGGGCGCTGCTCGCCGCTCAGATAGATGCCCGCCGTCTGATGCGGGTTTTCGCCGTACCGTAGATCGTGCCCGCGCCGGCCCGCGAAGCTGAGCACCGCCGGCATCGGGTCATGTGTTTCGCCGGCAAACCAATCGGCGACCGCGGCGTCGTAAGCCGCGGTGCGGGCGTAGGCGGCTGCCGCGAGCTTGCGCCGCAGCGCCAGGTCGGTCGCGCCGTCGTTGGTGTCCAGCGAGGCCAGAATATCGGCGTAGCTGCCGGGATCGACCGCCACCGCGACATAGCCGTGGTTCTTGGCAGCGGCGCGGATCATCGCCGGACCGCCGATGTCGATGTTCTCGACGATCGTGCGGGCGTCGTCGGTCGCCGCGCGCGTCTCCTCGAACGGGTAGAGGTTGCAGACCAGCAGGTCGATTCCGCCGATGCCGTGGGTCTCCATCGCCGCCGCGTGGTCCGGGTCGTTGCGCTCGCCCAGCAGGCCGCCGTGGACCTTCGGATGCAGTGTCTTCACGCGACCGCCCATGATCTCCGGAAAGCCGGTCAGGTCGGCGAGTTCGGTCGACGGCACGCCGGCTTCGGTCAACGCGCGCCGGGTGCCGCCGGTCGAAACGATGGCGACGCCGCGCTCGGCGAGCGAACGGGCGAAATCCGCCACGCCGGTCTTGTCGAACACCGAGATCAGCGCGGTACGCAGGGGAACGAGATCGGGAATCGGGGCGGAGCCCGGGGCAACCGACATGTGCATCAATCCTGACCGGAGGGAGAACGCCAGCCGCTTAGCATGCGCTGGCGTTCCCGCAAACCGTCAGTCGTTGCGGTTCTCGCCCGGAGGCGGGGGCAGACGCCGGGCCCGCCGTCGCGCGATGCCGGTGCGATAGATCCGCCACGCAACCTGGGGCGTGTGCTGCACCCGGCCGTAGATCACCACCTGGTCGGTCTCGCGGTTGCCGCGGTTGCCCGCCATCAGGATGCTTTCCTCGATCCTGAGGTCGCCGGCGTCGGCCTCCAGTTCCCACAGTTCCCCATGGGGAAACTCGAACACCACGCTGCGGGTCTCGGGCCGTTCGCGCACGCGGATGTCGGGGTGGATGTGGAAGCGGATAGCGAACCGGTCCTTGCCGCTCCGCCGCTTGCCGCCGCCGGGCGTCAGGAAGGAATCGGTGCCCTCCAGCATGTCGCCCTCGTCGGTAAAGCGGAGGGAACGACGGTGGGCGACGGCGTAGCGGGTCGCCCAGCCGTCGTGCTGGGCCGTGAGGATTGTGGCGTCGCCGGTGTGGCGGCGATCGATGTCGACCTTGGACGGGCCGGACGCGACCGCGTCGCCCACCAGTTCGGTTGAGCCGGCGTGCTCCATGAAGCGGTACGACGACGTGTCGTTGACGGTAACGGTGGAGTGTGCGGCCGTGGTGCGGGCGAGACGGCGCAGCGCGCGTGCGCCCGGGGCAGGCGCGCCGCAGTTCACGATCAGGGCTTGCGGGCCCACGCTCATCTCGAACGACAGGGTGCCGGCGTGGGCGTCGGTGGAGAACTCGATCGGCGGCGGGCGGCCGGTGTCGACCAGAACCACGGTGTTGCCTGCCGCAAACCGGTGGAAGCCGCTGTGCTTGGCGCCTTCCGGCAGCGCTCCGCGGATATCGTCATACTTGAGGATGGTCGCGGTCAGGTCGGTCGTGGTGTCGCCGATGCCGTTGAAGCGGCCGAGCGAGCCGTCGCCCATCCGCATGAAGCGGAGCATCGGCATCATCCGGTCGATCGCGGACACCAGGACATGCGACGGCTGGTTGCCTTGGACAGAAAACGCCTGGCGCAGCGGCAACAGGTCGGTGAGAGCTTCCAGCACCGCGGCCGGATTGCGACTGATGTGCCCGCCGTCCGGGAGGATCTGGTTGACCAGTTCGAGGTCGAGGCGCCGGCTCGCCTGCTTGAGGAAGCGCGGCTGGTCCGACAGCGAGATCGCCGCCGTGGCCAGCGCAATCATCACCTTCAGGCGCGGCAGCCCCGGGGGACCGTCGTAGGCGACGCGCCTGAGATAGCGCACCTGCCGGCCGACCGACTTCATGAAGCGGCGGTAGAAGTCGTGATCGGCCGATTCCAGGATGATGGGCGCCTGGGAGAACCAGGCGATCAGACGCCGCGCGGTGATCTCGGGGGCGTGCGCGACCGGGTCGTGGTGGGAGGAGAAGCCGATCCATTCGCCCACGAGCGCCTTGGCGGCGTCGGTGGCTTCCTCGTGATCGGAGGCGCGCAGGTGCCGAAGCCATCCGAAGCTGTGCAGGTTCCGCGCCCAGTTTTCGCTCGGCGCGACGGCGTCGTAGACGGAGAAGCCTTCGATATCGAGCCCTTCGCCGTCGAACACCCATCGCCCGGCGTAGATGTCGAGAGCGGCCGTCGGGTCGGCGGTACGCAGGTCGATCGGCGCGATGGTCAGCCGGTCGGGTACCCGTCCGGCGTAGCGCCACGCGTAGAGAAAGCTCGAATGCAGGCGGTAGTTCACGTTGCGCCGAAAGGCGCTCACCGTGAACCTGACCCGCCGTCCCTGACCGTCGGCCGTCCCGACCGCCATCGCTCGTGCTCCTTTGCCCAGTCAGCGCCGCGTTGTCGCGCGAATCGCTGCGAGCGCACTATCGCCCCAAAACCGCTGGCTGCGAAACCTCAATGCTGCTTCCGGAATCGCATGGCGAAGAACCCGTCCAGCCCGCCCAGCCTGGGGGGCGCGCCATCGGGTGCCGGCAGATGGCTCGGCAGGGTCCTGAGCGTTCCCGAAGGCGTCACCACGTCTGCGAGGCCGGGCAGTTCTTCAGGCGAAATCGGCGCGTGCACGAGGTTGTGGCCGCCATCCACGGCGGCAAGATGGCGCTCGCCTTCTTCCGTCTCGAGCGAGCAGGTGCAGACGACCAGCGTCCCTCCCGGTTTCAGCAGATCGGCGGCGCGGCCGATCATCCGGCGCTGCAGCGCGGCGAGTTTTTCCACGTCGGCACGGCGTTTCAGACGGGCAACGTCGGGGTGGCGGCGAATTGTTCCGGTTGCGGAGCACGGTGCGTCGAGAAGTACTGCGTCGAACTGCCGGCCCGGTTCCCAGGTCAGGATATCGGCGGCCACCGTCGCTGCGCTGAGCTTCAGGCGCTCCAGGTTCGCCGCCAGCCTGCCGAGCCGATGCTCGGAGACATCCACGGCGGTGACTGTCGCACCCGTGGCGGCGAGCTGCGCCGTCTTGCCCCCGGGCGCGGCGCACAGGTCGGCCACGTCGCGGCCCGCGACATCGCCCAGCAGGCGCGCCGGCAGCGCGGCGGCTGCGTCCTGGACCCACCACGACCCGTCGGCGAAGCCCGGCAGGTTCTCCACCGACCCCGCGTCGAGCAGGCGCACCGTACGGTCCGCCACCACCGTGCCGTCGGTCGCTTCGGCCAACGCGGCCGGATCGCCGCGCGGGGTGAGGTCGAGCGACGGCTCCATCAGGTGCGCCGTGGCGATGGCCCGCGCGGTGTCCTCGCCATAGGCGTCGCACCAGCGGGTCCACAGCCACTCGGGTGTGTTCGTGCGCGCCGGATCACCGGCGCGGAAGGCGTCCTTCTCGCGGGCCAGGCGTCGCAACACCGCGTTGGCAAGCCCACGGTAGCGCGCGAGCCGTTTGTCGCGCCCGATCATGTCGACAGCCAGCGACACCGCGGCGTGGTCCGCGGTCTGCATGAACAGGATCTGCGC
>Ga0180431_10005465_pt1 | contig 15458 bp, 10 predicted proteins | sample SS_ome_11_FD_132459 | JGI IMG/M metagenome (GOLD analysis project Ga0180431, IMG submission 132459) | Hypersaline lake sediment archaeal communities from the Salton Sea, California, USA - SS_1_MS_1 metaG | ecosystem: Environmental > Aquatic > Non-marine Saline and Alkaline > Hypersaline >... | reverse complement strand
GCGCGTGCTCGTGGCCGGGGCCTCGGGCGGCGGGCACGCGGCCATGATGCTCGCGGCATACCGGCCCGAGCTGTGGCGCACCGTGGCCGCGTTTTGCGGGATCGCGGACCTGGCGGCCTGGCACCGCGAGTGCGGGCCGGGCTCCGGGTACGCGCGGGCCATGGAGGCCTGTTGCGGCGGGCCGCCCACGGGCGAGGCGCGCGAGGAGTACACGCGCAGGTCGCCCATCCACCACGCCGCGTCCGCGGCGCGTGCGCGCCTCACGATTTTCCACGGCAAGTGGGACCGGTCCGTGCCCTTCACCCACGCGGTGCGCATGTTCGACGCGGTCAACGCCATCGACCCGCAGAGCCGCGTGTTCCTGCGCGTGTTCGACGGCGGCCACGAGATGCCCCTGGCCATGCTCGAGGCGCACCTCGCGGGCGCCATGCACGAAGCGAACGGCGCGTCCCCTCCCCCTGCGGGGGAGGGCTAGGGAGAGGGATTTTCAAGTACGCGGCGCCGGCGGGGAGCGCCGAGCGCGTCTCGTCCGTCTTCCCTCACCCTCTCCCTCTCCCGAAGGGAGAGGGAACGAACGCGGCGCACTCGGTCGCGCGTTCACGGGGACGCCGCCGCGGTCCGCATACCGCTCGGCGCATGAAGACAAGCGCTACGCGCCCCCCTCCGGCAGGGCGTTAGGGGGCGGGATTCTTCAAGTAGGGAGCGCCAGTGGGGAGCGCCGGCGCGAGCCGCGCGCTCAGGGCGCCTCCTGCCGATGCACGAGTCGGTAGTCGTCCTCGGTGAGCACGGCGAGCGCCCGGCTGAACGCCCTCACCGCCCCGGCGTGGCCCTCGATGCGCACCGCGGCCTCGTCCTCGCGGGTGCGGATGCCTCCGGTCGCGCGGCTGGGCGCGGGCATGCACCAGGTGTCCAGGTCCCCGCGGATCTGTAGCTGCAAGAGCCTGCGCAGCCCCCACACGATGGCGGTGCGGTACCGGTCCGCGCGCTCCCGGTCGCCGAGCTCGCGCGCGAGCGCGAAGCCGTCCACCAGGCCCTGCACGCACACCGCGGTCTCGGCCGCGGACTGGGCCCGGCGGGTCTGCGCGCCGCCCTGCAAGAAGAACCGGCCCCGCGCGTCCGCGGGCACCTGGGGGCCCCGCTGCTGGGCCGAGGCCAGGAGGTCGCTCTTCTGCAGCGCGAAGTCCGCGGCCTCGCGGTTGTGCGTGGCCCGGTACACGCGCACGGCCGCCTGCACATGGGCGCCCAGGTGCGGGCCGAGCATCGTGCCTTCGCCGTCCGCGGCGAACACGCGCCCATAGCCGCGCAGGCTCTCCAACAGTCCGTCCCAGACCTGCGCGGTCTCGGAAGCGCGGGCCCATTCGGCCAGGGCGAGCTGGGCCCGGGCCCCGGCGCGAGCCTCGTCGTCCGAGTCCGAGAGGTCCAGTCCGGCCGCGTACAGGCCCTGGCTGCCCCGCATGGCCTGCAGGAACGCGGCCAGTCGGCGGGCGCGCTCCTGCGTGTCTTGGGTGAGCCCGAGTCGCACAAGGGCCGAGAGCCCGTCCGCCGCCGCGCGGGTGTAGGGGGGGCGGTCCTCGGGCTTCAGATACGCCCACGGCTCGAGGGGATGTTCCATGTAGTAGACGTCGAAGAGCCGGTCGAGCGCCTGGCGGGCGTGTGCGCGCACGGCCTTGCCCGGGCCCGAGGCGTCGGCCAGGGCGAGCGCAGCGACCGCGTCGAGCTCCTGTACGAACGTGGGCACAGGCTGCGTGGCGCGGTCGGTCATGGGCTGGTACACCGCGGGCAGCACCGCCGCGTCGGTCGCCTGGGCGGTCAGGTACGCTGCCGCCCGTTCCAGGGCCGCGACAAGCGACGCGGTGTGCACCGCCTGCACCGGCACCACCTCGCCGCCGCGGTACAGGCGCACGGGCTCGCGGCCGGGGAGGCTGAGGGCCATGACGGACGGGACCACGACCACCGAGGCCTGCCCTTCGCCCGTGGGCGGCATGGGCCGGTTGCCGAACACGGCCTCCCAGGCGGTGGCCAGGGCCGCCTTGGTGCCGCGGCCGTACAGGTGGATCATGCTCGCGGGCACGCGCGCCTGTTCGCCGCGCCACGCCAAGCGAAAGCCCTCGCGCCCGCCGGCCACGCGCTGGAGCACGAGAATCGGGTTGGGCTGGGACAACGGCTCCTCGGGCAGGAACACCTCCACGAGGCACGCGACCGGACCGCCGCCGGTCAGGTCGGGCAGGTCGAGCGCGCGCGCGGCCGCCAGTCGGGCGTTGGCGAGCAGCGAGGCCTGGTCGGACTCGCCGAACCCCACGGGCCGCCCGTCTTGCAGAAACGTGACGCGCACCCCGTTGCGCGAGGCGAGCGGGTCGCCCGTGCGCGGGCGCGCGGGCACGGCGCGCCGGGCCTCGCCCCGGTGCAGGGCGAGCTCGCGGCGAGCCGCGTCCACGAGCCGCGCGAGCACGGCGTCGGTGACCTCGGCGCGGGTGCGCAGCATGGGCTCGCCCGCGGCCAGAGGCGCCGCGGCCAGCGCGAGCGCCAGGCCTGTGAGGACGAGTACCCGCATGTTCACCAGAGGCTCCTGATTGGGGCAGGCCGCGAATCGGAGCGTACGCTTCGGCTTGGTTATACTCGTGCGCCGGTGCGAATGAAACGGAGAAACGGCGCTCCGTCGCAACTGCGCGGCCTTACCGCAGACTCGCCCTCACCCTCACCCTCTCACGAGGGGAGAGGGAACGAAGGGCGCGCGCTCGGTCGTGCGTTGACGGCCGCGGCGGTACGGTTCGCATGTTGGCGGTCGCATGGGAAAAGGCGCCACGCGCGTCCCCCTCCCGCCGGGAGGGGGCTAGGGGGAGGGATTTTCTCAAGTAGAGCGCGCCGAGCAATTCCGCGAGCGTCTGTGCACGCTTCCCTCACCCTTACCCTCTCCCGAGGGGAGAGGGAACGAAGGGCGCGCGCTTGGCCGTGCGTTGACGGCCGCGGCGGTACGGTTCGCATGTTGGCGGTCGCATAGAAAGAAGCGCCACGCGCGTCCCCCTCCCCCCGGGAGGGGGCTAGGGGGAGGGCACAAGGCGCGGCTGGCAGCGGGAGACGCGGACTTCGCGTTCGAAAACCTCTCAACCCCCCGGCCCTCGCGGCCGCTAATCGGTATGCGGCACGGAGGCCGCCGTTCTCGGATGGTACTGCCTGGTCTCAGGGAGGAGGCCCGTGGCATTACGCCCAGCACACCCCGGCAGCCCCGGCGGGCTGCCCGACGGATGGTTCCGGCGCGGCGCCGCCGCGCGGGAGCCCTTGGCCGCTGCGGGCGCGCGCGCCCGGGCCGCCTCCGACCGTGCTGCATCCGAGAGCATTGGCCACGACCGCGTGGAGCTCTCGGCGGGGGCCTCGGGCACAGACGCAGAGGCCGGGTCCGCCGGTGCCGCGCGCGCAAGCCGCATATACACTGCCCCTCGTGCTGCAATGCAGGTCCCGCAGCCGCACATGCTCGACCCGTCCGCCCTGCGCGTGCGCGTGGCCCGGGGCCTCATCGAGCGCTATGGCGCGGACAGCCCCCTGGTCGCGCAGTTCCAGGACGCGGCCGACTGGTTCTCCTCCTTCGACCCGCGCCTGTACGGGAGCGCCTTGCTCGTCCTGTACATGCTCCTGGAGCAAGGCGACGAGGACGCGGCGCGCGGGATGCTGAAGGCCATGAGCGTCATGCGCTCGGCTGGCCTGGCTCTGTTTGACGGCCCGGTCACCCGCCAGCAGGCGGCGGTCTCCGCGGCCACGTTCGAGGCGAGCCTGACCGCGGTCTTCGCCCGCGTACAGGTGCAGGACCAGGGCCGGACCGTGCAGGCGAGCGCCGGGGCCGTGCGCGTGGAGGCGAGCATCCAGGCCCAGACCGCGCACGCGGATCCCCTGATCCTGGACCTGGACGGCGACGGCATCGACCTGCGCTCCGCGGAGGCCGGGCCCCGGTTCGACCTGACCGGGACCGGTGCGCCGGTGCAGACCGCGTTCGTGCAGGGCGACGACGCGTTCCTGTTCCTGGACCGCAACGGCAACGGCCGCGCGGACTCGGGCGCCGAGCTCTTCGGCGACCAGCACGGCGATGCGCACGGGTTCGCCGCGCTCGCGCGCCACGACGCGAACCGGGACGGGCGCATCGACCCGTCGGACCCGGTGTACGCGGCCCTGCGCCTGTTCCAGGACCGCAACCGCGACGGGGTCAATCAACCCGCCGAGACCCAGACCCTCGCCCAAGCGGGCGTGGCGGCCATCGACCTCGCCTACCACACGCTCGACGCCGAGGACGGCAAGGGCAACCGTCTCGCCCAGGTGGGCCGGTTCGTGCGAACGGACGGCCGCGCGGGGCTCGCAGCGGATGCGCTGTTGCGGTATCGGCGCGCGTGACCCCTCGCGCGGGGGCGGTTACACGTTGACACTTCTGCAATCCGCGGTCTAAACTATCCTCCTTGCGTGGCGCTTGGCACTCGACGCGCCCTTGCCCCAACAGGAGGCCCTTGCGCATGACGCCCTCCCGGCGGCCCACGCGCGCGGTGCGCGTGGGGCCGCTCACCATCGGCGGCGGGGCCCCGGTCTCGGTCCAGAGCATGGCCAAGGCCCGGCCCCAGGACGTGGACACGATCCTGGCCCAGATCCGCGAGGCCGCGGATCTGGGCTGTGAGCTGATGCGCCTGGCCGTGCCCGACCATGCGGCCCTGGGCCCGTTCGCCGAGGTCAAGCGCGCGAGTCCTCTGCCGCTCGTGGCCGACGTGCACTTCACGCCCGCGCTGGCGCTGGAGGCCGTGCGCGCCGGCGCGGACAAGATCCGCATCAACCCGGGCAACACCCACGACTGGGAGGGTGTGGCCGCGGTGGTGCGCGAGGCCAAGCGCCGGGGCGTGGCCGTGCGCGTGGGCGTGAACTCCGGCTCCATCCGCCCCCGCGGCGCGGAGCGCGAGGCCGAGCCGCAGCCCGACCTCGCCACCCTGCTCGCGGACGAGGCCCTCTCTTGCGCGCGGCGCATGCACGAGGAGCTCGACTTCGACCAGATCGTGCTCAGCCTCAAGGCCCACGACGCGGCCACCACCATGAAGGCCAACCGCCTCGCGGCCGAGGCCTCGGACTGGCCCCTGCACCTGGGCGTGACCGCGGCCGGACCGCGCGAGGACGCGCTCCTCAAGAGCGCGGTGGGCGTGGGGGGGCTCTTGGCCGAGGGCATGGGCGACACGATCCGGCTCTCCTTCACCGGTCCGCCCGCCGAGGAGGTGCGCGTGGGTCGGGAGCTTTTGCGCGCGGCCGGGGTGCTCCACGACCGGGTCGAGATCGTCAGCTGCCCCACCTGCGGGCGGTGCAAGGTGGACCTGCGCGACCTGGTGGACCAGGTCAAGGCCCGCGTGGCGCACCTGCCCGGCCCCCTGACCGTGGCGGTGATGGGCTGCGAGGTGAACGGCCCCGGCGAGGCGTCCGACGCGGACGTGGGCCTGGCCGCGGGCGGAGGCCGCTACGCGCTCTTCGAGAAGGGCCGGCTCGTGCGCAGCGTGGACGAGCCCGAGGCCGTGGACGCGCTGTGCGCCGCGGCCGAGCGGCTGGCCGCCGACCGGGCGGCCCGCGCCGCCGCGGCCAGCGCGAACCAGGAGGCCGAATCGTGAAGCGCCTGGCCCTGCTCGGCGCCACGGGGTCCGTGGGCTTGAGCACACTGGACGTGGTGCGCGCGTTCCCCGAGGCCTTTCAGGTGGCGAGCGTCTCGGGCGGGAACAACTGGCGCGCGCTCGCCGAGGTCGCGCGCGAGTTCCGCCCGGAGCTTGTGGCCATTGCCCGCGAGGCGCACGAGCCCGCGCTGCGCGAGGCGCTTGCGGACCTGCCCTGCCGCGTGCTCGCCGGCCCCGGGGGCGTGGTCGAGGCCGCGGCCGGCGCGGGCGCGCACATGCTTGTGAGTGCGGCGGTGGGCGCCGCGGGCCTGGACCCGACCCTTGCGGCCATCGACGCGGGCATGGACGTCGCCCTCGCGAACAAGGAGACCCTGGTCATGGCCGGTCGGCTCGTCGTCGGCCGCGCGGGCGAGCGGGGCGTCACCCTGTGGCCCGTGGACAGCGAACACTCGGCCCTGTACCAGTGCCTGCGCGCCGGACGCGAGAGCGAAGTGCGTCGCCTGGTGCTCACCGCGAGCGGCGGGCCCTTCCGCGGCCGGGCACGGGGCGAGCTCGCGCGCGTGCGCGCGGCCGAGGCCCTTGTGCATCCCACCTGGCGCATGGGCCGCAAGATCACCGTGGACTCGGCGACCCTGGCCAACAAGGCCCTGGAGGTGATCGAGGCCCACTGGCTCTTCGGCCTCGCGTACGAGCGCATCGAGGTGCTCGTGCACCCGCAGTCCGTGGTCCACGGCTTGGTGGAGTTCGCCGACGGGTCCACGGTGGCGCAGTTGAGCCGTCCGGACATGAAGCTGCCCATCCAGTACGCCCTGTTCGAGGGCGCGCGCCGCCCCGGGCCGGTGGCGGCCGCGGACCTCGCGCGCCTGGGCACGCTCACCTTCGAGACACCCGACCGCGAGGCGTTCCCCTGCCTGGACCTGGGCGTGACCGCCGGCCGAGCGGGGGGCGTGGCCGCGGCGGTCTTCTCGTCGGCCAACGAGGCGGCGGTGGACCTGTTCCTGCACGACGAGATCGAGTTCCTGGACATCCCGCGGCTCATCGAGCGGGCGCTGGCCGAGCACACGCCCGTGGCCGAGCCCACGCTCGAGGCGGTGCACGCGGCCGACCGCTGGGCCCGCGAAAGCGTGCGCGCCGGCGCGGGCGTGCACATGAGCGCAGGCATGCAGCCCCCAGAGAAGCGGTAGGGCAAGGGACACGCGCCTGGACCGAGACACAGGGTGCGAGCGTGCGGTACGGCCCTTGCCCGGGCCTTTTTCTCGTACGGGCGAGGGGTGCAGGCGAAAGGAGGCAGGGTGGCCGAGCTCCTGGAGACCGGACTGAGCAGCGGCCTCGCCGTGTTGGGCGTGGTGATCGCGTTTTCGCTGCTCATCTTTGTGCATGAGCTGGGGCACTTTCTCGCCGCGCTCCTGGTGGGCGTGCGGGTCGAGAAATTCATGCTCGGGTTCGACGCCTGGGGTCTGGGCCTGCGCAAGCGCATCCGGGGCACCGAGTACGGGGTGGGCCTGCTTCCCCTGGGCGGATACGTGAAGCTCGCGGGCGCCAGCGACCTGCCCGGCGAGGAGCAGGCCACCGGCGCGCCGGACGAGCTCATGAGCAAGGGCGTGGGCGCGCGCGCGCTCGTGTTCGTGGCCGGCGTGGCCATGAACCTGGTGCTCGGGTTCGCGATCCTGGTGGGCGCGCACCTGTACGGCGTGCCCCGGCCGGTGAATGTCCTGGGCGTGGTGCGCGAGGGCGGGCCCGCCGCGCGCGCGGGGCTGGAGACCGGCGATCGGATCACGGCCGTGGACGGCGAGCCCATCGAGTGGTTCAAGGACCTGTCCGAGGCCGTGGTCCTCAGCGAAGGCGAGCCCCTGCGCCTGACCGTGCGCCGGCCCGGCCGCGATGGGCCCTTTGACGTGCGCGTATACCCGGCCCCGGGCCCGGGGCGCATTCCCTGGCAGATCGGGGTGCTGCCCTCGCGCTCGCGCAAGGTGAGCGGGTTGATCGAGGACCTTCCCGGATTGGAGGGCACGGCCGAACAAGAGGCCCTGTCCGAGCTGCGCGCGCGCATCCGTCCGGGCGACCGGATCGTGGCCGTGGGCGAGACCCGGATCGAACACGACTACGCGGGCGCGCGCATCGGCGAACTCGTGCGGGACCGGGCCGGGCAGACCGTGACCCTGACCGTGCAGAGTCCGCGCACGCAGGACGACGCACAGGAAGCTTCAGCCCAAAAGGAAGGTGCATGGGGCCCGGAGCGCGCGGTCGAGGTGCAGGTGTATCCGGCGGGCGTGTATCCCCAGGCGGGGATGCGGTTTGGCCTTCAGGTGACCGAGGCGCTGGAGGGCTTTCCCGCGCAGGCCGCGGGCCTGCGGGCCGGCGACCGGCTCGGGGCCGTGAACGGGCGCTACTTCCGGGTGCCGGGCATCGAGCCGCTCCAGGAGGCGCTCACCGAGGCCGCGCTCAAGCCCGTGGAGGTGACCGTGCGCCGCCAGGGCCGCGAGCGCACCGTGACCGTGCAGCCAAAGCCCATGACCGGCGACCCCCGGCTGCCCCCGGGCGGGGACAACTTCCTCGGGGTCACGCTGCGGTCGCGCGAGCCCGGGGAGCCCTTTGTGGTGGATGCGGTGCTGCGCGACCAGTCGGTGCCCGGGCGTTCGGGGCAGGACAGTGGCGAGGGAACCGCGGACTCCCTCTCCCCTCGGGAGAGGGCCGGGGTGAGGGACGTTGCACGTGTGGACAGGGCACGCGACCAGGACGCGTCTCTTGTCTCTCCCCTTGACTCCCTCCCGGAGGCGGGGGGAACGGGCACGGGGCTGCAACCCGGGGACGTGCTCCTGGCCGTGGACGGCAAACCCCTTGCGAACACGGAGTTCCTGGCCGACCAGGTCGACCGAGCGAGTGCGCGTCCGGTGCGGCTTCTCTTCCTGCGCGAGGACGAGGAGCGCACCGTCACCCTGCGCCCGCACGTGGATCCCACTGTGGGCACGGCCCGCATCGGGGTGATGCTCAACGCCCAACGCACGCTCTTCGGCGTGGAGCCCGCGAGCCCCGCCGAAGACCTGCACCTGGGCCGCGGCGACGAGATCACCGGGTTCGAGCTCAGCCCGGACCTCTCCTCCACCCGGGTCGCCTGGCGGCCCCGGGGCGGGCGCGGGGACGAGAACAGCGCGCGCATTCCCACGCCCCGGCCCGTGCGCGCGCACCCGAGCGCGCACAACGTCCAGGGGTTCCTGCCCCTGAGCCTGGCCGGACACTACGCGCGTCGTCAGGCCCCCACGGTGTGGGCGGGCGTCAAGCGCGGCGGGGCCGAGGCCGTGGACATGGCCTTGACCGTGTACCGGGTCTTCCGGCGGCTGGTGACCGGGCGGCTGGAGCCCACGGCGGCCGGCGGCCCGGTCATGATCTTCCAGGTCATGTACCGCACCGCCGAGCAGGGCTGGGACCACCTCATCGACCTCGTGGCGCTGATCAGCATCAACCTGGCCATCATCAACCTGCTGCCCATCCCGGTGCTCGACGGCGGGCATCTGTTGTTCCTGTTTATCGAGTGGATCAAGGGATCGCGTCCCAATCCGCGCGCGGTGGAGATCGCCCAGTACATCGGGTTCGCGTGCCTGATCGGGCTCATGCTCATGGTGACCGCGTTCGACGTGTATTTCGGCTGGCTCTCGCCCGGGCCCTGATCGGCGGCGCGCGGGGTTGGACAACCGCGCGGGCGGGCGTATAATCGCCCCGGGCCGGGATAGGCCCCACCCTTGGCGCAAGCGACGGAGGCGCGGCTCTCCGAGACCTCGGCGGACGACCGGCCCTTGCGGAGGCGCGTATGGCCCGACACAAGCGCGAGCTTTACGAGATCCTGGCCGAGCGCAGCCTGGCGCAGCGCCGCGAGGAGGGCGCGACGCCCCCGCCCCCGCGCCCGCGCGAGCCGGCGCGCACGAGGCCCCGACGGGCGCTTGTCATCACCGTGGACACCGGGCTCGCGGTGTTCCTGGTGGTGGCGGCGATGCTGGGCACCGCGTTCGTGCTGGGACGGCGCGCCAAGCAGCGCGACATCGCGGCCGGGCTGCAGGAGCGCATGCGCCTCGAAGAAGACGAGATCGGCCAGGGCGGGCGGACCACGACCGGCGGCCTGCGCGAAGAGCGGCCCCGCAGCACCGTGTGGCCGGCCGAGGCATGGGTGCTCAAGCTCACGAGCTACCCGCACACGCCCGAGGGCCTGACCCATGCGAAGGGCTCGTGCGCATTCGTGCGCGGGCAGGCGCTGCTCGCGGCCCAGGACCTGTCCGCCCGCGTGCTCGAGAGCTCGGAGGCCTACACCGTGGCCGTGGGCGCCGCCGCCAGCCGGCTGGACGAGCGGCTGGACATCGCGCGCCAGCACTTCCGCACCCTGTCCGGCGACCGGTACGCGCGCGCGGATCCTCCCTATGCCGGCTGCATGGTCGTGCAGAAGGGCCAGCTCGGATACGTGATCGAATGATTCGCCCTCTCCGGCCTCGGCCAGGGAGGCGCCCGCGCAGGAGCGCGCCATGAGCACGATGAAGGCCGATCCGGATTGCGTCCCGTACGCGCTGAACATGGTGCTGGCCACCGCGCGCCTGGTGACCGAGGACGAGTGGATCCACCGCAAGGTGCTGCTGCGCGCCCTGGCCGACCTGGCCGCGGAAACGGACCTCGAGCGCAGCGCGCCGGAGATCATCTTCTCCTCGGTGCAGACCGCGTACAAGGCCCTGGGGGTCAAGGACCCCTACGAGAACGAGAAGGCCCGCGCCAACAAGGCCGTGGGCGCCCTGGAGAAGGACTTCCGCGAGGAGCTCGACGCGAGCGACAACCGCCTGGCCGCGGCCCTGGACCTGGCGCTCCAGGGCACGATCCTGGACACCGGGGTCCACGACCGGGGGACCGCCGAGCGGCTGCTCGCCGCCGCGCGCGCGCAGCCGGTGGCCCGCGACGACCGCCAGGAGCTTGTGCGCACGCTCGCGCGCGCCGAGCAGGTGGTGTACCTCTTGAACAACGCGGGCGAGGCGGTGCTCGACAAGCTCTTCATCGAGGAGATCGCCCGCGGCCGCACCGTGACCGCGATCGTGCGCCACGCGCCCATCCTCAACGACGTGACCCTGGACGACGCGCAGGCCCTGGGCCTGGGGGACGTGGAGGGCGTGGAGATCCTCACCACGGGCGCGCCCATGCTGGGCCTGAGCCTGGAGAAGGCCGGCAAGCAGGTGCGCGACCGGTTCGCGGCCGCGGACGTGGTCGTCAGCAAGGGACAGAGCAACTACGAGTCCCTCGCCCGGGTGGAACGCGACGTCTTCTTTCTGCTGCGCGCGCGCAGCGTGGCCATCGCCCGCCGGTTGGGCGTGGACCAAGGCGCCGCAGTGGCCCTGGGGTACGAGCCCGACCCGGCCGCGGGCCCCACGCCCCCGGGCGCGGCCTCGCGGCGCAAGAAGCGGCGCGCCTCGCGCGGCTGAACCCGCCGCACCGTTCGAACCCCTGTCAGGAGACGCCATGGCTCGACCCGTCAACATCCTGATGCTCATGAGCGACCAGCACCGGTTCGACTGCCTGGGCTGCGTGAACGAGGCCATCCGCACGCCCAACTTCGACCGCATCGCCGCCGGGGGCGTGCGCTTCTCGCGCGCGTACAGCACCACGCCCACCTGCACCCCGGCCCGGGCGGGGCTCTTGACCGGGCAGGCGCCCTGGCACCACGGCATGCTCGGATACGGCAAGGTGGCGCCGTGCTACCCGGTGGAGCTGCCGCGGCTTTTGCGCGAGGCCGGGTACTTCACCTTCGGCATCGGCAAAATGCACTGGTTCCCGCAGCGGGCCCTGCACGGGTTCCACGCCACGCTGCTCGACGAGTCGGGCCGCCGCAATCACGGGTTCGTGAGCGACTACCACCGGTGGTTCCACCGCCGCGCGCCCGGGCGCGACCCCCTGCCGGGCGCCATGGGCCTGAACTGGAACGGGTGGCAGGCCGGGCCCTACATCTACGCGGACGAGCTGCACCCCACGTTCTGGACCGGAGACACCGCGGTGCGGTTCCTGCGCGAGTACGACCGCACGGCGCCCTTTTTCCTGAAGGTCTCCTTCGCCCGGCCGCACAGCCCGTACGACGGGCCGCAGCGGTTCTGGGACCTGTACCGCGAACAGGACCTGCCCGCGCCCGCGACCGGCGAGTGGACCGAGCGCTTCCGCGAACACCTCGATCCGCCCCATCCGTGCCAGTGGCACGGCGACCTGGGCGCGGCCGAGGCCCAGCACTCGCGGCGGGGGTACTATGCGTCCGTGAGCTTCATCGACGAGCAGGTCGGCCGCATCCTGGCCGCGCTCGAGGAGCGCGGGTTCGCCGAGGACACCCTGATCCTCTTCTGCTCGGACCACGGCGACATGCTCGGGGACCTGCACCTGTGGCGCAAGAGCTACGCGTACGAGGGCTCGGCGCGCATTCCGTTCCTGGTGCGCTGGCCGCGGGGCCTGGCCCCGGAGGCCGCGCGCGGCACGGTGCGCGAGGAGCCCGTGGAGCTGCGCGACGTGCTGCCCACGTTCCTGGACGGCGCGGGCGCGCCCGTGCCGGAGGCCGTGGACGGAGACAGCGTGCTGGGGCTGTTGCGCGGGGACGGCCCGGCCTGGCGTGCGTGGATCGACCTGGAGCACGAGGCCTGCTACACGCCACAGAACCAGTGGAACGCGCTCACCGACGGCCGGTGGAAGTACGTGTACTTTTCGCCCACGGGCGAAGAGCAGCTCTTCGACCTGGCCGAGGACCCGCGCGAGACCCGCGACCTGGCCCCGGACCCGGGCCACGCCTCGCAGCTCTCGACCTGGCGGGCGCGGCTTGTCGGGCACCTGTCCGAGCGCGGCGAGCCGTTCGTGCGCAACGGCGAGCTGCTTCAGCGCGCCGAGCCCATGATCTACGGGCCCAACTATCCCATGCGCGTGCCCCCGTACGTGGCCCCGCCGAAGTGAGGCGCGGGACGAAAACCGCTTGACAGCACGAGCCCGCCGTGTAGGGTAAACGCGGGAGCCTGGCCGGCGGCGTCCGGACGGTTGTCGGGGTGTGGTGCAGCCTGAAACCGGCTCTTTTTCGGGACGAAAAGCCGACTACCCTAGATCGCCGCACGCCGCTTTGCGAAGGCTTCCCTGTTCGCCTGGCCCGACGGAGGACCACGGCCTTGGCCGACCAGCAGCGCGGCATCAAGGGTGCACTTTGCGAGACGCCCGCCGACCTTCGCCGAACGGCCCGGGGCCGAAAGAACAAACACGACAGGCGACGCGTCCCCAACAACGAGCTGGACGTATACTTCAGGCAGAATTGGCGATGCGAACGGCGTGGCAAGCACGTCACGACCGTTGAGCGCGATAAGAGACCCGACGAGTGTTTTGAAGATGAAGTATGGCTCCTCTTCCATGCGCTGGGCTTTCAGTGCCTCAACCAAGATCGGAATTGTAAGCTCCAATTCGGCACCTATCCGCGTCAGGTGGACGTACTTGCCAAGGACGGCGACCTTGTCTTCATTGTCGAATGCAAGAGCACGGAGGCGCCAAAGGCGAGATCTGCCAAGGATGCGCTTGAGAAGTTTGTCGCGCAGCACGACGAGATTAGGAAAGCCCTGTGTGCGCACTTTGGGCGGGAAGACGTTGGCCGCGTTTGCCATGTCGTGGCGTTGAGCAGCGACGAGAAGCGCCCAAAGGACCGACAGTACGTCAACAACCATCGAGACAAGAACCTTTTTCTCTGGTCTCGGCAGGAAATCGAATACATGAAGGCACTTGCGTCGCAAGTAGGCAGCGTGGCAAGGCATCAGCTCTACTCTGTCCTCTTTGCCGAAAAGAAACAGAAATCACTCGCGAAGCGGTTCCCGGCGCTTCGGGCGCAGGCAGGGTCGCGCCTTTACTACTCCTTTCTCGCGCGCGCCAAGGAGCTGGCCCCCTACGCGTATGTGCACCACCGTCGGCTTACGGATGTTGTGTCTGCCACCCAGGCATACCAGCGTATGTTGAAGCGCGCCAAGTTGAAACAGATCAGGCAATACATAGACGAAGAAGACGGCTCATTCCCAAACAGTGTCGTACTCAATTTCACAAAGCCCCTTCAGTGGGAGGGCCCTACGCGACAGGACGTGGCGGTGGGCAAGGTAACCTTGCCGGCCTACTATGGCTGCGCTTGGGTCATTGATGGACAACATCGGCTTTACGGCGCTGCCTCCGCCAAAGAGGAAGCGGTACTCCCGGTTATCGCGTTCCAGAGCATCCCGGAGGGCGAGCAGGCCGCGCTATTCGTAGACATCAACAAGAAACAGACGAGCGTCCCTGGAGGGCTGCTTTGGGATCTGTACTCGGACATCTATGAAGGCAGCGACGACCGAAGGCAGCATAGGCTGTGCCAAATCTCAAAAACGTCCAAATGCTTGTCTCAGCAGGGGCCACTACACGACAAAATAGACATTGAGAGTAAACCTGCGACCGGCAGTGCGCCCCTCAAGCTGACGACCGTTTGCACTACCATCGAAAGGTATGCGCGGTGGGAGTACTTGAAGGACGAACGAGATGACACCAAGACGCCCACGAACGCGGCGCGCCTGATTCGTACCTACTTCAGTGCGCTGAAGGACCTATGGCCCGAAGACTGGAAACGGGGGAAGGGCGGAGTCCTGCTCAGCAACAACGGCTTCGGCGTCTTCGTCATGATATTCGGTGACTTAATCCACCATCTCAAGTCGTCAGAGCAGATGAGCCTGCTTCGCGGTGCGGGCACAACCAAGCTAGAGAGCTTCTTCAGCGAGCACCTGATGCCACCCATAAGGCTGCTGCAGGCCAAGGCCAATATTGCCGCCGACGTGAAAACACTTACAGGCCGCGGTCCACAGAGCATGAATGCAGCGTGCCTCGAGGCCGAGATACACAAGCGCTATCCAAGTCTCCATTTCCCGAGGCTTCAGACGCCAACCGCACAGCGAGTCGGGCCCAGCAAGCCCCTCACCGTCGAGGGTGTCGGGCAGCTGGCTAAAGACGCCGAGAGGCTCCTACGTGAGTTCGTCAAGGAGCGCCTGCAGGAGCTCCACGGTACCCGATGGTGGAAAGTGGGTGTGCCGGGGCACACGAAGGAGAGGCTGCATAGGAAGTGGCACGACGAGGCCACCCGAGACCCTTCCATGAGGGCCGACGTGTCCGGTGATGCAAATGAGAGGAAGCTCGACTATACCACGCTCTTCGATCTTGTAGATATTATCAAGATCAAGGGGAACTGGGAGGGTGTCTTTGCCGAAAGGTTCTATTCGGTCGAAGAACTATCTCAGCGTATCAAACGCATAGCTGGCGCTCGAGACCCCACGGCCCACTCGCGCGAGCTGCGCTGGCAGGCCAGCCGGGACGCAGAACCCGCCTTGTGCTGGTTGTCAGGCTGTCTCGCAGATCCCTCCATTGACCCATACCCCCACGGCGACACATGAATATTCTACTCATTGAGCCACGGTTTCCGAAGGCGAACAAGAGCAAGAACCACAACGGGTTTTATCCCGTTGGCCTGCTGAGGCTGGCCTCGTACCATCGTGCGCAAGGCCACAGCATCCAGCTTGCGCGTGCCGGCGAACATGATCCCCTCTTTGTCCCTGACCGCATCGAGGTCACGTCCCTGTTCACCTACTGGGCGAGGTACGTTCGAGACGCCGTGCAGTACTACCGCAGATGCTTTCCTAACGCTGATATCAGGGTAGGCGGCGTTTACGCCAGCCTTATGCCGCAGCACTGCAAGCAGTACACCGGATGCGACAGGGTGTTCAAAGGAGTCCACAACACCGCCGAGAAGTACAGGCCGGCTCTAGACCTTGTGCATGCCGATTATCAGATTCTGCACGCCTC
>Ga0180431_10005463_pt1 | contig 15459 bp, 15 predicted proteins | sample SS_ome_11_FD_132459 | JGI IMG/M metagenome (GOLD analysis project Ga0180431, IMG submission 132459) | Hypersaline lake sediment archaeal communities from the Salton Sea, California, USA - SS_1_MS_1 metaG | ecosystem: Environmental > Aquatic > Non-marine Saline and Alkaline > Hypersaline >... | reverse complement strand
GCCGCACTGGGCCCGTCCTAACCGCCCTTCCTGACCTTCAGCACCTGCTTGCGCAGACCGTCGGTGGCAGTCTCCATCGCACCCTTGAGGGTGCGTTTGAGCAGGAAGCCGGGGATCGGAACGGTCGGGTCGACGGTCAGTTCGAAGCGGACCTTGGTCTTGTCCCCCTGCGGAGTCAGCGTGTAGGCGGCCTCCTGGGACCGCATCTGGCCGGCCTTGATCAACGTCCAGCCGGCGGTGTTGTCCCCCCAGCGGTACTCGACCTCCTGCTCGTCGGTGAGGCCGGCGGCTTTGACCTTCGCCCGCACCCGCCTGGGCCGGCCGTCGGGGTAGGCCTCGATCACCTCGACGCTCTGATACTGCGGTGACCAGGAGGGGGCGGTTTCGACGTCGGCGATCACGTCGAGGATCTGTTCGGGAGTGGCTTCGATGAGCACTTCCCGGGAATCGTTGACTGCCATGGGCGGAACCCTAGCGGCGCCCGCAACCCTCACGGCACCGTTTGCCTGTACTCCCCCACGATCGGCTCCAGTTCGGCGGGCGTCGCCCCGTGCAGGATCACCGCGTCGGCCCCGAGGTCGAACTCCTTGCGGATGCGCTGCACGCACTGCCCCGGTGACCCGGTTGCGGCGGGCTCCAGCCACTCGTCGGGGATCAGGCCGGCGATGTGGGCGATCTGCTCAGCGGTCGCCTTCGCGTCGATGCCGCCGCCGATGGACTGCACCACAGGGTCTGCCCGGAAGCGTTGGAGTACCAGGGGATCCCAATGGTTGGTGGCCACCATCAGCTCTCCGTAGCCCTGGAGGTAGGTGGCCAGTCGGGCGACGGTCTTCGTCAACCGCAACTCCTCGGGCAGGTGGTCGCCGACGGTGGCCAGAACTGACCAGACCCGCACCCGGGCGGGGTCCCGACCGGCTCGCTCGGCGGCTTCCTTGACAGTCCGCACACAGCGGATGAGCGTTGAGGGCGTGAAGTAGGTGTGCAGGATGACGTCGTCGAACAGCCGGCCGCCGAGTTTGAGGGTGTTCGGCCCGAAGGCCACCAGTGCCAGCCGGATCTCCTCGTCGAAGTCGGTGTCCAGGGCCAGGATCGGGTACCGGCCCATCGGGCCGTCGTGGCCGACGATCACCTCCCCGCGCCACAACCGGCGCATGAGGTCGGCGAAGTCGGCCATCTGCGCGGTGGTCACCGGCGGGATGCCGAAGGCGCTGTAGATGGCGGCGATCCCGCGGCCTACCCCGAGGGTGAACCTGCCGGCCGAAAGCCGGTGCATGGTGGTCGCCCACGACGCGGTGACCAACGGATGACGGATGTTGGGGTTGGTCGCGGCAGTGGCGATCCGCATGCGCTCGGTCACCGCGCAGGCCGCACCGGTCAGCGACGCGGCCTCCTTGAGGTTCCACCGCTCGGAGATGAACGCGGTCCCCAGGCCCAGTTCCTCGCCACGTCGGGCCTCCTGCATCAACGTCGAGGGGCCTTCTCCGCCCGCGCCCGCCAGCAGGTAGAAGCCGAGTTCGTCGAGGGCACGCGTCACCGGGATCGCTCCACCTCGATCGGGACGCCGCTGAGCCAGGCCATCCCCGACAGCGTCTCGACGTCATCGGGGTCGCTGGAGGTGAGGTCGTTGACGTTGACCCCGCCCGCTCGGTTCGCGACCCGCCAGCCGCCCCGGCCGTCGTGCCCCCAGCCGTGCGGGATCGCGACGGCGCCCGCGACGATGTCCTCGGTCAGGGTTGCCCGGAGTTCGATCTTGCCGTGCGGGGAGCGCACCGCGACCGGGTCGCCCTCGGCGATGCCCCGCTGCCGGGCGTCGTCGGTGTGCATCAGCGCCCTCGGCCCGCGGTCACCGCGCATCAACAACGGCGCGTTGTGCATCCACGAGTTCTCCGAGCGCGCCTCGCGCACACCGATCAGACGGAGCGGGAACCCGCCGGGATCCGGTCTGCGGTCCAATTCCCGAATCTGTTGGGCGAGCTCGTCGTGGCGTAACCGCATCCTCCGGTTGGGGTAGGCCACCGCTCCGCGAAGTGTGCCGGTGGGCAGGTGCTCGTCCAGGACGGCGCCGTGCGGCAAGTCCTCGGCCAGCCGCCGGAAGGACAGCCCGCCGGGCCGCAGGCCGAACCAGTCACCCCCGCTGCTGATCCTGATCAGGGTGTCGATCACCGGCCGGGTGCTCAGCCGCCGTCCGAAGAGCCCGGCCGACGCGCGGGCCACCGCAAGGGCGGCGAACACCGCTGTGCGGCCGGCCATCCGCCGGATCAGGTCGTCGACGATCTCCCACTCGGTGCGAGCCTGCCCACGGGGCGCCGCCACCGCTTCGGTGGTCTGCCGGAACGGTGTCGCGTGGAAGAACTGAAGCAGCAGGGGAAAGTCGTCGCGTTCGTACATGGTGGTGACGGGCAGCACGTAGTCGCATCGGGCGGTCGTCTCGGTCAGGTAGAAGTCCAACGCGACCGAGAGTTCGAGATCTTCCATGGCGTCGGCCAGTTCGGCGCCGTTGGGCACCGAGAGCACCGGGTTGCCGGCACTGACGAACAGGGCCCGGATCTGGCGGTCACCGGCGGTGGTGATCTCCCGGGCCATCATGGTGGCCGGTTCGGTGCGGACGAGGTTGCCGAACCCGCCGATGCGGGAACGGTTCCGGCGATAGTCGTAGCGCAGGAGCGCGCCGAGTGCGGTGAAGGCCCATTTCTCGCCGGGCGCGCCGAACGAGCCGAACACCGACCCGCCGGGAACGTCGAGGTTGCCGGCGACGAGATTGACCGCGTCGATGAGGTAGGAGGTCAGCGTGCCGGACCGTCCCGCGCAGGTGCCGATCCGCCCGTAGACCGCTGCTCGCGGGGTGCGCGCCAGGCTGCGCGCGAGTTCGCGCACCGTTCCGGCCGGGATACCGGTGGCCGACTCGGTGCGCTCCGGGCTGAACGGGCCGCACTGCTGGGCCAACCAGTCAACTCCGTCGGCCTGGGTGTCCACCCGACGCCGGTCGACGAGGCCCTCGGCGAAAAGCACCTGGAGTACCGAGAGCAGCATCAGCGCGTCGGTGTCGGGGGTGATGCCGAGCCAGTCGAACTGCGCGGCGGTCTCGGTCTTGCGGGGGTCGATCACGATGACCCTTCCGCCTCGTTTGACCACGTCGCGCATCCGGTCCTTGATGCGCGGGGCGGTCAGCACGCTGCCGTGCGAGACAACGGGATTGGCGCCCACCACCACCAGCAGGTCGGTGCGGTTGTGGTCGGGAATAGGCACCGTCGACGGGACGCCGTAGAGCAGTTGGCTGGCCATCAGGCGGCTGTGGGTGTCCTGGGAGGAGGCGGTGTAGAGGTGGGTGCCCAGACCCAGGCCGTTGACGAAGAGCAGCACCGCCATCAGGTGGGAGTAGCTGAAGACTCCCGGGTTGCCGAAGTACCAGCCGATCGCCCCCGAGCCGTGCCGCCGGTGAAGCTCCCCGAGCCGCGCGGCGATGTCGGCCATCGCCTCATCCCAGGACACTTCCTCGAAGGTGCCGTCGGCGCGCCGGCGCAGCGGCGCGGTGACCCGGTCGGGGTCGTTGACGACCTCGGTGAAGGCGATGCCCTTCTGGCAGGCGAAGCCGGCCGAGAGCGGGTGGTCCTTGTCCGCGCGCAGCGACACCAGTCGGCCGCCCTCGACCTCGGCGACCATGCCGCACAGAGATTCGCAGATCCGGCAATAGGTGGTCTTGTGTTCGGTCGGCATGGTTCACATCCGGTAGTCGTTGAGCAGTCGCTTGCTGATGATGGTCTTCTGGATCTCGCTGGTGCCCTCCCCGATCAGCAGGAAGGGAGCGTCGCGCATGAGGCGTTCGATCTCGTAATCCTTGGAGTAGCCGTAGCCGCCGTGGATGCGGAAGCTCTGCTGGGTGACCTCGGCGCAGAACTCACTGGCCAGATACTTGGCCATGCCGGCCTCGAGGTCGTTGCGCTGCCCGGAGTCCTTCAGGCGCGCGGCATTGACCATCATCAGATGCGCGGCTTCGACTTTGGTGGCCATGTCTGCCAGGGAGAACGCGATCGCCTGGTGCTCGGCGATCGGCTTTCCGAACGTCGAGCGCTGCTGGGCGTAGCTGATCGCCAACTCGAAGGCCCGCAGAGCGACGCCGCAGGCCCGGGCGGCGACGTTGACGCGACCGACCTCGACACCGTCCATCATCTGGGCGAAGCCCCGGCCAGTGACACCGCCGAGCACGTCGGCGGCGGCGGCGAGATACCCGTCGAAGAGCAGCTCCGTGGTGTCGATCCCTTTGTAGCCGAGCTTGTCGAGCCTTCCGGGGATGGTCAGCCCGGGCGCGACTTCCCCGAAGCCGCTGGGCTTTTCGACCAGAAAAGCGGTGAGGTTGCGGTGCGGGCCCGCAGCGCCCTCGTCGGTGCGGACCAGCACGGCGACGAGTGTGGAACTCGCGCCGTTGGTGAGCCACATCTTCTGGCCGTTCAGTGTGTAGGTGCCGTCGGGGTTGTGCGTGCCGCGGGTGCGGATCGCGGCGACGTCGGAGCCCGCTTCGGGTTCGGACATCGAGAAGGCGCCGCGGGTCTCCCCGGTGGCCATCCTGGGCAGGAAGCGCTGCTTCTGCTCGGCCGTCCCGTGCCGGCGGATCATGTGGGCGACGATGAAATGGGTGTTGATGACCCCGGAGACGCTCATCCAGCCACGGGCGAGTTCCTCCACGCACAATGCGTAGGTCAGCAGAGTTTCTCCCAGGCCGCCATACTCGGTGGGGATCATCAGACCGAACAGACCCATTTCTCGCATCCGATCGACGATCGCCTGGGGGTAGGTGTCGGTGTGTTCGAGCTCCCGGGCGTTGGGGATGATCTCCTTGTCGACGAATCGCCGCACCGTGGCGATGATCTCGGTCTGGAATTCGGTGAGTCCGGGCGTCTGGGCGAGACGGGTCACGATGCGTCGACTTTCTCGAACACCGCGGCGAGTCCCTGGCCGCCGCCGATGCACATGGTTTCCAGTCCGAAGCGGCCGTCGCGGCGGTGCAGTTCACGGGCCAGGGTCGCCAGCATCCGCCCGCCGGTGGCCCCGACGGGGTGGCCCAGGGAGATACCGGATCCGTGGACGTTGGTGCGCTGCCGGTCGGTGTCGGCGAACCCCCACTCGCGTATCACCGCCAGTGCCTGTGCGGCGAAGGCTTCGTTGAGTTCCATCACATCGATGTCACCGAGCATCAGGCCGGCTTTGCCCAGTGCGACCGCGGTGGCGGGCACCGGACCGATTCCCATGATCTTCGGTTCCACTCCGGCCAGTCCCCAGGAGACCAGCCTGACCAGTGGCGTGAGACCGAGTTCGGCGGCCCGCGGCGGGGTGGTCACGATGCACATCGACGCGGCGTCGTTCTGACCGCTGGCATTGCCGGCGGTCACGGTGGCTTCGGGATCCTTTTCGGCGAGAAGCGGTTTGAGGGTGGCGAGCGACTCGATCGTGGTGCCCGCCCGGGGATGCTCATCGGTGTCGATCATCTGCTCGCCGGACCGGCCGCGAACCGCGACCGGGACGATCTCCTCGGCCAGCACTCCGCTGCGCTGGGCCTCGACAGCGCGCTGATGGGACTGCACCGCCAGCCCGTCCTGCTCAGCCCGGGAGATGCTGTACCGGCGTCGCAGGTTCTCCGCCGTCTCCAGCATTCCGCCCGGTACGGGATGGTTCCTGCCGCCGGCGGTGACCCGCCCCCGGGTCAGCCCGTCGTGCATCCGAACTCCGCCACTGCCCGCGCCCCACCGCATGTCGGTGGAGTAGAACACGGCGTTGCTCATGCTCTCCGCACCGCCGGCGATCACCACGTCGCTGTTCCCGGAAGAGACCTGCATGCAGGCCTGGATCACCGACTGCAGGCCCGAACCGCAGCGCCGGTCCACCTGCATCCCGCCGACGGTGACCGGCAGACCCGCATCGAGGGCGACCACCCGGCCCAGGGCCGGGGCTTCCGGGTTGGGATAGCAGTGCCCGAGGATCACGTCGTCGACCACGTCGGGTGGCAGTGCGGTGCGCTCCAGCAGACCGGTCAGCGCGGCGACGGCCAGATCGACGACGGTCAGCGAACGGAACACGCCGCCGTAGCGGCCGATCGGGGTGCGGACCGGCTCGCAGATCACCGCAGTGCGCGTATCCCCGGGGTGGTCCACTAGATATGCCGCCCGCCGGTGACTTCGAGGACTGTGCCCGTCATGTAGGACGACAGGTCCGAGGCGAGGAAGAGCGCGACGGTGGCGACCTCCCTCGGCTCGCCGGCTCTTCCCATCGGAACCTCGGCGAGCTTGGCATCCCAGATCCGTTGCGGCATCGCCTCGGTCATGGCAGAACGGATCAGTCCCGGCTGGATGGCGTTGACCCGAACCCCGAGATGGGCCAGTTCCTTGGCGGCGGCCTTGGTCAGCCCGACGATGCCGGCTTTGGCGGCCGAGTAGTTGGTCTGGCCGATCAGACCGACCTTGCCGGAGATCGACGACATGTTGACGATCGCGCCGCGCCCCTGCTCGCGCATGACCCCCGCCGCCGAGCGGGTTCCGTTCCAGGTGCCTTTGAGGTGCACGGCGATCACCTCGTCGAACTGCTCCTCGGTCATCTTCCGCAAGGTGGCGTCCCGGGTGATACCGGCGTTGTTGACCATCACGTCGAGGCCGCCGTACTCCTCGACGGTGGCGGTGACGAGGGCATCGACCTCGGCGCTCGAGGTCACGTCGCAATGCGCGGCGCGGGCCACGCCGGACCCGCCGAGCTCCGCGGCGGCCGCCTCGGTTCTCCCGAGGTCCAGATCGCCCAGCACCACCCGGGCCCCCTCGGCGACGAAAGCCTCGGCGATCGCATAGCCCAGGCCCTGGGCGCCTCCGGTGATGATCGCGGTCCGGCCGGCCAGCAATCCCATCCGCTCACCCTCCTGGTCCCCCGTGGGCGCCATCGTATTGGATTGGCAGATGGCCGCCGCCGTCCCCGATGACGTCTTCGCCGAGATCCTGGCCCAGACCCGCCGGTTCGTGCGCACCGCCGTGCTGCCCCGGGAGGCTGAGATCGCCGACCGGGACGCCGTGCCGGAGGATCTTCGCGCGACGGCCAGGCAGATGGGTCTGTTCGGCTACGCGATACCGCAGGAGTGGGGTGGTCTGGGCCTGGACGTGACCCAGGACGTCGACATGGCCCTCGAACTCGGCTACACGTCGCTGGCGCTGAGGTCCATGTTCGGCACCAACAACGGGATAGCCGGCCAGGTGCTGGTGGGCTTCGGAACCGACGAGCAGCGCGCGCGCTGGCTGGTGCCGATGGCCGCCGGCGACGTCGTCGCGTCGTTCGCGCTGACCGAACCGGGCGCGGGATCCAATCCGGCCGGGCTGCGCACCTCGGCGCGCGCCGAGGGAACCGGCTGGGTGATCTCCGGCCAGAAGCGCTGGATCACCAACGCCCCAATGGCGGACCTGTTCGTGGTGTTCGCCCGGACCCGACCGGCCGACGACCGGGGACCGGGCATCGCGGTCTTCCTGGTGCCCGCGGGCACGCCCGGCGTGGAGGTCGGGGCCAAGGACGCCAAAATGGGCCAGGAGGGCGCCTGGACGTCGGATGTCTACTTCACCGACGTCCGGGTCGGCCCCGAGGCACTGGTCGGAGGCAGCGCCGAGGGCGGCTATCGAGCGGCGATGACCTCGCTGGCCCGGGGACGCATCCACATCGCCGCCCTGGCCGTCGGCGCCGCCCAGCGTGCGCTCGACGAGTCCGTCGCTTTCGCCGCCACCGCCACCCAGGGCGGCAGCGTGATCGGCTCGTTCCAGCTGGTCCAGGCCATGCTGGCCGATCAGCAGGCCGGCGTCGCGGCCGGCCGTGCCCTGGTCCGCGACACCGCGCGGCAATGGCTGACCGGTGCGGACCGCCGGATCGCGCCGTCGGTGGCCAAGCTCTTCTGCACCGAGATGGCCGGCCAGGTCGCCGACCTCGCCGTGCAGGTCCACGGCGGAACCGGCTACATGCGGGGTGTCGCCGTCGAGCGGATCTACCGCGAGGTCCGGCTGCTCCGGCTCTACGAGGGGACCAGCGAGATACAGCGGCTGATCATCGGCGGGGGTCTGGTGAAGGCCGCCGGCCGGGATCAGCCGCGCTGAGCGGCGGCCTCGTCCGCTCGGGCCCGTGCCGCCCGGTCCGCGGCGAGCGCGGGTGCCACGATGAAGGGCGCGGCGAGCAGACCGATCGTCCCGAACACCCAGCCCCCGAGTGTGGTGTCCGCCCCGCCGATGAGGGGTCCGGCCAGCGTCGGCCCGGCTGCCAGGCCCACCGAGGACATACCCAGCAGGAACGCGACGAGCCGGCCGGAGTTTCGGTCGAGATCGGCCGCGATCGACAGCGACAGAGGCAACGTCGCCCAGTACCCGAGGTTGACCGCGAGGTTGCCGAGGATGTACGCCGCCGGCTGGTGGACCAGGATCACCGCGAAGGTGCCCGCGGCCATCAGCAGGAAGCTGACGACGCCGAGGCCGGCCCGGCCCACCCGACGTCCCAGTAACCAGGGCGCCATCGTTCCGAGCAGTCCGATGAGCTGGGAGAATCCGAGGAAGCTGGCGGTGAACTCGGCCGACAGGCCGGCGGTGGTTCCCAGCTCCTCGGAGAAGGTCCACAGACCTGATAACGCCAGCTGTGAGAGGCCCGCCGCCAAGCCCAGCAGGATGGGCAGCGCACTGAACAGGTTCAGCGTCGGCGCGTCCCGGCGCAGTTCGCGGTCGACCTCGGGATCTGACTGTGCGAGTGCCCGTTCAGCGGCGGCACGCTCAGCGGCGATCGAGCGGGTGTCCGGAAGCCGCCACCAGATCAGCCCGAGGCAGACAAGCTGGACGGCGACCATCGCGGCGTAGGGCAACACGATCGGATAAAGCTGGCGCAGAAAGGGATTCGTGCTCATCATCACGAAAACGAAGATCATGTACCAGAACGAGAGCAGGCTGAAGGCGCGCTCGCTGTTGCGGGCGTAGGACAGGGCGGCGTTACCGGCGACGAAGGTCAGGCCGCAACCGACGCCGACGGCGACCATTCCGGCGAACAGCGGCCAGAAGCCCACCGAACCGGGATCGGCGATCTCGCTGATGTAGAGCAGTCCCAGCGCGGAGATGACGATGCCGTAGGTCGCGACACGTTTGAGATCCCGGTGGCCGATCGAGTGTGCCAGTCCGAACTCCACCAACGCCATCGCGCTGAGGGCAGCGGTCACCAAGAGCCCCGCCGCGGTGTTGCTCAGCCCGAAGCCCCGGTGAAACGAGGTCGCGTAGATCGGGCTGAGCAGGTCGGCCATCACCCCGGCCACACCGGCGGCGATGCCGCCGACCAGCAGCCCGGCGGGTTCCTTGATCCCGCGGCCCGCCCCGGTCACCGGCGGTCCCTCGTCGGGACGCGCGAGTCCGGGGCCGGGAGCATCAGCCAAGGCTAAACGCCGGGACGGCGCGGGCATCTGCCCGGGGCGACAGCCAGCGGAGATCCGAGTCCGGGGCGCCCTGATACCGTCAGACGCCCGATCCGCAGAGAAGGTGAGGACCGTGATGAGAACTCGTCTGAAGGCCAGGTTCGCCCTCCTGGCGGGTACGGCCGCCATCGTCGGCATGGCAACCATCAGCGCCTGCGGCAGCGAGACCGGCGAGAAGCCGACCGACACCAAGGCCCCCACCGAAAGCAGCGCCCCGCAGGCGCCGGCGTCACTGGCGCCGACCGAGAAGAAGAGCGCCGGATCGTTCGCCCCCACCGTGACCGCGGACAGGGCCCCCACGGTGGTGCCCGGCGGCCCAGGGAACCACCGCGGCCTGCAACCCTGACGCACCTTCACCGTCGTGGTGGCCAGGGCCGGGATCGAACCGGCGACCTTCCGCTTTTCAGGCGGACGCTCGTACCAACTGAGCTACCTGGCCTTGTCGGCACACCGGCGTCGGCCGGTGCCTCGCCGTAGTGGCGACCCTGACGGGACTTGAACCCGCGACCTCCGCCGTGACAGGGCGGCGCGCTAACCAACTGCGCCACAGGGCCTTGACTGCGTACTGACTCCGCTCTCTCCAGGTTGGAGCCATTGTACGTACCCCCTACGGGATTCGAACCCGCGCTACCGCCTTGAAAGGGCGGCGTCCTAGGCCGCTAGACGAAGGGGGCCTGAGCCGAATCTCTCCGGGGTACTCACAACGACGTCCGCGTCGGAGCCTCGTCAGCTTAGGCCACCGGGATCGCATTCCCCAAACGAGACCGGGTGAGGCGGCCAGTATCCTTGAGGACCGCACGCCCCTATAGCTCAGTTGGTAGAGCTACGGACTTTTAATCCGCAGGTCCTAGGTTCGAGTCCTAGTGGGGGCACGAGCGCGGCAGTTCCGTGCGCGGCCGCACGGGCCGGTGACGATGTTCACGGGTTGCGCGCCGCGCACCCGGTGCTAGGTTGGGCGGGAATCACGTCGAGGAAGGGACCGGCATGGCCACTCATCGTTGGGCATCAGCGCTCGTCGCCGCGGGGGCGATCACCGGGGTGCTCTTGACCGGCACCGCGTGCTCCAGTGGGCAGAAGGACGACACCGCCACCGAGGTCCCCGCGGACCTGTTCGAGGCCGTCGGCACCGGAACCTTCGAGGACCTCGCGGACGGCCCGGGCGGAGCCGGCACCATCGCCGGATTCCGCGCCGTCGGCGCGACCGCGGAGGAGGCCTCCAACGCGGTGATCAAGGCCTGCCAGGACGCCGGCGGCCAGGACTGCACCAGCGACGAGGTGTCCAATGACAAGGTCTGCATCGCCTCGGTGGCCGACGACACCAACGACGTGGTGGCCGGCGGCGCCGGTGCGACGGTCGAGGACGCCAAGAAGGACGCGCTCAAGCGGGCGGCGGACAACGAGACTCCGCTGACCGACAAAGCCTTCGTCGTCATCTCAGCGTGCTCCGACGAATAACTGTCTGGGGCGCCGCCCGAGATCGGGGCGACCTGACACCCAGCCCGGAAGGTAAGGACTCATGAGACATCCAGGCACACCCGCCCTGCTGATCGCCGGTCTGGCCGTGGCGGCATTCGTGGCGGCCCCAGTCGCCCAGGCCCGCCCGACCTGCCAGGACGCCGGGGTGAAGACCATCTGTCAGACCAACGGCAGCGTGTCGATCAAGGCGCGGCCCGGGACCACGGCGCCACCGGCGAACCAGCCCGTGTTCCCCTGGCTCGGCATGCCCGGGGCTCGGCGCTAGGACGGCACGCTCAGCGCACGCGCCCGCCCGTGTAGTGGATCCCCGAGCCCCACTCCTCGGGGGGCGGCAGGTTCCGTGACGGTGTCTGCGGAAGCGGAGCGTCGGCGGGTACCCGGCCCTGGGCCCTGTCCCAGCCCGCCCTCGCGCGGGGATGCATACGGCGGCGCCGCGGCAGAACGCTGAAAGCAAAGTTGACCACCCTGCCGAAGAGCCGGTGCAGTCGGCGGTCGCGCGCCGTCCACGCGTACCCCATCAGCGCCCGGATCGGCTCGTCGTAGAGACCCACGGTCACCCAGACCACGAATGGCCCGGCGATCCTCAGCAGCATCGCCCAGACCGGATCCGGGAGCCATTGCGCGGCAGGCGGTTTGGGCATGGTGGACAGGTCCAGCACCATCCGCGCGGCCCAGGTGTCCTCCAACTCCTCCCGGCACATGCGATCCCAGTAGCGCTGGAAGTCCTCCCAACTGGCCGGCACCGGACGCATGCTCATGCCGTACATCCGGTACCAGATGACGTGCTCGTCGAAGAGTCGGCGCTTGTCGGCATCGGTCAGTCCGGAACCGAAGTGCTCGGCGGTCAGGATGGTGCCCATGAAGAACGTGGCGTGTGCCCAGTAGAAGACGTCGGGGTTCAACGCGCTGTAGCGCCGGCCCCGGTCGTCGACACCCTTGATCGGGATGTGGTAGCCGCGCACCTCGGCGCCGGTCCCCACCGCCCGGTCGCCGTCGAAGACCACTCCGCCGATCGGGTACAGCGAACGGAACAACCGGGGAATGCGTTCGGTGAAGAAGATCGAGTGGTCTTTGACGGCCGCCCCGAGTTGGGGGTGCATGTTCTGCATCGAACCGGCCCACGGCCCCTGTAGCAGGCCACGCCAGTCGCCGAACAACTTCCAGGTCAGCGAGTCGGGGCCGAGTGGCTCCGGCGGAGCGCCCGCACCGTCACCGCTGACCGGACATCCGGGCAGCCCGGTCAGCTCCCCTCTACGGCGGCCTGTGCCGCCGCCTCCGCCTCCGCCTGCGCCTGCGCCTGCCGCTCCTGCGCCGCCTGGAGCGCCTCTTCGTAGGCCTCCTTGCCCTCGGGGCTGAGTCTCGAGTTACCCGGCACGCCGGGCAGCGCGAACATGTAGTTGCAGTTCAGATCGAGCAGGACTGTGTTGCCGTTGCTCGTGCCGCTCGAGTTCAGTGAACTCGCCGTGCGCGACCCGGTCACGACGCACTGGCTGGTCGGCAGAAAGCTGCCCATCTTCGTGGAGATTTTCGGGGTTGCGCCCGACTGCGCGATCTGGTTTGCCGCCTGAGCGTAGGTCAGGCCCTCGTACTCGTTGATGGCCGCGGCCGGAGCGGCCTGGCCCAGAAACAGAGCCGCGCCGGCGACGGCGACCGCGCCACGCACCATTGAACTGCCCACTGTCAACCTCCTCATACCTCAAAAAATATACTCGCTACCAGCACACCTGTGCAGCCCCGGCCGACATGCCCGACCCGGCGCGCAGCTTGAATGTCACCGCCGGACACAGATATATTGGTGCAACTGCCCGAAACAGATACCTGGAGGGTGCATGTCCAACGAGGACCTGAGCGACCTCACGCTGCTCCACGAGCTTGAGCCGGTCGCCGAGAAGCTGATCAACCGGCATATGTCGATGTTCAAGGAGTGGAGTCCGCACGACTACATTCCCTGGTCCGACGGCAAGAACTACTACGCCCTCGGAGGCCAGGACTGGGATCCCGAACAGGCCCAACTCTCGGAGGTGGCCCGGACGGCCCTGGTGCAGAACCTGTTGACCGAGGACAACCTGCCGGCCTACCACCGCGAGATCGCGATGAACTTCTCGATGGACGGACCGTGGGGCTACTGGGTCAACCGGTGGACCGCCGAGGAGAACCGGCACGGCATCTCCATCCGGGACTATCTGGTGGTCACCCGCAACGCCGACCCGGTCGAACTTGAGGAACTGCGCGTCGAGCAGATGACCCGCGGCTTCTCCCCCGGCCAGAACCAGCAGGGCGACCTGTTCGCCGAGAGCCTGTTCGACTCGGTGATGTACGTCAGCTTCCAGGAGCTGGCCACCCGCGTCTCACATCGCAACACCGGCAAGGCATGCCACGAACCGGTCGCCGAGCAGCTGCTGGCCCGGATCTCCCACGACGAGAACCTGCACATGATCTTCTACCGGGACGTCAGCGAGGCCGGTTTCGACGTGGCGCCCAACCAGGCGATGAAGTCGCTGCACCGGGTGCTGCGCAACTTCAAGATGCCCGGGTTCACCGTCCCGGAGTTCCGCCGCAAAGCCGTGATCATCGCCATGGGCGGGGTCTATGACCCGCGTATCCACCTCGATGACGTGGTGATGCCGGTGTTGAAGAAGTGGCGGATCTTCGAGCGGGAGGACTTCACCGGTGAGGCCGCCGAGTTGCGCGACGACCTCGGTGAGCTGATCAAGGAACTCGAGGACGCCTGCGACAAGTTCGAGGAGTCCAAGGCCCGCAAGCTCGAGCGTGACGCCCGGCTGGCCGAGAAGCGGGCAGCCAAGGCGGCCCAGCTGGCCGGAGCAGCGCCCTGACCGGCACTCCCAACGCCGTGCACGCCGGGCTGCGGATAGGGTCGCTGACCCTCCGCAGCCCGGTTGTCTTGGCGCCCATGGCCGGTGTCACCAATGTCGCCTTCCGCACCCTGTGCCGCGAGCTCGAGGAGGCCCGCGCCGGAACGGTCAGCGGCCTCTACGTGTGCGAGATGGTCACCGCCCGGGCTCTGGTCGAACGCCACCCGGTGACCATGCACATGACGACGTTCGGCCCCGACGAGTCACCCCGCTCGCTGCAGCTGTACACCGTCGACCCGGAGCACACCTACCGGGCAGCAAGGATGATCGTCGAAGAGAATCTGGCCGACCACATCGACATGAACTTCGGCTGCCCCGTGCCCAAGGTGACCCGCCGCGGCGGTGGTGCGGCTCTGCCCTACAAACGCAGGCTGTTCGGCCGCATCGTCGCCGCGGCGGTGCAGGCCACCGAGGGCACCCCGATCCCGGTGACCGTGAAGTTCCGGATAGGCATCGACGACGACCACCACACCCACCTCGACGCCGGGCGGATCGCCGAGCAGGAGGGTGCGGCCGCGGTGGCCCTACACGCCCGCACCGCCGCGCAGCGCTACTCCGGTACCGCCGACTGGGATCAGATCGGACGGCTCAAGGAGGTGGTCACATCGATCCCGGTGCTGGGTAACGGCGATATCTTCGAGGCAGCAGACGCGTGCGCGATGATGGCTGCCACCGGCTGCGACGGCGTGGTGATCGGCCGCGGCTGCCTGGGCCGGCCCTGGCTGTTCGCCGAGTTGTCCGCGGCGTTCGCGGGGCGTTCGCTGCCGACTGCGCCGGCACTCGGCGAGGTGGCCGGAATCATCCGCCGGCACGCCGTTCTGCTCACCCGACATCTCGGCGCCGACAAGGGCATGCGGGACCTCCGCAAGCACATCGCCTGGTACCTGCACGGGTTCCCGGCGGGCTCGGATCTGCGGCGGGGCCTGGCGCAGGTCACCACCCTGGCCGAGCTCGACGACCTGTTGGGCCTGCTGGACCCGTCGGTGCCGTTTCCGGCCGTCAGTCACGGGCCACGCGGACGTCAGGGCGGCGCCGCGACGGTCAGCTTGCCGGAGGGGTGGCTCGACGACCCCGACGAGTGCGCGGTGACCGTGGGCGCCGAGGAGGCCTCCGGCGGCTGAACCAGACGGCCTCGGCTGGCATGTTCTCAGCTCAGGCCGGTATTATCAGATTTTCCGCGTGCGCCCCGCGCCTGTGCCGGGTGCATGAAAAGAGCAGGCCGTGTCGCGGCCGGCAAATCACGACCCGGAGGCTGGCTGGACCATGAGTGACGGCGAAAGCGCCACTCCCGGCCACGGCCGCCCCCCGACCTCCCGACGCGGGCGACGGGCGGCCGGTAGACAGGGCGCGGGCATACCGGCCGCGGAGCTGATAGCCAGAGTCACCGGCGTTCAGGGCGAAATCCCCAACCGGCGGCGGGGAGTCCGCGACACCGAGGCCACCACCGAGGCCACCGAGGCCACCACCCCCATCCCGGTTTCCCCGCGAACGACCGAGATCCCCGACCTCGGCGCACTGGCACATGACGGTCGCCGTCCCGCCGCGGTCGATCGGGCCGCGGGCAAACCCCGGAAGGCCCTTCGGGATCGTCGTGAACGGGGTTCCGGCGGCCGTCGGCGGCCCGCGCTGCTGGCCGCCAGGACCACCGCGGCGCTGATC
>Ga0180431_10005462_pt1 | contig 15461 bp, 12 predicted proteins | sample SS_ome_11_FD_132459 | JGI IMG/M metagenome (GOLD analysis project Ga0180431, IMG submission 132459) | Hypersaline lake sediment archaeal communities from the Salton Sea, California, USA - SS_1_MS_1 metaG | ecosystem: Environmental > Aquatic > Non-marine Saline and Alkaline > Hypersaline >... | reverse complement strand
TTACTTTAGCCGGTTTTTAAAAAAAGTATATTCGGAAAATAAAAATGTTCTTCTCATAATTGATGAAGCGCATAATTTGTCAAAAGACCTTCTCGAAAATATTCGACTGTTATCAAATATAGAACTCCCGGAGCAAAAATTAATCAACATATTCTTTATTGGGCAAAACGAAATAAATCAAACCCTGGCCTCACAAGAATGTCGTGCGCTTCGACAAAGAATTATGCTGACCTACCAAATTCAACCATTGTCAGAAATTGAAACGTTTGAGTATATTAAACACCGATTGAAAATCGCCGGGACCGAGAAAAAACTCTTCCATCGAAGGGCAATCCAAAAAGTTTATGGTTTTTCCAATGGGTATCCTCGCCTTATTAACAAAATCTGTGATCATGCCCTCTTAACAGGTTATGTCCGAGATTTGAAAAAGATTTCCCCGGCCATCATCAAGGAATGTTCTAAAGAGCTCAGTCTTCCCGGTGAAATCAAGAAAATCGAAGTTTCAAATTTTTCCGACCCGTCTTCCGATGAACATTTGTCCCATTTTGTAACATATCCTTTTACTTCTGACCAACGACCCGAAGGTGCCAAAGAGAAAATGAATTTAGAGGAAGAAACCAAGGTAAATCCAATCAAAAATTCTCTTGAGCCTACTTTTACGCACATTCGAAAAAAACTATTCCTCTGGGGCTCTGCCCTTACGAACTTACAAAAATTAATAATCCCTTGGTGTGCTGCTCTTATAAAGTCACAAAAAAGAATAATCCTTTGGTGTACTGCCCTTATAAAGTCACAAAAAAGAGTGTTCTTCTGGGGCTCTGCCGTTACTTTGGCCGTCATCCTCATGGTCCTTGGTGGTTTATCCAATAAAGGGATATCTTCAAAAGAAAATATACAGAAACCGACACCTTCTGTACACACCGCGCCACCATCATATTCGAATGAACCCGGCCGTCATTTTTCCTCGCTAACATATGTTGAGAGCGGCTCTACGCCAACACCCAGCCATTCCATAGAGGTGGTGCCAGCGGGAAAATCCAAGACACGGGAACCCACTGCATTAGAACTGGCCAAACAGGAGTTAAGCAACAGGAACTACAGCCGATCCGTTAAATTATTTGAAGATATCATAACCCGAAACCCGATAACTATTCCAGAAATTAAAGTGTATTTTTCACAGGCTCTGCGAGGTCAGGCAGGCATGCTCTTGAGGGAAAATCCCGGTGAAGCGCAAATATTACTCCTTAAAGCACTTGAGGCTGATCCTCAAAATGCCGGGGCACACTTTGATTTGGGAAATCTCTTCACCAAATCGAAAGACTACACCAGGGCCATCAACGAATTCCAAAAAGCCGCTGATCTTAATTACCGTCCTACGGATTCTTTTTTTAATCTCGGCTTTATTTATGCATCAAAAAAGAATTATATGAATGCCGAAAAAATGTTTCTTCTCGTCGCCGAGTCAAGACCAAACTATCTCGACAAAGCTCTTTTCAACCTTGCTGTGGTCCAACAAAAACAAGGAAAAAGAAACCAGTGCATTGACAACCTTGAGAAGGCTCTGATTGTCAATCCCGGAAATCAAAGGGTTCGAAAATATCTAAACCGGTTAAAGAATAACTCGGGAGATGCACAGTAATGGTTAAGGCATGGCAGAAATTAGCCCGGTGCCTGTTGATTCTCGCATTGCTGGGTGTGTTAAACGGTTGTGGTTTTCAAAAAACTTATTCCAGGCCAATACTGCAAGAACTTCCTGTCCCGGCGGAAATTAAGCTTGAAACAGATGCTATAGTAAAAAAGACTACCTCAGGAGTTAAGTCCCCATCATCGACATTAGAACCCGACTTTTACATACACAGGGTTCGTTGGCCGGGGGAAACATTTTCCGCTATCTCGCAATGGTACACGGGCTCCTGGAAAAATTGGAAGCACCTGTCTCAAGCAAATCCTTCTCTTCATCCAAACCGAATCAAAATCGGTGATAATATCTTTATCCCTGAAGCTCTATTGAAATCTCGAAAACCCATGCCGATTTCCTTTCTGTCCTTATCAGTCCGCAAAAAAAGTATTCAAGAGTTTCCTTCCGAAAAATCATCGATAGAATCCGATGCAGTGGAACTTTTTGGGCCTATGGGCACCGATCAGCCATCCATAGAATCCCATAAAATCGAATTATTTGGACCTATTGAAACTGAGCAGTCGTTAATAGGTTATGATGCGCCGGAGTTGTTTGGGCCCAAAGATATTAAATAAACCCTATTTAGTGTCCATCCATAAATAATTAATAAGCATGGAATTCCCAAATATGCGTATTTACCTTGTTCGACATGGTGAGACCGAGTGGAATAGAATCCGGCGATTTCAAGGCAGGAGCAATTTGCCACTGAACCAAGAGGGAATAAAACAGGTCAACGCCCTGGCATTGGCCCTAAAGAATAAACCCTTGAATGCTATATATACCAGCCCTCTGCTTCGAGCCTTTGAAACTGCACGTCTGATAAAAGTCTTCCACCCCTCGATCCCAATATTTGAAGAAAAGGGTTTAATTGAGATGGACTTGGGTGAATTCGATGGAATGAAAGCCCAGGATTGGGCTGAACAATATCCAGATTTTCGGAAAGCTTGGAATGAAAATCCGGCCTCCGTCCAAATGCCGGGCGGTGAAAGCCTCAAGGAGGTTCAGACTCGGGCAAAAGATACCCTGGAACGCATTACACGCATCTATTCTCCCGATTCCTCAATATTGTTAAGCAGTCACAATTTTGTAAACCTTACCATATTGTGTGATCTATTAGAAATCCCACTCCATAGATTTCGGGAATTGCGTCAGGAGAATGCAGCGTTCAACGTCATCTGTAAAAAAGGGAATCGATTATATGTTGAATTGGTAAATGAACGATCCCATCTTAAAACATGAAACGAAAAAAGAATATGTTGAAATTCAATCAAGTTTCGATATATGTAACCGGTATAGATTGACTTCCTTTAGGACTGAGCCCATAAGTGACGAATGAGACCTCTGGAAACGAATATCTCTGGTAACAAAAATAATCCCAAAAAGCGTTTGAGAAAGGGGAAAAATTATGTTCACTGAAAAGCAGTTGGATAGATATGCAGATGTTCTCTTATGGGGGCTTAAAACATCCCGCAGCGGCAGATTCAAAAAAAATGACATTGTGCTTATACGGTATAATATACCTGCCAACCGTCTGGCCGAAATTGTCTACGCCAAGCTTTTGGACAGGGGAATGAATCCGGTCCCGCGAATGAATCTGACAGCAAACATGGAGCAAAACTTTTTCAAGCTTTCAAATAACAAGCAGGTTGTCTTCCAGCCACCCGGCGAGAAAGAATTTTTTAAAAAATTAAACGGGGGTATTTTCCTGCATGCACCGGAATCGATTACTCACTTGAGCGATGTAGATCCCAAAAAGATTGGAAAAGCGGCTCTATCCAAAAAATATTTGCGCGATATTCTGGATGAGCGAGATCAAGCAGGTGCTTTCGGCTGGACCCTGTGTGCCTACCCCACAAAAGAACAGGCCCGGCACGCCAAACTCTCCCTCCGGGCGTATACAGACCAAATCGTAAAAGCATGTTTTCTCAACCGGACGTCACCGGTTTCACATTGGCAAAATATTTTCAGAAACGCATCATCCATTAAAAAATGGCTTAACAGCATGAAAGTAAATTTCTATCATATTGAATCCGATAATATTAATCTGAAAATAACACCCGGAGAAAAAAGAAAATGGATCGGCATTTCCGGCCATAACATTCCGAGTTTTGAAATATTTTTATCACCGGACTGGAGAGGAACCAGCGGAATATACTTTGCGGACCAACCCTCCTTTCGAAGCGGCAATTATGTAAAAGGCGTAAAGCTTGAATTTAAAAAAGGCGCTGCAATTAAAATCAATGCCCGGAAAGGAGAAAATTTTGTCGTCAAACAACTCTCAATGGATCGGGGAGCCAACAAGCTGGGCGAATTTTCCCTTACGGACAAAAGATTTTCAAGGATCAACACGTTCATGGCAAACACGCTTTTTGATGAAAATTACGGTGGGAAGAACGGCAACTGCCACGTGGCGCTGGGTGCTTCCTATACAGATACTTATGACGGCAATTCAAAAGAATTAACCAAAGAAAAAAAGAAAGCCCTCGGTTTCAATGATTCCGCCCTGCACTGGGATCTTGTCAATACGGAGAAAAAAAGGGTTGTCGCTTATCTTGCATCGGGCAAGAAGGTTACCATCTATGAAAACGGAAAATTTACAGTGTAAATCCTAGTTTTTGTTCGGGCACTAAATAGAAAATTATTTCAACTTTTCAGGGATAATCAATGCTGCAATCGATTTCTTTTTTCTTTGGTTTTGATTTTTTTATGGATTTTTAATTTGACCCTAATCGATATACATTGCCGATGAGTTGTGGTATTAATAAAAAGCATTTTCGTATCAACTCTTGAAGATTGAAAGTTTTTGGAGGAGCTAAAAATGGAATGTGAACGGTGTAAAGAGACCATCGCCAAGGGCGAACAACGTGAGCATCACGGGCAGATCTTGTGTGAAGATTGCTATATGGATTTGCTTTCCCCGGCCCGAACGTGTGATCCGTGGGCGGTTCACAGTGCCCAAACTCTTGCCAGAAAAAGCAGCGGTAGTCTTGAGCTCACTGATATCCAGAAAAAGATTCTCGAAATTGTCAAAGAGACCGGCGGTGTAGAGCCCGGCGTGATCGTGGAAAGACTTCAAATCAAACCGGCGGATTTAGAACGTGAGGTTGCGGCACTCCGGCATATGGAGAAGATAAGGGGAGAACTGAGGCAGGGGGAAAAATTTTTGATCCTTTGGTGATTTGCTGTTCCGGTTCCCATAACGTTCTCATATTCGCCGGGGCACCTCAAAGAGGCTGTCTATTGTGAAGACTCCGTCCGATGCCATAGAGTTTGCCAACATTCTCCATCACCTCAACTACCGGTGGAGTGCAGAGGCACTTGCCCTTTCCAAAGGAGACAAAGCCCCGTTTGAGCTCTATCAGATATACGAACCGTATAAAGATTTTATCAGTCTTGACACCCTGGCCCAAATCGACAGATTGAGTGATGATGCTGTCAAAATCCGTCTGAAGCACTCCTTGATCGATCATTACCTTCGCCTGCGACTCCTCCCCCATGAAACCGAAATGCAAGCCTGGATGAGGGGAGCGGCAGCAACTGTAAATGGCAAAAAAGTTTATTTTAAAGAAATTATTCCCTGGTGTCAAAAGTCGAGCACTTATAAAAAAAGGCAAATTCTTCATAAAGAGACCCGGCCCCTCTGCAAGTTTTTAAAGCCCTTTGTCCTAAATTACTGGAACATGTTACTTGAAATCCTCAAAAGGGACCTGGGGTTCGATAGCTACATTCAATACTGCCGTCATAAAAAAGGGATCGACTACCCATATTATTACCGATACGTTAAAGAGATCCTTCGGGAAACCGATAGGATTTATTTCTCTGCAATGAAACAATGGAGTCGGGAACGTTTCGGGTTGTCCCTGAACGAACTGACCCGGTTTGATGCCATCAACCTTTTAGGTCTTGGAGAGTTCGACTATTTTTTCCCGGATATACCGATGAAAAAGCTTATTCACTTTTTTCACTACTGGGGTATTGATATCGATAAAACGCCGGGCCTTAATCTTGAATTGGGAAGAGAGTCCGGGAAAAGCGCCCAGGCCGCCTGTTTCATTCTTCAAGTACCGGAAGAGGTTTACATCCTCATGAGACCCGAGGGAGGGTGGATTGATCTCGAAACACTCTGGCATGAATTGGGACATGGATTATCCGCCGTCTTTACATCCTCCGATCTCACCATTGTTGATCGAGATATGGCCACTAACTACAGCCTCTCTGAATCTTTTGCCTTTCTTCTACAAAATCTGACCTTTTCCCGTTCCTTTCTAAACGAATATTTAGGCCTTGAGCCCGAAATCTCTAATAGCCTAATTTATCATAAGATGCTTAAAGATCTTTCTGTGTTCAGACGGTATGCGGCCAAATTATTATCAGAGTTTGAGATGTTCTCAAATGGAGACCTGTCCGGCGGAGATCGATATTCAAGGCTGATGACACGATATACCGGATTTTACCACCAAGCAGAAACACATCTTTTTGACCTGGTACCGGAATTTTATTGCCTGGACTATCTTCTGGGTTGGATGGGGGAGTCGATTCTGGAAGACTATTTGCGAACAAATCTTGGAGACCGGTGGATGTTCGATTCCAATACCGGCAACATTTTGAAAAAATGGTGGGCTCAGGGAAACCGGTATGATATTTTTCAGTTTTTCGATCAAAACGATCTCGGACACCTGAATGCGGACAGACTGCTCATGCGCTGGAAAGAAAAATTACTCTTAGGAGATGTAAATGAAGTTTGAAAAAATTTCCCTCAAAATTCTTGAAAAAGCTCTGAATACACTTGAAAGCGGATTTAAAGCATTGCCGAATATAGAACACAATTATCATGCCGAAAAAATAGAAAAAATTATTCTGGATACGGCTGAAATCATGAAAAACAATTATCCATACTTTCATCCGTATTATGCCGGCCAAATGATTAAGCCCCCACACCCCATCGCACGCCTTGCATATATGTTGTCGCTCTGGATTAATCCGAATAACCATGCTCTTGATGGTGGGCGTGCAAGTTCACAACTTGAGAAAGAGGCTGTCGCTGAAATTGCGAAGCTTTTTGGGTGGAATAATTTTCTGGGGCATCTCACGGGCGGAGGTACAATGGCCAATATGGAAGCATTATGGATATCAGGAAAAACAAAGCCCGATCAGAAAATAGTTGCTTCAGAGCAAGCACACTATACTCACAAGCGCATATCTGATGTGCTTGGTCTGCGTTTTCAATCCGTTCCCTGTGACGAAAAAGCAAGGTTGGATATCCCTTCGCTCAAACAGATACTAAACAAGGGCGATGTTGGAACAGTTGTCGCAACCATTGGTACAACAGGAACCGGATCTGTGGATTCATTGCCGGAAATTCTTGAGTTAAAAAAACAATATGATTTTCGTCTACATGCTGATGCGGCTTATGGCGGTTACTTTATTCTTGCGAACAACCTGAATCCGTATACGCAAAGAGTCTATGATTGTCTTCATAAAGTCGACTCAATCGTAATTGATCCGCACAAGCACGGGTTGCAGCCATATGGCTGCGGCTGCATACTCTATAAAGATCCCGGCGTGGGTCAGTTTTACAAACATGATTCTCCATATACCTATTTCACCTCTCCTGAATTACATCTCGGCGAAATTAGTTTGGAATGCTCTCGCCCCGGGGCATCCGCCGTTGCGCTTTGGGCAACCCAGAAATTATTGCCTCTGGTACCCAACGAAGAATTTGCTCAAGGGTTATCAAAATCACGTAAGGCTGCACTTGCATTATATGAAAAAATAATTTCCGATGGACGATTTAAAACAATCTTTCCTCCGGAGTTAGACATATTGGTGTGGGCGCCAAACGGTGGCAGTGCGAGCCAAATTTCCAAACGAACCGAGGAGATCTTTCACGCTGCGGCGGAGGACAATTTACATTTGGCGACCTTCAAATATCCTTCCTCCTTATTAAAAGATAAATGGACTGATTTAATTTTTGATCATCAGGACGTCATTTGCTTACGATCCTGCCTGATGAAACCTGAACACTATGATTGGGCTGAAAGAATTTGGAATATACTCGACAACGTTGTGAAGTAGCGTTTACAGAAACATTCATTAAAGGAAAATCTGATAATGACAGAATCTAACCATCTAATATCAAAACTCAAGCACAATTATCCCATGTTGCAATATTTCACCGAGCATCCCTTTGGTGTGGAAATTGAATTTTTTGGGCTAAATTATGTTATCGCCCCAATTGACGGTAATATCATTAAGCCATACTGTATCTCATCCCGCTCCAGAAATGGCCGACACATATTAGATCTCTGTAAGAGCTATAAGATACCTATCGGCGGCAACAGTGAGTCGTGGCATTTTGAACAAGACTCTTCCGTCAGAGGCAAAGGTCATACGCAATGCGGCGCCGAACTGACAAGCCCGATTCTAAAAGGCATGGAAGGCTTGATGCAAGCCTACCGTGCCTTTCAGTTTCTATGTGATATCGAGGGGATCGATATCGATAGCACCTGCGGATTTCATGTTCATCACGGTGTTGATCCTGAGAATTACGGCTGTAATCAGCTTCGGCAACTCGTTCGTATCGTGCACCAATACGAAGATCAATTTTATCTACTCATCCCGGGAGATCGGCAAGATGCCGAAACCTGCCGGCCCATGGAAATCGATGTGAAAGCTTTTCTGGATATCTGCGAATGTGAATTAGAAACCGGCAGCTGCCGAATCAAACAACTCTGGTACTCGCCTGAGAATCGATACGATATAGAGTCGGCCAGGAACCCGCGTTATGATAAAACCCGCTATCACGGCCTGAATCTTCATTCATACTGGTATCGCAACACCATCGAATTTCGCTACCACTCGGCCGTGCTGTATGATATCGATGAGGCCATGCAGTGGATCATTTTTACCCAGTTCCTCATCGAGTTGAGCCGGGGACATGTTCCCGAAGTCCACTTACACTCTGAAGCAAATAAGTGGTTACAGATGATCTATAAAATTTACGAGGAGTTCGGGTATCAGGACCGTCTGAAGAAAATGGCATATTAATTGTTGATATTATGCTCCTTATTAATGAGAATCATTTAAGGCGAGCTTTTCTAATCGTCTTTATTATTGTTGATGCATAATATAACGGTTCTTTTTTTCAGTAGAATTTGGGTAAAACGGGGCTTTTGCAAAGGTCTCAAATTTAAACGCCGAATGCTTAGAGAGTATTTCCATGAAATCCTTCAGAATACTGATGTCGGCCGCACTGCTGATGCTGTCCGCATGTGCACACCATCAAAGAGTCCTTCCTGAAATTGTAAGTACTGTCTATTCGACTTATGCCAACCCAGACGCGCCCGTATATCATTATGCACCCGTTTTCTTAGCGCATAACCACCAGGCTTCTTATAATCGTATCGGTCAGCCTTCGGCCAGGTATGACGATCGAGGTAACGAACAGATCTATATAGACAGCCAAAATCCAACGATCTTCTTTCTGAAGAAAAACTTTACTACCCCCAAAGGCCGTTATACCAATCTTATTTACCGGGTACACTTTCCAAAGGTGCCTTTTAGTCTGATCCCTTTTTATCTGACCGCCGGAAAGAATGTCGGCCTGATGGTTGTGATTACCCTCGATTCACAACAGAGACCGGTTTTGGTAACTACGGTGCATACCTGTGGCTGTTATCTGGCCATTGTCCCGACGTCTTTCTTGCCCCGCGACGCCGTGCCGGTGAAATGGCGGGAAAAGCCCATCCGTGTATATGGTGAAAAACTGCCTTGGCTTCTGGACTATTCAAAATTCCAGGATCCAAAATTGTTGATCCATTTAAGGCCGGGCGTTCACAGAGTCATGGATATCGAAATCATCGGCAAAAAAGAATTACAGGATTTCCGGCGGTTTAAAGTCATATATGCAGATCTCAAACCTGCACGGGAACTGGAAAAAATTCCCCTGGACAGCGGATACACCAGCTTTTACCACCGAAAGGGTCTCTTAAAAGGGCATGTCAAAGGGTCGGTCAAACCTTTAGAATCAATTTTTATGAGTCTGATCAGCCTGGATTTATTTGTGGGAACTGACAAAGTGTATGGCGATCACCGGGAATTCGGCAATCCATTCTATACCAGCCTAAAACCCTGGAACCGTAACGCTTCAGATATGTGGAATTTTGCCGCATTTCTCGAATTTTGGGGTTGGCAGCTTTAACGGATTTTGCCAGGGAACCCCTTGCGGTATCCTCCTCTTGACCTTAACAAGGATTCGGCTCGTTCAACATTCGGATAACACCCCTTATGCATCTAAATCAACAAGAACGGGAGATTTTTGAATAAAGATGAGCTATTTGATCATATGTGCTGTGGCATTTGCAGTTTCAGGATTAACTCTTTTTTCAGGATTCGGGTTGGGGACTTTACTCATGCCCGCTTTTGCCCTGTTTTTTCCAATTGAAGTGGCTGTAGCGGCCACTGCCATTGTTCATCTTGCCAATAATATTTTTAAAGTGGGATTGGTTGGTAAAAAAGCCGATTCCGGTATTGTTATTAAATTTGCTCTCCCGGCAGCAATTACGGCCATATTTGGCGCTTTACTGTTAAACTACTTCACAACTGTTGAGCCTATCTTCCAATACATGTTGGCCGGTCGAACCTGCACCATAACAACAGTGAAACTGGTTATTGCAATGTTGATGCTGATTTTTGCGTTCATCGAATTAAACCCAGATTTAGAAAAACTTGCTTTTGATACCCGTTACATTCCGTTAGGTGGCGCATTATCCGGATTTTTTGGAGGGATATCCGGTCATCAGGGTGCGTTGCGCACTGCCTTTCTGATAAGAGCAGGGCTTCATAAGGAAGTCTTTATCGGAACAATTGTTATCTCAGCAGTCATTGTGGATATCTCACGTCTGATCGTTTATGGCGCCACTTTTTTTTCAAAAGATTTTGAAATTTTAAAAAATCAGGGGGGAATTGAACTCGTTCTTGCTGGAACATTGGCTGCATTCCTGGGTGCCTTCATCGGTTCGAGACTGCTAAATAAAATTACCATGCGCAGCATCCGTATCCTGGTAGGTGTTCTGCTATTTCTACTTGCCCTTTCTCTGGGAATCGGAATAGTATGAGAGATAGATGGAATTTAAGAAGAGTTGAAATTTTTGGATGAAAATGTTAATTATTTTTTTAAGGGTTTTACCTTTAACCGGCTGGTTAGAGATAGAGTCTTATTCAGTGAAACATGAATAATCAAGTTCTTCGATTTTCTCTTTTTCATTATTTAAAACGCACATTTTGACAAGTAAAGCGAATTCCGGCAAGAATATACAGGTAATGTTTAAACGATAGGATCCACCTATATGCTTCTTTTTTACAAAAACCGGGAGTAAAAAATGCAAGAAGAAATAAAGACCGTGCAAAAACTAGTCAATATGATTATCGATTTTTTTGTCAACTACAGTTTCCAGGTAATCGGTGCCATTCTTGTTCTTATCATCGGCGTACTGGTTGCTAGATCGGTGGCGTCCTTCCTTTTGAAGCTCTTTGAGAGGAAAGACTTAGATGTTACCCTGTCAAAATTTACCGCTGCTGCGGTCAAGGGCATCATCATTGGCTTTGCAATCATTATCGCCCTTGGCAAATTTGGTATCACCATAGCTCCCTTTATCGCTGCACTCGCCGCGATGGCTTTTGGAGCCAGCTTTGCGATCCAAGCCCCGTTGGCAAATTATGGTGCGGGTCTTGTGATTATCCTCACACGACCGTTCGTTGTCGGTGATACTATTACCGTTACCGGGGTTAGCGGCGTCGTGGATGAAATCACCCTCGGAGCTACGACTCTGACAGATGAAGACGGGGTAAAAATAACTATTCCCAACAAGCACATCGTGGGTGAAATTATACATAACTCGCAAGAAAAAAGAATCGTAGAGGAAATTGTGGGGATCAGTTATGACAGTGATCCGGAGAAAGCCATCCAGATCATCAAAGAGGCTCTGAACGAGTTTGAGGACATTTCCAAGGAGCCTCCCCCAAGAGTCGGAATTCAGAAATTCGGAGACTCATCAATCGACATCGGTCTGCGCTATTGGATACCCTCCCAAAAATATTTTAAGACACTCTACCAAGTAAACCTGGCGGTCTACAAACAGTTGAAAGCAAGGGATATAGAAATTCCGTTTCCACAAAGAGACGTTCATATTATTTCGCGATCACAGGATGGACCGTCCGCAACTTCACGGATTTGAAAAAAAGTTAGGAGAGAAAAGAACCATACCGTTTTCATCATACCTTCCTATCCGCAGCGGTTCGATCCACATCCTGAAACAACGATCGCGAATGCGTGAGCAGATTAATATGTTTAATATTTCGAGGATTAACCCGCCAAAGTTCGGTGGCGGGTTAAAATTTGAGTCCGACGCAGATATTGGCAAAAAAGACAGTTTTCGTTCAAGCACTATTTAGCTTTCAAGAAAAAAGAGACGCTTAGGAAATAAAAAGATCTTTGGTAGAAAAATTAGGATCACTCGTTAAATTGACCCCCAGACGCCTCAAGCCTGCCTCGTCCCCCGGTGTGGGAATGTGGGTCATATGGACTTCACAACCCTGGAGCTCATCTAGTTTTTCCATGGCTAACTGCGCGGCGGGATTGCCGGTGGCACTGATGCTGAGGGCGATCAGTGTTTCCACCAGATCCAGACTGAGGGTCTTTTCATTAAGCACTTCGGTTTTAAGATTACAAACCGATTCGATAATATTTGGCGGGAGCAATTTAATCTTGTTCGGAATCCCAGCTAATTTCTTAACTGAGTGTAAAATAAGGCTTGAAGCGGCGTGAAGTTTAGGAGAGTTGTTTCCAGTCACTATTGTGCCATCCCTTAGGGAGATCGCCGCACCGCAAAAAATACCCTCATTGCCTTTATGCCTCTCCTGGGCTTCGACGGCCGCCCTGCGCGCCGGCAAGACCACACTGCGGTAGTCCGTATCAAGGTTAAAATCTTTGATAAGCAGTTCTACTCTTTGCACTGTTTCCTTATCCGTCAAGCCCATAACATACTCACACCGATATCGGAAGTAGCGTCTAATTATTTCCTGTTTAGATGCTTCCTGTGTTGCTTCATCGTCTGTTATCGCAAAACCGGCCCGGTTAAGCCCCATATCGGTTGGAGATTTATAAAAGGAATCCCCGCCCATGATTTTTTTCAAAATTCTTTTAAGAACAGGAAATACCTCCACGTCACGATTGTAGTTGACCGTCGGCCGGTTATAGGCCTCCAAATGAAACGGATCAATCATATTAAAATCCCGGATATCCGCGGTTGCGGCTTCATAGGCGACATTCACCGGATGTTTCAAGGGTAGGCTCCAGATCGGAAAGGTCTCGAACTTGGCATAGCCCGCATAAATACCTCGTTTGTATTCATGGTATACCTGAGAAAGGGAAGTTGCCAATTTCCCACTGCCCGGTCCGGGACCGGTCACGATGACCAAAGGTTTTTCGGTGTCTATATATTCATTGGCACCGTATCCTTCATCGCTGACAATCAGATCGATATCCGTTGGATATCCTTTGGTATACTGATGGGTATAAACCTTTATCTTTCTTCTTTCCAGTTTGTTTTTAAATTGTATGACCGCCGGCTGATTTTCAAAACGAGTAATCACAACCCCCAACACATCGATCCCCCATCCTCGTAAATCATCAATGAGTTTGAGGGCATCGGAGTCGTAGGTAATACCGAAATCAGCCCTCATTTTTTTCCTCTCAATATCGCCGGCATAAATACAAAGTAAGATATCAGCTTTGTCTTTTAGCGCCTGCAGAAGTCTCATTTTTATATTGGGGTCATAGCCCGGCAAAACTCTGGAAGCATGATAGTCGAATAATAGCTTTCCTCCGAATTCAAGATAGAGCTTGTTGTCAAACTTTTTCACTCTTTTAAGGATTTCCGATTTTTGCTCCTGAATATATTTTTGATTGTCAAATGCCATCTTTGTTGCCATGAATCCTCCGGTATTCTAAGTATAAGCTATCTCAAAATAATCTTTTGACCCAACCTCGGCGTTGGGTCCTCGTTTTAAGTCTTCGACATACTTGAGTATGCCTGTCGGAGATCCCGTGATGTTTTCGGGGCGGTTGAAAACTCCCTCGGGCCTTGCCAGAAACCAAAATCTACCATTTCCGGATGGACACTAAGTAAAAGCTTAAAATTTATGTTGACTAACATCGATTTATTTTTATTAATTTATAATTAATTTTTAACACACTTTTTAGCTGTGCTTAAAAAATAAATCAATGCTTTTTCGAAAACAATGAATCATCTTGAAGCCCCGACACACTAAATCCTTGCTGTGCTTCAACAATTTCGGGGATCATTTTGAAGGAAGACTTTCGGGATGTTTCATATGCGATCCTGATCAAGATGACCTTTGGCATTCGTTAAATGACAGGTGCGGGAGTGCGGGTGACACAATGTATAGAGTGGATATAAAGTTGTTGAACCGAAAGAAGTGATGTCTATCCATTGGGTGACATTATGGAGCAAATTTTTCTCTACCAACAATGGCTGAGTCAAAGGCTGCATGAATATGTTAGCTTGTCTCGACCTCCCAAACTGCGAGGTCGGGAAATCGTCATGACCCCAAACCAGTATGGCGCTGCCTTGATGCAGGCCTACTTTGGCAGGGCCTCCCTGAACTGGATCGCTAAACATGTGGGAATATCCGTGCAGCTCTTGCGCCAGTGGCGCCAGGAACCGCAATTTCTTCTAACCATGGATTGGAGTAAATCCATATTCTCTAATGCTTTTCGGGAAAACCTGATACTGAATGATTATTCTATGGCTCAGTATCATTACATCGCCGCGGAAATCTCCCTGCTGGAAGAGTCGTTGCGCCTAACCCTTCGGATGCCTCTTAACCAGCGCTTCGTAAAATTAGGCAAAAGTCTTATGAGTCGTCATCAAAATGACCTTGAATTAAATAACTATGATCTCCGCCTGTTCCGCCGCCTCTTTCTTTTCTTTCTGGCCCTGGAAAATCACTGGCCCGGTTCAACTTGTCATTGTATCAGCGAGGACTTTCTCACCTTCGCGAGAGATGTGGTCTGGCCGCTTCTTAACCAAAAACAGTGGGTAGGACAAGAACTCAAATCCATACAGCAGGCCGCCCCTATTTCTCGGATTCTCAGTAAACTTGACCGTAAATTAAAAGAGACCTTTCAGCCGTTTATTTCTTGCCGAACAAAATGAAATTATTCAAACAGAATAAAAATTACAAGAAATGTCTCTATCATGAGATGCGCAAAAAACGGTAACACAATATTTTTTCTTTTATAGGCCCAGTATGTGACAATAACTGAAAAAATGAGCATTCCCATCGCTTCCAAAAAAGCTTTTTGAAAATGAAAAACAAATTCAATCAGACAAACACCAAACCACCCCTTTTTGGGAAACGCTTTTTCAAAACATGTCAGAAGAACGTAACGGTGTAAAAATTCCCAACCGGTCAGCCATGACATATTCCAGATCATTTTATGGGAGGCCCAATTTAATTTCGATGATGGGGAATCAAATTCTATGGAAGGATACAAGTTTCTTAAAGTGGGAAAGAATTTGATTGAATGAACGGCGATAATACCAAGAATTAACAATAAAATGAAAAGGTAGAGATCTTTTTTCTTCAGTCTTGAGGCGCCAAAATATTTCCAGTCAATTGATCTAAATGTGAAAATAAACGGTATTGCGAACCATAATATAAAAGTCGATACTTCAAAACCATTCTTTAATTGCCAATG
>Ga0180431_10005460_pt1 | contig 15462 bp, 9 predicted proteins | sample SS_ome_11_FD_132459 | JGI IMG/M metagenome (GOLD analysis project Ga0180431, IMG submission 132459) | Hypersaline lake sediment archaeal communities from the Salton Sea, California, USA - SS_1_MS_1 metaG | ecosystem: Environmental > Aquatic > Non-marine Saline and Alkaline > Hypersaline >... | reverse complement strand
CACCTATATCTAAGTCGGTTGTACATCGCAAATAATAGTTGCTTATAAGTCTATCTTCAAATTTGCCGCCTGTGACACACAAAAGAATGAACAGAATTACTTGCCTCGATTGGGGAAAATCAAAGGGGAAAATCAAAGGTGTCCGGTATATTTTTTGGGTCTTCCCCTCCTTTAATTTTTCTATTTTCCTGCTACTTGCCGCTGAGCCAGTTGGGGCCGATGGTTATGTCTACTTTCATGGGGACGTCGAGCTTGATCGCGCCGGCCATGTGATTCCTTATCCACTCGGCGTGCTCGTCGGCTTCGGCGGTCGGCAGCTCGAAGACCAGCTCGTCGTGGACCTGTAACAGCATTTTAACCGGGAGATTTTCAGTCTCGATTTTATGCTGGATCGAGATCATCGCCACTTTGATCAGGTCGGCCGCGGAGCCCTGGATGACGGTGTTTACTGCGAGCCGTCTGGCCTGCGAACGTTTGTTGGCGTTTTTGCTGTTTAGATTCGGAATCCTGCGCCTTCGGTGCAGTATCGTTTCAGCGTAGCCGGTCTGTTTGGCCCGCTCGACGCAATCATCCAGGAACGCCCGGATCGAGCTGTAGCGGGCAAAGTAATCGTCGATGAATTTCTGCGCATCGGTCCGGCTGATCCCGACACTGCGCGATAGTCCGAACGCGCCCTGGCCGTAGATTATGCCGAAGTTGACGGCTTTCGATCGCGAACGCATCTCGCTTGTCACCTCCTCGATCGGGCAGCCGAAAATCTGCGAAGCGACGAAACTGTGTATATCCTGATCCGCGGCAAAAGCTTCCATCAGAGCCTCGTCCCGGGAGAAATGGGCCAATAGGCGCAGCTCGATCTGCGAATAGTCGGCGCTGAGGATGCAATCGCCGTCATTGGCCGGGACAAACGCCGAGCGGACCTTGCTGCCGAGTTCAGTGCGGATCGGGATGTTTTGCAGATTCGGGCTGCTGGAGCTGAGTCGGCCCGTAGCGGTTATTGTCTGATTGAAAGATGCATGCACTCGTCCGGTCCGCGGATTTATCAGTGCGCCGAGTTTATCGACGTACGTGTTCTGCAATTTGCTCAACATGCGGTACTCAAGGACCAGATCGGCGATAGGATGCTCGGCAGCCAACTGTTCGAGTACGCCTGCATCTGTACTGCGACCTGTTTTGCCGATGCGGATCGGCGTCAAACCCAGCTTGTCGAAGAGAATCCCGCCAAGCTGCTTCGGCGAATCGATGTTGAAAACCTCGCCGGCGTGCTCGTAAATTTGCTCGCTGACAGTTTTGAGCGTCTCGCTGATCTCCCCGGACATCTTTCGCAGCAATCGAGTATCGAGCGAAACGCCGTTGTATTCCATTTCCGCCAGGACCGTCACCAGCGGCATCTCGACGTCCTCGAAGAGCTTCCTGAGAGCGGGCTGTCCTTCGAGGCGATCTTTCAGGTAAACATAGAGCCGATACGTGACGTCCGCATCCTCGGCGGCGTAATCAGCGGCGGCGGCCGTATCGACCATGTCGAATGTAAGCTGATTCTTTCCCTTGCCGATAAGGGCGGTAATCGGAACGCACTCATAGTCGAGATAGTCGGCCGCCATTTTGTTCATCGAGTGACTCCGCTCCGGCTCAAGGCAATACGAGGCGACCATCGTGTCGAAACAGACTCCACGCAGCGGCATCTGAGCATTTCGCAGGACGAGCAGGTCGTACTTGATATTCTGGCCGATCTTCTTTACGCTTTCATCGGCGAGTATCGCGCCGATTTCGCGCCGGACCGATTCGATCTCAAGATGCTTAGCGCCGAGCGGGGCCTTCACCGGAAGATAGAATCCCTGATTGGCCTGCCAGGAAAAGCTCAAACCGACCAGGTCCGCCCGCATCGCGTCGACGGACGTTGTCTCGGTGTCAACGGCGAAAAGGTTCCGCTTTCTCAACTCGACGAGAAATTTCTCGAACTTCTCCTTCGTATCGACAAGCTGATAGTCCCTGGCGGCCGTTTGCGCCGATGCAGGCCGTGCGCTGTCGGATGTATGGCCGTTATCCGTCCTGGAGGACTGGGCACCGTGGAGGCCCAGCTTTGTGAGCATTTTGTTGAAGCCGAGTTCGTTAAATAGCTCGACAAGCTTCGCTTCGTTGAATTCCTTCAGTGCTAAATCATCATAGTCGATCTCGATAGGAACGTTGCAGTCGATTGTGACCAGTTCCCTGCTCATATCGGCCAGGTCTTTGAATTTGCGCAGATTGTCGCCCCGCTTGCCCTTGATTTCATCGACGTGCTCGTAGAGCTTATCAATAGATCCGTATTTCTGTATCCACGTCAGTGCCGTCTTGGGGCCCACGTCGGGGATGCCGGGGACGTTGTCCGAAGTGTCACCCTGGAGGGCGAGGCAGTCGATGAACTGTTCCGGCGCAACACCCATCTTTTCGATCATCGCCTCCCGGTCAGTCTTCGTATCGGTCTTGATATCGAACGTGCTGATGTGCTCGTCGATCAACTGGAGCAGGTCCTTGTCCTTCGAGCAAATAAGAGACTCATGCCCGTCGGCGGCGGCTTTCTTAGCTAACGTACCGATGATATCATCCGCCTCGAAGCCGCCGATCCTGAGCTTCGGGATGTTCATCGCATCCAGAATCTGCTCGATTCGATCTATCTGCGGCGGCAGGTCATCAGGCATGGGCGGCCTGTGCGCCTTGTACTGGGGATAAATATCGCTGCGAAAAGTCTTTTCCTTGCTGTCGAGCGCCACGACGAGCATGTCGGGCTTGTGCCGTTCGATCAGACCCAGCAGCGCCATCGTAAAGATATAGACGGCCTTGGTCGGCTCGCCCGACGGGCTGGTCAACTGGCCGCGCATCGGCGCGTAATATGCCGCGTAGATATGCGCATGACCGTCGATTATGTAGAGCTTCTTTGCCATCAGCGCCACTGTATGTGTTGCGGCTCCCAGTGTCAAGGACGGTGATCCTAACTGGCCCGATAACGCACGCGAGCGACCGCATTTGCCTGCGGGTGATGTAGTTGCTATATTTTACTTGTACGTTCATAAGGGATGAACTAAATTCCATGGAGGGATGTGCTGATAGTGAAATTTGAAGGGGGAGTATTCGTTGATGTTATTAGCCAGAGAAAAGCCTACATGTCTGCAAATCCTAATCATCGTTCTGGTATTGCTTTTCAGTTCATTTGTCCTGCCCCGTAGCGCCACGGGGACCGAGCTCGGTCAGGCGAAAAAAGCCTATAATCACGCTTCACTACGCGCTATGGCGAGAGTCTACATGGCCTCCGGCAGCTACGACAAAGCTCAGCCTTTCATAGAAAGCGCGCTCGATCGGGCAATATCCACAAAAGCTCCGGATTCCGATGTTTGCGCCTGCACGCTCGATCTGGCGTATCTGTACAAGAATCAAGGAAATCTGGCCGAAGCCGAGACGATGTGCCTGACGGGTCTGGAATTGCAGGAGGATATTTATGGCCCTAAACATCCGTATGTTGCGCTGACGTTGAGAATACTCAGCGATATCTACAAAGGACAGGGACGTTTTCAAGAAGCTACGGAATCTCTTGAGCGAGGGATGGCAATAATGCGTGCGGTCGAAAACGAGGACGCTCCTGAACTTGCGCCTTTCAAGGTGGATATGGCGCGCCTGCTGGTTGCCAAGGGCGACCTGGCGCAGGCCGAGTCTTATTTCGACGCCGCTTTGTCCGTGATTGAAGGCAGCTACGGCCCCAAACATCTGTATACGACCAAGGTGCTCACCAGCGTTGCCGCACTTTATGTATTGCAGGGCCGATTCGACCGGGCCGAAGAGCTTATTTCCAGGGCGATTCCCATACAGGAAAAGATATACGGCCCGAACCACCATTTTCTCGTGCCAGCCTGGCTGGCATTGTCGAGAATCCATCAGGCAAAAGGCGACCTGCCCCGGGCAAAAGAGCTGCTCGCAAAGGCTTTGCATGCGGCGGAAAATCAGACCGACTCCGGGCGCCTGCTCAAGGTGCTTGAGGCGCAGATACAGTTGGCTCGGGAAACCGGCGATACGACCGCACTGGCGAAGCTGCAAAAGCGAATCGACAAGATTCGAGCGAGCAGGCACTTCGTATTCGCCCCGGTTGCCAAGGCAATTCGTTAAGAACATACCCTTACCGACTCACAAGTTCTTGAATCCACAGGCGGCAGACGCTATCATAGAGAGGCGTTAAGGCGGATACTGCTTAGAGTGATCTGCCTTTTTTATATCCCGCAGTGTGGGAATTTTCCTTAGAGTCTGTAGTCTATGGCAATAGTGACGTTGAATGACATCCACGTGGCTTTCGGCCCCGAGGTCGTTCTCGATAAGATGGATCTAACACTTCATCCGGGCGAGAAGGTCGGTATGGTGGGCGCAAATGGTGCGGGTAAAAGCACCATTCTAAAGCTGATCACGGGCGAACTAACTCCGGATGCAGGGCGAGTGGTCCGGCAGAAGGGGCTGAAAATCGGCCACCTGCGGCAGGAGACAACCTTCAGCGGCAACCGCACGGTCATGGAGGAGATGCACGCCGGTGTCGATCATCTGCTGCTATTGCAGCGCTCGATTCATGACGTCTCGGCTGAAATGGAGAGTCTGAGCGGTTCTGCACTGAAGGCAAAGATGAAAAAGTACGACCGGCTGTGTCATGATTTCGAGATCGCTGGCGGGTATGCCTACGAAGTGCGCATCCACGCCACACTGGCCGGCCTCGGCTTTGCGCCGGAACTGCACCATGCAAAGACGTCGGCGCTAAGTGGCGGCCAATTGTCGCGTCTGGGACTCGCGCAGGTGCTGATGCTGGAAACTGATCTGCTATTGCTGGATGAGCCTACCAATCATCTGGACCTGCAGGCGATCGAGTGGCTGGAGAGATTTATCGCCGGTTATAACGGTGCCGCAGTCATCATCAGTCACGACAGGACGCTGCTCGACAAGGCTGCGTGCAAAATCGTTGAAGTTGAGACACGCAAGGCCCGCGTTTGGAACGGCAACTACAGTAATTACCTGCAGACCAAATCAACCTTGCGACTGCAGGAAGAACGTGAGCATACCAAGCGAGTCGAAATGGTCGAAAGAACGCTGGACTTCATCGCCCGCAATAAAGACCAGGAGGGCATGCGCAAAACCGCCCGCGGCCGGAAGACCCAGCTTAACCGCCTGCTGAAGGAAAACCCCGATTTCTTAGACAAACCAGCCGACCAAAAAACTATAAGCTTCTCATTCGGCGAAACAGGGCATACGAGCAACCTGGTGCTGCGATGTGAAGGATTAACCAAATCCTTCGGCGATCTGACGCTGTTCGAGAACCTGACGTTTGACGTGCTCCGGGGTGAACGCATCGGTATCACCGGCCCCAACGGCACTGGCAAGAGCACCCTTCTGAGGTTGGCTCTCGGCCAAATCAAACCAAGTGCCGGAAGCATCCGACTGGGCAAGACTCTCCGAGTGGGCTATCTCGATCAGCATGGTGACGTTCTCGATCCGGCAAAGACGGTGCTGGATGAAGCATCGAGCGCCGGGCCAGGACTCTCAACGGAACAGATCCGAAATCGGCTTGGCGCTTTTCTCTTTTCCGGCGACGACGTCTTCAAGAAATGCGGGGATCTTAGCGGCGGTCAGCGCAACCGTCTGATGCTGTGCAAGCTGGTTTTGGCCGCACCTGCCGTGCTTGTCATGGACGAACCCACGAATCATCTGGACATTGCCAGCCGGGAGATGCTTGAAGAGGCATTGGCCGACTACTCCGGCACGATGATTGTAGTAAGTCATGACCGATACTTCCTGGACCGCGTTGTCGAAAAGCTGATAGTAATCGGCTCTGATGAGTTCGGACAGCGAAGTCTCGGTTCTACGGAGTTCGTTGAGGTAAGACCCGTATATTCGAATTACGCATCTACAATACGCAAACGAATCGAAGCCCGGCAGGAGAAATCAGAAACGCGCGCCGCAGGCCCGCGAAAGCGCCGCTCGGCAAGTGCTCAGAGCAAGCCGCGACCAAGAACTCCGGAAGAACTCAAACGCTTCAACAAGTACTCAGCCGATCAGATCGAAGAACTAATTACGGAACTCGAGCAGGAACTGGCGGAGATGAAAGAGCGCTTCGGCGAGGCGACGATCTACAAGAATCCGGATCAGTTGGCCGAGTTACAGAACGGTTATGACACCAAGACAGAGGAGCTGGAATTGCTCTACCGGGCGTACGAGCGCCATGCCTAACCGCGACGTTGGGCGACCAGACGGATGGGCCGGCCTACCCTAATGCCCATCCCGTTCGGATGTGCCGGCTGCCGTGGTGTCGAGACCGTTGATGACTGCCCCTATCCAGAGGTCTTTGAGCAGGATCTCTTTTTCAGCCCTGTCGGGTAGTTGGCAAGGTGGCAATTCTACGTCGGGCTGCACGCCGGTCAGTTCATGGAAACTCCCATCCGGATTAATGTCCAGGTCTGCTTCCATTCGAAAAATCATGCCGCTGGCGGGTAGCCGCATGACCGGCGCGATTAGGTAGCCGCACATCCCCCCGGCGGACCTCCGGCCCACGAGCGTGGCGAATCCCGTTCGCTTGATGGCGTCCAAATATGTCTCCGTAGCCGACCCGCTGCCTTGATCCATGAGCACATATAGGTCCCCCTCGAACGCATATCGCTGCGAAGGCTTCACTTCCCGGCTGATCTGATGGAAGCACCATTGGTTTGGATCGAAACCTTCGAAAGGCGGCACTTCATCAACGGCCGTTTCCCATGCGTACTGAGAACAACTTCCTCGCACAATATGCAGGTCCGTCGAGACTTTGCGTTTCACACCTGAGATTTGCTGGTAAACAAGCGGCTCATCCAGAAACGGCCGAAGCAGAACGTCATACGTGTAGATCGGTGAGCCGCCCCCGTTGTGTCGCAGATCAATAATCAGCTTTTCATAACGCCCCTGTGACTTGTCCAGAAAGCGGCGGATTTTCTTCTCGTCGCGTTTCTCCCTTCCCCCTATCATAACTTTGATCCGCACGTACCCGACCTCATCGCTCAGTTCCACGCACTCGCAGTTACCCTTGCGCCAATTCACGAACCTCGATTTGCCGCGCGGGCGATACCCCTTCCGTCGAGGCACGAAGCGAGTGCATTCACTGCCGTCCGGCAACCGAAATGACACCTCCCACCCCTTGAAGTCCGGCCCTTCGTTTATCAGCAGCAATCGCCCTGGGATAGGATCGCCCTCACAGGCTATATGGCGCAGGAACGTCTCTCGTTTGAGGTAGTCCCTGTACTGAGAACAGGGCTTTCCGTTGACGGCGACAATCTGAGAGCCTTCTGGAATATGCTTGCCCCAGGAAGACCATTCTTCGCCAGTGAAATAGTCCTCTCCTTTGCAGACGATTTGAAAAGGTGGATGAGCGAAACTCGCTTTGTGAAGCCTGGCCCAATACCTCGCCTCCCAGAACCTGCGCCATGGAATATCACTCAGACCCTTTGCTTTATGGCGTAGTGAATCGAGCATGTATCCCAGCAGGCCGGATTCAGGCAGCAGGTATCCATGCCCCGACGCACCTATCAACTTATGATATCCCCAGACCACGTGAAGAAACTCCTCATTAGTTTCAGCCTGCTCAGCCAGGTCCATATACTTTGGCAACAACTCCTCGTAATCGGGCAGCCCCCCTACCTTCGAATTGATTTCAACGCACGCGTGATAGTCGTTGGCCCAGTGGGCCAGGGCGGCAACATCCTGTCTTCTCTGCTCGGCAGTCAAATGCGGTGCGCAGGAACTGACCATGACAAGGAAGAATCCAATCGCTGGCAAGGTACGTTTTGCCATTTGTAGGCTCCAGAGAGCAGCATGGGCAATCAGTTGCCCATCCTACGGTTTTGATGCCGGTCGTGTCGAATGTGCTCTCGACACTCTGCACATTGGCTCTCAGAGATCGAGGACGCGATCCATTTCCCCGGATAGTTCTGCCAACCTTTCTCGTCCGCCGCCGCGCACCTCGGCGGTCGCCCACCCCCGGTAGCCTATCTTCCCCAATTCCTGCCGCACTCTGGGCCAGTCGACGCTGCCTTTGCCCAGCGGGAATGCAAAGCCCTTCCGCATCCCTTCGTTCATCGCCACGTCAAGGTTGTACTCTTTGACGTGCACCTTTACGATCCGCTTGCCGAGGACTTCGATCCAGTGCTGAGGCCATCCCCACCGGACTACGTTGCCGATATCAAAATACGCCTGTACGTACGGACTGTCAAGCTCGTCGATGTAGCGAGCCATCGTGAGCGGCTCGATGAGGAAGGTAGCCCAGACGTTCTCCACCAGTATGTGGATGCGTTTCTTTTCGGCGTGTGGAATGGCTTTTCGAATTATCTCCTGCGTCTGTCTGTAGTTCTCCATGAACGAACCTTTGGGATCGGCGCGCACGACATGAAGCACGGAAGTCGCGCCGTAAACGGCAGCCTCGTCGATCGCTCCTTTGATGTCGGGATGGCTCGAATTTACCACGCCGTGAATCGGAATTCCCACTTTTTCACTGGCTCGGGCGAGGACTCTCGGCTCGGGCATCTTGCTGCTGCGGATGCGCGTGGGCGCTTCAATGCCCTCGAATCCGCAATCGGCGGCCAGCTTCAGCTTGTCCTCAACGGACATGTTCCCCTGGATCATCGCATACCCCAGGGCCTTCTTGAATCGCCTGGCCGACGTGTTCTCGCCGGCGCTCAGGAGCCCGGGCGCGGCGGCGCCAGCCAGCAGAATTCCACTCGTTTGAAGAAAATGACGGCGATCAGTCTGTAGTTTCATAGATTCATCCTCAATAGAAGCAGATATTTCAAAAATTCGTACTGCACGTTATATACGCAACCGGCTACGAATGTCAAGCAAGTCCGAGCGGCGATTTTTCCGGTGAAAATGAATCCTAACTGCTTGTCCGGGGAGCGGCGATCTGATACTATCGACCAACGACAAATGAACTCTGGAGGGCAATTGGCCCTGACAAACATGGTAACTCGTTGAACAAACGTGAAATTCAAACACATATCATACAGTAGGAGAAAACCCATCATGAACGAATCCAATGAACAGAACACGTCTCGCCGTGAATTTCTCAAGAATACCGGGCGTCTTGCCGCGACTTCGGCTGTCGCTGCCGGCATTGCCCCGAGTCTGCACGCGGCAGGCAGCAGCACCATCAATGTAGCCCTGATCGGCTGCGGGGGTCGCGGCGCCGGCGCCGCCGCCAACGCGCTTTCGGTCACGGGCGGCAACACCAAATTGGTTGCCATGGCAGATGTCTTCCCCGACCGTCTGCAAGGCAAGTACAATGCCCTCCGGAAGCAGTTTCCGGAAAAGGTGGACGTGCCGGAGGATCGTCGGTTTCTCGGATTCGACGCCTACAAAAAGGCGATGGACTGCCTTAGACCCGCCGACATTGCGATCCTGACCACGCCGCCGGCATTTCGCTGGGTGCAGTACCCTTATGCCATCAAAAAAGGGCTGAACGTCTTCATGGAGAAGCCCGTGACTGTGGACGGCCCCACAAGCAGGCGCATGCTCGAAATCAACAAAGGCGCCAAAGCAAAGAACCTGAAGGTGGGCGTGGGGCTGAACTCCCGCCACGCCCGGCACCTCCAGGAGCTGGCCAAGCGCGTTCACGACGGCGAGATCGGCGAGATTATCATGGAGCGAGGCTACCGGATGCACGGGCCGGCCGCGTACTTTCAATCTCTGCCCAAGCCGGCGGGCATCAGTGACTTAATGTACCAGATTCAGCGATTCCACAGCTTCATCTGGGCCAGCGGCGGCAACTTCAGCGACTTTTACATTCACATCATCGATCATCTTTCATGGATGAAGAACCAATGGCCCGTCAAGGCTCACGCTTTGGGTGGCCGCCATTACAAGACGAGTCGCGACGGCGTCGCCTATGTGGATCAGAATTTCGACACGTATTCGGTCGAATACACCTTCGCCGACGGGACCAAGATCCACTTCAACGGGCGCTGCATGAACGGCTGCCACAACAACTTCTCGAGCTATATCCACGGCACCAAAGGCAGCGCCATCGCCTCCAAAAGCGGCGATTGCGGCGGACCTTCTACCATCTTCAAAGGGCAGACCCCGAACCGGTCCGAAATGGTGTGGGAATCCAAAGTTCCCCGCGACCAGCGGTCCTGGTACCAGAACGAATGGAATGATCTGATGGACGCCATCCGCCAGGATCAGCCTTATAACGAAGTGGATCGGGGCGTGACCGTCAGCCTCGTCACCTCGATGGGGCGCATGGCCGCGCATACGGGCCGGGAAATTACCTACGAGCAGATCCTCAACAGCGACCACGAAATGGCGCCCGGTCTGGATAAGATCACGGAAAATTCGCCGGCGCCGCTGAAGGCCGACTCCAAGGGCAGATATCCCGTGCCGCAGCCCGGTATCGTTACGGACCGCGAGTACAAAGACTTCGCATAACAAATCATCAGCATGAACGGTAGGGTGGGCTTGAGCCCACCGGTTGATTGGTGCGGCAAGCCTCACCCTACTTGTTTTTCTCATTTCATATAACCTTATCACACACTTTAGGCCTACCCAGAAACGACTTGAATACGACAACTCGAGTGGATATGATGGTAGACTGATGCGGTTTATGCCGTGTTTGATTTTTCCTGATTATAGCTGGAATAGTATCGTCGATTTCATGGAAGATTTCGACTTCATGAAAAAGGAAATGTGATCTGACAAGTGAAAACAGAAAAGGAGAAAGTATGACAAGTTCCAATCAATCAGGTACAACCCGTCGTGACTTCCTGAAGAATACCGGGCGTATTGCCGCGACCTCCGCTCTTGCGGCAGGGCTCGGATCCAGCGTCCACGCAGCGGGCAGCAGCGAGATCAAGATCGCCCTGATAGGCTGCGGCGGACGAGGCACCGGAGCGGCCACGAACGCTCTTTCAGTCAAGGGCGGCCCGATCAAACTCGTTGCGATGGCCGACGTATTCGAGGACAAGCTTACTCGAAGCTACGGGAATCTCAAGAAGAGGTTCGGCGACAGGGTCCAGGTACCCGATGACCGCAAATTCCTCGGTTTTGACGGCTACAAGAAGGCGATGGATTGTCTCAAGCCGGGTGATGTAGCCATCTTCGCGACGCCCCCGGCTTTCCGCTGGGTGCACTTCACATATGCCATCAAGAAGGGCCTCAACGTCTTTATGGAAAAGCCGGTTACGGTAGACGGCCCAACTACCAAGCGCATGATTCAGCTCGCCGAACAGGCGGACGCCAAGAACCTTAAATGTGGCGTCGGTTTGATGATCCGCCATTGCGCCGGCCGTAGGCAACTGAAACAGCGTATCGACGACGGCGAAATTGGTGATATTGTCTCGATGCGAGCCTACCGCATGGGCGGCCGGGCGTGCACTACAGGTCCGAAGCCCGACGGCATGAGCGAGCTGATGTATCAGATCCGCAAATTCCATAGCTTCCTCTGGGCCAGCGGCGGCATGTATCACGACTTCTACATCCACCAGATCGACGAGTGCTCCTGGATGAAAGGCGCATGGCCTATAGAAGCTTATGCATCGGGAGGCCGTCATTACCGCGGCGACGCCGTCGACCAGAACTTCGATAACTACTCGGTTGAGTACGTCTATCCGGACGGCGCCAGGCTCTTCTACTACGGCAGGGCTATGCAGGGATGCAAAGGCCGGTTTGACAGCTACGTTCACGGCACCAAGGGCGTGGGAGTCGTCTCGACCAGCAGCCACTACCCCGGTAAGGTCAGATCGTATAGGGGCCATAACATGACCAGGGAAAACCGGATCTGGGCTTTCCCGCAGCCTGAGCCGAGCCCGTACCAGCTCGAATGGGACGACCTGATCGACGCTATCCGCAACGACAAGCCCTACAACGAGGTCAAACGCGGTGCCGAAGTGAGTCTGGTCAACACGATGGGCCGCATGGCCGCCCACACCGGCCAGGTGATTACGTTCGAGCAGGCGCTCAACTGCCCGCACGAGTTCGCTCCCAACGTGGATAAGTTCACGATGAATTCGCCCGCCCCCCTGCTTTCCAACTCCAAGGGCGAGTACCCAGTCCCTCAGCCGGGCATCCTTAAAGACCGCGAATACAAAGAATTCGCTTAATATTTTACAACAATTATGTATTTCACTGCCGGTCCTGGCCCAGCCGAGACCGGCAGTTTCTTTTATGATACTCGTATTTGCAGATCGCGACTGACTATGGTAGAATATCAGGCAGTTTCGCTCCGTAGGGCGATCTGTAGTAGAACAATACAATTATGGTGTGTTTAGGAGTCTGTAATATGATGTCATGTTTTTCGGAAAAGGTGGGAGGAAAATGTGAAATGAAAGTCACACATTTGCTGGCAGTGGTATTTGTCGCCGTCGCTCTTTTGGGTTCGCCCGCTCAGGCGGCCAAGCCTGCGGCATATACAGAGACCGTCAAAACAGCAAACGACACTGAAATGTCGTTCAAAATGGTCCCTATACCCGGCGGCACGTTCATGATGGGCAGCCCCGCCGACGAGCCCGGCCGCAAGGACGACGAGGGACCTCAGCACAAAGTACGCGTCGGTCCGTTCTATATGTGTAGCACTGAGATGACGATTGATCTTTTCATGGCGTACTACCAGGAAACTGTCACCGCCAAGAAGGACTTCATTGAGACGCAGGAAGCCAAGAAGGACGCTGAGAAGGCCGAAGGCGTCGATGCGATATCCGGCCCCACGCCCGTCTATGGAGACCTTTCCATGGGCTATGGACCGAAGCACCCCGCCATCGGCATGACCTGGCACAACGCCAACAACTTCTGCCTGTGGCTTTCCAAAAAGACCGGCAGGAAGTACCGCCTGCCGACCGAATCCGAATGGGAATACGCCGCTCGCGCGGGTAAGACCGGCATCTTCGGCACGACCAACGATCCCGAGAAAATGAAGGAATACGCCTGGTACGACGCCACCGCCGACAGTGAAACTTCCGAGATCGGCAAGAAGAAGCCCAACGCCTTCGGTCTCTATGACATGGCCGGCAACGTCCGCGAGTGGGTTTCGGACTTCTACAGCCCTACGGCATACGCCGAGGCGGCCAGGAAGAATCCGGCGGTCAATCCCAAAGGTCCCAAGACCGGCGAGCTTCACGTCGCCCGCGGCGGCGATTACAGCAGCCCCCCAGATGAGCTAAGATGCGCATCGCGGCACTTCGAGCAGAAATGGTGGCGCATGGGCGACCCGCAGATACCGAAGAGCATCTGGTGGCTGCCCGAGATGGACATCATCGGCTTCCGTGTCGTGCGATCCATCGAGGACGACGCGAAGTAGCGAGCCGAGCAATACGAGCCGAACACGGCACATCAAAAAGGAGACAAAATGGCAAATTCAGCAGAATCCACCAAGAGCCCCGGAACGACGAGGCGTGATTTCCTGAAAAGTTCAACCGTAGCCGCTTCGGCAGCCGCACTGGGCATCGGCAGCAGCGCATACGCCGGCGCAAGCGATATCATCCGTGTCGGCATGATCGGCTGCGGCGGAAGAAATACCGGCGCCGCCGCACAGGCATTGACCGCCGACCCCGGCGCCAGACTCGTTGCGATGTGCGACATCTTCATGGACCGCGTCAAAAGCAAACGCAAGGCCCTCAAAGCACAGAAGAAGGACCAGGTCATCGTCGACGACGACCACTGTTTCGCCGGTTTCGACGGCTACAAGCACGTCATCGAGGCCTCCGACGTGGTCGTCATCGCCAACGCGGCCAAATTCCACCCGCTTCACGCTATGACCGCGCTCAAGGCCGGCAGGCACGTGTTCGTCGAGAAGCCCCACGGCATCGATCCAGCCGGTCTCAAGCTCCTGCAGAAGGCGGTCGACCTGGCGAGACAGAAGAAGCTCTGCCTCGTTTCGGGCCTGCACAGCCGGTACCACGAAGGATACGCCGAGACCGTACAGCGTATCCACGACGGCGCTATCGGCGACGTGATCTCCATCGAGGAGAACTTCCTGCGCGCGCCGTACGTCATTATCAACCGCGCGCCGGGACTTTCAGAGCTGCAATGGCAATGCAGCACGCAGTACCACTTCCGCTGGCTATCCGGCGACGACGTGCCGCAATCGCTCGTGCATAACATGGACCGGGCTCGCTGGGTGCTCAAAGAGGCAGTGCCGGCAAAGTGTCACGGCCTCGGCGGGCGATCCTCGATGACAGAGCCTATCTACGGCGACGTCTTCGACCACCATTCGGTCATCTATGAACTCGACAGCGGCGTGCGAATCTATGCATTCTGCCGAACGACCACGGGCTGCTACAACGAATCATCCAGTATCGTGCTCGGCAGCAAAGGCAAGGCATCCGTCACCCGCTGCCAGATCTGGGGCGAGAATCCCTGGCGCTGGCAGAATCCCGGCAAGGGCTGGCGCGGCCCGTACCAGGTAGAGCACGACGTGCTGTTCAAGGCGATCCGCTCGGGTAAGCCGGTCAATAACGGCCACTACATGACCCGCAGCACGATGACGACTGTGATGGGTCAAATTTCGTGCTATGCCGGCAACGAAGTCACCTGGGACGAGATCAACAGGTCCGACTTCTACTACGAGCCGAGGCCGGAGAATTGCCGGGACGACATGGACCCGCCGGTCAAGCTGGGCTCCGACGGCAGCTACCCCGTCCCCAGGCCCGGTCAAGAAGATGATCCGATCCGGGCAAATTGGCTTCGTTCCATCAAATTGAGTTAACCGCAGAGCAAGCAAACAGCGCTGAGACAAACAAGATTGGCTTTGATTTCCTTGACTTGACGCATCGCCTTTTGCGTCTTAACTCGATGTCATTGACGCCTTTATGTCCATTTCACCCTTTCGCAAATTGGCTTTGTTTTACGAAATCTCATTCATGTCAGATCCTTCGGCTCCGCTCAGAGCCTGCCCCGAACGTAGTTGAAGGGACGCCCGGGCTGAATCCCGGCCGATTGGCTTTGTTTTGCAATTTACCCCCAAGGGGATTGCCTTTACGCAGTCCTATGGACTCTTTAAGGAGGACGCAATACGAATAAATTGGCTTTGTTTTGCAGATACCACTCATTTAGGATTTAGAGCTTAGTGCTTAGAGTTTCCCGCCGAAGGCGAGTTGATTGGGTTTGTTTTTCATTTTCCTGTAGCCACAGAGACCACAGACACCGTCCTGAGCGCAGTCGAAGGAGACCACCGAGGACTAAGAGATAGGCTGATATTTCACGAATTCCTGATTTCCTAATCACCTGATTACCGCTTCCTGTTACCCTGATTCCCTGATATCCCGCTTCTCTTTTTAACCATTCTCAACTCAAAACTCAAAACTAACAACTTAAAACTCGCAACGATATTTCGTTGCGTGTGTATTATACCATATTATTAGTTGTATTTCAAATGAATTCTCAAAAAATAAGACAATTAACCGCAGATATCTATACCTGTGGCACAAGTGGCACAAGTTTCGCAGATTGATT
>Ga0180431_10005458_pt1 | contig 15466 bp, 13 predicted proteins | sample SS_ome_11_FD_132459 | JGI IMG/M metagenome (GOLD analysis project Ga0180431, IMG submission 132459) | Hypersaline lake sediment archaeal communities from the Salton Sea, California, USA - SS_1_MS_1 metaG | ecosystem: Environmental > Aquatic > Non-marine Saline and Alkaline > Hypersaline >... | reverse complement strand
CATATAATTGTAAAATAATTTGACATTATTTCAATTAAAATTGGAGCGGATTCATGGAAATTCTTGAAAAGGTATGCGCTTATATTGATCAGAAAGAAACGGATATTAGTGATTTCCTCTGTACGTTCATAACAAAGGAGTCGATTAGCAGGGGCGTTGCGGGAACAGGTGAGGAATTAAAGGCCCAGGAATGGGTGAAAGGGCAGTTTGAAAATATCGGTTTCAGTGATGTGGATTACTGGTTTCCCGATGAAAAACAGAAACGGCCCAACGTGGTCGGCACGATGAAGGGCAGCGGGAAGGGCAGGTCGCTCATTCTCCAGGGGCACGTGGACGTGGTGCCGGTCCCTGACTCCGAGCTGGAACTATGGAAATCCGATCCCTGGAAAGGTACCGTGCGTGACGGAAAAATCTACGGCCGCGGGTCGAGCGATACCAAGGGAGGCCTGTCCGGCATGATCTGGGCGGCCCGTGCGGTCAAGGAATGCGGAGCCGAGCTGGCAGGGGACCTTCTGGTTGCATCGACTATCGGCGAGGAGTCACAGGAGGGGGAGACAATCGGGGCGGCGGCGGCCGTGAAACGCGGACACGATGCTTCCTTCGCCGTTGTCGCCGAACCCACCAACTGCGAGATCCATACCGAATCCGCCGGTGTGTTCATGTTCCAGCTTATCGTGCAGGGAAAGAGCGCTCATACCGCGGCCCGCAACCAGGTCATCTTTCCGCAGCGCTACGGAATCGATGCGGGATCCGTGGTGGGTGTGGACGCGGTATCCAAGATGAAGCTCTTTCTCGATCTTTTCGAGCGGCTCGAGCGGCAGTGGAACCACCGGTGGAGGAGCAAGGTTCTCGGGAGCGGGGGATACCCGATACCGCTGGACAGGCAGGGGATCGGGCTGTTTACCATCAACCCGTCCCTTATCGAGGGAGGTACCTATATAGGGTCGGTACCGGGATCCTGCACCCTGACCTGCAATGTGTGGTATCCGAGCTGGCTCGACGTATCCGAAGTCATAGACGAGCTCGGAGACAGAATCCATGCGCTTTCACAAACCGATGACTGGCTCAGGGAGCATCCCCCGCAGTTCAAGGCGCCCGTATTTCAGAGCTGGCGTCCGTTCAGGGTCCCGGTCGACCATGAGGGAGTGAAAGCCCTGGCGAGTTCCTATGAATCGGCGACCGGGGAGACGGCGATACACAGCGGCTTCAAAGCCACCTGCGACGCCACGTGGCTGAACGAAAACGGGGTCCCGGCCGTCACCTTCGGTCCTGGTGGGCTCGAGATGGGTGTGCACGGTGCAAACGAGTACGTTCCCATTGAGGAGTTTATAAGGTGTACGAAGGTCTACGCAGCCATGATACTGAACTGGTGCGGAGTAAAATGAGTCACCGTGCGGATCCTCGGAAAAATACTCGCACAAGACCGCCCGTGAACACCATGCGCTTTTTTAGAAAAGGCCCTCTTTTTTCATTTCCGAGAACACCTCGTCCATGGCCTTGAGCGTGACGTCGATATCGTCCCGCGTGTGGGCGGCGGAGATATATATCTCACCGAAGTGCGCGGGCCGGATGAAGACGCCCCTGGGCATGAGCTTGTTCCTGAAGGTCATGAACAGGTCCTTGTCCGTTTTGCAGAACTCCGGATAGTTCCTTATGCGCTCGAGATCCGTGAAGTGTATCTGGAACATGGGCGGGAGCCCCTGGACGATCGCGCGTATTTTCCGTGCGCTTATGATCTCCCGCATTCCCTCCATCAGCCTTCCGCCCACGTCGAATATGTGCTCGTAGACCTTCCCGTCGTCCTCAGCGAGGAAATCGAGCGTGGCATGCGCCGCTGCCATGGCCACACGGTTGGCATTGACCGTTCCCGCGCGAAACACGGCGCCTTCGGCCATGAGGTTCATGATCTCGGCCTTGCCCCCGTACACGGCAACCGGGAATCCTCCGCCCACCGCTTTCGCCATGGTCGTCAGGTCCGGTGTGACGCCGTATTTCCCCTGGGCGCTCCGCAGGCCCACGCGGAAACCGGTTATCACCTCGTCGAATATGAGGACTATGCCGTGTTTCACGGTCAGTTCCCGTATTGCCTGAAGATACCCTTCGTCGGGCAGGATCACGCCTGAATTGCACATGCAGGGATCCACGAGCAGTCCGGCCATTTCCTTCCCGTGCTCCTCCATCGCTCTTTCCAGCGCGTCCACATCGTTCCACGGGAGAATCATTATGTCCTCGTACGCCCCCTTCGGGATACCTGAACCGATCGTCTGTTTCTTTTGTACTCCCGCCTCGGCATCGACTCCCAGCGAGGGGTGCACGCTGTGTGCCACGCTGTCCACCCATCCGTGATAGGCACCCTCGAATTTCCCGATGATGCTCCTGCCGGTGTATGCACGGGCAAGGCGCATGGCCATCTGGACCACCTCGGTACCGGAGTTCATGAAGCTCACCTTCTCGAAGCTCGGCACGATTTGAACGAGCTTTTCGGCAACCTCGATCTGAAGCTCAAAGGGAAGGCCGTAGGTGGCCCCCTTCCCGATCTGTTCCGCCACGAAATCCGTTATCCTCGGATTTGCGTTCCCGACCAGGGTCGGGCCCAGGGCGAGGAGGTAATCTATGTAGACATTGCCGTCTACGTCGTGGAGCTTGGAACCTTCCGCGTGATCGATGAAGAGGGGGTAGGGCTTGTACCCCTCGAGCGGCGTTCTCGATGCGCTCGACGCGCCGCCGGCAATGGACTGTAAGGCACGTTTGTAGAGCTGTTTCGATTTCTGCGTCGAATAATCCATATCCTTGCTCCTTTTGTCGTGTTTGTCGGGGCAAAACCCAGGCACCGGGCCTTCCATACAGCGCGGGCTTAACCATCCGAACCCCGATATTTATAGTAGAGCCGGGCCTGTACACACTTTTTTCATACAGTGCCCAGAAACAGCATCGCGCACGCAGTATAGATTTTCGCGGCCTCCAGCAAATCCCCGGTGTCGACCCACTCGTTGTAGGTGTGCGCCTGCCTGATGCTGCCCGGTCCGAAGGCCAGCGCAGGAACTTTCGCGTCATTGACAAAGAAGGGGGAATCGCAGGCGTACCGTGTTCCTCCGATGGGCAGGGGTTTCCCGCGTACCGCTTCCGAAGCCTCGATCATCGACTGAACGATCGGTTCGTCCCGGGATATCTCGGTCGGGTCGAGCTTGGGCCTTCCCGGTCCCGAATCGGGAATGGGCCATGTCAACGGCTCGTCGTTCCAGTCCAGTATATCGTACGCGAATTCGGGGTCGTCCTTTTTTATGTCCTCGAGGATAACGCGTACCTCGGACAGTCTCTGCCGGGCGGTTTCGCCCGGAACGAGGTGCGTTGTTATATGCAGATTGCACTTATCCGCGCCGATGACGCTGCGCCATCCTCCGTTTATAATGCAGTTGACGAAAGCGGGTTTTCCGGTAAGGGGATGGGTCCGCGTTTGCAGTTTCTCCCTGTACGCCTCGAAGGCCGTGAGCACGCGCGTCATCTTGTCGATGGCGTTCGTTCCGCTCTCGGGCATGCTCGCATGGGACGATTTTCCGGTAATTCGGACCCAGAAGGTGGTGATGCCGTTGCATGCGGGATTGATCGACATTTCGGTAGGCTCCCCGATAACCGCGGCGTCCCAGTCCTTTTTCTTCACCATGGATTCCGTTCCCCAGCCCCCGGACTCCTCTCCCGGAACAGCCGCTACGGTCAGGGAACCCTTGAGGGTTGTCCCGCTGTCCCTCAATGCCTTTGCGGCCATGATCATGGCGCCGAGGCCCCCCTTCATGTCGCAGGCCCCCCTCCCATAGAGCTTCCCGTCCCTTACAACGGGTTCAAAGGGGGGCGAGTCCCATTTATCGGGGAATTCCACGGGGACCACGTCCATGTGTCCGTTGAAGCACAACAGGGGTTTTTCGGATCTTCCCCTCAGCGTACCCAGTACCACGGGCTGCGTTTCGCCGTCGGTTTTCGGAACGGCCGTTTCATATACCTCCACGTCCATTCCCGCCTGTTCCATCATGTCCGTAATAAGGGGTACGACCGGCGCGACCGTTCGGTCGGTTCGGATCCCGATCATCTTCCCCACAAATCCGATCACGTCATCCTGTCTGATGCCGGACGTTACTTCAGTGATGTGCATGGCTGCTTTCCCGGTTTCTCTTCCAACCATTCTTCACGGTCCGAAGATTTAATCAATGGAAATCACGATTTTAAGAGAATTTTTTGCCTGCCGAGCCGTGTTCAATGCTTCATTCATCTCTTCCATGGGAAACTGGTGGGTAATGAGGTCCCGCGTGCGTAAACGGCCTGTTTCCATGAGAGACAGGGCGGCACGGGTATCGAAGGGAGTGGAAGAGTATGTCGCCACCAGGAGAAACTCGCGGAAGAAAAACCGGTAAAGGTCAACCGGTATCGTAACTCCGGGCTCATAGGGGGCAAAGAGGTATAGGGTGGCCCCTTTACCCGCTATAGTGAAGCCCTGCTCCAGCGCGTCCAGGGAATGTGTCGCGAGCACGACAATGTCGGCGCCTCTTCCGTTGTTGTGCTTTTCAATGTACGAACGTACATTCGTCTTCGAGAAATCGACGGTATGGTCCGCCCCGAATTCGACGGCTTTTTCAAGCCGGTACTCGACATTGTCGATTGCAAAGATTTTTCCGGCGCCGTATATACGGGCGAGCTGTACATGGACCGCCCCGGCGAAACCGGCCCCTATTACGGCGACCGTATCCCCCTGATGCATGTCGAGCCTGTTCATGCCCTTGATACAGCAGGCTATCGGCTCTATCATGGTCGCTTCTTCGTAGCTTATTTTCGAGGGTAGTTTCAGCGTATCCCGAGACAGGTTGAGGGCCGGAACCCTGATGTACTCGGCAAATCCGCCCGGGTATATCGCGGTTTCTTTATAGGTATCGCACATGGTGTAGTGGCCCCGTATGCAGTGATGGCATACAAAGCAGGGGACGTGGTGATGTACGAACACGCGGTCGCCGGTTTTGAAACCTTCGACTCCCTTCCCGGTTTTAACGATATCACCCGCGGGCTCGTGGCCGAAAAACGCGGGTGCCCTGGGCTCCATGTACCAGTCGGCGAGGTCGCTTCCGCAAATCCCCGATTTTTTCACTTTGACCAGCACCTCGCCGTCATGAATCCCGGGTACCTCCGCCTCCTCTATCCTGATATCGGTACCGCTGTAATATCTGGCGACTTTCATCATGGCCATACCATTATCCCGTTATAGTGAGAGGATTTTTATCATGGATGAATATTTTAACATAATCAGGCGGAGATCCATCAACGGGTACGCTTACAGGTGAAACGTGAGAACTGTCCGAAGGTCCTGCATTGTGTTATGCTACGATATGTTCCGTTTCACTGTTGTAAATGCGCATCTTTTCAACCGGGAACCGCACCCAGACATTTTTACCCGATTCGATTTGAAGAAACTTGCCGACCGCTTTGACCTCGTTCTCCTTTTCGGGCGACTGCAGATAGAGGACCCGCACACCCTCTCCCTTCTCCTCCACCTCCCTGCAGAAAAAGGGAAGGTATTCTTTCTGCTCGTGCTCGCTGATAGTGAATACCTCCGGGCGCATTCCCAGTTTCACCCGCTTGTTTTTCCTTATATACTCCTCATATTCCCCCGGTATGGGAAGAACGAAGTCCTTGAAGCTCAGGCTGTTGCCTTTCAGCTCTCCTTCCAGAATATTCATGCCGGGAGATCCCATGAAATATCCGACAAAGAGGTGCGCGGGCTTGTCGTAGATCTGTTCCTTTGTATCGAACTGCAGCACGTTCCCGTCCTTCATTACCGCTATCCTGTCTGAGAGGGTAAGGGCCTCGGACTGATCGTGCGTGACATAAACGAAGATCTTTTTCTGTTCCTCCTGTATGCGCTTGATCTTCGTTCGCAGCTCCACGCGTTTTTCCGACTCGATGCTCGTGAGCGGCTCGTCGAGCAGGATGACCTTTGCGTCCTTGATCAGTGACCGGCCCAGGGCGACGGTCTGGCGGTCCGCGGGTCCCAGTTTGTGAGCGGGTGATTGGAGGATTTCGCCGAGCTCGAGCATCTCGGTCAACCCGTGCACCTTTTTTTCTTTTTCGGCCGAGGAAATTTTTTCCCTCCGAATCGGAAACATGAGGTTCTCATACACGGTCATGGGATAGACAACGGGGGACTGAAAAACCATGGCGATATTCCGCTCTTCAATGGGAACGTCGCGCATGTCCTGGCCGTCGAAAAAGACCTCGCCCTCGTAATCGACCAGAACGCCCGCGATAATTTTAAGTATCGTCGTTTTACCGCATCCCGAAGGGCCGAGCAGGGAGTAGCGGCCCTCTTTGTCCATGGAGATGTTTATATCTGTCAGAGCATACGTTTTCTTGTCGTATGAATAGCTCACATTCTTCAGATCAACGCGTGCCATGCTCATTCTCCTCTGTATTGCATGATAAGCCTGCCGGTTTCCCTGTTAAAAATATAGAAATCCTCAGGTACCGCGAAGAGATGTATATTTCCCCGTTTGAAATCCCTGGGAAAGGGGAAGTACCCGTTCATCCGCTGCCCGTCATACTCCAGGTGGAGGACGGTACCCGCCGGTGTTACATCCGCGAGCGTCAGGAAAAAGGTCATCTGCAGCGTGTCTTTCCCCTTTTCCATGTTGAACGAAAATGTCTGCAGTCCTAATATGTATTCGTTTTGCTTCAGGCTGTCCATCAGATGGCCCGCGGGCAGCTTTATCTCCTCTGAAGCGTACAGGTAGGGTTTCCCGTCGATTTGTTTCATGGTGGTTTGAAAAAGGTTCATGGGCGGGGTATAGAAGTGTTCCACGAATTGTATGTTCGGAGGGGTGTGATACGCCTCGATGGTATCCCCGTGCCAGAGGACTTTTCCCATGTGCATGAGAATCGTCCTGTTGCTCATGGAGAGCACCTCCTGGTAATTCGGTGTTGCGTAGAGCAGGTTGATTTTATGCAGGTGCTCGGAGCTCAGTATTTCCTTCAACTCGTGTGTCATTTCCTCCCTCAGTTTGTAGTCCAGACCGGTGAGCGGTTCATCCAGGAGGTAGATGTCCGCATCCTTGACCAGTGCCCTTCCAAGGGCGGTTCTCTGCGCCTCGCCGCCGCTCAGCTCGTAGGGCCGCTTTTCGAGCAGATGTTCGATCCTGAGTATTTGAGCCTGCTTCTCGACCCGCTGCCTGACCTCTTTGTCGGGTTTTCTCTCGGCCCGGAGCGGCGAGGCGATATTCTCGAAAACCGAAAGGTTTGGATAGAGGTTATATCCCTGCGAGATCATGGCGATCCTGCGGTTTCTCGGGGGTACATCGCTGAGGTTCCTGTCACCAAGGTATACCGTGCCCTTGTCGGGCTTCAGAGTGCCCGCGATGATCTTCATCAGGGTGGTTTTCCCGGAACCGGCGGTTCCCAGGATACCGGTGAATATATCCTCTTCAATCTCCAGATTGACATTGTCCAGGATCTTTTTCCCGGCAAAAGACTTTTCTATTCCTTCGATTCGCAAGGTTGCCATAAGATTAACCCCATATCATCAACGAAAAGAGTAGTACAACCGATGCCGCAAACGGTATGACAATTGGTTTCGTCGGTACCACGAGCAGCCAGGCAATATGTATAAAGATGAACGCAATAACGCCTATAAAATACCGAAGCCCCAGAGTCGACTCCAACTGCATGAAACCCTTACGAGGGATCGGTTTGCACACCACGTCGATAACGGCGATTACAGGTATTACCGCGAGCAGTACACCAAGGCCCGCGAATACCTGCCACTGTACATGTATCCACTCCCACATGAATAAGCCTCCTCGATGTTTTACAGTCTCCTCAGGGGCACGAAACCTCTTGTGAGGTACTTCTTGGTGAAGATGACGAGCACGATTCCGGGTATGATGGAGATCGTACCTCCGGCCGCGGCCATACCCCAGTCCACGCCGTATCCCAGGCGCATGACCGTTACGGTAAGCTGGGCCGGGAGGGTCTTCGCGGCAACGGCCGTGAGGTTTACGGCAAACATCATTTCCGTCCATGAGAACATCCAGATGAACACTGCAACCGTGATGAGCCCGGGTTTCATCACAGGGAGAAATACCCTGCCGAAGTACCGCCATACCGTAAACCCGTCCAGGAACGCCGCGTCGTCGATCTCCTTGGGCACCGCTTCCATGAAACTCATCCAGATCCATATCGAGAGCGGCAGGTTGAACAGGGTATAGGAAAAGAGCAGCCCGAGCTTTGTATCGAACAACCCTATATTTGAGTAAATGGCGAAGAAGGGAAGAATGAAGCAGGCGGGCGGCGCCATCCTGTTGGTGATAAGCCAGAAGTAGAGGTGTATGTCCCCGACAAAGGGTCTCCGGGAAAAAGCATACGCGGCGAAGAAAGAGATGGGAAGGCAGAGCGCGACGCTTCCGATACAGACGATCAGGGAGTTAATGATCGCCCGCGCCCACGGTCCCTTTGTCATCTCTATGAAGTTTTTCAGTTGTATTTCCCGGGGAAAGAAGGTCGTCTCCGTCTCGATTTCAGACCTCGTTTTAAGGGCGGTTATGGTCATAAAATAGATGGGGAACAGAAAAACGAAGATAACCAGCAGGTAAAAGATCGTCTTCCCGATTTGCTTAGCCAGATTTTTTTGTGTTTTCGAAATCATGGTTACCGTCCATTCGTTTGCGAAGTCGTCGTGCTTTCATATGTCTTCAGCGCTCCAGCAAACCTTTTCCCTTGGTCAGGAGCATGATCAGGAGAAAGCAGAGCAGTATAACAATGACGAGGTATATGATCGAGGCGGCCGCGGAAAAGCCGCCCAGCCACTCCCTGATGCCCTTCTTGATAATGAAAAAGCTGAGAAGCTCGGTGGCCCTTCCCGGTCCACCTCCCGTGAGAATGAAGGTTTCGTCGAATATCTTGAAGGAATCGATGATGCGAAGGAGCAGCACCGTGATCAACGACAGTTTGATCCCGGGCATTGTTATGAACCGGAATGTCTGCCATTTCGTGGAACCGTCAATGCGCGCCGCCGTATAGTAAACGTCGGGTATGGTAACAAGGCTCGCTGAAAGAAGCAGGAACACGAGGGATATCCAGTGCCAGGAGTCCATCACGATAAGGGTCCAGAATGCCGCCCTCGGTTCCATGAGTATATAGTCTATGCCGAATGTTTTCAAAAGAAGCGGAACGGGTCCTCCCGTCATGGTCATGAGCCGCCACAGGACCCCGATCGATACCCAGGGGATCAGGCTGGGGAGTATGACCACCGTCGAGACCACGCCGACCAGTTTCCCGCGGCCGCGTATGGCGAGGGCGAGGAGCAGGCCGATCGGCACCTCAATTGCCAGGATGGCACCCGTAAATATGGCATTTCTTCGAAACGCGTCCCACCACTCCTCGGAGTGGAGTACATTGATATAGTTCGTGAGCTGCACGAAGGTTGGATTGGATGAAAAGGGTTTTGTGAATGAATAGTTTAAAACGACCAACAACGGAAAAATAGAATTGAATAGCAGTATTATCAGTGCCGGAAATATCAGAAGATGTCTCTTGTCATTCATAAATCTCGCTCCATTTCTCTGTCACCCAACTGTATGGTATGAATACGGGAATAGATTTTACACCCTTTCCATAGAAAGGTGAATAAATGATTCGGGCGGCCCCCGTATGGGAGAGCCGCCCGATGATGACTATGTTCTTACTTTGCTATCCAGCCTTTCTCAAGGAGGAATTTATCCAACCGCTCTGCAACCAGATCAGCCATCTGCTTTGCATTCATACCCTCTCCAAGAGCCTCGGCAACCGCCGTGGCAATAGGCTCGTTGGTGTCCGGGAAACCGGGCCAGAGCTCGTCCGTACCGGCGTTGTAGTCGACAAATGCCGGGTTTTTCAGGAGAGACATGTACCCGCCCCACTCCTTATCGTGCGACTGCATCTGCTTTGAATTGATGGTGGAGTAGCGGATCGGCATGATTCCCTCCAGGTTCTTATACACCGAAACCGACTTCGAGGTCATGAACTGGGAAAAGAGCCAGGTCGCCTCCTTGTGCTTGCTTCCCTCGGTGATGGCCCAGCCTTCGGCGTCCCAGTACCCTCTGACCATACCGTACTCGAAGTACTTCTCGCTCACCGGAACAGGAGCGACCTCGTACTTTCCGGCGATCTTGGAGTCCGATCCGTTGTAGGTGGGGATGAACGCGATATGCTGGAGGTTGAAGGCGTAGTTGCCTTCTATACCGAAGGCGATATAGGCTTCAACCGAATCCTTCTCACGCACCTTCTGAATCGGGGCGTATTTCGGAAGCTCGAAGTGCAGGTACTGGAAAGCGGCCACGCCTGCGGGGCTGTTCAGCCTTCCGCCTCGGCTTGTCGAAGCGCCCAGCAGGGTCTTCCCGTCGTCCGCATAGGCCACGCCGTAGACCTGGCTGTAGGGCCTGCAGTGCGGGGGTAAAGTCCTGAGGGGAGGTCCGACCGCCTTGGATCCGAGACCGGCGTCCTGGTCGAGCACGTCGTTGAAAAACCAGGCGAGGTGCCACCCGGGTTTCTGGCCGACAATGGTTCCATACATGTTCTTGTCCGGCCTGGTGAAGAATTCCGCCACATCGAGGCTCTTTTCAAAGGTCCAGTCGTCCTTTATGTTCTTGGTCTGCACGGCCTTCTCGAACCACTGCATGGGTGTCATGAGATCGTATCCGTACTTCTGCTTGAATGCACTCTTGTTGGCGGCATCGGTGAACCAGTCCTTCCTGTAAACGGTTCCGCAGGGTTTCTGGTAATCGCAGAGGATGTAGAGATGACCGTTCAGCGCGCTCCTGCAAATCTTGTCGGACGTATAGTCGTCCAGGTCCAGGAAGGGGCTGTTGAGATCCGGATTCGCTTCCATGAGTTCGGTAAGATCGGCGGCTCCGCCGACAAAGGTAAAGAATCCGACCATGTCCTGGTCGATGTTGATGGTATCGTACGATCCCTGCTTCGTTTCAGCCTCCATCCTCATCTTGCGCATGGTTTCGTCGCCAGCGATACCTTCGATCGCCGCCTTGATGCCCGTCAACTTTTCGAAGAGCGGTCCGAGGTTTTCGGCTTCCCACATGGTGAGGGGGACCGATTCGTAAGCCGCCCTTATCTGCTCGCCCCTGTAGGGAGCAGCGGCCTTTGCAAACCACTCGAGCTCCTCGAGCAGCTCTGCCTGTGAGAGAACGGTATCGGTTCCGATAATACCCGCTATCTCTTTCGCAGCCGCCAGGTACTGCTCCTCTTTCTCCTCCTCCTTGGCGGCCATCGCCAATCCGGCGGCGAGCAGGCATACGACAATGAATGTCCCAATAACGATGATACTTCTCTTTCCTTTCATGCTTCTCCTCCTTTTAAAATTATATTCTGTAACGGTGTCGATAGCGCGCGCACCACCTCCTTAACTTTATTTCAAAGGTTAATTAAATCTTTTGTACCATAATGGTGTCGGAATTGCAACAATTATATGGGAAGAATAGTATAATTATTTGTGGAGTTATATTAATAATATTAATTTAATATTATTAAACAGGATAAAAATAGAATTAAAATTCATATGATAGAATATCATCTTCAGTACAAGGCGGGATTGTATTTATCCGGGGATAATTATTTTCAGGAAAATGTCTTTCCTCCGTCAACCACGATGATCTGTCCCGTTATGTAAGTGGCCAGGCCGGAACAGAGGAACAAAACGACATTCGCTATTTCCTCGGGTGTGGCAAGCCGTTTGAGGGGAATAGACTCGCTTGACTTGTCGAGCGCCTCCTGTGAATAATAATTCTTCAGCATTCCTGTGAGCACGTTTCTGGGAGCCAGGCAGTTGGTCAGGATGTTATGGGGCGCAAGCTCACGTGACAGGGTTCTGGTGAGTGAAAACATCCCACCCTTGGAAGAGGCATAATGCGCGCCGCCTCCGGTTCCGGTAATTGCCGATGCAGACGATATGAGAACGATCCTGCCTTCACCCCGGCTTATCATTGACGGTACGACCGCCTTGCAGCAGAGAAATGATCCCGTGAGGTTTACGTCCAGCGTTTTTTGCCATACCTCCCTGCTGAGCTCGGTGAAAGGCTGAACCGATGTTATGCCGGCGCTGTTCACGAGGAAATCTATTCGTCCGGTTTCGTGAAGCAGGCGGTCCATGGCGGCGTTGATCTCCTCTTCGCTGGAAACATCGACAGGGAAATAATAGGACTTTCTCCCCATGGAGCGTATTTCCTCGGCTGTTTTTTCCGATTCATCCCGCACAGGATCGAAGATCCCGACATCCGCCCCGGCCTCCGCGCACCGGAGCGCGACGCTTCTTCCGATTCCCTGGCCCCCTCCGGTTACCAGTAAAGTTTTGCCTTGAAAATCGATCGGTATCATGGTAGCTCCTTAATAGGTCAATAAGAGAATATGACGAAGCTGATATTTTGAATACTTAACAAAAACAAATCATCATGCTATACTACCTCCCACGATTGTCAAGAAAATAAACCTTATTGTATTTTATTATAAAACCCGAAGACAGGTTATTTATCAAAACGGGAATCACCACGGAAGAGGAGGAGGAAGAGATGTCGAAAAACGACCTCATCCTGAGTATTGACAGCGGTACACAGTCGTGCAGGGCGTTTGTATGGGATGAAAGAGGCACTATGATCTCGCAGGGGAAGGCCGATCACATCATCGAGCATCCCAGGCTCGGGTGGTTCGAGCAGGATGCGAACGAGTGGTGGCCCGCCGCTTGCAGGGCCATTCGGCAGGCCCTGGAAAAGACTGAGGTCTCGAGAATTCAGTTTCTCTGTATGTCCCATCAGAGGGAGACCTTCGTGCCCATTGGCAAGGACGGAATGCCCTTAAGGCGGGCCATCCCGCATATGGACATGCGATGCGAGAAGCAGGTGAGCGACGTAATCGATAAGCTCGGATGTGAAAAGGTGCACGGGATAACGGGAAAATACCCGAGCTACGTGTACAGTCTCTACGAGATACTCTGGACCATGGAGAATGAACCCAACATCGCGAAGAAGGTCTACAAGTACCTGGACGTGCAGGGCTTTCTGCTCAAGCACCTCATAGGAGAGTACGTCACTTCATACGTCAGCGCGGACCCCATGTCCCTTATCGATATTAAAAAGAGGACCTGGTCGACCGAGCTGATGGACGCGCTCGGCCTGAAACGGGAGCAATTTCTCGACCTCTGCGAGCCGGGTATAGTCGTCGGCCGAATCACCGAAGAGGCTTCACGGGAAACGGGATTGCCCTCCGGCCTTCCGGTCGTTTCAGGCGCAGGTGACGGTATCTGCTCGGCCTTCGGGACCAGAACCACAAACGTGGACAGGATCTTCTTCTACATAGGCACCTGGACGGTCCTCGGGGGTTTTAGTATGGATTACGTAATCGACAAGGCGTTCAGGACCCTTTTAGGCGTCATCCCGGGATCGTACCATCTCGAGGGGAATGTTACGGGAGGCTATATCATCAGCTGGTTCCTGGAAAATTACTCCAGAGACCTGGAGAGCCGTAATGAGGATTACTGGGAGAAGGCCGCGTCCGCCATTCCTCCGGGGTCCGAAGGCCTGATGACCGTTCCCTACTGGTTCGGCTGCCTGGCACCGTACTGGGACAACGGGTCCCGCGGTATCACCATGGGGTGGTCCGGTATTCATACCTGCGGGCACATATACCGCTCCATACTGGAGGGGGTTTCCTTCGAGCAAAGGCTCATATTCCGGAGAATGGCCGAGGAGCTGAATACAAGATACTCGGAGATCACCTTTGTCGGCGGCGGTGCGAAAAGCCCGCTGTGGGGCCAGATCACGTCCGACGTTTTCGGGCTCCCCATCAACATTACCGATACCGTGGAATGTTCGGCCCTCGGTGCTGCCGCTATCGGCGCGGCAGCCATGGGGATGTATCCCTCGATTCAGGAGGCGTCCGAGAAGATGACGCGGTTGGAGCTCAGGTACAGGCCCAATAAAGAAAATACCCCGAAGTATGACCTGCTTTTCGAGGTGTACAAGGACATCTTCCCTGCACTGCAGGACAAGATCCATGAGCTGAACGAGGTGCTCAGGCGGATAAGTCCCGGAAATCCTTCTGAGAACATGGAATAATACGGAGGTCGTTAGGGAATGAAAAACATGCGCGCTGTCATATACCTGGGTCCGAAAAAACTCGATATGCGGGAGGTGCCCGTGCCCAAACCGGCCGATGACGAGGTCCTGGTAAAGGTCCGCTGTGCGACCACCTGCGGTACGGACCTGAAAACCTACAAGCGCGGGTACCATCATCTGAAGCCCCCCTGCGGGATCGGCCACGAGTTTTCAGGCGACGTGGTCGAGGTGGGGAGGGACGTGAAGCATTTCAAACCCGGCATGCGTATAACGGCGCACAACTCCGCGCCCTGCGGCCTGTGCTTCTTTTGCAAGCACGGCCAGCAGAACCTGTGCGAGACACCGGTCTTCAATTACGGTACGTTCAGGGAGTATCACATTATCCCCGGGCCCATTGTTCGGATCAACGCCTTTGAAATACCGGAGCCTGTCTCATATAAACAGGCGCCGCTCGTGGAACCCCTTTCCTGTGTCGTACATGGGCATCGCGTACTTCGGATAGAACACGGCGAGCGCGTGGCAATCATCGGAGCCGGCCCCATCGGTCTCATGCACCTCCAGCTCGCGCTGCTCTCCGGCGCGGTCCAGGTCATATCCGTGGATTTAAGCGACACGCGGCTTCAGGTCGCCCAAAAACTGGGAGCCACCCATACAATCAACGCAGAGCGGGAAGACCCCGTCAGGGCGATTCGTGATATCACGAACGGAAGGGGAGTGGACGTTGCCATAGAAGCCGCCGGAGCGCTTGAGGCGTGGAACACAGCCTTCGATTCCGTTCGAAAGGGCGGGCGCGTGGAGTTCTTCGGGGGCCTGAAGGAAGGCACCCCGGTGGAGCTCGACACCTACCGGATACACTACGGCGAGCTGACGCTCCACGGAACCTTTCACAGTACTCCGCTTGACGTGCAGCGGGCCTTCGACCTCATCGTGTCCGGCGTGGTCGATATCCTTTCGCTCATCTCGGACGAGTCCCCGCTCGAGAAAGTGGAGGAGGCCCTTCAGCGCATGGACACGCGCGAGGTCATCAAGATCGCGATCAAGCCCGACCTCCCGGCAGGTGGATGAATCGCCAACGCGCGTTCTCGCAAGAAGTCAGCATAACTTTGCTGAATTGTTGTCGGTTGTTTGCCAACCACCGTCATATCAGGATCAATTCACTATACATAAATATACAATGTTATAGTAATTCAAAGATTGTCATAAGCGAACTATATCTTTCACTTATGCTTGAATGTCACTAATATTCAAGATATTATCAGATATATATACGCTAAACGGAGATTTTGTGTAGAAAAACTAGTTCGACAAACAAAAACCAAGTTACGAATTAATCAACAATT
>Ga0180431_10005457_pt1 | contig 15474 bp, 7 predicted proteins | sample SS_ome_11_FD_132459 | JGI IMG/M metagenome (GOLD analysis project Ga0180431, IMG submission 132459) | Hypersaline lake sediment archaeal communities from the Salton Sea, California, USA - SS_1_MS_1 metaG | ecosystem: Environmental > Aquatic > Non-marine Saline and Alkaline > Hypersaline >... | reverse complement strand
GATTCAGCGCCCATGATGCCCAAATGCGTGGTCGAGAGCCCGGTGCATCATTGGGGCGACGACCGGCCGCCGCGGATTCCGATGCATGAGACCGTGGTCTACGAGGCCCATGTAAAGGGCCTGACGCAGCTCCATCCGGACGTTCCGGGGCCGATCCGCGGACGCTATGACGCCCTCGCCCATCCCGCGGTGATCGAGCACCTCGTTAAGCTCGGCGTGACGTCGGTGGAGCTCCTGCCGATCCACGCTTTCGTCGACGACCGCTTCCTCGTCAACAAGGGCCTTCGGAACTACTGGGGCTATTCCACGCTCGCCTTCTTCGCACCGGAGCCGCGCTACTATTCCGACGAGGGCGCGGCCGGGCTCCGCGGCGCCGTCCGCGCGCTCCACGATGCCGGCATCGAGGTCATCCTCGACGTGGTCTACAACCACACCGCCGAGGGCAACGAGCTCGGGCCGACGTTGTCGTTTCGCGGCATCGACAACGCCACCTACTACAAGCTTACGCCGGAGAACCCGCGCTACTACTGGGACTCGACCGGAACCGGCAACACGTTCGACGCGTCGCATCCGCATGTGCTGCGGCTCATCCTCGACTCGCTGAGGCACTGGGTGGAATCCTACCGCGTCGACGGTTTCCGCTTCGATCTCGCCTCGACGCTGGGGCGCTGTCCCTTCGACTTCGACCAGCGCTCCGCCTTCTTCGCGGCCATCCACCAGGATCCGGTGCTGCAGAACGTCAAGCTCATCGCCGAGCCTTGGGACACCGGCCCCGGCGGCTATCGCGTCGGCGGCTTTCCGCCGGGCTGGAGCGAGTGGAACGACCAGTATCGCGACACGCTGAGAGCCTACTGGCGGGGCGACCCGGGGCAGCTGCCCGCGGTGGCGCGGGCGATTGCCGGCTCACGCGAGATCTACGAACCCTCGGGCCGCCATAGCTGGGCCTCGGTCAACTTCGTCACCGCCCATGACGGCTTCACGCTCCAGGACGTGGTCTCCTACAACGAGCGTCACAACGAGGCGAATGGCGAGAACAATCAGGACGGCCACGGTCACAATCTGTCGTGGAACCACGGCGAGGAGGGACCGACCGACGATCGCGATATCCTCGAACTCCGCGCGCGCCAGAGGCGCAACTTCCTGATGTCGCTGCTGACCTCGATCGGCACGCCGATGGTGACGATGGGCGACGAGTTGGCCCGCACCCAGGGCGGCAACAACAACGCCTATTGCCAGGACAACGAGACCAGCTGGGTCGACTGGACGCTCGCCGAGACCGAGGCGCCTTTCATCGAACTCCAGGGACGCCTTACCGCGCTGCGCAAGGAAACCGGCATCTTCCGTCGGCGCGGCTTCCTGGGCGGCAGGGTGATCGAGGAGACCGGCCTCAAGGATGTCTACTGGCTCGCCGCCGAGGGGCACGAGATGGACGACCATGATTGGCACGACGTCGAGCGCCGAGCGCTCGGATGTCAGATCGGCAATGAGAACGGCGAGCAGCAGCGCCTGCTTCTGCTCATGAATTCCGGCGCCGAGGCGATCGATTTTGCGCTCGCCGATGACTTTCCCGCCATGGCGTTCACGCCAGTGTTCGATACCAATCAGGCCAACGGAGCACCGACGTCGAATGCGGCCCTGCTCAAGCCGGGCGGCAGCACCGAGTTGCCCCCGCGTTCCTTCATCGTCATGCGGCATATCGACCGCCGGCTGAACGCGGCTTCATGACGGCCGAGCATTCGATGACGCTGAAGGAACTGGCGGAACTTGCCGGCATTCACACCAGCTACACCGACGCCTATCACCGGCAGGCGGAGGCCTCGCCGCTCGCCCTCGCCAGCCTGCTCGAGGCGCTTGGCTTCCCGTCGGGCGACGGCGAGGCGATCGCCGAGAGCCGGGAGCGGCTGAAGAAGCGCTGGGAGACCCCGGTCCCGCGACTCGTGGTTGCGAATGCCGGCGAGGAGAGGCATGTCGCAATCCGCGCCGACGCCAGCGTCGGTCGATGGCGCATCGAGCACGAGGATAGCGGCGACATCCTCGGGAGCGGTCAGGTCGATGGCGATGCCGAGCATCTGGCGCTGCCGCCGCTCCCGGCCGGCTACCATCCCTTGATCGTCGAGGGAGACGGCGATTCCTTCCGATCGACGATCATCGCCGCGCCGGACACCTGCTGGCGCCCGGACGGGACGATCCGAATATGGGGCGCGTCGGCGCCGCCCTATGCGCTTTCGTCGGAGACCGATCTCGGAATCGGCGACTGCACCGCCATCAAGGCGACCGCGCTGGCGCTGGCCGAGGCCGGTGCGAGCTTCCTGGCGCTCAATCCGATGCATGCCTTGTTCACGGCAAACCGCGGCATGATCTCACCGTACTCGCCCTCGTCGCGGCTGTTCCTCGACCCGATCTATATCGACCCGACGGCAGTGGCCGGGATGGAAGACGAGGCGCGCCGTCACATCGACGAGCTGATCTCGGCGGATCGCCTTGCCGAGCTCCGCGACGCCGCGCTGATCGACTACCCGGCGGTGTGGCAGTTGAAGCGCGAAGTGTTGCGGCGGCAGTGGCAGCGCTTCCAGTCGGAAGGCGGCAGCCGAGACTTCGCCGAGTTCAGGGAGGCGCGCGGTCACGAGCTCGCCTTCCATGCCCGTTTCGAGGCGGTCTCGGAGACACCGGACGCCGCCGAGCCTGACGACGATCTCGTCGACTTCCATGCCTGGCTGCAATGGATCGCCGATACCCAGCTGCGCGCTGCACAGGCCGCCGCCAAGGACGCCGGCATGCCGCTCGGCCTCTTCGCCGACCTCGCCGTCGGCGCCAGCCCCGACGGCTCGGAGCTTGCCTCATCGCCGGCCGACTATATCGCCGGCGCATCGATCGGCGCGCCGCCCGATCTCCTGGCGCCGCAGGGGCAGGATTGGGGCCTTCGCGCGATGTCGCCGCTGGCGCTTGAGGAGACCGGCCTCGCCGCGTTCCGGCGGTTGATCGCCGCCAATATGCGGCACGCCTCCGGCATCCGCATCGACCATGCGTTCCAGCTGCGGCGGCTCTATCTGATCGCCGACGGGCTGGCGGCGAGCGACGGGGCGTATCTCACCTATCCGGCCGAGGCGCTGTTTGCATCGCTCAGGATCGAAAGCCACCGGGCCGAATGCGCCGTCGTCGGCGAGGACCTCGGAACGCCGCCGCACGGCTTCTCGCAGTCCCTCGCCGAATCCGGAGTCTATAGCTACCGCGTGCTCTACTTCGAGCGCGACTATGAGGGCGCGCTGAAGTCGCCGGCGGACTATCCGCAGGACGTCCTCGCCGTCGTCAACACGCACGATCTCGCGACCTTCGCCGGGTGGTGGGAAGGGCGCGACATCGACATCCGGGTAGAGTACGGCATCTTCGACGCCTCCGACGCCGACGACAGCCGCCGCGAGCGCAAGGCGGACAAGCAGCAGCTGACGGAGCTTCTCTACACGGACGGCCTCGTCGAAGACATCGAGCCGCCCGAACAGGCGCCGATCCTGGAGGTCGCCAAGCTGCTCGCCCGGGGACCGTCGGAGCTTGTCAGCCTGCAGCTCGACGATATCGTCGGCGCCAAGGAGCAGCAGAACATTCCGGGGGTTACCGACGGCGCCGCCAACTGGCAGCGGCGCCTGCCGATGCGGATCGAGGCGTTCGCGGCCAAGGGCGGGCCGCTTGACAATTTCGCCGAAGCAATGGCAGCGGAAGGGCGCGCTTTCGATCCTCCCAAATCGGCAGCAGGAACGTCATGACCAAAGCGCCGGCCAAACCGACGCGGGCCCGGGCTGCATCGGGCAAGAAGAAGACCCCGACCGTTTCGGCCGAGCCGACCGGCGACGGCCGCGTTGTCATCGAGGCGGTCGAGCCTTCGGTCGACCGCGGCTTCCTCGCGACCAAAGCGGCCGAGGGCGATGTCGTCGAGGTGACGGCCGACATCTTCTCCGACGGGCACGACAAGATCGCCGCGGATATTCTTCATCGAAAGGTCGGCGAGGGCGAGTGGCAGCGAGCCCCGATGCACTTCGTCGACAACGACCGTTGGTCGGGCAGTATCGCGGCGGATGCCATCGGCGCCCACGAATTCACGATCGAGGCCTGGCGCGACGCTTTCGCTTCCTGGCACGCCGAGGTCGGCAAGAAGCGCGACGCCGGCCAGATCATCGAACTGGAATTGCTGGAGGGCACGGCCCTTCTCGACCGTGCGATCGAGACCGTTCCGGAATCGCAGCTCGCCAGGCTCGAGGACCTGCGCGCGCGGCTCAACGGAACCGATGCCGAGGGCCGTTGGGGGGTCTTCGACTCGCCCGAGATGCGGGAGGCGATGGCGGTGTGGGGTCCCCGCTCCAACGTCTCCCGCTATCGCCAGGTCTTACCGCTATGGGTCGACCGGAAGCGCGCCGTGTTCTCCGCTTGGTACGAGCTGTTCCCGCGCTCGGCCGCCAACGACCCGGAACGGCACGGTACGTTCGACGACGTCATCGCGAGGCTGCCCTATGTCCGCGATCTCGGCTTCGACGTACTCTACTTTCCGCCGATTCATCCGATCGGCACGACCAACCGCAAGGGCCGCAACAACAGCCTGACCGCCGGAGAAAACGATCCCGGCAGCGTCTACGCGATCGGTTCCGAGCATGGCGGCCACGACGCGATCCATCCCGAACTTGGCTCATTCGACGACTTCAAACGGCTCGTCGCCGCAGCCGCCGAGCACGGCCTCGAGATCGCGCTCGACTTCGCCATCCAGTGCTCACCGGACCATCCGTGGATCAAGGAGCATCCGGAGTGGTTCGACTGGCGACCGGACGGCACGCTGAAGTTCGCCGAGAACCCGCCCAAGAAGTACGAGGACATCGTCAACGTCCATTTCTACGGCGCGTCGCTTCCAGGCCTGTGGTATGCCCTTCGCGACGTTGTGGCGTTCTGGATCGCCCACGGCGTCAAGATCTTCCGCGTCGACAACCCGCACACCAAGCCGCTGCCGTTCTGGCAGTGGCTCATTGCCGACATCAATGCGAAGCATCCTGACGTTGTGTTCCTGGCCGAGGCGTTCACCAAGCCGAAGATGATGAAGCGGCTGGCGAAGGTCGGCTTCCAGCAGTCCTACACCTACTTCACCTGGCGCGACGACAAGGCGGGGCTCACCGAATACGTGAGCGAGCTCAATGGCGAGATGGCGGCCTATTACCGGCCGAACTTCTTCACCAACACGCCCGACATCAATCCGTACTACCTCCAGACCAGCGGGCGGCCGGGCTTCATCGTTCGCTCGACGCTGGCGGCGACGCTGTCGGGCAGCTGGGGCATCTATAACGGTTTCGAGATCTGCGAGTACGAGCCGCTGCCTGGACGCGAGGAGTATCTCGACTCGGAGAAGTACGAACTCCGCGCACGCGACTTCGACGCGCCCGGCAACATCCGCGACCATATCGCCGCGCTCAATCGCGCCCGTCAGGAGAATGTCGCGCTTCAGGACGTCCGCGGCACGCAGTTCCTCAACGCCTGGAACGACAATGTGATCGCCTATTTCCGGGCGACGCCCGATCGCAGCAATGCCGTGATGGTCATCGTCAATCTCGACCCGGCCAACGTTCAGTCGGCCGACTACGAGGTGCCGCTGTGGGAGTTCGGCCTCGATGACAGCGGGACGATCGCCGTCGAGGACCTCCTCGCCGGCCACGCGTCCACGCTGGCCGGCAAGGTGCAGAACATCACGCTCGATCCGGCCGACCGATCCGTGGTCGTCTGGCGGATGTCGCTGCCGAAGTGATCCTAGGCGCTCGACGGGGGCACCAGTTCCTTCTTGAAGACGTAGCCGGGGCGGGCGAAACCAAGCCGCTCATAGAAGGCATGGGCACCCTCGCGGAACATGGCGCTGGTCAGACGGATGGCCTCACAGCCGGCCCCCGTTGCAGCCTCTTCGGCGAAGGTCATGAGGGCCCTGCCGATGTCCCGTCCGCGCTCCCCCTCGTCGACAACAAGGTCGTCAATGTATAGGGAGCGTCCGGAGGCCAGATCGTGGAGCAACCGGAAGCCGATGGCCCCGACGACGCGGCCGTCTTGCAACGCAGCGAACAACCGGTAGCCTTCGGGTCGGGCTGAGGCGAGACGCTGCTCCAATGTCGATTGGGCGATGCCTTGCCGCAGCTGGGCAATCACCGGCCACGCGGCCTCGACCTGTTCTGACGTTATGCATTCCGCGATTTCCATTCACCCAAACCCCATCGCTTGAACCAACACCTCATGATCGATCGTTCACAAACCGACTGGTACCGCGACGCCATTATCTATCAGGTCCACATCAAGTCGTTCTTCGATTCCAACGATGACGGGATCGGCGACTTCAAGGGCCTGACGCGCCGCCTCGACTACATCCGCGATCTCGGCGTCACGGCCATCTGGCTGATGCCGTTCTACCCCTCACCGCTGCGCGATGACGGCTACGACATCTCCGACTATCGCGGCATCAATCGCAGCTACGGCACGATGGGCGACTTCCGGACGCTGATCCGCGAGGCGCACAAGCGCGACCTTCGCGTCATCACCGAACTGGTGATCAACCACACCTCCGACCAGCATCCCTGGTTCCAGCGGGCACGGAAGGCGCCGGCCGGATCGAACGCGCGCGACTTTTACGTCTGGTCGGATACGGACAAGAAGTACGAAGATACGCGGATCATCTTCCTCGACACCGAGCCGTCGAACTGGACGTGGGACCCGGTTGCCAAGGCCTATTTCTGGCATCGCTTCTACAGCCACCAGCCGGACCTCAATTTCGACAATCCGAAGGTGCTCGAGGCTGTCATCGACGTCATGCAGTTCTGGCTCGATATCGGCGTCGACGGCCTCCGCCTCGACGCCATTCCCTATCTCATCGAGCGCGACGGCACGAACTGCGAGAACCTTCCCGAGACGCATGACGTGGTGAAGAAGATCCGCGCCGCGCTCGACGAGCGCTATCCGGACCGTATGCTGCTCGCCGAGGCCAATCAGTGGCCCGAAGACACCGCGCCCTATTTCGGCGAAGGCGACGAGTGCCACATGGCGTTCCACTTTCCGCTGATGCCGCGCATGTACATGTCGATCGCGCAGGAGGACCGCCACCCGATCTCGGACATCCTCCGCCAGACTCCCGAGATACCCGAGGGGACGCAGTGGGCGATCTTTCTGCGGAACCACGACGAGTTGACGCTCGAAATGGTGACCGACGAGGAGCGCGACTATCTGTGGTCGTTCTACGCCGCCGACCGCCGCGCCCGCATCAATCTCGGCATCCGCCGACGGCTGGCCCCGCTCTTGGAAAACGACCGGCGCAAGATCGAGCTGATGAACTCGCTCCTCTTCACCATGCCGGGAACGCCGATCGTCTATTATGGCGACGAGATCGGCATGGGCGACAACATCTATCTCGGCGACCGCGACGGGGTGCGAACGCCGATGCAATGGTCGCCCGACCGCAATGGCGGATTCAGCCGCGCCGATCCGGCGCGCCTCTTCCTGCCGGCGATCCAGGATCCGGTCTACGGCTTCCAGTCGGTCAACGTCGAAGCAGAGCAGACGGCACCGGCCAGTCTCCTCTCCTGGATGCGGCGGATGCTGGCGATCCGGCGCAGCTTCAACGCCTTCGGCCGCGGATCGCTGCGCTTCCTGTTGCCCTCGAACCGCAAGGTCCTCGCCTATGTGCGGGAATATGACGACGAGCGCGTGCTGTGCGTCGCCAACCTTTCGCGTTCGCCCCAGGCCGTCGAGCTCGACATGTCGGACTATCGCGACCTGACGCCGGTCGAGATGACCGGCGGCGAGGAGTTCCCGCCGATCGGCGAGCTCCCCTATCTGCTGACGCTGCCGGCCTATGGCTTTTACTGGTTCTCGCTGAAGGCGCTGCCGCTGAAGCTCGACCGTCTCGGCCCCCCGATCCAGCCGGAACTCTTCACGCTGGTGCGGACCGGTTCGCTCGGCCAGTTGCTCACCGGCCGCGAGCGGGCTGCCTTCGAGCGGACGATCGCACCGCGCTACATCGCAACACAGCGGTGGTTCGCCGGCAAGACCGACCGGATTGCCGGCGCGTTCCTGCGCGACGTGGTAGCGCTCGACGACAAAGCCGGGCGTGGGGCGTTCCTCCTCGCGATCGTCGATGTCTCGCTGAAGGGGCGCGGCCAGCAGAGCTACTTCCTGCCGATGGCGTTTTCGGACGGCGCCGACGACGCCCTGCTTCCCTACGCATTGGCGCGGGTACGGCGCGGCCGCCAGACCGGGCTCGTCTTCGGCGCCTCGGAGGACCCCGGCTTCGCCGTCGCGATGGTGGAGGCGATCCGTTCAGGCGCCGAACTCACGGCGACAGAAGGCGGGCGACTCCGCTTCTCGGCCACGACAAGGTTCCCCGCCGAGATCGATCCATCGGAGCATCGCGTCCAGCGGCTATCGGCCGACCAGAGCAACACCTCGATCGGAATCGGGAACGAGATGATGCTGAAGGCGTTTCGTCTGTTACAGCCTGGCATTCATCCGGAGATCGAAATGGGGCGCTATCTCACCGAGGTGGCGGACTACAAGAACACGCCGCCGCTTCTGGGCGTCGTGGAGTATGTCGATCCTGACGATACCGCGACCGCACTCGCGATCCTGCAGGGCTTCGTCGTCAACCAGGGCGACGCCGCTTCGGTCGCGCTCGAAGATCTCAAGCACGAACTCGATATGCGTCTCGTCCTCACCGACGGCGATACGCCGGGGCTCGAGCCGAAGTCGCGCTTCCTGCATCTTGCCGAGCAGATCGGGCTTCGCACCGGCGAACTCCATGCCGCCCTCGCCCGCGAAACCGACGATCCGGCCTTCGCCCCGGAACCCCTTGCGGCAAAGGACTGCGAGGCACAGCTTGCGATCGCTATGCAGCAGGCCGAACAGGCGTTCGACCTCCTCAAGTCGGCCGAGCATCCGACCGAAATTCAGGTCGAGCTGCTTAAGCGCAAGCGGGAGTGCTTGGCCCTCCTCAAGAAACTCGCCAAGGCGCCGCGATCGGCGAGCAAAATGCGCGTCCATGGCGACTACCATCTCGGCCAGGTGCTGGTTGCCGAGGACGACGTCGTGATCGTCGACTTCGAGGGCGAACCCGGCACATCATCGGACCACCGTCGCAAGAAGGATCATCCGCTCCGCGACGTTGCCGGCATGCTGCGGTCGTTCGCCTACATCGCGGAGACCGCGCCGCGCTCGCTGGCGGAACGCTTCGGCGAGGTTTCCACCGACGCCCTGGAGGCGGCGGCTACATGGCGTCGCCAGTGCGAGGACGCGTTCATGGCCGCCTATGAAGGCTCGGCCGGCAAGAGTCGTGCATGGGTGAGATCGGCGCCCGACCGGCGCCGGCTGCTTCGCTTCCATTTGCTCGCCCGCGCCCTCTACGAGGTGAACTACGAAGCCAACAATCGCCCGGACTGGATCGACCTGCCGGCGCGTGGCGTCCTCGAAATCCTCGATAGCGAGAAATCGACATGACGGACAAGAATGCGAAACGCGGTCCCGCGAAGGCTCGCGGCGGCAACGCGAACGCGCTGAAGGATCATATCGACGCCCTCGCCGGCGGGCGGCATGGCGACCCGTTCGCCGTGCTCGGGCCGCACCAGATCGATGGTGGCAACTGGGAGGTGCGCGCGTTCCTGCCCGAGGCGGACTCGGCGCAGCTCGTCGGCTACGACGACAAGCCAATTGCCGACATGGAGAAGACCGATGCGTCCGGATTCTTCGTTGCCGCGGTCGGCAGCGAGGTTCCGCGCTACCGGATCAGGGCCGAGAATACCGGCGGTTCGTGGCTGCGCGAGGACCCCTACCGGTTCTGGCCGCAGCTGTCGGACGCCGATCTCGGTACGGTGACGGCCGTTGGATCGGATGGCCTCGTCGACGCCCTCGGCGCTCACAAGGCGGAGGCCGACGGCGTCGAAGGCTACCGTTTCGCTGTCTGGGCGCCGAACGCGCAGCGGGTTTCCGTCGTCGGCGACTTCAACGGCTGGGACGGGCGCCGCTATCCGATGCGGCTCCGCCATCAGGCGGGCGTCTGGGAACTCTTCATCCCGGGCCTTCGCGAAGGCGATCGCTACAAGTACGAGATCAGGACGCCAAGAGGCGCTGTGTTACCGCTAAAGGCCGACCCGCTCGCCTTCGCCGCCGAGCAGCCGCCCGCCACCGCCTCGGTGATCCATGACGCGCCGACGCCCACCGGCACGTCGGCCGACGACGCCGGCCGCTTCCACACCGACCCGCGCCGCGAGCCGGTCTCGATCTACGAATGCCATCTCGGTTCGTGGAAGCGCTCGCCCGACGAAGGCAACCGCTACCTCACCTACCGCGAGCTCGCCGACCAGCTCGTGCCCTATGTCGCGGAACTCGGCTTCACGCATATCGAGCTGATGCCCATTGCCGAGTATCCCTTCGACGGCTCATGGGGCTATCAGCCGGTCTCGCTGTTCGCGCCGACCAGCCGGTTCGGAACGCCGGAGGACTTCGAAGCCTTCATCGAGGCCGCTCACAAGGCCGGCCTCGGCGTTCTCGTCGACTGGGTGCCGGGCCATTTCCCGCAGGACCCGCACGGTCTGAAGGAGTTCGACGGCTCGCATCTCTACGAGCATGCCGACCCGCGGCAGGGCTACCACCATGACTGGGGCACTGCGATCTACAATTTCGGGCGGAGCGAGGTTTCCGCCTTCCTGATCGCCAATGCCCGCTTCTGGCTTGAGCGTTACCGGATCGACGGGCTTCGCGTCGATGCCGTCGCGTCGATGCTCTATCTCGACTACTCGCGCGAGCCGGACGAGTGGGTGCCAAACCGCTATGGCGGCAACGAGAACCTCGAGGCGATCGACTTCATGCGCGGCATGAACGAGGCGACCTACGGCAACGCGCCGGGGATCGTCACCGTCGCCGAGGAGTCGACGTCCTGGGGCGGGGTCTCGCGGCCGACCTATGTCGGCGGCCTCGGCTTCGGCTTCAAATGGAACATGGGCTGGATGAACGACACGCTCCGCTACATGAGCGAGGATCCGGTCAATCGCCGCTATCACCACAACAACATGACCTTCGGCCTGCTCTACGCGTTCTCGGAGAACTTCATCCTGCCGCTCAGCCATGATGAGGTGGTGCATGGCAAGCACTCGATCCTCGGACGGATGCCGGGCGACCGCTGGCAGCGCTTTGCCAACCTTCGCGCCTATTACGGCTTCATGTGGGGGCACCCCGGGAAGAAGCTTCTCTTCATGGGTGGCGAGTTCGGCCAGGAGAAGGAGTGGAACCACGACACCAGCCTCGACTGGCATCTCCTGAACGAACCCGAGCACGCCGGCGTTCAGCGGCTGATCGGCGATCTCAACCGGCTCTATCGCCGCTCGCCGGCACTGCACCAACTCGACTGCGAAAGCGCCGGCTTCGAATGGATCGTCGGCGACGATGCCGACAACAGCGTCTTCGGCTTCATTCGACGCGGCGAGGAACCGGGAAGTGTCGCCATTGTCGTGTCAAACTTCACGCCGGTGGTCCGGGAAGGGTATCGCCTGGGCGTTCCGGCCGGCAGCTATCACGAGGTGCTCAACACCGATGCCGCCGCCTATGGGGGAGGCAATGTCGGCAACGGCACGCTCCAAAGCGAGGCCGAGCCGTCGCATGGCCAACCGCATTCGGTGTCGCTGACCATTCCGCCGCTCGCAACGATCATCCTCGAGGCGGCGTAGGCCGTCCCGGCGCGATCGCGAAATCTGCCCTACGATGAACGAGCGTGCGCAGATCGCCAAGCGCCGGTCACAACAGATTGCACTCACCAAATGGCCGCGGAGGCATCCAGCACGAAGAGCGCTCCGTAATTCGCTGCATATCTGCAACGAGCTATCGGAGAGCCACCGTGGAAGCGCCCGATCGACATGTCCGTCACCGCCAGCCCAGCCAGCCGCGGGTCCGCGTGCAGGCAGCCGAGCACGAACTCAGCAGGCCTGCCTACGCAGCACTCATGACCGTCTATCTCGGCTTCGCCGCCTATGCGGCTTGTGAAGTCGCGCTCGCACTGTCGCGAACCTTTGCCTAACCCGGGTGGCGGGCATTGCCGTGTCACTGCCCGCCTGCCCACATCCGCGGGGATTGGCTGGCTGGGGCGCCAGGATTCGAACCTGGGATCACGAGACCAAAACCCGTTGCCTTACCACTTGGCCACGCCCCAATCCGCCCTCGGCGGCTGCCCGTTCTAGCGAGACGCCCGCGGTCTCGCAAACGGCCGTTTCGGCGGTCTGCTCCGGTTGCGGGCGCGCCGGCCGGAGTCTATAAATCGGCCGCCTTGCGGCGGAGTGTAGCGCAGTCTGGTAGCGCACCTCGTTCGGGACGAGGGGGTCGCAGGTTCAAATCCTGCCACTCCGACCATCACCGCTTCGGGCCAGTGCGCGCCGCCAATGGCGTGCCCCTATGTGGCGCGGCAACACCGTGGCCCCTTTCGACATTCCTCTTGAGAATCTCGGTACTTGCCGGCACGAGGTGCATTCCTTGCAGCGCTCCGGCAGCCTATAAGCAGTGCGCGAGCGCCGCTGCGACCGTTCGTATTTGAGCCAATGTCACTCTGGGCGACGCATGAGGGTTTCGCGGAAAGAAGTCGTCGCAGGTGCCGTCACGCCCATTGTCGTGGTGACGGCCACGCTCAGCTATGTCGCGCTGATCTTCTCGGGCGATCTCATCGATTTCATGCCGATGGCGCTGGGTTTCGGCCTCGTCAGCGCCGCCTTGATGGCCATCATCTTCGCTCTGTGGAGCCGCGTGCCCTACGTCATCGCCGGCCCGGACTCGAAGCCCACAACGGTGCTGGCGATCATGGCAGCGTTCATCGCCACCACGATGGCCGACGACGTCCCCAGCGAGGAACTCGGGCTGATCGTCCTCGCCGCGCTCGTCGTCGGCACGCTCGCCACCGGCGCCATCCTCTTCCTTCTCGGCCAGTTCCGGCTCGGCAAGTGGATCCGCTATGTGCCCTATCCGGTCGTCGGCGGCTTCATGGCCGCAGCCGGCTGGCTGCTCGCGCTCGGCGGGCTCGGCCTCCTTGCCGGCGAGACGATCACGTGGTCCAGCCTTCAGGCTATCGGCGACCTCCATCTGCCCCAGATCGTGGCCGGTCTCGCAGTCGGCATCGCGCTGTGGCTGGCGCAACGCAGCGGCCACCCGCTCGCATTGCCCGCCATGCTGGTTGGATCGATTGTGCTGGTTCACATTGTTATCGCCGCCTCCGGCACCAGCCTGGAAGAGGCTGCGGACACCCATTGGCTTCTCGATGTTGGCGGCGGGTCGGAATGGGTGAACCCGGTCCGGCTTATCGAAGAAGCGGCCAGGATCGACTTCACCGTGTTTCTGCAGGGATCGGGCGAGTTCGTCGGTCTCGTTGCCGTCACGGTGATGACGCTGCTGCTCAGCCTCGTCGCGATCGAGGTCGACGGCAAGCTCGACGTCGATGTCGACTACGAGCTTCGCCTCAACGGCGCCGCGAACATGGCGGTCGGCCTTGCCGGCGGAATGGTCGGAACGGTCTCGGTCAGCCGGACGCTGATCAACCGTCGGATCGGCGCGACGGGCCGCGCCGCCGGTCTCATCACCGGCGCGATCTGCCTCCTGGTTCTGCTGGTCGGCACCAACGCCCTCGAGCTCGTGCCGATCCCCGTCGTCGGCGGGCTCCTCTTCTTTATCGGCACGGACATGCTGCATGAGTGGCTCATCCGCAATCGGCGAACCATGCCCCTCACCGACTACTTCCAGGTTGCGGCGATCATGTTCGCCATCGTCGCCTGGGACTTCGTCGCCGGCGTCGTCGTCGGCATCGTGGCGGCCTGCGTCACTTTTGCCGTCAACACCAGTCGCGTGCGTCCCGTACGCCAGGGGCTCGATCGCAGCGCCTATCGCAGCCGTGTCGATCGCCCGCTCATGCATGAGGAAGCCCTGCTCAAGCATGGCGAAGGGATCCAGATCATGTGGCTCCACGGCTTCATGTTCTTCGGCAGTGCGCACAGGCTCCTGCTCGACGTGCGGGAGCTCATCGGCAAGACGGGCGAAGACAAGCTACAGAGTCTGATCCTCGACTTCCGCCAGGTCCTCGGCATCGACTCTTCGGCGGTGCTGAGCTTCGGCAAACTGAAGAACCTTGCTGAGCGCGAGTCGTTCCGCATCGCCTTGTCGTCCGTGCCGCCCGGCGTCGAGAAGGCCCTGCGCGCCAGCGGATTCGTCGGCGACGACGTGGCGCTGACCCGTGTCTTCCCCGACCTCGATTCAGCACTGGAATGGTGCGAGGACATCACGATCGCCGAGCATGTCAGCACCGACGAGCAGATCCGCTCGGCCGACGAGTGGCTCGCCGGTGAAATCGGCGAACCCTCCGCCTTCGCCCATCTTCTGACGTATCTCGATCCGGTCGAGTTCGATGAGGGCGCCGTGATCTTCGACCAGGGCGCCGAGCCCGATGCGCTCTACCTCCTCTATACCGGCCGGGTGACGATCCTGTTCCGGGCGACCGATGGGAGTGAGCTTCGGCTACGCAGCATGGTGGGACCGACGGTTCTCGGCGAAATCGGCCTCTATCGCACCGTACCGCGCGGCGCCAGCGTGCGAGTCGACCAGAAGTGCGTCGCCTACCGGCTCTCGGCCGAAGGGCTGAGGGAGATGGAGCGGGACGACCCGCGCGTCGCGTGCGAGTTCCACCGCTTCATGGTCCGCGTCGTCGCTACCCGCCTCGACTTCGCCAACCGCGAGATCGCCGGCCTGCAGTCCTGACAGAAGGCCGACGTCGAGCGGCCTCGCAATCGGTCGCCCGCTTGGTGCCAACGTCGCACCGCCGCTACTTGACGCAGAAGCAACCCTCGCTGCCCTCACTGCTGAAGCAGCCCTCGCTGCCTTCACTGCCCTCGCAGCAGAAGCAGCACTCGACGCACCCGCACTCGTCGTACTCGTCGAACGGGCATTCGTCGCACACGTCGCCAACACCGTCCCCGTCCGAGTCCAACTGATCCGGGTTGGACGTATCCGGGCAGTTGTCGAGTGCGTCCGACCACTCGTCCCCGTCGCCGTCGTCGGCGTCGTTGCAGGCGTCACCGACGCCGTCGCCGTCGGTATCCGCCTGACCGGTATTCGGCGTGTCCGGGCAGTTGTCGTTCTCGTCGGCGACATCGTCCTCGTCACGATCGTTGAAGTCGTCGCAGGCGTCGCCGATGCCGTCATTGTCGATGTCCGCCTGGCCGGTGTTTGGCGTATCCGGGCAGTTGTCGTTCTCGTCGGCGACAGTGTCTTCGTCACGATCGTTGAAGTCGTCGCAGGCATCGCCGATGCCGTCATTGTCGATGTCCGCCTGGCCGGTGTTCGGCGTATCCGGGCAGTTGTCGTTCTCGTCGGCGACAGTGTCTTCGTCACGATCGTTGAAGTCGTCGCAGGCATCGCCGATGCCGTCATTGTCGATGTCCGCCTGGCCGGTGTTCGGCG
>Ga0180431_10005456_pt1 | contig 15476 bp, 12 predicted proteins | sample SS_ome_11_FD_132459 | JGI IMG/M metagenome (GOLD analysis project Ga0180431, IMG submission 132459) | Hypersaline lake sediment archaeal communities from the Salton Sea, California, USA - SS_1_MS_1 metaG | ecosystem: Environmental > Aquatic > Non-marine Saline and Alkaline > Hypersaline >... | reverse complement strand
GGTGGGCCAGAGAGATCTCGCCGGGGCGGGGCCATCGCCCGCCGCCGACCAGCCCGGCGTGGCTGATGGTGTGATGCGGCGCGCGAAAGGGGCGATGCCGGACGAGGGGGGTATCAGGCGGCAAGAGGTCGGCCACTGAATAGATGCGAGTGATGTCTAACGATTCTTCGAGGACCAGGCGGGGCAGCACCGAAGGCATGGAGCGAGCCAGCAGCGTCTTGCCTGCTCCCGGCGGGCCGGTCATGATCATGTTCTGAACGAAAACCATATACATTTCGTCTCCCTGTCCTACAATTGAAAACACCAGCAAAAGCGCCAGCATTGCTCTCGCAAACTTGAGATGCAAGGGCGCTTTTTTCGTTGGGCCGGCAATCCTCTTTGCACACCGACAACGAGCAAGAACATAAATCAGAGGTTTTGAGATGACAAACACAAACACGAACGCCCTCACGATACACGATAATAGCGCATTGACAACGGTCGGTCAATTCGACGCTATTGTCGACCTGGTGCTGGACAGTCTAACCAGCGAGCATAGCCGCCGAGCTTATGGCATGGCCCTGAATGGCTTCCTGGCCTGGTGGGACAAGCAAGGCCGGCCACCGATGAGCAAGGCCGTGGTACAACGGTATAAGCACGCGTTACAGGATGACGACCTGGCCCCCAGCACCATCAACCAGCGACTGTCAGCCATTCGCAAGCTGGCACTGGAGGCGGCCGACAATGGCCTGGTCGACCCTCACCTGGCGGCCGGCATTGCTAGGGTCGGGAGGCTCCGGCCGACCATAACTTAGCCGGCTCTAACTCACAAGAGCTCCGATTCGCTTGCTGATCTACTCCTTTCACCCTGCAACTTGACTCTGGTACTGACGCAACCGACAAACTTTCCGAGGGTATTGCCCATTAACTAGAGAATCCTTCAAGACGTTTACAGGACAACCTGCTGTTTGAGCCAGAGTTCTCAAATGATCCCTGAGAATCGGATCGTAGTTCTCATCAAGCGGCCAGCTTTTCCCTGTTTGAAACTCAACTGTATAGTGACTACCCCCGGAAGGCCGAAATATCTTAATCGCCCCAATGAATCTATAGTTTCTCCAAAAATCTCTCAGAGTGACTTGCTTCCGGTGAATGCCGGGCGTGACATCCCATTCGTAAGCATCAGAAAGACTATCAACATTTTCTGGGCCAACGAGTGGAAATGCACGTCTACCATCTGGGTTATTGTATTCGCCTAGTTGTCTTCCAGCGAAAGCAGAATCGCAGGCAATCCCAATAAAGAACTCATTTTGATTACAGAGAGAATCATGCACAAAGAGCATCCGTCCAATTTCATCTTGCCATATCTCTACCAACCCTTTACCTTCTGAGCCGCAAGGCATTGGATGAGGTTGGAAATCCTGCATCCCAGACACATCGATCCCTTCTATGCCCACGTGCGGTTGAAGAACCCATTGTTGGATAAGCCTTACAATCTCACGAAGAAAAGCACACTCATCATAGCGACTGTAGTCAAAGCTCTCAGCTATTGCGCGAAGGAATTCTGTTAGTACCAATCCAATTTTAGCTTCCTCCAAGTGTCTTTGGATTTCTCCAAGCGCATTCAGAACAGTCCAAAGCTCATTATCATCCTTGGGGAAACTATGATCCAAAAGCGCTGGCGATAGACAGAGCAGGGGAGGCATAGATTCACTCCTTTGCGATCACGTGCTTTCTGAATCTTTTCTGAGCTCTCAGCAGGCGGCCCGTTAGAGATGCTGCCTCACCGAAGAACTGTCGTGGCCAATCGGGGACAGTACCATCTTGCCCTATAGACAACTTGTATACAACAGGCTGACCGGATTCCACATCAATGTAGAAAATCTCACACATGGGTGCCAGCGCACTTGTCTCATCTTCGGCCGTGAGCACTCGTATAGTATTGACGATATGCTCGCTGTGAGTCTCAATCAGTATCTGCTTGCCAGCCCGAGCCATGGAAACCAGGAATTCGGCCATCCTCACCTGAATAGCAGGATTCAGATGCAGTTCCGGTTGTTCTATAATCAAGGTACTGCCCCGTTCCGCCAGTAATCCTCTAATTACTATAGGGAGCAATTGAGAATATCCGAATCCCGAATCTGCAAGAGCATGCAGTTCGTCGCCCAAAACCGACTTGACTCTGATTTCCACTAGAACCCGAGTGGTATCCCAGTCAATTTCTGCAGGGCGAATCTCATCCGCTAATTTCTCACCAGTTCTCAAGTAGTATATCCAGGAATTCAGCGCGTTGCGCAGAGATTCAGATCTGGGTTCGGCTTGTAGACCAGGAGGGACATTCCAAGCCTCATATTTCCCGATATTTTTGAGTATATAAGGTAAAAATTCTCCAGTAGGATCGAGAGGAGGACTTACGTCGGGTTGGGTTATATAGTATCGCTTTGCTGGTGAACGTAACGGTCCAATATAGTCAACTTTGGTAAGAGCCTCTCGCAAGTCCTGAGATACAACGAATATTTCTGATGGCAGAGGTCCGACAACCCATTGCCCCTGAGCTTCTACTGGATCTCCATCCTCTGGCAACAACTGGGCAATTAACAAATTGGGTAGCAATCCATTTAGAAACACCCCTACCTTTGCACAACCTTTCTCAGACTCTCGATCAACTTCTATCTTCGACAACCTCTCAATGCTATCGAAATAGTCTTGAGGTATGAGCATATGGAACTCGGGATCACCATCTTCATCCAAACCAGAGAAAACAACTCTCCAGGTCAGTAATTCTTCCCCGCTAACGCTCAGCTCAAAGAGTGAGCTCTTGAGGAATCCCCTGGGAGAGGGGAAAACTGTCCCCCGAAGATCCTCTTCTGATACCAAGTATGGAGAATCAGATGTGGTTTTGGTATCGGCAATGATACTAAAACGGAAATGGGATTTGAGAGAATATTGAATAAACTCTACGTCATCGGGGGTACTCTCAGCAGAGAATCCTTTTAACATGCGTAGTCGGTTAGCTGCGGTTATCGCTATAACACCTTCCGTGGTCAGCGTGACTGATATTTCGCGTTGGCGGTCGTTGTTAGACACAAATGAGAAATAGTTTCCCAGATCAACCAGGGATCCAACAAAACGCAGTTTCCCATCTTCCTTCATGTAGCTTTCCCGAATCCCCATGCTCTGGCGCACCAGCAATAAAACCTTAAGTAGTGTCGATTTACCAGAACTGTTCGTGCCACAAAATACGGTTAGGGGAGCGAGAGGGAAACACCAGCCTGTGCCTTCAAAAATCCTTACATTCTCAAATTCTATCCCTTTTATCATTGAACACCCTCCTCCTTTACTTCTTCCAAATCGGCTAACAGGCCCGAGCTAAGCTCCCATCAACCATCCAAACGACTGCAAACGAAAAACTCCACTTGAAGAACTCTCGATAGCCACGTCCGCTTCGCTGTGGGTCAGTGGCAGTCGCCTGCCCCACTGCCACTACGTAGAGTAGAGACAAAGTGCACCTTCCCACCTTACGATGGCCATGTTTCTTCATCCCTCTCTTCGAACCCGCCGTGCGCCGTTAGACACAACAGGCTCTCCATTGACGGACTTCGCACAAAGCCGTTACCAGCGATGCGCGCCTGGGTAGGGACACCTGAACACCACGGGCCTACTTTTCGTAGTACTCCATCAGCGACCCTTATCTGGTCGCACATCAGCAGGTCAGGCAGGTCAGATGGAGTGAAAAGTTAGGCGGCCATGCCGCCGTAAGTGATATGTGTTCTTCTCTGAAATCACTTTCTGCACATCTGAGTCATGCTACGACTTTCGCCAGAACTGCCACCATCGTGCAGACCTGAGATGCCCAATCTTTTCCTTGAGTGCCTCCAACTCATTCTCTGTCTTTGCAGACTCTATTTGCCCTTCCAAATCCTTGATATTGGCTTCCCTTCTGCTATTTTGAATGGAGGCGTAAACTCCTGCCAGGACACCTAACAGAGCAACCAAAGCTGACAGAATAGTTGCGGAATTGTTAACAAGCTGGTCATGGATTCGCTGTGCTGGTGGTAATGGGGTCGGTGTGGGAACGGGAGTAGATGTAGGCTCTGCTTCCACCAGTACCGTTATTGGAATCTCCTTGAGCTGTATACTTGCTTCCTCTTCTGCCTGACCAATTCGGACCGGAATAGAAATGGTGAGAATAAGAGACTGCCTACCGGCCCATTTCGCTGTTATACTCCACAGCCATGCAACCTGCGACTCCGATGTAACAGCTCTTACTTGCAGGCCACTTGGAACCACTTCAAAATTGACACCCCCCAGTTCGGCCATCATGACAGGATAAATCTGAATTTGGTCGCTGAATTGAAGAACATAGTTGGGACTACTCATCAAGTTGAGAGAAGTTGTAGGAACACCTGTCGGCAATGAATCAACTACAACTTGAGGCAGGCCTGTAAGAGCCGAATCTGGTGTGATTTCCAATCGAACCACCTCGGACTCGCCCAACTCGACTCTGGTTGGTGTTGTTAGTTCAAGATCACCCAAACCAAGGGGGTCAATTGACAACTGGGCCGTGTTTTTGACATTCCCGTTTTCTTGCACTTCTGACCTGACATTCAACACAGCAATTTCGACGGGCTCTGTCTCTGAAGTTGGACAGGCTCTTACACTTTGCCCGACAACCTGGCAGATGACATCCCGCATGACCCTATAATTGCCCTCTGCCTTATCATCGGGATTACCCAGTTCGAACACACCTTCGCGCCACACTTCGCGCCATTCCAGGTAATAGACAAAGAACATGCCCGCGGGCACCTGGACTGGCACAATACAGACTTGCTCGCCATGCTCTTTGGCTATCTTGTACACGCTGCGTATCTCATTCTCCACTGCCTGCGTGTTCACACTAGTGCCAGGAAAGGGGTCCACCCTTACATCGTATGAGAATTGTCTCATGGCTCGCAGATCTTGTGTCAACTCAGAGGTACCAGCGCAGTTGTTTGCCAGCAATTCTTCAACAATTGCTTCACCCTGGGCTTCTTTCTTGTCGATGATGGCAATTTGGTCTTCTGATGGAGGAACACAACATCTTGTGCAAACCAGGATGGCAACAAAAAGACCAGATGTCATCATGAAAGAGAGTAGATGTTTTATGAACAAATCCTTAGCCATGCTACACCCCAGAGTGAATTTTGCCCGAACATTGCAGGGCACAGCCCCCACCGGTGCGTTAGGCATCAGATGGCATGTCACGGGGTCTTCTCCACAGAGAACAAGTCATTTTATGTTTGCTCTCTGCCACTCGCCACAAGCACAGCATAGCATATAAAGTATGGGTTGTCAACTCCGAAATATGAAGAAATGAGCCCCAAATTTAGGGGCAGTGCCAGGTTTGAATGAGACGAATCATTGCCCCTAAAACGAGGACCGAACGGCATAGGTTTGGATAAGGGTTAATAGCGCATCTTCCATCGGAGTGTGGTCGAGGGTAATCTCCGTGGCTGTGGTTGCGCGTTCGTTGAAGAATACTCCATAGTCCAGGGCGTGGCCCACGTTCGTCACGGTGAGCGTGCAGGTGCGGGAAACGTCTGTGCTGTTCGTGGCCGAACCGCAGCGGGGGTTGTAGGTCCAGTTGCTGGCCTGACTTTCGCGCACGTCCAGCAGCGGGAGGGCCGGTGGGTGCTGGTGGACATCGTGGGGAAGAGGAACAAAGTCAGAAGTGTCCCTCTGTCCTCATGGGCCAAATTTGCCATCGACCAATGGGCCGAGGCTGCCGGCATTTCTGAGGGACGTGTCTTTCGCAGTCTTCGCAAGGGTGGTCACCTGGACGGCGAGAGCATGACCAGCCAAGCGATCTATGATATGGTGAGACTGTATGCCGACAAGTGTGTTTTTGGCCTGGCCGCTCACGACCTGCGCCGAACATTCGCCAAGTTGGCCCACAGGGGCAAAGCGGGACTCGATCAGATTCAGTTAAGCCTGGGCCACGTCAGCATCAAGACGACGGAAAGATACCTCGGAGTAGAGCAAGACCTGACCGACGCCCCCTGTGACAGGTTGGGGCTAAAGATCGAATGAGCGATATTGGAATGTGTCAACAACTTTAGGGAGCAAAACCCCATTATCGTCAGATCCCATGACCCACACCCCCCCCATGCACCAGCAGGGAGACGAAAAAAGACAAGGCCCTGCCAACTGGATAGGGTCTTTTGCTTGCCAATGTAAGAAAAATGGACTATAATTACGCAAAGCAAAAACCCTCACTGACCAGGTGGTATCATCACTCAACCTGGATTCTTGCCAACATTGCACAGCATCGCAGCATAAGAACGCCGCCTGATCAAGGGCGGCTGTTGTTTTTGAAGGAACTTTATCCATCTTTGCAGCTATGCCGCCCAACTACGCACTGCGTTGCCGCCACACTAAAACCACAGGAAGTTAGGGCTACTAGGGTGGTGGAGCAGGGGACTGGGGAGAAGGAGGTGGATAGTAGTAGGGACTTGGGGTTGGCTTGAATGGTGGCTGCTGCGCGCGCCACAATTCTACTCGACCGGCATTCACCAAGGAGTGTCAAATGCTTCGAATCAAGCGATTAATAGGCCAACTGGGTTTCGAGGGGTTGGTGTTAGGTCTACTTGGCCTAGTGGCGATTGGTGTCGCCGTAGTCAGCCTTTTGGGCGTCCGGTTGAAATCCGAGGTGCTTCTGTCAGTAGTCATTGGCGCACTTGGATTGCTCATAGAAGCAATGGTTATCCAGGTAGCAAACCGGAAGGCAGATGTGGAACAACTTCGGGAAGCGTTTGGGCTATCCGATATTGAAATTCTGGACATGAAAAAGGGATTCCCACATCACCTTGCGCAAAGTGCGCTTCAGGCTCAAGACTTCATCTTGGATTCGGAAATGAGTAATCAAATCCAATCCCTTGGCCCTGATGTGCAGCAGGTGTATCAACGTATTCGGGACAAACGTGTGCTCAAAGGTGAGTTAGATTTCAAGCGGGTTGAGGTGATCTACAGTCAGCGGTCTCTAGAATCCGTTGTAAAGAAATTGCTCACCTTTGAAGGTCACAGGTTTCTCATACGGCATTATGACCCACCATCCAAGGCAATCCCCGTTTTTAGCATGATGTCGTTCGATGATCAACAATTCTACTTGGGTGGGTTTCACACAAGGGAAGCTCCTGGAATTGCAAAAGTGGCATTTTTTCGAGAGGAAAGGTTGGCCCGACTTCTACGTGATTATTGGCACGTGCTGTGGCAAGAGGCAGTACCTCTGAACCCAGGAGGGCAGATCGAGTGGGCTGAGCTCAGGCGTATCGCAGATAGGCTTGAGGTAACCGAACAAGATTTTGAGGCAATGGTAAACCGGCTAAAAGATGAAGTGCAGCGAGAAAATCCTGGCTACAGTCAAGACAGGTGATGATAGAGACTGCAGCTAGTAGGCAGTGCTGCTTTTCGGTCAGGTCGTCCGTCTCGGCCGCTTAGCCCTGGCGACCCTTCAACCTGTTTTTCTCTTCTCCTTACTCGACTCGAGGTAGCACTTTTGGGTTCCCTCCAATCCCTCTCCGATGCCCTAATGCCCCCCTGTGGAGCGACCAAGGCATTGTTTCAATCAATATGCTAGGGAACACCTCTGTCTTTTCCCTATCCAGTTTCTCTGAAATCTCCCTCAGAAACTCGGTGTTTCTTGGAAAGCCACTTCTGGTGTGCTATGAATCCCTCTTCTTTCCACCAATGCGATTGTACAGAGGCAACTTGCCATGCTGCTGGACAAACTTGTCTAGCCAAAATGACTCCCATCTTTCTTGCTCCGCCTCGTTTTGAAGTGGGGAGTACTCGATGATTTCAATATCCCAATCACTTCTCTCTGGTGCCCGCAAACGAGATCTGATCGCACCTCTACCAATGTAAACGATTTCATCTCCCCTTCGATAACGATAGATTCCCTTTACATTGCTTGGAATATCGCTTTTGTGACTGACACGGACTTCAAAGGCGGGACACAGTGAAACGATCCACATACTATCAGCACTATGCCATTCGGGTTTGAACCTCCTCAGCCGCAAATCTTTGATTTTAGCAACAGCATCTATCCAGGAATGCTTGTTTATCACTGCGGCAGCTTGAACGCTACGGCCTCTCCCCCTTCCACCTCCATCCCTCCCCAGCGCGTATGAGTCTGCATCCGTACTATCAGAGTGAAACTTGAAACCAATTCTGAAACGACTCGGATCAAAAAAAATGGAAACCCGAGTCATATCTGCTAGATCGGCTTGAACTACAAATTGCGCATTAAAAGCGATAGCTTGGCGGCGTATCGAGACAAATGGCGTACGGGCAGGTGTTTGTCCATCCTTACGCTTGTGTTTTTTCCAAGGGCTCATTTCTATTCCTCCTTCAGTCAAAGGTGATTCCACCTCAGCGAGTTAAGGGCAACAGCCGGTCGGGTAGCAGGGCGGTTTTCGCTCCTTCGAGAAAACACTTCTGACAAACAAATCTCCCATTACTTCGGAACTTCGATCTGCCAATCCGAGGAGCCCAGGGAGGAAAAATCGCGAATTGAGAAGACAATATACGCAACATCTTTGTCAAATTGCTGGTCTCGCCCACAGCCAACGAGAAACGTTAACCTGTCCGTGTTTGAAACAGGGATAGCTATAGGATCCCTTGTAAAATGGGAACTGCCATCTCTGAATGAGCAAGAATAACTTCGGTCACGATTGTCCCTCATAAAAAAATTCTCCGTATCATAACGCAACACGATTGTTTCTCCAGAATGGTTCTCGAACTCGAAAGCAAAGCCAACGACATACTTGTAGCTGACGAACCCTACCCCCCAATTCGTGCTGAAAGTTCTTTGTGTCATTTTTAGGGTTACACGGTTATCAGACCACTCATCTCCAACAGTCAGTACTGGTGCTGTTGGGGTGGGAACGGGAGACGCAGTGGCCGTTGGCGTCTTTGTCGGAGTCGGTGTAGAAGTAGGAGATACAGTGGCCGTTGGTGTATCTGTTGGTATTGGCGTAAAGGTGGGAGATGCAGTTATCGTTGGTTTTGCTGTTGGCATTGAAGTGGGCGTGAGAGAAAGGGTAGAAGTAGGTGAAGGTGTCACTGTTGGCCCTGGAGATTCAGTTGGTACGCCCGTTGATGCCAATGCGGTTGCCACTTTATCGATTATGCCGGGATGACGTATTGTATAGATGAAAATGAAAATCGTCACTAATACACCTACTACGCCAGCAACAGCACTGATTATCTGGAATACATCAACTACAGTTCGGAAACACCCAGACCTATCAAATCTTTCGGTCATCGTTCTTCCCCTTGCCTGCATCCACGATCCAAACTGACAGCTGACACAGCAGGCATCTCACTGACAAGTCCCCCTCTGAACATGCTGTCCGCCACAAACAACACAAAAACCCGTCACACCAGACTTGACGGCGGACGGGCTGTCGTGGCAGAATACCAACACCGTGGGCGAACCGTCCGCCCCGGCCATCGCCTCGGGCTGAGCCAAGCCACGAGGCATTTTTTGTTTATAAGCAAAACGCACCAAGGCAGGCACAGTCCCACCGGTGCGTCAGTCGCCAGATGACATGTTACGGGGTTTCCTCCATAGAGAAACAAGCCGTTGGTATATTTGCTCCCTGTCACTCGCCACAGGCATAGCATAGCATATAAAGTGCGAGTTGTCAACTCTGAAATATGAAGAAACGCATGCCTTCCAATGTCCGGACCCGTTTTCTCATGGCTGCAACAACTCCATACAGTGAGTCCCAAATTTAGGGGTAGTAGGGGGTTGAATGAGACGAATCATTGCCCCTAAATGAGGACCGGGCCGGATAGGCTTAGATAAGAGCCATTATCATAAGCGAAAAACAGGCTTCTGATTGTGGCGCGAGAGGAACATTTGTGCTATGATTGGACAGCATAAAAAGCCCCGCAGTGTGTCAGCACTGTGGGGCACACCAGGGCGATGGAGGCACCCCGGTAAGTTTAGTGTACCCTATTCGGCCCGCCCTGGCAAATAGCTGAGGCGGGTCTTCTTTTTTTTGAAGACACGCATGGGAAACAGGAGTAATGGTATGGATGATGAACGACTAAACTTGTCAGAACTAACGAAATGACTCGATCCTGCGACTGTCCCTGATGATGGGAGCCCTCTACAAAGGGTCGTCCCTGTTCAAGATGGCGAACGGTGGCGACTGTTCCTGATAAATGTGCGGGCTCTACAGACGCCTGACGAAAAATGGTGGTCAGCGGGGGGGAATGAGAATTGGACACCAGAAGTGATTTTGGGGCCACGGGGCGACATCCAAATTGTAAATATCCCGCTAGTACTACAACCGCAGATAGCCATTTTGAGCCTTCCGGCCGGCCATTGGGGCACAGTTTTCAACACTGATCCCCCACCGGGGCAACCAAAATGCCGTCTCGGTTTGAGTGACGTCCCACTTGGCCGCGAAGTGCGGTTGTAGTATTAGGCAGCCCCACAACCGATACTGCCCTCCAGCGATTGAACCGCCTCTTCCTTCTCTCCAAGCTCTTTATTTGATTACTATGGACAGCTCTCTCCAATTGACACTGTTTGCTCAATGACTTTTCCTGCCCAAATCTGCATTGAGCCGAACGGTATTGATTCGGCCTGACAGATTTGAAACACATCGACTTCCGCTTCTTCCTTGATAAAGCTCTTGATCGAAGTATCCACTTCAATCCCAGGATAGATCGAACTCAAGAAGGAAAATACGAGTTGGAGATCCTCGGAACTCAATTTCTGCCGTCCAAAGAATATCAAACCGAAGTTTGTAGGCTTTCCCTTCAGGGTAGTTGCTTCAACTCCTACTTCTGGGCTCACATCAATATCATAAGTATTGTTGGTGCCATCTTTCTGAAGACTCCAACTGTCGTCAAATCTACAATGATACGTGTGGCAAAAAGGGCTTTCCTCGAATTCTGCAAGCGATTGGATTACCCTTGGTGCTTCCACAAACGATGGTGTATCGGCCGGCACTGGTGTCTGGTTCTGTGGCCTGCTTATAATTAATTCTTGGCCTACTTTGATCATGTTGGGATCCTCAATGTCGTTCGTTGCCACCAACATCTCAACGGTAACGTCATATTTTTTGGCGATGGCGCCTAATGTCTCGCCAGTCTGGACAATGTGGATTTCCGGCTGAACAGTCGGCACCTCAGCTAATTCACTGGAGGATGCCGTTTCTTGCACAGAGCTTTCAGTTTCAGACTCAGGTGTTGGGACTAATGTTACCTCGCCAGTGTCAATAGGGGTGCAGGCAAAGAGGAGCAATATCAACATATAAACCAATAGCATCTGAAGTTTCTTCCTGTCCACAACTTTCCTCCTTTACTACGTCAAGCCGTCCGGCAAATTGGAGATGAGCCACCGTGCGGCTTTCGCAACAAAGCACAATTTAAACAAGACATGTTGAAACTAAGCACAAATTCTCAACACACAACTCCTATTGCTCCATCCTTTCTCTTCATCTTCTCACTTTGAATCGAATATCTGATGTGGAAAGTTCTACCTTCGGTGTTTGAAGAAATCTCTCTATAATCAAGTTGAAATTCGGCAAGAGGAACCTGATCTTTGTCGAAGCACGGAAAATCCCCTCGGTTGTAATAGCGTCCCTTGATTAGATTCTCATCCGTCATAACCCTGTACCGCCAGTATTTGTCTCCTCCTGAAGCAGCAAAGGCTTGCCGTAAACTAGGAAGGCTGTTAAGCGGACGCGGATCGTAGTAGCTTGGTGAAAGTATTGCGGTCGGCACCTCGAGTCGCACGAGAAAATGTTAAGCAACCCCTCGACCATCATTCTTCATTACCAAGGTGATGGACTTGTTGGGTTCAAAACCGATGGAAGAGCCTTCCAGCTCCTCTTCAATGTTTCCCGACATCTGCCGCTTAATATGCCCTTGACGGACGTTGGACGACATCCGTACCCATGTTTTTACGCAAAAATAACACAAAAGCAGGCGATTTATAATCGCCCAAATAGTACTTTTCCAAGCGAATCAGAAGGTCGCTGGCGAATTGTTTTAAACTTAGCAACTCAATGCGTTTGAGTTCATCACCTCAAAAATGAGCTGTCCGGGCATCGCCAGCAGATCCCGAATCATGTGCTTCAGACCATAGTCTTCAAATCGCGTACCCACCAAGGCCCGATGGTAGAAATCTGCCAGCAAGTTGTGCGCCAGGTCAGTGAGCAAGATGAAGCCTTCCCGATCAGCGATTAGAAATGGCTTCTATTTGCATTATTGAATAGAAACCTGCTACTTTTGCGCAAAAACAAGATGTTAGTTTTCAGTTCCCGCACTATTTCACTATTACTTGAATTTCACTGAAACCAAGTGAACGGAGGTAATTCTCAAAGAAAATCTTGCCGTAAGCTGCGGCTTGTTCAAGGATCCCTGCTTCAACAGCTTCTCGGTAAATAGCTTCGTCTGCCAGTTGACGTGTTTCGCCCTCCAGGTTCAAATCATGACCAACCAGCAATGATTTTTTATAATAGACCACGTGGGTTCGCTTGTTGTCAATGACAATGCTCAAAATTTTGGGGGAAGGCAAAACAAGTTGCACCTGCGAGCCGCTTACCCAAACGTCGTTTTCTGAAAGTGCGCTTAGGTCAAACCCAGCTTTGACTGTGCTATAGACAAGCATCAGGATTTGCTCTTTCGCTCCAAACCACTTGCGAACATCCTCTGGTACTTGCTCATTCTGCACTTTTGCTACGGTCCGATACTCGACAGTTGCCAACTCAGATAGGGCTCGGATTTTTTCAATCCATACTTGCGGCGTAGGTGTTGGTTTGGGTAGGGGCAACCAGTCAAGTATTACCGGCAAGTATGGTTTGACAAGTATTGCCGACAGAACGATGATGATCACAAGAATGAAAAAACCAGTGTTCTTACTTATTAGTTGACTCATTTTCTCTCCCCATTTGAAATTCATTCAGGGCTTTATATTGATCACAATTTCAACCAGTCCCAATGATCGAAGAAAATTTTTCAAATAGAACTTGCCAGCTTTCTTGGCTTGCACAAGGATTTCCCGTTCTAAAGCCCAGGTGACTAGTTGTTCTTCTGCTAGACGACGCGCTTTTGCCTCCAGGTCTGGATCTGGACGCCTCAACAAGCCAGTTGTCCTTTCATAAACATAGGTCTTTTCATTGTCCACACGGCTGTACAAGATTTGGGGTGTGGGAAGTGTAAGAGTTACTGAAGTGCCTTGCACCACAATGTCACTCGATTGAACCTTTTGTAAATCAAAACCCGCTACTACTTCTCCCTCGGCAATAAGTAACAACTTGTCACCCGAGATCTGCTCAATCAAGTTGCTTGGTTTATCTTCAACCTCAACTACGGTTTTCATAATATATTTAGTCGTTTCTAGACAGCCCAAAGTTTTGATGTTGGTGATGACAACGATAGGTGTGTTGGTCGGTGTAGGTGTAGGGGTTGAGGTCGAGGTCGGTGTAGGTGTAGGGGTTGAGGTCGAGGTCGGTGTAGGTGTAGGGGTTGAGGTCGGGGTAAGGGTAGAGGTAGGAGTTGGTGTACTGGTTGGCCCTGGTGTAAGAGTTGGCGTAAGACTTGGCAGAGGGGTATTAGTTATTACTGTGGGCCAAGATAGCGTATCGTTCGGTGTTACTGTAGGGCCGTTTTCTCCATCACCACCAATTATCCCGGTGACATATAGAGTGGCAAACACGGCAACTATAATGAGTAGGATAATCTGCCAAGTGTCCCGTTGAAAAATCGTATTTCGAGACTTCTCTTTGGATTCTTTCGGAGGCTCTTTATAAGACCCTTCCATCTGATATTCTTCCATGATGCTGTATTCTCCTGTTAATGTAAGGGAATAGTGGTGGTCATCAGATCTACTTTTGACCCTGATACTGTGCTGTTGAGTAGGTCAGGTAGCAGGAGGTTATTGCTGTCTCCCGGTCCCCTGGTAAATCCAAAAACGTGATGACCAATTTCTTTCGAGTAGAGGTCAACACAATTGCCCCCGGTCCTGGACGAAAGATGAGGGACTCAAGGTTTTTCGGTTTCTGTCAGTTGTGTATCAGTTGATGGCGAAATTGATCTACAGCGACGTCTTGAGGCTAGCGAAATGTGTATACTTGTGTGTCAAGGACATTGATATTGCCCTGCACCAGCACCAAAAGCCAATCAGGAATTAGAGCATCGCCTTTTCGACAAAATTACCCCCAAAGTAGAAGCAAAGAGCAAAAACGACCCTTTTGTGGGGAGCTTGCCCTGGAAACCCTCTGAAATTCTGTGGTTTTGGAAAGACCCAACTGCTTTGATAGCCCTGATCAAGTATACGCAGACATTGGCAAGAACAGCAGGACTGGATACCATTGGATGTTGTGTTGAGGAGGAGCGAGTCAAAGGTAAGAAGGAGGTATCCAGTGGGTTGGCTCTTTTTTACCTTGCTGCTGTGCTTTGTTGCCTGGTGGACCGCGAGAGTGATGCTTGTGTGGTGTGACGCCCGGTGATGTGGCCTGATCGACCGAAACAATCAGTGTTTGATGCTGGCCTTCCTGATGAATGTCCACTTTTACTGGTGGGCCATTCACTTGAGTCTCGTGCCGTTCAGCGAAGCCTGGGCGCTGCTGTACCATGCTGTCTGCGAGCACGATTGTGCCCGAATGATCAACGTTCAATATCTCTTGTGCGGCTACGGGGTAGCTGACGCCCTGGTGGTTTTCGAGATCTGCATGCTGGTAGTTGCCTGCTAGGAGACCGGCTGTAGTCAATGTGATTATCGTTTTGATGTCTGTTGCTGCTGCTGTCATTTCGTGCCAGTCACTCCTGCCTCCGTTGGCCCAACTGTTCTTGGGCAGGGGGACAGTAACTTGACCTATGGCTGCTAAGACCGCTATCGCGAACGGCAACTTGCGCGTGATGCCTACTTGTACGTGGCTCAATGCCTGGAAGTGATGAGCTACAAATATCTGGAGGCTGCCAGGTGCATTGCAAACTCGTATTTTCCACGGAGAGATGTATTTCGTTCTTTTTTGGTCTAAAGCGTTTGTGTTGGAACGAGGTTATCTGACTCGTGCGCTAAAGAATCGCGTTGATTCGCCCTTACGGATGGCTTCACGGTAAGATATGCCGTTGAACTTGCTATTTTGTACAGATATCCTCAATGTTATTCCATTATGCTAAAAATGACATAGTCTGATGTCGCTAAGAGGATTATTTTCAGGTCTGCCGCCGGGGGCGATACTGGATCGCCTCTGCCAGGTGAGCCGTCTCGATCCTTTCGCTGCCCGCCAGGTCAGCGATGGTGCGGGCCAGCTTGAGGATGCGGTGATAGGCCCGGGCGCTCATGCCCAGCTGCTGCATGGCCGCTTTGAGCAAGGACTTGCCCGCTCCGTCCACCGGGCAGAACTGGCGCACCTCGGCGGGTCCCATGTCGGCGTTGCATTGCAGCGAGGCGTTGCCGTGGGTTTCCACAGCTGCAAAGCGTGCCCGTTGTC
>Ga0180431_10005455_pt1 | contig 15478 bp, 12 predicted proteins | sample SS_ome_11_FD_132459 | JGI IMG/M metagenome (GOLD analysis project Ga0180431, IMG submission 132459) | Hypersaline lake sediment archaeal communities from the Salton Sea, California, USA - SS_1_MS_1 metaG | ecosystem: Environmental > Aquatic > Non-marine Saline and Alkaline > Hypersaline >... | reverse complement strand
TTGTGCTTGGTGCTTCCGGCCGGGCCGAGACAGTAGGTCCCGTAATACCAAATACCGTTATGAACCAGTGAACCGCACGGGTATCGTCCGTTGTAAGGCTTTGCGCCGGCCTTCTTGGGAGGTGATGTATTCTTGATGATTAACTTGAGCGGATCGTCTCGGGTCATTATTGCATGGCCGGTATGCGCGTTCTCTCCCCTGCCGGACTGGCATACTATTCCGTCGGTCTTGCCGTCGGTCCAGGGAGAGTACAGATTGCCGTCACTTGCCCAGGACGGGTAGAAAGTGTCACCGCAGCGATAATCACTATGGCGGCCGGTGAAAAAGATTCCGGTCAGCGTTTGCGATTGCTCGAACGGGCAGTCGCCGGGAACTTCAGATTTCCATGCGAATCCGTTGCCGGCGTCGGTTGGCGCGGCCTTCTCGCCGGCCACTAAAGCGCCGGCCGTTGTGAATCCAGGCATTAGTAACAATAGCAGAAGTCGTATCATTGGGTTTTCCTTTTTATTAGGTGCAGTCATCATTTTCTGTATTTATCCTATCCGTTAATAGTAATAGTATCCAGGGTCGCCATAGCTATTTATAAACTCCAACTACAAACTCCGTCCCCGTCGGTGTCTCGCCGGCGGCGGGCATCATAGCGAGCCTTTGTGTCCGGCTCGAAAATCTGGAAAATATCCCTACCAGTAAGTGTAAGCCGCGGCAGGCGACGGAGCAAGGCTTTTTTGACGGGACCTGGTAAAATTAGCTATTTTCGGTGGTGTGGCAGCCTTCTTTCGCTCGCCCCTGAGGGGCAAGCTCATTCAGTGGCAGCCACCCCGTCGCACGGCGCCGCGCATACAACCGCCTTGAAAATGCGTTTTTACAGTCTCTCCTTATCATAAAAAACGTTATTTGAATCGGTAGGGGCGATTAGTCACACCGGTCATTTAGGGAATTCAGATGGTGCGATCAATCATGAATTTTGTGCAACCACTACGTAAAATCGCTTTGTAATTTCAATGGTACTCGATCAAGGGTTATCAGTATCTTTTTTACAAAGCTTATATGCAAACTCTAAAGCTTTATCCCTGCGTTCCCATCCGTCTTCCAGCAACGAGATCACAGGGAAATCCGGCATTACACCACGAGTAGCAGTTTCACGGGTTGTGCCGATTGTTTTATAATATTTACACGAAACCATACAATTCAGCCTTGAATTGGGTAATTTAAACGTCAGGAAATCTCCATAGGTTCCCATCGTATCTCCTGTCTCCCGGCCGATGAGCACACCCAGTTTATAGTATTTGACCACACCGGCGAAATCCACTGCAGTAGAACAAGTTCGACTGTTTATCAGGACTATAACCCTGCCTTTGAATCTCGATGAGTTGTCAGTTGGCTTGACGGCTTTCGGTTTGAGGCTCCGAACAGAACCCGTCGGAACAAGAAAGACATGTTTTCCTCTTTGACGCTGATACAGTTTGGAGTACCTGAACCTGATTTCGGACCAGATGTGATACTCCTTATCTGTGAGGTAATCCAGCAGTATTTTCGCACTGCTTGTCACTCCACCGGGACAACCGCGTATATCAATAATAATATTTTGGGCTGCTTTATCCCGGAGGTCTGCAAAGGCCTGTTTTATCTGCTTGCGAAAAAGATCGTTATCGTGAAAGAAACGGATTTTTAAATATCCGGTTTCGAATTCCTCCTGATATCGATAGTCAACCGGTGACGGCTGGCCCGTATCTGTCTTTTGATTCTCAGGCTTCGAACGGAGCGAATCTATTGCAACGGCATCAACTACAATAGTCTCAGCTTTACCGTCCCGGCACACGAGTTCCAACTCCATCGCGGTATCACCATAATCTAACGCCATGCAGCGCCACACAAAACGACTGTTCAGTCCGATATCCTCATTATAGGTTCTGGCTTCCCTGGGTTTTAAGGCGGAATAATAACGCAATATCTCCAATGCCGAATCACCATTGATTGTATGAACAGTTGCACCCCAATATCGCTTGTCTAAATGAGTGCCCGCATAAAGCCTCACTTTGTCGTCGTCAAGCTTCCAGTAAAGAGGGTAAATCTTTCCGTCATAATCGTTCCAGCATGGAGGAGGTAATACTTTGGTGTGCCCGTTTTTGTACTGCCCGACCAGCCAGGCCGCATGGCGATAAAAGTCCTCGATTAGCATTTCCTCATTGCATGCGCTTATGGTCTTAAACAAGGCACTCTCAAATTCCGTCTTGCTAATATAGGCGAACGGATTCGGATGAGTCTCTCCAATCGTTTGGACAAGATAATTAATATCCTCCAGCATTTGTGTTGGTGTCAAAGCTTGAGGCGATTGAGTTTTGCCGATTAGATTCTGAGTCACTTCTGGTTTTGAACATCCGGATAATACAACAGCCAGGAGACACCATAATACATGAGGTTGGGCAATATCATTGTGAGGTAGAGGCTCTAACATTATTTTCATGACTACTTTACCTTTGGAAACATGTTCTTCAGGCACTGCGGCTCATGAGCAGCTCATCGGAAACATCTCAATGAGTGACATGTTCGATTTTACCGATCTTTTTAAGATTACCCCAAGTGCTTGATCTCGGATACGTTGGTTTATTGTATTTTTTAAAGAATATCTTTCAAAACCTTTATAGAAACCTTCTCCACTATATCTTTGATATCTTCCCTGAATTCACAGGAATGCTGCGCGCTCAGGTGGGCGTGGAATGCCTCCAAATCCTCCCACTTTTCGATGACCGTGACAATGTTCTTTTCTTTCAACTGAGTCGGAATCTCCGTTTCGAGGTCGGCTGTCGGGCAATACATTATGCAGCCGGTTTCAGCAAGTACCTTGGGAACAAAAGACTCGTAAATTTTCATTACGTCGGACAATTTTCCTTCTTTTATATATATTGATGCTATGATATGAACCATTTTTTCCCTTTTTCCGTACTGTTTAATTGGCGATCAGAACTAAAATATAGTTTGGATCAGACATTGCTATTTCCATTGCCTGCATCCTGTTGGCCGGACAATTCTCTCTTTTCCCGACGTTTTGAAATCCACTCAATATGAGTCATAATCATAAGAACACCTGCCAACATTGCTCCGATCACAAAAGGATCTGGTGAGAAAAATGCTATCAGAGAAAGCGGCACAATTACAACAGAGTACTGGTACAGCGATATCCGTAACACGAGATCATGAGTCATGGTAACACAACCCGATATCTCATCCGGCCTATTAATCATATACCTAAAGATCATGAGATTGCAAAAATGTCTGCCAATAACCATACCCAAAAACACGATCAGGCAACCCAATGCTCCTTTAACAAAATTCTCAGATATCTCGCCATACTGCGTCATGAATAACAGGATTAGGGTAACGAAAGTCGTCAGCAGAAGATGTTTTGGATTGAACCATTTCTTATGTGCAACATTTTTCTGCCAAAGCGGATTCAACTCATAATGCTCTGTCTTGAAATGGTCGCCATACTTCTTTTCCATCTGAATTGCACCAGCCAAGGTAAGGAAATAGTCAGTCAGCATGAAGGTTGGTACAAGAAGCAATTCCGGATGTTTCATAGTCCTGATGTCCAGTAGTGGATATACGATTCCGTATAAAAACCCAAACAATGCTGTTTCTGCAGCATATGAACCCGGCGAGTGAATCGTGATTCAACCGTTAACTACTTTCAAAGATACAACTTAAACTTCGTCCCCGTCGGTAACCCACGGATGGCGGGCATCATAGCGAGCCTTTACGGCCGGCTCGAAAATCGGGTAAACGTCGCTGTCAATGAATATAAACCGCGGCAGGCGACAGGACAAGGCTTTTTGGGACGGGATTAGGGGATTTAGAATGATATCCTGCGGTGGAACACGTCCCACGATGTGGACTCAGTGCAGCAATGACAACAAACAACGGACTGCGGCCGGCAGGGTGCGATATTCCGTACCGGTTAACTGCGATCGGGGCGGTTTTGGGGGGCAGCGGAGCAGAGCGGCGGGCTGCGGGCGGACAATTTCTACTGCTTTGGGGCCGAAACAGCCGAAAATATATTCAGGACATGAGTCTGAAGGTACGGCAAGACTTAATGATAACTGCGACACGACACAATCCGGCAGCCGACTGCATTGCCATGGTCATCGTTACGCTGATGGCCGTCGGCACGGTGTTCGTCTTCTCGGCCAGCGCTAACATAGGGTACGAACTCGATTTACGGAGATTCTACGATTATCCGGGTCTGCGGCAGATACTGTTCTTCCCGCTGGCGTGCGGGATCATGTACTTCTTTTCCTGCGTCAACTATCGCAAGCTCGGCCTCGACGGCGGCTGGTCGCGCAGTCCGATCGTCTACGTGCTGCTGCTGAGCATCTTATTGCTGGCGATCGTTCTGTCCCAGAAGTTCTTCCCGCTTCTGCCGCGGCTGATAGAGCCGAAACACGAGCGCTATCGCTGGCTGCAAATCCCGCTCGGGCCCATAGAGGTGAGCTTCCAGCCTTCGGAGCTTGCAAAATGGGCCGTGATTTTCTTCCTGGCAGCGGCGTGCGCCAAATTCGGCGACCAGATCAGGCGATTCTTCACGAGGTTCGCTCCGCTGTGCCTGGTCGTCGGCCTTGTGGCGGGGCTGATAATCATCGAGGATTTCGGCACGGCGGCGTTGATAACGGTGCTGGCGTTTTTGATGCTTATCATAGCCGGGGCGAGACTGTGGCACATTCTGCCCCCGTTGCCGTTTGCCGCCATCGCTTTCTATGCCGCGATAGCAAGTTCGCCGATGCGCAAGAAACGACTGCTGGCATTTCTGCACCCGGACAAATGGCCCGATATAAACTACCAGCCGAACCAGTCGCTGATTGCTCTTGGCTCCGGCGGGCTGCGGGGCAAGGGCCTGGGCCGGGGCATCTGCAAGTACGGGCACCTGCCCGAGGATACGACTGATTTCATCTTCGCCATCATCGGCGAGGAGCTGGGCTTTGTGGGCAATGCGGCGGTGATATTGCTGTTCATTCTGTTCGTATGGCTGGGGATTCTGGTGGTGATGCGATGCAGGGACCGTTTCGGCCAGCTCCTTGCCGGCGGGATCGTCCTGACAATCGCGATTCAGGCGGCGCTCAACATTGCGGTGGTGACGGTGGTCGTGCCGACCAAGGGAATTGCCCTGCCGTTCGTTAGCGCCGGCGGCACAAGCATGCTTCTTTCGGCCGCGGCGGTCGGCGTGCTGATCAACATTGCAAAACAGAATCAAAAACCGATAGTCGAATTGTGAAACCGTGAAATCCCGATACGCCGACACGGCTTCGCCAATCGCCTTTTTCAATACTGATATTGGGCTGTCAATGGACCCAAGGCACGGAAAAGAGACAATCAAGTCCGAGCGGCCCTGGGGCGACATCCACATGGTGGTGCGCAACCAGGAGTGCTCGGTCGATCTGACATCGGTGCGGCCCGGCCATCGCGCCAGCCTGCACTCGCACGAGGTTCGCTATGAGCTGTTTCACTTCCTCGACGACGGGGCGCACCTGGAACTGGACGGTCAAATCCACCATCCGAAGACCCACGATGAGTTCCTGATCGAGCCCGGAGTCAAGCACAGATTCTGGGCCGAGCAGACTCCGTTTCGAATGCTGGTGGTCTGCTTCGGGCGCTGGAGCGCCGAAGACCAGCACCGCCATGAGGACGATTACGGGCGAGAGGGCAAGCAGCTAAATCCGTAGCAGCGTGCGATTATGCCGGAGCCGGATCGTCTTTGAACAACCGGACGGTTTCCTCCTGCATCAGGACCCAGATTGTATAGATGCCTATCGCGGTCCCTACGGGCAAGGCGAATAGTTCCGGCACGGCCCCGATCAATGCGACGATCCGGGCCCAGCGCCTTCGTTTGAGAATCCCGATGCCGCCGGCGAGATCCCACGCGGCCGATACCAGCGGAATAAGTGCGAGCACGGCTCCGGAACCTATCAGAAGAGCTGTGTCTTTGTGATCGCCCGTGGCTATGCCCGGGACAGCGCATATCAAGAACAAGAATACCGCACCGGCAAGTAACAGGCTTCCAATTCCAATTCTTATGTATGCCACTATCTTGAGATGATCTTCGATCTTGATTCCAAACAGCAGCCCGGGCCGGCGCGGGGCCTTTGCGGGTCGTCTGCTCCTGCGGGCGGCAAAGGCCTGCTGCGTGTCCGAGCGGTTCAGCACGATCAAGGCCCAGATTGCCATGGGCAGTCCGAGCATGAATCCCGCCGACAGAGGCAGCAGGGCCAGGACACTGCCGGCTACGGCCCAGCCATAAGAACGCAGTTTGAGCATCTGCCAGCCGCCCAGCACTATGATCGCTCCGATCACGGTGGCCGCCGTCATGACGTCTACTGCGAGCATTCCCGGTTCTACCGGTGTATCCACCCACTCCATCGCATAAAAGTTCAGCACCAACACCAGTACGAAAGCCGGGATGTTGACCACGCCGCTTATCATCAGGCCGATGGCCGGTATGCGCAGAAGTTGCCTGGCCGCCTTTTCACTTTCGTCGGCCGCGTCGCCGGACGGAGCGGGCTCGCCGCCCGAGGCGATAGCCTCCACGTCCGTTCTCACTTCGCCGGCGCGCTGGTAGCGCCGCTCCGGTTCCTTCTCAAGGGTCCGGAGCACGACGCTGTCGAGTCTGACGTCCACCTGGACTTTCTGCGACGGCGCCGGGAATCGGCCGAGAGGCAGCTCGCCCGTGAGCATCTCGTAGAAGACCACGCCAAGCGAGAAGATGTCCGCCCGGTGGTCCACGGTGTTGGGGTGCTCGATCTGTTCGGGAGCCATGTAGTGGGGTGTGCCCATTCTCTGGCCGGCTCTTGTCAGGGTGTACGGAACGGCAGGTTGATCGAGCAGCTTGGCCAGTCCGAAATCGGCGATTCTCGCCTGGCCTTTCTTATCCAGCAGGATGTTCTCCGGCTTAATGTCACGATGTACGATGCCCTGCTCGTGGGCGTACTGAAGCGCCTCGCAAATCTGCGGCACAATCGCCAATGCTTCGGCCGGTGAGAGCTCGCCGGCCTGAATCACCCGGCGAAGATCGGTCCCGTCGATAAATTCCATGATGAAGTAGTACAGACCGGCCTGAGTATGGCCGAAATCGTGAACCGAGACGATTCGCGGATGGTTCAGCCGGGCCAGCGAGCGCGCCTCGCGCGTGAACCGCTCGGCGAAGGCCTCGTCGCGGCCGATTTGGGGCGGCAGGATCTTCAGGGCAACAAGGCGGTCGAGTTGTTTCTGCCGGGCCTTGTAGACTGCTCCCATGCCGCCCTGACCGAGCAGTTCAAGGATCTCAAGCTGCGGAAACTGCCCGGCCAGTTCCGCCGGCGAAGGCGGCACGAATCCCGCCGGCGGCGTGGTCATCGTCGGAACGTCACTCTGGTCACCGGGTAAGCCGGTGGGCAGGCCCAGCTTCATGAGACATTGGGGGCAAAGGCCCTGCGGTGCATCGGCCGCCAAGTCGCCCCCGCATTCGCTACAGTGTCTTTCTTCAGCCATCGCAGCATCTCCTTGCCGGATATTGGTTGCTTGCGTCTCTTACTAACGCAAAGCATTAGAAAGGTTACACCTTGCCGGGCATTTCATCCACAATGTATTGGCTCAACGGGCCAGGGCGGCGAACAGGTCGCGGATCTCCTGGTCAATCTGCTCTTCGGTCGTTACCGTCTGGGCGATTTCATCTCGCAGCAGCTCGCGATAGCGCCGACGTTGTCGATGAGCCGCGACTCTGACGGCGCCTTCGCTCATGTTCAGTTCGGCAGCCATCCGGCGATAGGGAACCGAGCTTTTGTCGGCGGTGAGGTACACTCTCAAGGCGGCGAAGAGTTTCTGCTTCTGAGCGGTTGCCGCCTCGCTCTGAAGCCTGTCCATTGTCCGGTCCAGCACGGTCAACGCCCAGGACCGTTCAAAGAGCTTCTCCGGCGACGACTCGTCGACCGGCTTGAGGGCATACCGGCGTTCGGCGTTCTCGATGTCAAGCGAGAGGACTTTGCGGCCTCCGCCCCGCTTCAGGGCCGCAGCGCGGGCGCGCTCGTTGGCCAGGAAATTCTTCAGCGATGCCAGCAGGAAGGATCGGAACCGACCGCGCTTTGGATCGGCCTTGCTCAGAGCCTGCTTCTCCAGGAGAAATGCAAGGAAGGCCTGCGTGTAATCCTCGGCCTGGCCGGCGTCATTGCCCTGCCGGCGCAGATACACATAGAGCGGGAACCAATACGTTCTGCAGAGCGCCTCGAGCGCCTGGCGGTGCCGCGTCGAGTCAGGTTCGCCGGCCGCAAGGACCACGCTCCAATGCGTCGTGGCAAACCGACCTGCGCCGGGTGAGGGCGAGTTTGTCGATGGGTCACCATTCACGATTGAGTATTCTAAATTCTCAATTGCGCCCTGTACATTCAGAAAAACAAAACTGCGGGAATAAAAAATTTGACATTTCATTTTATCGGCGTTACATTCACTGCGAGTCGTCAATTCATGCAAGCACAGGCATTTTCAAGAAGGGAGTGCGAAAATGAACACGAAAGTCTGGATAAGCCTGGTTTTGGCAGCGGCGGTAATCTGCATGCCCGGGTGCAAGAAGAAAAAAGCAGCACCGGGCGATCCCAATATCGGCCAGGAGACCAAGGAGGTCGCAGAAATGAGCGTTAACAAGGAATCTTTCGGTCAAACGTCCGAGGGCAGAGAAGTTGACCTTTACACCCTTACCAACAGCAACGGCCTGAGAGCCCGGATTACTAACTACGGGGCGATCCTGGTCTCGTTGGAAGTTCCCGACAGAGATGGAAATCCCGCCGACATTACGCTCGGATTCAACTCGCTCGAGGGTTACCTCGATGAGCACCCGTATTTCGGAGCGGTCGTCGGGCGCTACGCCAACCGCATTGGAAAAGCCAGGTTTACGCTTAACGGCGTGGAGTACGAGCTGGCCGCCAATAACGGCGAGAACCACCTGCACGGCGGCATCAAGGGATTCGACAAGGTGGTTTGGAAACTCGATGACCTCGATGAGGATGATCGCAGCGCCTTTGTGAAGCTGAGCTATATCAGCGAGGACGGCGAAGAAGGCTATCCCGGCAATCTCGCCTGCTGCGTGACTTACGCCCTGACCGAAGACGACGAATTGCAGATCAGCTACGAAGCCGACACGGACAAGACGACCGTCGTGAACCTGACGAATCACAGCTACTTCAATCTCGCCGGCCAGGGAACCGGCGACGTTCTCGATCACGAACTGATGATCGACGCCGACAAATACACCGTGGTTGACGAAGGCTTGATACCTACCGGCGAGAACAGGAGCGTCACGGGCACGCCCATGGATTTCACGATCTCGGCATCCATTGGCTCGCGGATCGACCAGGTTGAGGGCGGCTACGACCACAACTACGTGCTCAAGAGCGGCGGCGGATCGCTGGCTCTGTGTGCGAGAGTGTACGAGCAGACCAGCGGGCGGGTTATGGAGGTTCATACCGACCAGCCGGGAGTGCAGTTCTATACGGGTAATTTCCTGGACGGCACGGTGGTCGGCAAGGGCGACAAGATTTACGAGAAGCATTACGGATTCTGCCTCGAGACACAGCACTTCCCGGATTCGCCGAACAAGCCGGACTTCCCGCCGGTTGTCCTGAATCCGGGGCAGAAATACGCAACGACGACAGTCCTGAAATTCAGCGTCAGACAATAGCCAGGAAAAAGATCAAAAAACGAAGAGTAGAAATGGCGGAATCCGCCTCGGGCGGATGGTATTGCCCAAGTCGGTGAAGATGTGGTCGCTGCGAACGCTGCGTGAGAAGCTGATCGTGATCGGAGCCAGAGGGGTTGAGGCATTCGCGGTATGTTGTGTTCCAGATGGTCGAAGTGATTGTGCCGAGGGCGCCCTTTCGTGAAATTCTGGAGCGAATCGGGTGGTTGAGAGCCAGCCCGGAGCTTGTGGCGCGCAGGAGTACCGATTACGAAGTCAGATGGCAAATCCCAGATGAGTATCATTGCAGACAAACAAGGAGGTAAACATGTCTGAAGAGACTGCCGAACTCGTCGAGCGCCTCCAGCGAGCCGATGCAGGTCGGGATCCATTGGGAGTAGGGCGACTGGCCAAAGAGCTTGGATGTCGGAAGGCACGTGAGGCTGTCCCCCGGCTATTGAAGATGTTGGCCACTGACGGCCCCCAAAAGCGAATGAGCCCGATCATCTGCGCTTTGGGTCGAATCGGTGATCCAACAGCAGTTGAGCCCCTCATTGCAGCTTTGCAGAGGAAAGGGGACGCCAGTTCGGATGCAGCTTGGGCACTGGGATACTTGGGAGATGGAAGAGCCGTTGCACCGTTAATTGAAGCGCTGGGTTATCCCAAGGAAGGGATTCGTGCTAGTGCCGCAGGTGCGCTGGGAAGATTAGGAGATGAAAAGGCAATTCAGCCACTGAGAGGCATGCTTTCAGATGACGAAAAGTGGGTCCGAAAACGAGCTAAAGAAGCATTGGTCAAACTGGGTGATTCCGACACGCCCGGCGTAGACGAATGGATTCTTGAAGAAGTGGACACGTACATCGAACGCCAGCGCCTCGTTGACCTGAAGCTGGTTGACCGCGAGACTGTCGAACAAATGTTCGGTCGAGGAACCAGTCGACTTGTATCATCAACAAAGAGGACAATCATCCCATCGACGGAGCAACTGGTCTTGAAGGGTGCACAGCTAGCTTGTGGCGTATGTGGAGATAGATTCGACCTGCGTGATCCGCTCAAGTTATGCGTACGTGGACCTCGCGACGGCTCAAGCGTTTGCCACTGCAGATGTCCACGCTGTGGCTCTAATAATGATCTCCGTGGACACACAACCAAATCTCGCCGTGCTGGCCAAGAATGTTGGGTTATCGCGACGCTGGTATCTTTCCATCCGAAATATCGGAATTCTCCAGCTCTTGGATGGCCTCTTCTGATACCTGACAAGGTGTCTGTCGAGCCACGGAAACAAAAATCTTCAAATGAAGGGGTTTCCGGCGGGCGAGTGGAAGTTAGTTCCGGATCAGAGCCCTCCGCAAAAACCGGAAGAGATCGCCACAAGCCATGGTGGAAGTTCTGGAGCAAGTGACACTCTGTCTCTCCACCGGCGATCTCAACTGAATTGGCTGTTGAGAGAGTGCGAGCCGTATTTGAATCACTCGGACAAAACGGCATTATTCAATGCATTCGATCATCATGACGGAGGGGGGCGACAAATAGATACTGATATTTCCGTTTACCGTGTTTGTTTGATCACGCGGATGTCGTCGATGTAGATTATGCCCGCGCCGCCCGGTTGTGGGTTTTCTGGTGAGCCAACGCCGAGGTCCATCTTCGTGATTGTGGAAACATCCACACCGGCGGCAATCAGATCGGCCAGTGGAATGTCCCACCTGAGCCATCCGGACGCAAGCGCGGCATCAGGATCGGGATTGACCGCCGTTGCCACGCGCCCGTCGTCATCGGCCAGAATTATGTACAGAGCGCCCGCCCCGTTGGTCGGCTCGCCCCGAACGAATAGCTGCAAAGTGTCCATGCTGTTTACGGTCCAGTCCTGTGGCGTTGTCCATACGCGTCCGGCCTGCGAGTACCACGGCTCTTCGACATTGTCATACAGCAGCGGCATCGATTGGCGGCCGCCGTGAACGATCGTCTGTTCGGTGTAGGGCGGCTTAGAGTAACCCACGGACGAGTTTGTGCCGTTGCCGGCGAAGAACGGGGGTATCTCGGGCGCGCCGAAGCCGAAACCGTCGAGCCAGGTTTGAAAGACCGTCTCATTGGCGTCGACGCTGTCGCCGTAAAGCTCGAAGTCGTCGACAACGATGAAACCGGCGGTGGTAAAGCTCCAGACCGAACCGGCGATCGGACTCCAGGATTCCGGCTCGTTGATTTCATCCACCCTCCAGTAGTAGGTGGTGTTCCACTCCAGAGCGCCCGGTTCGTATGACGTCACATCCAGGGCGATACGGCCCTGGTACACGCTGGGATCATTCGCGTCTGCGTTGGTTACCGCTTCTTGATCTGTGCCGAAATACACGTCGTGCTCGGCTGTATAGGCTCCGGATGTCCAGGTAAGTGAGAGATTGTCGGGAGTATCGGCCGCTCCATCGTACGGCAGCGGAACAAAGGCCCAGGGACAGGGATCGTAGACAAGATCGATACCGGGATTATTGACCTCAATGACCGGCAGGACGTTTGAGTATGTATGCTCATTGATCGGATTGCGGCTGATATCCAGGTGAATCAGTTGGCCCAGCTCGGTCAGCGACCAAACGTCTTCAATCTCGTTGTCCTGGAGATTCAGCGACCGGAGCCCGGGCAGGCTTGAAAGTGTGTTGACGTCGGTGATTTGATTGCCTTCGAGATCCAGCGACCTTAATGCAGGCAGGCCGGACAAAACCGGAACCGATGAGATATTGTTTCTCCGGAGATTTAACGTATGGAGATTGGGCAATCCCGACAGGCCGGAGATGTCGCTGATCTGGTTGCTTCCAAGCTCTAACAGGACAAGGCTCGGCATCTCAGATGCGCCCGAGATATCAGTTATCCGGTTGTGTTGCAGGTCGAGAGCTTTCAGACCTGGAACGTCGGTCAAAATCGGGACGGCAGTGATTCGATTGTTCGACAGATCCACGATTTCAAGGCTGGGCAGTCCTGAAAGGCCCGACACGTCGGTGAGCTGATTGACGCCCAGCCCCAGCGATCTGAGGCTCGGCAAATCCGAAAGTGACGTGATGGCCGCGAGCCTGTTGCCGTAGAGCGTCACCGTCTCAAGGCCGGGCAAACCGGACAGGCCCGAAATGTCGGCTATCTGATTGCCAGTGAGATTCAGGGACTTGAGATTTGCCAGAGCGGATAATTCCGGAAGCGATGTCATTCCCGTCCGTTCGAGCTGGAGGGTCTCAAGGACCGTCATTGCCGATAAAGGCAGAGTGCCCGTGATCCGGTTATTGTTAAGGCTCAGCCATCTGAGCCGGGTCAAATTCGCCAGAGGCCCGGCGTCGGCGATCTCATTACCGTCCAGATCCAGAAACGTGAGATTGCCAAGTCCCGACAGCGGCGAGATATCCGCAATCCGGTTGCCGTAGAGAATCACAGTCCGAAGTCCGGTCAATTGCGGCAGCGGCCCGATATCGACGAGCTGATTGTTGCCGAGATTCAGCCATGCTAATTGAGTTAATCCTTCAAGCGGCGAAATGTCCGCAATCCGATTCCTGTGCAGAACCGGCGGCCAGACGGACGTGTCGTAGAACTCCCCGGCGTTCAGATGAGTCAGATTCACGGCGTGTTCCAGACCGGCCAGACTTTCAATGTCCTTGCCGGCTGCGTATAGCTGGATCAGCCTTAGCATGTCGGCCGGGGTCGGCTCGGCAACGCCTAAACTCTCCTCGACACAGACCTTCAGTGCAGGATCGGCAAAATTAACCGGCCCCTGGGCCTGCGCGACGCCGACGGTGGAGCCGAGCAGGCAGAACGCAATTAACAGGAGCCTTCCCGATCCGATGTGTGAGTTTCGTAGCTGCGGCACGTTTCAACCTCCTTCCTTTCTATGTGAAAGGCCTAGCCTAATACTTGATCGAACTGAAGTATATCAAATCGGGGCCGTTTATGTCAATGCCGGCCGGAGGTAAGTGCCGCGAGTGTCTTTGAAGGTAACTTCGGAACCCTACGAAATTGACGCCGAAGATGCCGCTTCGTTGTTCTTGCCGGAGCAGCCGAGTGATTCCGGCAGGCTCATAAAGCGATGTTCCGGGTGGCCCCACGTGGCCGAAGCTATCGTCGTATTCTCAAGCTCTTTCCTGATTTGCCGCGTGGCTTCCGTCCAGATTGAGAAAATACGACAACTCTCCGGGGATCCGCCGCATTCACCATGTCTCATGAAGCAATCCTCAAACATCGACCCGCCGTCAATAGTCTCGAACAGCTCGAGTAACGTGATCTGTTCCGGCGGCCTTGCAAAAACGTATCCTCTTTTAGGGCCTCTTATCGCTTTTACGAAACGTGCTTTGGCAAGCTGCTGAAATATTTTGGCAAGATAGTCGGACGGTATGCCTTCGGCCTTGGCGACCGTGACGGCCGTCACCGGCAACTGTGTGCTGTGCCTTACCATGTACATCAATGCGTGCAGGGCATAACCGGCGGATTTTGTAACTTTCATGTCGTTCTCTCCAGAGCTTCCGACCAAACTTGATTGTTACCAAATTAAAGTTAATAGAGCAATTAGCGTGCCGGAGTCTGAATCGCCAATGCCGAATAACGGCAAATCCCGTTTTTTACTCAGAAACGGAGCTTTTTCACAGCAACGACTACGTAAAACTTGCCATCATCGGGATAGGCGAAGTCACTTTCTTCCCATCCTTGAAATCCGAATCGCCGGCCATTCTCAAAAACGAGAAGATTTCGGCGGGCATCAATTCTCATACTTAGTAATCGATTCGCTGCGAAAAGAGAACTCAGTCGCTTCAATGGCCCGGGCATTTTTGCCAAGAAAAAAAGTAGTTCAATTTGAAGGAGTTTTTTGAATGTATAGAAATAGCTCCAGGTCGTTTTAAGGACGACATCGGAATCACAACAGCACAATATCGAAAAATGTACCGGACACCTTTAATTTCCCTTAGCAGGTCCCGTACTGGACGGTCTTCTTTGGGATAAATGTATCCTGTTGGTAGAACACCCAATCGAGCTAAATGCGCTATAAAAGTAGCATCCGTCAAATCATTTGCCTGCTTGATCCCATCATACTGATCAATGGCCGCCGGATTGGCAAGGCAGACCGGGTAGCCGGCGTCCATTAAGCCGTCGACCAACCAATACCAGTTAAATGTGGATTCGACAGCTACAATTGCCAGTTTTTTCTGAAAGGGCGTCAAAGCATCGAGCACTGTTGGAAGTTTATTGCATAAACGTTTCTTGAACACCACCTTGTCGTTTTCATCCAAAATTATAAACATGCCGTTACTTGAATGAAGATCGATTCCACAGTACAATGTTTTTTCCATTTTAGGTTCCTTTCAATAGGCACTAGCAATCCTTTTGCTGCCTTCCCGATAAAGGCAGCTTGGATCAAGTGTAATCACTGCCTCATCTGAGAGGAACCTATATGTTAATCATGCCGTGATTCTTCTCATTTCTGAGTCTAAACTAAGAATCAATCCGGCACAACAACATCGTATCTGGGTTCATACCCCCGATGCCAATACTGCTGCCACAAATCCTCCAACTCTACGACGGCTACGTGAGATCTCAATCAGGGTAAAACCATGTCTCCAATTCATCGCTCACCAATTCCTGATTGTGTTATTCAGAAGTTTGTTATCAGGAATCTCGGTTTTTCTCTTGAGACGTCTTAAAAAAAAGGGACAGCCACGAATGGCACTTCCATAAGGCCAAGGCCCGATAAAGATTCAGAAAAACAGGCCTCCGAGCCGAAGAGATTGTTGGTAAAGCAATCGAATCGACAAGGAGGTCTGTCAT
>Ga0180431_10005454_pt1 | contig 15478 bp, 14 predicted proteins | sample SS_ome_11_FD_132459 | JGI IMG/M metagenome (GOLD analysis project Ga0180431, IMG submission 132459) | Hypersaline lake sediment archaeal communities from the Salton Sea, California, USA - SS_1_MS_1 metaG | ecosystem: Environmental > Aquatic > Non-marine Saline and Alkaline > Hypersaline >... | reverse complement strand
TTCGTTGCGGGTGCCTGCCTGGCCGGTCCACTGGTGGGTGGTCTCATCGGTGGGGGATCGGTCGCCTGGAATCTGGGGGCGTGGTGGCCGGGGGCGGCCCTGCGCTGGTTCGCCAGTGATGCGATCGGCGTGCTGGTGGTGGCGGCGCCGATTCTGCTGTGGCCCAGGCAGTTCCATGCGCTCCGGGAACGCCCGGTCGAAGCGGCTGGGATTCTGGGTACGACGTCGGCGCTGTCGTGGCTGACGATCTGGACGGGCCTGCAACCGTCGCTGCTGATTCTGCCGGTGCTGGCGTGGGCGGCGCTGCGGCTGGATGTGCTCGGCGCAGTGCTGGCCGGGGCGGCTGCCGCGTTCGCGGCGAACGTCCGAGCCGCCTCGGGTCTGAGGCTTTTCGCGGATATGGACCTGTCCGAATCGGGCCGGCTGGCGTTGATCCAGGCCCTGATCGCGGTCAATGTATTGCTGGCGATGCTGATCGCACAGGAAGCAGCAGCGCGTAGACAGGCTGCTCGCGATCGGGCGGCTGAGCAACAGGAACGGCGCCGACTGCAGGCACTGGCACAGCTGGCCGCACAGCTCTCGGCGGCGCTGACCCCGCGGGACCTCGGCCGGATCCTGGAAAATGAGCTGGTCAACGACTTCGATGTGTGGGGGGTCAAAGTCGGCCTGCTGACAGCGGACCGTGACCGCCTGGAATGGGTAGCGGTGGCGGGGTATCCGCCATCGGTCGTCGCCGAGCTGGGTGACGGAGTGCCGATGACCGAGCGATGCGTCGCCACGGACGTGGCCCGAGCCGGACAGCCGGTCCTCATCCGATCGGTGCACGACTACGGGCAACGGTATGGGGCTGCGAGCCGCTGGTTGCAGTTCAGCGGCATCATGTCGGAGGCGGGTTGGCCGCTGAACGCCGGCGGCCGGTGCGTAGGAGCCCTGGTGTTGTCGTGGTCGGTGCCGCAGCAGTTCAACGAGGCCCAGCAGGCTTATCTGTCGGCGGTGGCCTCCATGATCGGTCAGGCGATGGTGCGGGCGAAGTCCTATGCCGACGAGCATGAGCGCGCGGTGGTGCTGCACAGCGCCGCACACCCGAATACCCGGGTCGATGCGGCCGGGCTGGAGTACAACGCCCACTACCTGCCCTCCGACAGCGCCACCGGTCTTGGCGGCGACTGGTTTAGCGTCATGCCGCTGCATGGAGGCCGGACATACCTGGCCATCGGCGACGTCGTCGGTCACGGGCTGGCAGCCGTCGACGATATGGCCCAGTTGCGCAGCGCGGGTAACGCCTACGCTCACCAGGGTCTGAGTCCCTCGCATGTGCTGCGCGAACTCAACCGGTTCGCCGGGCATCAGATTCGGGGCGAGTTCGCCACCACCCTCGTGGCAGTCTTCGACGACCACACCCGCTCGCTATCCTATAGTTCGGCCGGCCATCCGCCGGCTTTGCTGCGGCGCACCGAAACCGGCAAGGTGACCCGGCTTTGCGGCGCCGAGGGCCCGGTAATGGGGCCGTTCGAAGACTCCGCCTATACCGAGGACACCGTCCACGTACATCCAGGCGATGTGCTGGTGATGTACACGGACGGTCTAGTGGAACACCGGAAAGAGAGCGTCGAGGCGGGTATCGCCCACCTCGAGTCGGTGATCGCCGCGTGGCCGCCGGAGGCACTTCTTGATTGCCAGGCGCTTGCAGCTGACGTCGCGCCGGCGCCGCATTCCGATGACCTATGCGTGCTCATCGTGCGCTTCCGGTGATCTCCGGGCCGCGGATCACAGGCGCTGTCGATAGGCTGCTCCGATGAGCCCGAGTGGCATCACGGCGCACGCCGCCGACCCTCACACCGGGCAGGGTTCCCGGTTCTGGGGTGACACGCTCGGACTCTTCGTGGTGGTTTTCCTGGCATTCGGTGCGGGCGCGGTGCTGGCGTGGGAGTCTTTCGGCGCCGAGGCGGGCCCGGCATTTTTTTATCCCGCCGCAGGGGTGACGTCGGCCGCGATGATGCTCACCCGTCGCGCTCTGTGGCCCGGCCTCGCCGTCGCGGTCATCGCTGCCGAGACCCTGGTCGACACCTACTTCGGCAACCCCCCCGGGATGGCCGTCGGGTTTGCGGCGGCCAACGTGGTGGAGCCGGTGATCGGGGCGACGCTGGTACTGGCCTGGTGCGGCGGCCGGCCCGACCTCCGGCGACGACGGGACTTCGTCGCTTTCCTCGTCGGGGCATGTGTAGTCGGGCCTTTATTCGGCGGTCTGATCGGCGGGACGGTCAGTTCGGGCCATGAGGGGACCCCCTGGTTCGGCGCGGTGTTGAACTGGTGGTCCGGGGACGCGCTCGGGGTACTGGTGGTGGCCGCTCCGATCCTGCTGTGGGCCACCCAGTCCTATATCGTGCGGCAGCGGCCGTGGGAAGCCGTCGGCGTATTGGCGGTCACCGCGGCACTGTCAATCGCGGCCTTCTGGGCCGAGGCTCCACCCTCAATGCTCATCCTGCCAGTTCTAGCCTGGGCGGCTCTGCGTCTCGACATGCTCGGAGCCGCTCTCTCGGGGGCAGTGGCTGCCTTCCTGGCGAACGTCATGGCGACTCATGGGCGGGGTTTGTTCAGCACGATGGAGGTATCGTTGGCGGCCAGGGTAGCTCTCACCCAGGTCTTCATCGCGGTAATCGTGGTGGTGGCGATGCTGATTGCCCAGGAGGCTGCGGCCCGGATGAGCGCGGTGCGGGAACGGGAAGCCGAGCGGCGCGAGCGAATACGCCTGGAGACGCTGTCCCAGCTCGCCCAGCAACTGTCCGCCGCGCTCACCCCGGACGATATCGGGCGGGCGCTGCAAGACCAGGTGCTCAACGAAGCTGGTGCCAGGTCCGTGGCCCTGGCACTGCTGAGTTCCGATGGCTGCAGGCTTGAGTTCGTCGCCGGGTCCGGGTTCCCCTCCGCCGCCGTCGGCGAGTTCGCCGGTGGACTCGACCTCGCGGATCGGACGGTGGTGACCGACGCGGTGCGGTCCGGGCAGTCCGTGGTGGTTCGTACGGCCGCAGAGTATGCGCGGCGGTATTCCGACAACGCGCACCTGACGAAACTGGGTGGTATCGAATCCGCCGCGGGTTGGCCGCTGACCTCGGGGGGTAAACCCATCGGAGTGTTGCTGCTGGTGTGGTCGGAGCCTCAGCCGCTGAATACCGCACAGCAGGCCTTCATCTCGGCGGTCGCCACAATGGTCAGTCAGGCACTGGTGCGCGCCCGCGTCTACGCCGACGAGCACGCCCGCGCTGCGGTCCTGCAGGCCGCGGTGCTGCCGACCAGTCCAGCGCAGACCAGTGGGCTCGACGTCTGCGTAACCTACGAGCCGGCCGACGGCGCGCAAGGACTGGGCGGGGACTGGTACGACGTTATGCCGCTACCTGGAAACCGCACCTACCTCGCAGTCGGCGATGTGGTCGGCCACGGACTGCCGGCAGTGGAGGACATGGCCATGCTGCGTAGTGCCGGTCGTGCGCTGGCCCATCAGGGCCTGGCGCCCGCGCAACTGCTCGCCGAACTCAACGGCTTCACCCGCGATGCCAGTCAGGGCAAGTTCGCCACGATGGCGGTGGCGATCTTCGACCCGGCTCAGTGCTGTATCAGCTACTGCTCGGCCGGTCATCCGCCACCGCTGTTCCGCCGGGCACTGACCGGCAAGATGAGTCGGCTTTCTGATGCGCACGGCCCGGTGATGGGGCCTGTCCCGGGGGCTGGCTACACCGGCGGCACCCTACGGATCGAGAGCGGCGACATCCTCGTCCTCTACACCGATGGTCTGGTTGAGCGTCACGGCATGGACATCGAAACCGGGATCACCCGTGCCGAGCGGTTGATAGCCGAATGGGATCCCGAGACCGGCGTGGGGCAATACTGCGACGGGCTGCACGAGCGGCTAGCACCCCGGCCACGAGCCGACGACGTATGCGTGGTCGGCGTTCGCTTCATTACGGTGCCGGTGGGAGCGGCGGCGTCGGGCGCCGAGCAGGTGTCGCCGGACCGGTAGCGGGACCCTAGCGGTTCTGAGCGAACGTCCGCAGCCAGTCGAACCACGCACTCATTCCCTCGCCGGTGCGGGCGCTCACCGCCAGGATGGTCGCTGTCGGGTTCACCTGCCGCACATGGGCGATATAGGTGTCGACGTCGGCATCGAGGTGGGGGACCAGGTCGATCTTGTTGATCAGCACCAGGTCCACAGACCGGAACATCACCGGATACTTCAGCGGTTTGTCCTCACCTTCGGTCACCGAGTAGACCATGGCTTTGGCATGCTCGCCGATGTCGAACTCCGCCGGACACACCAGGTTTCCGACGTTCTCCACGATCACCAGGTCCAGCGTGGTCAGCTCCAGGCCGGCCAGTGCGCGGTTGACCATCGGGGCATCGAGGTGGCATTCGCCGCCGAAGCCGCTGTTGGTGTTCAGCAGTGATATCTGGGCGCCGCGTCCGCCGAGCTTGGCGGCGTCGAGGTCGGTGGCGATATCGCCCTCGACCACCCCGACGGCAATATCGCCGGCCAACTCCTCCAGCGTTGCCGCGAGGATCGTGGTCTTGCCCGAACCGGGTGAGCTCATGAGGTTCAGCGCGCGAATCCCGTTGCTTTCGAATGCCTTCCGGTTCACCTCGGCGCGGACGTCATTCTCGGCGAAGATCGCCTCGAGTACTTCGATGCGCTGTGAGCCGGTGGTATATCCACTGTGGTCGCCATGCTGGTGGTCGGGCTGGTCGCCATGCTCGTGGCTGTGTTCGGTGCCGTCATCGTGGCGGTGGAATCGACCCATGGCCGCAAACCCCTCTTCTCATCTCACGTCTTCTGTCACGTCTTCTGTCACGTCTTCTGTCACCTCTATGGAAGTGACCAGGAACTCCTCGCCGCGCAGCACTGCGACATCGGCGCTGTCACAGCGCGGGCAACACACCGAGAAGCGGGAGGCGATCTGGGACTGCCGACCGCAGCCGCGACACTCGACTTCGGCGGTGACGAACTCGAGTTCCAATTCGGCCCCGGGCATGTCCGCCTGGTCGCGGACCAGCGTCCAGCAGAACGACAGCGATTCCGGGACCACCTGACGCAGCGCCCCGACCTGGACCCGGACCACGTCGACGCGGCGGCCCGCGGCATGGGTTTGGACTACCCCGGCGATCGCCTGGCACAGCGACAACTCATGCATCGCGGCCAACCCTACGACTACCGTGGCCAGGGTGAACGTCCGGGTTCGGCTCGATATCAACGGTGTCGTTCAGGGGGTCGGATTCCGGCCCGCCGTGGCCCGGATCGCGGCCGATCACCGGCTGAGCGGTTGGGTCTACAACGACGCCGGCGCGGTGCACTGCGAGCTGGAGGGCCCCGCCGAGGCGGTCGAGGCCGCGGTGGCCGCGGTGCGCGATACCCCGCCGCCGATGGCGCGGATCGACGCCCTGCACAGCAGTACCGTCCCGCCACGCGGGGTCAGCGGGTTCGAGATCATCGACAGCAAGGCCGACGACGCCGGCCGGACGCTGGTGCCGCCCGATATCGCCATCTGTGCGGATTGTCTGCAGGAGATGCGTGACCCCGGCAACCGGCGCCACCGCCACCCCTTCATCACCTGCACCAATTGCGGGCCGCGCTACACCGTCATCACCGATCTTCCCTATGACCGGCCGGCGACGACGATGGCGGGGTTCCCGATGTGTCCGCCCTGCTCGGCGGAGTACTCCGACCCGGTCGACCGGCGCTACCACGCCCAGACCATCGGCTGTGGCGACTGCGGTCCGCGGCTGTCCTGGCTGGGTCCGGCGCAGACCGATGACCCGGTCGAGGCTGCCACCGACGCGTTGCGGGCGTCCCGGATCGTCGCGATCAAGGGCATCGGCGGGTATCACCTGGCCTGTCGGGCCGATGATGACGCGGCGGTGGCACTGTTGCGGTCACGCAAGAGCAGGCCGGCGAAACCCTTCGCGGTGATGGTTGCCGACCTCGATGCCGCCCGGGCGGTCGCCGAGATCGGCCGGGCGGCCGCAGCGGCACTGACGAGTCCGGCAGCGCCGATCGTGCTGGTTCCGCGGCGCGGGGCAGTGGTCAGCGACGGCGTCGCACCCGGACTGACCGATCTCGGTGTGATGCTGGCCTACTCGCCGGTGCACCATCTGCTGTTCGATCTGCTGGGCGCGATACCGCTGGTGATGACCTCGGCCAACCGTGGCGGCTCGCCCATCGTGTTCCGGGACGAGGACCTGATGTGGATCGACGGTCTGGCCGACGCGGTGCTCACCCACGACCGACCGATCCACGTACCGTGCGAGGACTCGGTGATCGCCATCGACGACGAGGGCGGCCAGTTGCCGCTGCGGCGCTCGCGCGGCTACGCGCCGCTGCCTGTCTCGGTGGAGGCGGCCGGATCGGAGGTGGTACTGGCCACCGGAGGCGACCTCAAGACAGCGTTTTGCCTGATGGCCGGTTCAGCCGGCGGACGTCGGCACGCCCATCTGTCCTCGCACCTCGGCGATATGGCCGACCCGCGCACCCAATCCTGTTTCGGGTCCGCGCTCGATCACCTGTCTTTCATGACCGGGCAGCACCCCGAGGTGATCGCCTGCGATATGCACCCTCGCTATGCGACCACCGCCTGGGCGCACCGGGCCGCGACCGGCGGGCCCGCCGCCAAGCCCGTGTTGGAGATCCAGCACCACCATGCGCACGCGGTGTCCCTGCTGGCCGAGCACCGGCGGCTGGGCACACCGGTGCTCGCCGTAGCCTATGACGGCACCGGCTACGGCACCGATGGCACGATCTGGGGCGGGGAACTGCTGGCGATCACCGAGCCGTCGGAGTTCGTCCGGGCCGGACACCTGGCGCCGTTCGCTCTGCCCGGCGGCGACGGTGCGGTCCGTCAGCCTGCCCGCATCGCGCTGGACATGTTGATGCGGGCGGGCGTCGAGTGGACTTCAGACCTGCCACCGGTCGTCGCGGTCGGTGACACCGGCCTGCACGTGCTGGCTCAGCAGATCCCCCGCGGGCTGGGCTGCGTAACGACTACCAGCATGGGTCGGCTGTTTGACGCCGTCGCCAGCCTGTTGGGTGTCTGTCAGCAGGTCAGCTATGAGGGGCAGGCGGCGATCGAACTCGAGCAGCTGGCCCGTCGCGGGCACCCCTTGCGTTGGGAGCCGGCCGACTTCGCCGTATCGGGCGGGGTGATGGACCCGGTTCCGGTGATCGCCGCGCTCGCCGCCGGGGTACGCGCCGGTGTCGACCCGGCCGACCTGGCCGCCGGGTTCCACCGGGCGGTGATCCGCGCGACCGTCCAGGCTGCCCGGCACTGTGCCGAGAGTGCCGGGATCGGTGTCGTCGGGCTGACCGGTGGGGTGTTCGCCAATCGGATACTGCTGCAGGGTCTTCGGGAATCTCTGACCAAGAGCGGCATCGAGGTGCTTTCTCACCGTATCGTTTCTTGTAACGACGGCGGTCTGGCTCTCGGTCAGGCCACCATCGCGGCCGCGCTGCGGTCGGCGGTTACAGCAGAGGAAAGGACCGGCACATGTGCCTCGGAATCCCCGGCAAGGTGATTGAGATCTGGGATGAGTCGGGAACCCGGATGTCGACAGTCGACTTCGGCGGTGCCACCAAGACGGTGTGCCTGGCCTACCTGCCGGATATGACGCCCGGCGAGTACACGATCGTGCACGCCGGGTTCGCCATCACCCGCCTCGACGAGGTGTCGGCCAAGGAGACCCTGCAGATGTTCGCCGACCTCGGAATCCTCGAGGAGGAGTTGGGTCAGGAGCTGGGGACGGCATGAAATACCTCGACGAATTCCGCGACCCGGTCGCCGCCAGGACGCTGGTGGACACCATCCGGCGCACCTCGACCAGGCCGTGGACGGTCATGGAGGTGTGCGGCGGCCAGACCCACTCGATCATTCGCAACGGTATCGATCAACTGCTCGACGGCGCGGTGGAGTTCATCCACGGGCCGGGCTGCCCGGTGTGCGTGACCCCGCTGGAGATGATCGACCGCGGTCTGGAGATCGCCGCCCGCGAGGATGTCATCTTCTGTTCGTTCGGTGACATGCTGCGGGTCCCCGGCAGCAGCCGGGATCTGTTCAGCGTGCGGGCCCGCGGCGGCGACGTCCGCATCGTCTATTCGCCGCTGGACGCCACCCGCATTGCCGCCGACAATCCCGACAAACAAGTGGTGTTCTTCGGTGTCGGTTTCGAAACCACCGCTCCGGCCAACGCGATGTCGGTCTTGCACGCCCAACGGCTCGGGCTGACCAACTTCTCCGTGTTGGTATCCCACGTACTGGTACCGCCGGCGATGAAGGCCATCCTCGGTGCTCCGACCAACCGGGTGCAGGGTTTCCTGGCGGCCGGTCATGTCTGCAGCGTCATGGGCACCGGCGAGTACGCACCGTTGGTCGAGGAATTCGGCGTGCCGATCGTGGTCACCGGGTTTGAGCCGCTCGACGTGTTGGAGGGCGTGCGCCGGGTGGTCGACTTGCTCGAGGCCGGGAAGGCCGAACTGCATAACGCCTACCCTCGTGCGGTCACCGATGCCGGCAACACCGTCGCCCAGCAGGCGCTGGAGGATGTGTTCGTTGTGACCGACCGGCAGTGGCGCGGTATCGGGATGATCCCGCAGTCCGGTTGGACGTTGTCGCCCCGGTACGCGGAGTTCGACGCCGAACTCAAGTTCGGGGTGGGCAGTCTGCGGGTGCGGGAGTCGACCGAATGTCACAGTGGCGAGGTACTGCAGGGTCTGATCAAGCCCAATCAGTGCCCGGCCTTCGGCACCAGCTGCACTCCGCGCACGCCGCTGGGCGCCACGATGGTGTCCAGTGAGGGTGCGTGCGCGGCCTACTACCAGTTCCGGCGACTGGAGACGGCCGCGGGTGTCTGAGCCTCATGTCTGAGCCCGTGGACCCCACCAACTGGGTGTGCCCGCTGCCACTGCGCGAGACCAAACGCATCGTCATGGGCCACGGCGGTGGGGGAATCCTCTCCGAGGAACTCATCGAGAATCTGTTCCTGCCTGCCTTCGGCTCAGGAGGCGGTCCGGCGCGGGACTCGGCGATATTGGAGGCGGGGGCAGCGCGGATCGCGTTGACCACCGATTCCTATGTCGTCAACCCGGTGTTCTTTCCGGGCGGCAATATCGGCGATCTCGCGGTCAACGGCACCATCAATGATCTGGCTTGCAGTGGTGCGCAGCCGCTGGGCTTGACTGCCGGGTTCATCCTCGAGGAGGGACTCGAACTGGAGGTGCTCGGCGTGATCGCGCAGGCCATGGGCAAGGCCGCCGCCGACGCCGGCGTCGGCATCGTCACCGGCGACACCAAAGTCGTCGGAAGGGGCGGTGCCGACGGCGTTTTCATCAACACCGCCGGCGTTGGTCTGGTTCCGGCCGGGCTGTGGATCGGGCCGGAACGGGCTCGGCCGGGAGACCTCGTCATCGTCTCAGGTGCCATCGGCGAACACGGTGTGGCGATCATGAGCGTGCGGGAGGGGATCGACTTCGGCACCACGGTAACCACCGACAGTGCCCCACTGCACCGGCTCGTGGCCACCATGCTCGCCTCGGTCGAGGACCCGAATGTCATTCACGCCCTGCGTGATCCGACCCGTGGCGGCCTGATCGCCGCCACGGTGGAGATCGCCCGCACGGCCGGCGTCGGCATCGAACTCGACGAGCGGGCGGTTCCGGTGCCCGAGACGGTCGCATCGGCATGTGGGTTCCTCGGCCTGGATCCGATGCAGGTGGCCAACGAGGGCAAAATGGTGGCGTTCGTCGACCCCGATCACAGCGAGGCGGTATTGGCCGCCATGCGATCCCGGCCAGAGGGAGCCGACGCCGTGGTCATCGGACGCGTGGTCGGAGAACACCCCGGCATGGTGGTGGTCCGCACCCCGTTCGGCACCACCCGGGTGGTGGAACGCGAACTGGGCGAGCAACTTCCGCGGATTTGCTGACGGCGGTGACCTGACCCGTGGTGATCTGACCGAAACTTTCTTCGGCGCAAGCCCTCGACTTCGGTCGGGGGATAGCAGATCCCGTTTTCTTGGGTCCGCGTAGCGGACCGATCTTGTCGGGGTCGAGGTTTATCGTGAGTTTCATGCAGTACCGGCCGACGCGTAAGTCGGTGTTTTCGGCGAAATACCATGTGATCTGGTGCCCGAAGTACCGCCGTGATGTGTTGCGTGGGCCGATCCAGACGCGGTTGAAGCAGATCATCGGTGAGGTGGTGGCGGAGTTCAGTGGCGTGGTGATCGAGGTTGAGACGATGCCCGATCATGTGCATCTGCTCGTTGAGCTGCCACCGCAGGTGGCGGTGTCCGGCCTCGTCAAAGTTCTCAAGGGGCGTTCGTCGCGGCTGCTTCGGCAGGAGTTCGCCCATCTGGCGCGGATGAAGTGTTTGTGGTCGCCGTCGTGGTTCGTTTCCGCAGTTGGTGGCGCACCGCTGGACGTGGTCAGGCGTTATGTCGAGAACCAGAAAGTCGCCGCCGCTCGCCACGGGAAGGTGGCGTAGCTGTGGCGCACCGCTACCGGGTGTATCCCACCGGCGAGCAGTCGGTGTTCATGTTGGAGCGGCACTGCGCGGATGCCCGTTATGTGTGGAATCTGGCTGTCGAGCAGTTCAACTGGGGTCGGGCGGGCCGATCAGCGCCGGGGCCGGCGCAACGCCAAAAGCAACTCGCCCAAGCCCGCCAAGAGTTTGAGTGGCTGGCAGCCGGGTCGTCGTCGGTGCAGCAGCAAGCGTTGCGGGACTTCGACCGGGCTGCCGGGTCGTTCTTCAGCGGCACGCATCGGCAGCCGACGTGGCGGCGGAAGTTTCTCGATGAGGGTTTCTGTGTCCGCGATTCCCGTGTGGAGATCCTCAACCACAAGTGGGCACGGGTGTTCGTACCCAAGCTTGGGGTGGTGAAGTTCCGGCTGTCGCGACCGCTGCCGGCTGGCAAGCTCGGCATGGCCCGGATCACGTGCAAGGCGGGCCGCTTGCATGTGGCGTTCCCCGCCCCGCAACCCCCGGTGCCCGCCGCGCCGGGCCGAGAGGGGCGGCCGGTCGGGATCGGCCGGGGTGTGAAGATCACGTTGGCGTTGTCGGACGGGACACTGCTGCGGGCGCCGATCATGCGGAGCGGTGAGCAGAAGAAGCTTGTGCGCCTTCAGCGCCAGCTTGCCCGTTGCCGCAAAGGCAGTGTCCGGCGCGGGAAGGTGAAGGCCCGGATCGCGCGGTTGCACGCTCGGGTGGCCGATCGGCGGCGGGACTGGATCGAGAAGACCACCACCCGCATTACGGCCACCTACGGGGTGGTGGCGGTGGAGAGACTCGCGACCCGCAACATGGTGCGGGCACCCAAACCCAAACCCGATCCCGACTACGAGGGTCACTATCTGCCCAACGGGAGAGCCGCGAAAGCTGTTTTGAACAAGGGGATTTACGCGAACTGCTGGGGTGTGATCGCCCAGCGGCTCGACCACAAGATGTCCGCTTCCGGTACAGCGCTCATTGAGGTGCCGGCCGCGTTCAGCAGTCTGGAGTGCCGCCAGTGTGGCCACAGCGCCAAGGAAAACCGCAAGAGCCAAGCGGAATTCCAGTGCGTCAACTGTGGCCACGCAGACCACGCGGACCTTCAGGCAGCGAACACCATCCTGGCCCGGGCCACCGCGCCCGCGCTCACCTCCGGACCGGAGGCAACACCCGCACCCGCAGGTGTGCTCGCGCAAGCGAGAAGACCCGATGACGCGCAAGCGGCATAGAGGAATCACGCGACTTCAGTCGCGTGAGAAGGTCAACCTGATGGATCTGGGCGGCGCGGTCGCCACGGGCGACAGTCCGTTCCAGCCGCTCCAGCCGTTCCAGTGGCGGCCCCGCTTCGGGAGACGGTCAGCGCTGGGTGTTGCAGGTGCATTGCTGGGTGGTCGACACGGTGCGCATGACCTGGTCGACATGCTCGCCGCAGCCGCCCCAGGTGGTCTTGTGGCAGCGTGCGCATTCGACGGGGTAACACATGATGTCCTCCTCGGGGTGAAAGGTGATAAGGGCTGTTGGCAACTCGTTAGCGGCTCTTCGGAAGTTTAGGTGGATGGAGAGTCCGACTCGGCGGCCGCGCGCGCTCGAACCTCAGCCCGAACCTCATCCATGTCGAGTTCCTTGACCTTGGTGATGAGGTCCTCCAACGCCGGTGCCGGCAGCGCGCCGGGTTGAGCGAAGAGCAGCACGCCCTCGCGGAACGCCATGATGGTGGGGATGGAACGAATCTGCAGGGCTCCGGCCAACTGTTGTTCCACCTCGGTGTTGACCTTGGCGTGCACCACATCGGGATGCGCGGTCGCCGACTTGTCGAAGACCGGTGCGAAACTGCGGCACGGGCCGCACCACGAGGCCCAGAAGTCGATCAGCACGATCGGGTTGTCGGTGATGGTCGATTCGAAGTCGGTTGCGGTTAACTCGACGGTGGCCATGGGCGCTTCCTCTCGGATCGGTCCGGCGTTTTTTCTGGAACGTTACATAACGCTAAAGTACCCAGGGGGGTATTTTTATTCCCGCCTTGCCAGGCCCCCGATGGATGTGATTACAATGGTTTAATATACCCCATAGGGTATATCAAAAGTGAGGAGCATCCATGTCTACAGCCGCCGTTGTCAACGCCGCGGAACTGCGCGAGCTGATGGCGTCCCCGACGTCGCCGCGCATCATCGACGTCCGCACACCGGGCGAGTTCGAATCGGTCCACATCGCCGGTTCGTACAACGTCCCGCTGGATCTGCTGCGCGAACACCGCGACGAGATCCGCTCACACCTTGACGAACACGTGATCCTCGTCTGCCAGTCGGGGCAGCGCGCCGCACAGGCCGAGAATGCGCTCCGGGATGGTGGTCTGGCCAATGTCCACATCCTCGAAGGCGGCATGAACGGCTGGCAGGGTGCCGGTTTCGCGGTCAACCGCGGGGCGCAGCGCTGGGATCTGCAACGGCAGATCCGATTCGTCGCCGGGACGATCGTCACGTTGAGCCTGTTGGCCAGCATCGTGGTGCCCGGTATGAAATGGGTGGCTTTCGCGATCGGCGCGGGGCTGACGATCACCGCCATCACCAACACCTGCCTGATGGGGATGCTGCTGGCGAAGCTGCCCTATAACCGCGGTCCGGCCTGCGATGCACAGAGCGTGGTCGCCCAACTCGTCGGTTCCGCGCCCGGCCGGAAGTGATGCCGCGATGATCGCGCTCACCGTCGTCCTGGCGGTCTTCGTCGGTATCGCGCTGGGGTTGCTCGGCGGCGGTGGGTCGATCCTGACCGTCCCCCTGTTGGCCTATGTGGCCGGAATGGATGCCAAACAGGCCATCGCGACCTCACTGCTCGTCGTTGGAACGACCAGCGTGGTCGCGGCGGTCTCGCATGCCCGTGCCGGCCGGGTGCAGTGGCGCACCGGCTTGGTCTTCGGCGTGGCCGGCATGGTCGGCGCCTACGCCGGCGGGATTCTGTCCCGGTTCATTCCCGGCAGCGTGCTGCTCATCGGTTTCGCCGTCATGATGATCGCCACCGCCGTGGCCATGCTGCGCGGCCGTAAAGAAGCCGGTGCGGCCGATCCCGACCATCGCATCCCGGTTGCCAAGGTGATCGTCGAGGGCCTGGTGGTCGGGTTGGTCACCGGACTGGTCGGTGCCGGCGGCGGCTTCCTGGTGGTTCCCGCACTGGCGTTGCTCGGCGGCCTGCCGATGCCTGTCGCGGTCGGCACCTCGCTGGTCGTCATCGCGATGAAGTCGTTCGCCGGCCTGGCCGGATACCTCAGCAGCGTCTCAATCGACTGGACCGTGGCGGCCATGGTGACCGGTGCGGCGGTGCTGGGGGCGCTGATCGGCGCCCGGCTCACCGCGCTGGTCAATCCCGACTCGCTGCGCAAGGTTTTCGGTTGGTTCGTCCTGGTGATGTCCTCGGTGATCCTGTTCGAGGAGGTGCATCCGGCGCTCGGCACCGCCATGGCGTCGCTGACGATCATCGCCGCGATCGTGTACTACGTCCGCAGCCGTCGGCTAAGCAATACCCCGGCGGGTACGCTTGACACCATCAAATCCTGAGGAGGGGTCATGGTCGGCAACGAAACCGCCATCACCGACGTATTGAATCGGCTGCGCCGTGCGCAGGGGCAACTGGCCGGTGTGATCTCGATGATCGAGACCGGCCGCGAGTGCAAGGACGTGGTCACTCAACTGGCGGCGGTCTCGCGGGCGCTGGATCGCGCCGGGTTCAAGATCGTGGCAACCGGCCTGCGTGAGTGCGTGCTGGGCGAGTCCGCCGACGGTTCCGCGCCGATGACCGAGGCAGAGCTGGAAAAGCTGTTCCTGTCGCTGGCCTGATCGGGGCCGGACTAACGGATCGGCCGCAGGACGATCGGCAGACCGTCCATCGGTAGCGGCATACCGGCGAAGTCATATTTGGGCCGATAAGACGGGTGCGGCAACTCCAGCCGATAGTTGCGCAGCACCCGGTGCATGACGGTCTTGATCTCCAACTGGCCGAAGACCATGCCGATGCATTTGTGCGCGCCCCCGCCGAACGGGGCGAAGGCGTAGCGATGTCGCTTGTGCTCGCTGCGCGGCTCTGCGAAACGGTCGGGGTCGAACTTCTCCGGGTCGTCCCACAACTCCGGCAGCATGTGGTTCATACCCGGCCACAGGGTGACATTGGTGCCGGCCGGAATGTAGTGCCCCAGAATCTCGGTGTCACAGACGGCTCGGCGGACGCTGAAAGGCAGCGGGGTGACCATTCGCAGACACTCCTTGATCACCAGATCGAACGCCTCCAACTTGTCCAGCGCATCGATGTCCAGCGGACCGTCGCCGATCCGTTCGCCCTCCTGTCGGCAGCGCTCCTGCCATTCGGGGTTGGCGGCCAGGTGGTAGGCCATGGTGGTCATCGTCGATGTGGAGGTGTCGTGCGCAGCCATCATCACGAAGATCATGTGGTTGACGATGTCGGTGTCGGTGAAGGAGTTTCCGTCATCGTCGGCGGTATGGCAGAGCACTGACAGCATGTCGGTACCCGGTGCCTCGCGGCGCTCCCGCACCCGCTCGACGAAATAGTCCTCTAGGACCCGGCGGGCCTGCAGCCCGCGCCACCACTTGAACGGCGGTACCGCGGTTCGGACAATCGCGCCGCCGGCCCGGGTGGTGGTTTCGTAGGCCTGCTTGATCCTGGTGACCAGTTCGTGGTCGGTGCCGGGCTCGTGCCCCATGAACACCACCGAGGCGATATCGAGGGTCAGTTCCTTGATCGCCGGCATCAAGAGGAACCGCCGGTCGTTGACCGGCCAATCCTGGGCCACCACCTGGGTGGCCACCGTGTCCATGTGCCTGATATATCCGGAAAGCCGGCTGCGGATGAAGGCTTCCTGCATGATCCGGCGGTGGTACATGTGCTCGTCGGAGTCCATCAGCAGCAGTCCGCGGGTGAAGAACGGCCCGATCACATCGTTCCACGCCACCGTCGAG
>Ga0180431_10005453_pt1 | contig 15480 bp, 11 predicted proteins | sample SS_ome_11_FD_132459 | JGI IMG/M metagenome (GOLD analysis project Ga0180431, IMG submission 132459) | Hypersaline lake sediment archaeal communities from the Salton Sea, California, USA - SS_1_MS_1 metaG | ecosystem: Environmental > Aquatic > Non-marine Saline and Alkaline > Hypersaline >... | reverse complement strand
GGCAATCCAAAACGTGGGCAGGAGGCCCGCAACACAACCAGACAACCAGAAAAAAAGGCGAGCCGGGCAGGATAATAAGCGAATGAGCAGACGAAAATTCCTGGGCAAGATGGCATGGGGCACGGTGGGCCTGCCGCTGGCCTGTGCCATTGACGCAGTGGCCATTGAGCCTCACTGGGTGGACATCGTACAAGTCGAGTTACCCTTGGCACACTTGCCTGACAGCTGGGTGGGAAAAAAAATTGTCCAAATCAGCGACCTCCATTGCAGCCGCGTCGTCAAACCCAGTTACCTGCGACGATGCGTCGAGCAAGTCAACGCCCAGCAGCCCGACCTCATCGTCCTCACCGGCGACTACATCACCTACGAAGGCAAACACGGATACAAGCACAAGGTCATCGACGTCCTCGCCCACTTAAAAGCAAAGCAAGGCTCTTACGCCTGCCTCGGAAACCACGATTACGGTATTGTGACGCGAGTGCACCTTGGCCGGCAGGCACTGCGAGATTATTGGACAGCCGGGCTGGGCCACGCAGGAATCCACGTGCTGCGCAACCAAGCACACGCCCTGCCCGTCGACGGCCAACCCTTATGGATTGCCGGACTGGGCGACTTGTGGGCAGGTGATTTCAGGCCCGCCCAGACCTTTGACCAGATCCCCACCGACCAGGCCAGAATTGCCCTGGTACATAACCCCGACGCCGTCGAACGCCTGATCGATTACCAGGTCGGTGCCCTGCTCTGCGGTCATACCCACGGCGGACAGGTCCATTTACCCCTCTTGGGCCCGCCATTCTTGCCCATCCGAAACAGGCAGTATTACGCCGGACACTTCATGGTCGGCCAGACGCCCCTTTATGTCAACCGCGGGTTGGGCCGCCTGGGCCGCATACGATTCAATTGCCGCCCCGAAATCACAGTCTTTACCTTGGCACAACCGACCGCTGCAATCGAAGACTCTGCCGCCTAGCCCACGCCACCTCGCTAAGCCCGGCAAGTCACCCCCTCTCGCAAAAATACTGCCCCATCCAGCTACACCACCCCCGCCACGATACCACTACCACCGAAGCCCCCTCACCATGCCCCCCTCACCTGACCCCTCGAGACCGCGACCCAGATCGCCACGATGCCCAGAATGTCCCCTAAGGACTAAAGCAGCCCGGCGTGTCGTCCAACCAGTGATCGGCAAGTACAGCAATGTCCTGAAGGTTGACATAACCGTCGAAGTTCAGGTCCGCCGCGTTGCACCAGCCCGGACTCGCACAATCCTTCTCCAACCACTGCGAATAAAGCAACATCAAGTCGACAATATCAACCACGCAGTCAGTGCTCAAATCCGCCGATGGCAGCGCACGTACCGCCAGACTGTGAAAATAGCCCGCATCGATACCGACAAACCCTCGGTTGGGCTCAGGAATGTCGGTTTGACCAAACGCCCCCGAACCCCAGGCGACAATCGAACCATCGACTCGCAGGGCAAGACAGTGATCGTGCCCCGCCGCGATCGCCACGTAGTGGGCATTCGGATCGGGAATGTCGCACTGACCCATGTCGTTACACCCCCACGCGCGAATGGCGCCGTCCTGCCGCAAAACAAGACTGTACTGGTACCCCGCCGCAATGTCGCTGTACAGCACGTTGGGATCCCCGATGTCACATTGCCCGTGACTGTTGCCCCCCCACGCTCGCAGACTGCCGTCGCTCTTGAGCGCAAGACTATGCTGCCCCCCCGCGGCGATCGCAATAAAATCGGCGTTAGGGTCCGGCACGTCGCACTGACCGTTATCGTTCTTACCCCACGCTACAAGCGAACCATCCTCCTTGAGACCAAGGCTGAAACTGGTCCCCGCAGCCACCGCCACAAAGTCACTATTAACAACCGGCAGCTCCACTTGCCCCCAGTAGTTGTCCCCCCACGCCAGCACAGAACCGTCCTCACGCAAAGCCAACGTGTGACCGCCCCCCGCATCCACTGCAACAAAATTCGCGTTGAACGCCGGCAGCGAAGCCTGCCCGGCAAAGTCAAGCCCCCACGCAACAAGAGAGCCATCCGCCTTCAGGGCAAAACTGTGCCTGCCCCCGCCGCTCACGTCAGCAACGTTCAAATTGTCGCCGGGAATATCCAATTGACCCGAGTCGTTGGCGCCCCAGGCAAGAATAGCACCCTCACCCGTAAGGGCCAGACTGTGGTACGCTCCCGCAGCAACCGCCACACCAACTCCCCCCTCGACCGGCAGATCGCTTTGGCCCTTGTCATTGCCCCCCCAGGCAACCAGCGAACCGTCTTGCCGAATGGCCAGACTGTGGTACCAGTTCGCAGCAATCGCCACGAACCCCTCATTGGGTGGTGGTATGTCGCACTGCCCGTGCGTGTTGGCGCCCCAGGCCAGAATCGAGCCGTCTTCTCTCAGGCCCATACTATGGCCCGCCCCCGCCGCAACAGCAACAAAACCCGTGTTGGGATAGGGCACGTCGCACTGACCCCAATCATTGTAACCCCACCCCTGAATGATGCCGTCGCTCGTCAGCCCCAGATTGTGCATCGCTCCTGCCGCAATCGCCGTGTAAATGGCGTTGGGATCCGTCGGAATATTCGGATCGCTGGGAACATTCGGATCATTCGGATCAAGCGGAACATTCGGATCAATCACCTCGGTATTAGGCCCAGCGTACGGATCCGTCGGCGTGTTCGGATCGGGCACGTCGCATTGACCAAAGTCATTTCGCCCCCAGGCCATGACCTCACCGGCCGTAGAAAGTGCCAGACTATGGTACTGTCCCGCCGCGACAGCAACGATGGGATCGTTCGGCTCCGGCGCGCTGGCCTGACCAAAATTATCCCGACCCCACGCAAAAAGCTGGCCCGAGACGGTAGCGGCCACACTATGAAAACGACCTGCCGAAACAGCAACATAGCTGCCGCCGGCCTCCGGAACATCGCACTGACCGTAAATGTTGCTGCCAAAAGGAATGATCGTGCCATACCCGTCAATCGCAAGACTGTGCTCCCCACCCCCCGCAATCTTGCTGAACCCGACGGCCTGACCCCAACCAACCACATGCTCACCCCAGCCAACAACTTTCCCTGCGGGAACCTCACACCACCCCGGCCTCAAATCCCAGCACAACAGGGCACAAACGCACCAGAAAACGATGCGAAAAAGAGCAAGCCGTCCTTTTGCGGTTGAACCGCCGCGATGGTGAATGTTCAACGTGCTCTCCCTCATCCTCTTTCCGCAGGAAGCGTCGTCACAATACCACGTCTCAGGTTAAGCCACTGTCCTATACCGCCACAGTCAGCAATACTACCAGTATAGCGTACACCCAGACAAAAAACAATGGCCCAGCACCGAATTTCCCCACCCCACCGACCAACGGCATAAAAAACCCTAAATGCATACCCAGCAAGAACTTGCGACACACACCCCCAAGGACGCCCGAAACAGTATATGGCCATACCAGAGCCGATAACCCCCATGGGGCCGCCCGGAAAACCTGCACCGAACGCCCAAATCCTCTCAACGTCCGCTTTTGCGACGCCGCCGGCGGTCTTTTTGTTTGCGGATCTTCGCAGCGAGACGCGCCGCGGGACTATCCTTGCCCAGCTGGCGAGCCTCCAGCAGCTCACAAAGCCGCTGCCGGGCGTAGTAACGATTGAGCGCCTGCGACCGCGATTTCTGCATCTTCACTTCCAGCCCGCTCAAACGGTGCTTCAGCTGCACGGTAGAGGCCGTCTTGTTGACCTTCTGGCCTCCCGGACCCGAGCCACGAACGAACTGCTCCTCCAGGTCCTGTTCCGCCAGCCCACAGGCCCCCATCCGCTCGCGAAGGGCCTGAGCCTTCTTCTCCGTGATACCAAAATCGAGCATGCCCTGCTACCTCGTCAGCGAAACGCAAAACACTACCACACAAAAAAAACATGACCCCACCGGCCCGCCTTCCCCAACCAGAGCCCCAGAGCAATATATTAGAGACAAAACCGCTACACCTTGCGAGTGCCGCTGTTGTCCGGACCCGCCAGAACCAAGGCCAACTCGTGCTCGCTGAGTTGGTCGGCTGTCTCCACGTCCGGCTGACGGTCAGTGACGATAGTGTTGATTTGCTGCGTATCCAGCACACGCGCCAAAGCCTTTTGCCCAAACTTCGAGTGGTCCAACAGCAGAAAAACCCGCTGGGCGTGCTGCGCCACCACTCGCTTGGTGGATCGGTTAAAAGCGGCGTTTTCAAACGTGCCAACGCTCGGAACGAACCCCGCGCACGAAAAAAACGCCTTGTCCACATAAAAACTCTCAGGCGGCGCTTCAGCGTCGAAGCCTACATAGCTGAACGTTTCCCGGTCGAAAATACCACCCAAACCTATGAGGCGAATGTCATTGGCGTCCGAAAGCTCCAGTGCAACCAGAATCGAGTTAGTGACGACCGTCACATTATGGCAAGCACGCGCAACAGCACGCGCCAGAGTCGTAATCGTAGAGGAACCGTCAAGAAAAAGCGTGTCACCCGGGTGAATGAACTCCACCGCCTTAGCTGCTATCTTCTCTTTTTCCGCAACATTGATCCGCATGCGGTTCGGCAAACGTGCCTCGCGAAAATGCGACGGCGTCTCGATCCGTTGAGCGCCACCTTTGACCTTCGCCAGTAAACGGGCCTGCGACAGGTAGTCAACGTCCCGTCGAACGGTATAGACCGACACGCCGAACATCTCCGCCAGTTCCACCAACGAAGCCAACCCCGTCTTTTGCACGTACTGTAAGATTTTTTGCTGTCTCTGCCGCATTTTGTTGCACATTTTAAGCAACAAACACGCCGTAATCCAGCAAAAATGCAAAAATGTTGACAAATCTGGCGCATGCGGTAGAATATCCGCCATACGCCAGGCAAGAAATGCAGGGGGAGCGATTACCGTGAAAAACGGCGGGGCGGGCAACGGCTTTACGGACAAAAACGTCCGGGCCACAACTAACGGCTACGTATTTGGAGAAGGCAAGGATATGACGATTGCAGACCCATGGATATCGATGAAGGCGATCACAAGGGGCCCCGATTTTCGCCCACAAGAGCTCAAGTTTGGCACGGTCAAGTGCTTTCAGTACAACCAGACGCTCGCTGACGAAATCAAGGCTAACCGGCTCACCAAGGACGACGCCCTGTTCATGTACCAGTGGATGGCCTACATCCGCGCCTTCGAGACTATGATCATAAAGCTCCGTTCCGGCGAGGTCGTACCCTACGAAGGATACAAGTTCTCCGGTGCGACACACCTCTCCATCGGCCAGGAGGCCGTCGCCGTCGGGGCCAATGCCGCCCTGGGACGCGAAGACTACATCACCAGCTCCCACAGAGGACACGGCCACGGGATTGCCAAGTCCGCCTTCGCCTTGCGCGAAATGGACGACGCCGAGCTAAAGGCCTTTATCGCCGGCGTGAGCTATAAACCCACCCAGAAGGGCCTCCTCGAACAGGCCTTGGAAGTCCACATGTACCGGACAATGTGCGAGTTCATGGGCAAAGAAGAGGGCTACTGCCGCGGCGTCGGCGGCGGCATGCACATTGCCGACTTCAACGTCGGACACCTCGGTGCCAATGCCATCGTCGGCGGAAGCCTTCCCATCGCCACCGGCGCCGGCATCAGCATGATGCTACAAGACAAGAACCGCGTCACCTTGTGCTTCTTCGGCGACGGGGCCACAAACAACGGCGTCTTCGCCGAATCGCTCAACATGGCCTGCATGGGACAGTTCCAACGCGGCGTCCCCGTCATCTACATGATTGAGAACAATCAGTTCGGCATGACCGGCCGATGCTTCGGCGAGGTCAACGGCATTGATTTCCTGGCAAGACGCGGCTGGGCCTACAACAACAAGGGATTGCACGCCGAGGTCGTCAACGGCATGGATGTGCTCGCGGTCCGCGACGCCGTCGCCCGCGCGACCGAACTTTGCCAGAAGGGTGAAGGACCCGTACTGCTAGAGGCCATGACCTATCGCTACATGGGCCACTCCCTCAGCGACCAGAGCAAGTACCGCAACGAAGAAGAAATCGAGGCCTGGAAATGCGAAGACGCCATCGGCCGCATCAAACAATCGCTCGTCCAGGCCGGTACCGCCGAGCCTGCCCAGGTGGAAGCCATCGAGCAGGGCATCAATGACGAAATGCATCGCATCACCATCGCCGCCGCACAGAGCGACTACCCCCAGCCAGAAACCATCTACGAAGGGCTCTATTCCGATACGACCTCCGACAACATCACCCCCGATCTGGCGACAGCCGATTACAAAGCGGACGTCATCAAGGACTATCGCGACAGCAAAGGAGCCATGCCCTATCGACGGGCCGTACTCGAGGCAATGACAGAAGAAATGCTCCGCGACAAACGCGTCGTCTTCTTCGGCGAGGACGTGGCCGAGCACGGCGGAGCCTTCGCCGCAACCGCCGGACTGGTCGAAACCTTCGGACGCGAAAGAGTCTTCAACACGCCGATCTCCGAAGCAGGATTCTGCGGTGCCGCCGTGGGAATGGCCATGACCGGCCTGCGCCCCGTATGCGAGCTCATGTACATCGACTTCATCCTGATGTCCATGGACCAACTGGGCAACCAGGCCGCCAAGAACAAATACATGTTCGGCGGCAAGGCTGTCATCCCCATGGTCTGCCGCACGACCATCGGCGGCGGCAAGGGTTATGCCGGCCAGCACTCCCAAAGCCTCGAAGCCATCGCCGCCCAGGTGCCCGGCCTCAAGGTGGTGCTGCCTTCAACAGCGGGCGACGCCAAGGGATTGCTTAAAGCCGCCATCCGCGACGACAACCCCGTCATCTTCATCGAGCACCAATTGCTCTACGGCGACCGTGGCGAAGTGCCCGCCGGCGATTACGTCGTGCCGCTGGGCAAAGCCGCCGTCAGACGCCAAGGCAAAGACGTCACACTGATCGCCTACTCCTACATGGCCAAGGTCGCCGAAAAAGCCGCCGAGCTCCTGGCAGCCAAGGGCATCTTCGCCGAAGTCATCGACGTGCGAAGCCTGATACCGCTCGACGAAGAATGCTTGATCGAATCGCTCAAGAAAACCAACTACGGCTGCGTCATCTCCCAGGCCCCCGGAACAGGCTGCTACGGCGAGCACATCATCAACGTCCTACAGCGAAAAGCCTTCGATTACCTCGACGCACCGCTCGAATTGGTCTCCGCCTGCGAAGTACCCCCGCCCATGTCCCCCACCCTGGAGGAGGCCAACATGCCCAACGCCGACAAGGTGGTCGCACAAGTGCTGACCATGCTCAACAAGGCGTAAGACCGTACTCGTCTCTCCAAAGAGACCTGCAAAACCCTCAGTGAAAGCCCCCGTGTGCCAACGCACGGGGGTTTTTGTTTGCATTCGACCGCCCCAGCGGGTAGCAAGGACGCGTTGGCTGGTTCCACATACATAGTTTTTTCAGGAGACAAGAATGGCGGCGGACGAACAGGTGTTGGTAATCGAGCGAGCGTTGTACGAGGAGTTGGGAACATTTCATGGCCTGACCTTCGACGTTGAACGCTACAAGCAGCGATTGTTCGCCCCCCACGCAGCACGGTTCATGTTGCGCAGCCAGGCCGAAGAAAACCCTCACTACAAGCAGATCATACCCTACGTGCTCATGACCTGCGGCGGCAAATTCCTCACCTACGTCCGAGGCAAACGCGCAGGCGAAGGCCGCCTCGTCGGTCGACGCTCGATGGGCATCGGCGGCCACATCAATCCCCAGGACGATATGTCCTTGTTCGACCCCTACGAAACCTACCTGGCTGCCGTCGAGCGAGAAGTAGCCGAAGAAATTGACGTCCAGACATCGCACGAGGACACCGTCGTGGCCCTGCTCAACGACGACAGCAACGAAGTCGGCCAAGTGCACCTCGGCATAGTCCATTGCTGGCAACTCGCCCAGCCTTTGGTGACCAAGCGAGAACAGATGATTACCCAGATGGAGTTCCTGGCCCCACAGGAATTGGCGGCGGCAGCCGAAACCATGGAAACCTGGTCGGCCTTGTGCGTAGCAGGCTTGGAAAAAATCCTCCAGGCCTCCAACAGCACTCACGCAGACAAAGGCACTGCCGCACAAAAGGAAAACAACCAACCCTGACACCAACCGCCCAGCCGCAACTTCAGCAGAACATCTGACCGCTGCAGTCACTGCCGCCCACTACCCCACTGCCCTGCCCCATGCGCCAAAAGACAACCACCCAGTTGCCTCACGCCTCCACAAAGCTTATGATGAGATAGGCAAACCGGACGGTCGGCCCAAGTCATCTGTCATCTGAACAGACCTGGCACCGATATCTCATGACTGCTGCCCGCTACGGCATATAAACTTAACGCTGACAAACCGTTACAATCAGCAAACAAAGCCGGGCCACGCACATTCTCTTCTCAGCGACGATCTTACCTTCGCTGCAACGCCCGAGCCTCCAGCTGCCGCAGGCATATAAGTCTATATGTTGACAACAACTACAACCGGCAACGCTGCCGCCGGAAAAAAAGACCGCTGAAATACAACCCGTGAAATATCCCAGCTAGCGAGCGAGAGCGTTCAAACCAACGATGGGGCGTGCGAGAAGGCAGGGCCTGGCGTGAAAACATATACGTTCGGCAAGCTCGAAATCCAACCGGCCAACAATCCGGGCGTGCTCGGCACGGCAACATGGGACGTTTCGGCCGCCAGCGCCGCCGCCGAGGGCCTCGGCAAAGTGTTCTGGAGCCACGCAAAGGAGGCCCTCAAAGCAGGAGTCGCCCTCCCCCAGAACGATCTATGCAAGCTCTTCCCCAGCTCCGCCGGACGCCTGACAGACAACTGGCTCGTGCTGGCCCTGCTCAGCGACGGCCAACATCTGCTCGCCGAGTTCGCTCAGCCCGGTGCGATCGGGGAATTTGGCCAAGGCTTCAGCAGACTCTCTCTGGGCCAGCAGGGCCAGGTGGCCTTGCATGAGGCCGACGTCGCCGCCGTGACACGCTTCGTACGCAAACTCCACCCCCAGCGCGGACCCAGGGCACTCGGCACGACAGGACGCCTGGGTATCGGCAGCGGATTGACCACCGCAGCCTGGCCCGCCGTCTGGCGAGCGATGGAGGAAGCCAATTTCGCGACCAACGCCATCCAGAGTTCCTGTCGCGAAATCCACCGCCTGACCGACGTGCTGACCGCCCACACAGCCCAGACCGGCCCACAAACCGATCGCCAGCCGACCGAACAACATCACACCGGCGCCACCTTCGAAGGCGTCTACCTGGCCGGCCTGTTGGAGGCACTCAAACACTCAGACGAACAACCCTACGGCGCCGGCGTCGAACACCTCCAGGCAATGCCCGGCCCGCAAGGCCTCGCCCAAGCCAGGGCCGTGCTCGAAGCCACACCTCAGTACACCTTCTTCGCCGTAGACGTTGCCCCCCTCCTCGATTGCGTCGCCATGCACACCGCCTCGAGGGCCGCCGCCGCAACCTATCTGGCCAAATACATTCCAGACCCAACAGATCGACGTGAAATCCTGTCCTACCACACCACACGCCAACGCCTCGGAAGCTGCCTCTACCCCGCCACCGACGAAACCGTAGGCCGACTGGTGGGAAAGTATTTCCCCGCGCTGGACGCCCTGGAGCGATTGGTACGCCACCTGGAATCGTTACGCGGAACCATCCAGTATGACCTCGAAATGAGCATGAACGACACCCCGCCAAACGTGCAGCCATGGAAGTGCGTCACCCAGGACGTCGAGCTCATGTTTCTACTGCTCGAAGCCCAGAGACGCCGCATTGGGCTCACACACATCGGGCCCCACCTCGGCATCGAGCCCGGCGTCGACTACCGATGTCCCGCAGGACTGGCAGGACTCGAACAGCGGCTCGCAAAGCTCGGTCGTATCGCCTGCGACTCGCAAGTGATGCTCTCCTGCCACGGCGGCGACTGCCTCTCACGCACGACTCGACGCGTCATCGGCAAGGCCACCGCCGGACGCGTCCATTTCAAAATCTCGCAGGCGCTGTGGCAACTCTTCGCCGAAACCCTCTGGCAAATCGAACCCCTCCGCTTTAGCCAATGGTGGCAGGCAACCCTCAGCCACGCCCGCCGACTGGCCCAGCACGGATCACCACTGGCCCGGCAAAGCCTCCTCCAGTATCAAGCCACCTCAAAGCAACAGCCCACACCCTGCCAGCCGCTGTTTCGACATTTTTGCCTCGCCCCGCTGGGCCAACGCGACGCAGCAGGCCGATTCGCACACCGACACCTCCTCTACGAGGCCTCCCCCGAGTTCTTCGCCCAGTACCAACGTCGCCTGGCCAGACTGCTCGAAGAGATCGCTGACGATGTCTTTGACCGCACTCGCTGAACATGCCTCCAACCCACAGCCCCAGGACCTCTAACCCACTGATCAGCCGCTTTCCGAACCAGACACACCCCCAAAAAAAACAAAAAAATGTCCCCCGAAAGCAGATTGACTAAGCCAAAACCCCATCATATACTGCTGCGTTCCTCGAATTATACCGGGGCATTCATCCTGCAGGCGTCAGCCCCGGATGAACCAACCGGAGAGACAATTAGGCGGCAAGTTCCGCCACTGAGGTGTCCTGTGAACTGGTTGTACCGGTTAGAGCCGGTTTAGTACCCTTGACCCATAGCAGAAGGGAGGTGGTCAATTGGAGCAGAATCCCGCTGGTATCCATTGCATACTCGAATTGTACGGTTGTCCACCTGGCCGACTAAACGACGAAAACTTCGTGCGCCAGGCCGTCTCTCAGGCTGCCGCCAAGAGCATGTCGACCCTTCTCAATCTGTCCAGCCATCACTTCGAGCCTCAGGGCGTCACAGCCGTCGCCCTGCTCGCTGAATCACACATTTCCATACACACCTGGCCCGAACACGGCTACGCAGCCGTCGACGCCTTCACTTGTGGCACCACCTCCGACCCCCACGCCGCCTGCGACTTCCTGGCAGAGCAACTCGGCGCCCAGCGTCATCAGCTACTGGTGCTACCCCGCGGCAACGGACAGTTGGGTAAACAAGCCAACCAGATCAACACCCTTGAGGAGAGAAATTTATGCCCGGCGCAAAACTAAACGCCGACCTCTGGGTCACCGAATACGTATCCCCCCACGACGTCTACCACCACGGCATCGTCAACGTCCTCACCTGGCAGCGAACCGCCTTCCAGGAAATGGCCATCGTCGATAGCGGCGACTACGGCCGCGCCCTCGTACTCGACGGCAAATGGCAGTCCTGCACCGGCGACGAGTTCCTCTACCACGAACCTCTCGTCCACCCCGCCTGCGTCTGTCACGGCAAACCCCAAAACGTCCTCGTACTCGGCGGCGGCGAAGGAGCCACCGTCCGCGAAGCCCTCAAATGGAACTCCGTCCGCCGCGTCGTCATGGTCGACATCGACCGCCAGGTCGTCGACGCCTGCAAGCAACACCTCCAGGCCATGCACCAGGGCGCCTTCGACGACAAACGAACCGAACTCGTCATCGGCGACGCCCTCGACTACCTCGACAACGCCCAAAACGAGTGGGACATCATCATCTCCGACCTCTCCGACCCCATCGAAGAAGGCCCCTCCTTCAAACTCTTCACCAAAGAATATTTCCAAAAGTGCCGCCGTGCCCTCAAACCCGAAGGCTATTTCGTCGTCCAGGCCGGCCCCGTCTCACCCCCCCAAGTTGAAGCCCATGGCCGACTCGCCAGCACCGTCCGCAACGTCTTCCCGCACATCGCCCACTACTGCTCCTACACCGCCTCCTACGGCACCCCCTGGGGCTACGTCCTCGCCGGCCCCAGCCCCATCGACCCCCACGTCGATACCGCCGCCGTCGACACCCTCCTGAAAGAGCAGACCAACAACAACTTCCGCATTTTCGACGGCCGCACCCTCGCCGGCCTCTTCAACCCCCCCAAACACATCCGCAACGCCGTCCAAAACGCCACCGAAGTCTACACCCTTGATCACCCCCCCAAATTCTTCGGCACCGGCATCACCAGCCAGTAAACAATAATATCATCTCAACCACCCGACCCCCTGTGCCCACATCCCCCAGCCCCCGATGTAAAATCGGGGGATTCCTCTCCCCCCCGCTTCCGTAACAGCTCACGCTTCAGCGTCCTCTCCTACATTTGACACATTGAACCCCCAAACCTTAGCCCAAACGGGCCGACATGTAACAGCCCACGGCAACGCCCTGGGTCATCAACCACACAAACCTTCCTTACCCCTGAAGGGGCGAGACACCCCCCCTCACCTCATCATTGACACAGATATTATGCACCCACAACCTACACTCGTAGGATGGGTAACTTGTTACCCATGCTGCTTTGAACCAACACGAGCAAAGCGAATACCCTATATCACATGTCATGACAAACTACCGCAGACCATACAAAATTACGCAGGATGGCCACCAACCCATGCAAACCGCTTGTTACCCACGCCCATTCTATTCTGCGCTAACCCGATAGACATTGCACGTAGCACCTGTAATCTTCACCCTCTCAGCCATGCGCAGACCAACCACCCAGACGATACCCCGCCCGTCGCACAGCAGCGGCACACAGCGTCGTAGCCCTGGCGGAACGTGGCAATCCGTAAAGAAATCCCCCAGTGTCTTACTGCCCCCAGCACCCAGAGGCCAAAACCGATCGCCAGGCTCCCACGTACGAACCACCAGCGGCCCCTCAACACAATCAGCGTCGAGACATTCCTGCGTCGCCGCCTTATCACGATCGACTTCCGTAGGATGGGCTTTAGCCCATGCGGACCTTTTGTCGGTCTTAAGAATATCCAGCGGACTCTCCGCCCACGCCACGGCTTCGACCCTGATGCTCCTGACCGGCTGACACTCCCCTGCTCTCGCCAGCAGCAGTCCGGCCGGCAGAACCGTAACCCCCGGAATCACCAGCGTCGTAGGACCAACAGCAGCCCGAACATCCACAACCCCTCCTGTATCTTTCTTGCGCTCAAAGACAAGCCTCTCACGCTCTCGACGCACCGTAACAGAGCCAGGCAGCTGGGTGACCTGGTCGGCCGCACCATCAGCCATATCGAGAATACGCGTAATCTGTTCAAAACCGATCCCCCCCAACCCCACACCCAGCGACGCCAGAGCATGATGCACAATATCAGCCCGCGCCACCCGATGCAGCTTGTTAAAGCTCTCCACACAAAGCCCAAGCCTCTCCCCCGTGTGTTCCAGCACGATAGCCTCCAGCATAGCAGCGCTGTCTTCAGATACCAAGCCGCCATACAACCCTGCGATATGAGCCAAACGCAGCAGCGCCTGATCGATTCGCGGGTTGTACTGCTCACGCAACAACGGCAGCAGCTCGTGACGCAGACGATTACGCGTGTGTACGGCGGCGTCGTTCGATGCGTCGTGCCGGTAGGGCACCTTGTTGTCTCTAAGAAAGGCCATAATGTCCTCCCGGCTGCTCTGCAGCAGCGGACGGACGATCTGAAGATCACCAAGCGACCGAACAGCAGGAATACCAGCCAGCCCCTTAAGACCCGTACCACGCAGCAGCCGATGGAGAATGGTCTCGACGTTGTCGTCGGCATGGTGTCCAAAAGCGATCTTCTGACACCCGTTTTGCCGCGCCGCCCGTTCAAGAAAACCGTAACGCTGGCGCCGTGCTTCTGTTTCGATAGACCCGCCACCATCCCGAACCGCCTGCCCTACGTCGATCCGTTCAACCGTCAACGGCAGCTTCAATTGCCCGGCGTAATCACGAACGAACGTTTCGTCCTCGTCGCTCTCCTCGCCGCGCAGACAATGGTTGAGATGGGCCAGACAAACGGTGCATTGCCCAAGCCGGCCACTGCGGCAAAGCTGGAGCAGACCGTGAACCAACGCCATGCTGTCCGGCCCGCCCGACAGGGCCACAAGGACCCGGTCACCGGCAGCAACCATATTATGCCGATCAATCTGGTCGGCCACCTGGTCAAGCAGTCTTTGGCTGGCGTCTTGCTTCATGCGTGTTCCACGGCGAGCAGGCCCCGGTAGAGTGCTTCCATTTCCGGCAGATCGACGCCCTTGGCCTGCCCTTGCCGTAAGGGCTCCCCAACGATAGCGTCCGTCTCCAGCGGCCGACCCCCGCGGCGGTCGAGGTGCATGGAGGTGTAGTAAGGCTGCATCTTGGCGGAGTAGTCCATCATGGTGGCGAGGAAATCGTCGCCAATGACCAGCCCCTGCCCGGCCGCGGCGGCTTGGACCTCGTGCATGAGCCGGTCGGCACGGGCGTGGAGGTCAGGATCCGCCATGATCTGGTTGACTTGCTTGTCGAGCAGGGCGGACAGGCCGTTAAAGGGTATGTTCCAGACGAGTTTTTTCCATCGAGCCAGGGCGAGGTTGTCGACGACCTGGCAGTCGATGCCGCTGTGGTTCATGATGTCGTTGACGGCAAGGAGCCGGTCGTCGGGAGGGCTTTGGAAGTTGCCGATGCGGAGGTAGCCGTAATCGAGGTGGTGGATGAGGCCCGGTTGGAGGCGGTTGGAGCAGAGGAAGGCAAGGGCGCCGCCAACGTGTTGTGGGCCAATGAGTTGCGCGAGTTTTCCTTCGCCGCCCAGGCCGTTCTGGGCGAGCAGGGCGAGAGAGTTGGGCTTGACGAGTGGGCTAACCAAGTCGGCGAAGAGGTGGTTGGCGGTGGTTTTTAGTCCGATAAAAATGAGGTCGGCGGGACCGATGTCGGCGACGTTCTGGTAGCAGTTGACGTGGTCGAGGTGGAAGTCGCCCTGGTAGCTTTTGACCGTAAGTCCTTGTTGGCACACGGCTTGGTAATCTCGGCGCATGAGGAAATGGACGTCGTAGCCAGCGTGGGCCAGCTTGGCGCCGTAGAAGCCGCCGAGGGCGCCCGAGCCAATAACGGCGATGCGCATGGTGTCACTCCTTACCAAATAAGTGGTATAGAGGCAGTATAGGCTGCTCGGGTGGGTATTGGCAAGGGCCGGACAGCGGGCGGCCTGGTACGGCAAGGAGGTTCGCGGGAGGGGGCGCATAAAAATAACCCCTTGCTGAGCAAGGGGTTACAACTGACCCCGACGGGATTCGAACCCGTGTTGCAGGGATGAAAACCCTGTGTCCTAGACCTGGCTAGACGACGGGGCCGTCTGTCAGAGGTTGTCCTAAATAGGGGGGAAAAGGGGTTTTGTCAAAGAAAAAATACAGTAGTCACATAAGTTGCGGGGTGGAGAGTGCTCTAAAGGAGCCTGAAAGCCCATCCAGGGTGGCCAGCAGGGTGTCGATTCGGCAGCACATTTTCGTATGGGGGCCAGAGGGTCAAGGTGGAGCAAGCACAATCAGGGCCTATGCCAGGGGTGCTGACCAAAGTGCGGCCAGGGCGGGTGCGTTTTTGGGCTAAAAACGGGGGGGCGCGGGTGATCGTGTCGCGGTCCGTAAAGAAATATTTGTTAATATAGGTAATCTGTAACGGTTGTAGCGTGCGCGATTTGGTCAGCGACCGTCAAAAAGT